>Ga0265797_10000686_pt1 | contig 61581 bp, 89 predicted proteins | sample P2T30metagenome_FD_192433 | JGI IMG/M metagenome (GOLD analysis project Ga0265797, IMG submission 192433) | Plant litter microbial communities from East Loma Ridge, Irvine, California - P2 T30 | ecosystem: Environmental > Terrestrial > Plant litter > Unclassified | place: USA: California... | reverse complement strand
ACAGCCAGACTCGGCAATACCGCAGGCCCGTAAACACCAAGTTTGAAACGCTTGACCCAGAGGAAAGTGACTGCTGGTGCTCGATCGATACTGGATGAGTCGACATATCCAGTTGCTCCGGCTACTATCATTCCCACAATTAGACCAATAATGATACTTGCGTTACGCATGAAAGGTGAGCCAAACATCTCCACAATGACGATAGTGATGAAACTGAGGAAACCAAGACCGATGTATTCTGCAGATCCCCATCTATTCGTTAGTCGTACTTGCAACTGAGCGCAAGACTCACGGTAAAGCGTTGGGAGCGTTGATAGTTGGGCATAATCGGAAGATACTGGGCGCAGCGGGTCGCAATTGACAGTCGTTGGTTCCGCCCCCCCAGTTGAGGAATCCAGATTTACCTACAAGCGAGGCTCCAATCAAGACAACAGTCAGACCGGTCACCAGTGGTGGGAAGAGTTTCCGGAGTTTCTTGGCGGGTACGAATGACATGCCCATCTCCAGGAATGAGCAGACCAGGAAAGTTCCAATTAGCTTGCCGTATGCCCTGAACTTCAGCTTCGACCATCGGTCTCGTGATGTGACTTACTCGGGACAAGCTTGACGTGTGGTAGTCCCATCGGCATTCTGAATAGAGGGGCAAGTCCCATCCGCATACAATGCATTGAAGACTGCCGATGCGGTCGAAAGACTGGCAAAAGAAGTTCCGACGACGGTGATCAATCCGGTTCCGATATAGTAATTTGTCTTTGGAATTCTGATACGGGCAATTTGGACCATCGAGAGAATACCGGAGGCGATCAGAGAGGCGGAGATCATATAGGCTTGGGTATCGGGAGGTAATGCGAGCTGACTTGCAATGATGATTGGGGGCTATAGTGTCGGCTCAGTTACTCTCAGATCCGGGCAGACGTACGGTGATGACACCCGCGATCATGGCGAGACTATGCTGAAAGCCTTCATGATCAGCTTTGGCAAAGTCACATCACGGTTCATACTCACCACATACGATGGCCAATAACATGGGTAGATCGGCATTGAGACTGTAGAATGGAGGTGGCTTTCGCCTTCCTTTGCCTTTGCCAAAAGGCATCGTAGGCATACAGAGGTATTTGAAGTCGTAGTCGCCTAGCCATCCTTCTCTACACGAACGCATCAGCTCACAGCTCACATGGATTGTACCCATGAACAAGACTCACCTCCTTCCGAGTCGTCTGACCGCACTCTTGAAACCAGACTCGCGGTATGACGATGCTACCGACATGGTGTCGTGAGCCCCTGGCTGAGTGTCAATGGTTGCCATTTCCTCGAAATTGGTGCTGGCTAGGTGGATGGTGTGAGAGTGCTGCGTTTACCCCAATGAACGAGCCAAGTCGTATATTAAGATAGCCTCCATCATGGGAATTCGTACGGCTATTCTCTAGTCCAGATAAGCTAGGTGGTCGCAAGATGCAGAGACCAATGGTTAGTCACCACCTTATCTTTTTGGTTCCTGACCAAGTAATTCAGGATAAATCATCTCCGCACTTTCGCCAAGCCCCGGTCTGATCGTATCGGACATCAGAACAACATGATATGCATTCACATGTACGGAACCAGAATATACTGTAAATACTCATAATCCATGCATCTAGGTATCATAAGGCATATCAGCGACCATGTGCGACTCCCTGGGTTTCAGCGGGTGTGGACCGCGGGAGAGCATTACTTACCACATGACGGGGACGGACAGATCCTCAACTCCTTCGCCTGTCACACGGGTGCCGTCTGCATTGGAAATAATGCCGTTAGACTGGCATGATCAGCGGTCAGAATACAGATCATTGGATATACTTACACGGCCTAGTGTCACTTTGATAGCCGGATGAGTGGGTTTATACTCTCCAAGTGGTCCCGCCAGCAGGACCTCCTTGTTCGCAATCATCTTTACAATATTTTGGGCTGCTTGCTGGCCCTGCCAGTAGGCGGTATGACCAGCTTGGATAGCTCCGCTCTCTGCACAGTCACCGCAGGCGAAGATATGTGACAGATCCTCGGCGTCTTCGGCCTCCGGCAGGGAATTGTTGACCTGGAGAGTCGGGTGAATACGGATTCGACCGGTCGATGGTGAAATCAACTCGGGGCAGAAGGCGATCATGAGGGCTACATGAGGTTTCTGGCCTGTACATGGCAGTACCATCTCGGCTGTCAATTCTCGACCGGTAGAAGTGACGAGTGTCTTGAGCTTGCCATCGAGGATCTCTGGATGGTCGGGCCAGGTCATCACTCGCTCGCCAAGTACCGTTCTAACCTCTAGCTGCTTTAGGCTCTTCATGACTAGTAGTCAGCAAAGACAAGGAGCCTTACATCGACAATGACTCACTGCCGTTGTGCATCTCGACCGGGTAAAGAGGCATGAGCTGCTGCCGGGAGTGAATCAAGGTGACTTCCTTTTCAGGGTAGACGTCTTTCAGGTCGGTCGCCAGTTCTGATACTCAGCTAGCCTTCCAAGGTTGCGAGATTTCACTCACGAATACCTAGAGCTCCGCCGCCGACCACCAACACGCTTTTCGCCCTCTTCATTGTCTCGGCCCGCTGATGCATATACCCGACACCTCTTTTCTTGCATCCCATAGGTACGCGCTCAAGGTGTTGAGTGCTGGACTCTTCTCCCCAGACATCAACGGGAGACGGTAGACTGGCTCCAAGAGCATAGACTAGGTAATCAAAGTCGATCGTCTCGGTTGAACCGGCTGGAAGGTCTGGGTCCTCGCTCGAGAGTCGGGTGAACGTCACAGAATGTGAGGTCAGCGAAGACACGTTCCCATGGATCCAGACTCGCATCTTCTTCTTTGCGTCCTCGGACTCAGATGTCGGAGTGGTCGGTGGCGTGGGCAGACCGAACGCTGGGTCTCCAGGGCGGGGCTCGAACGCATGTGTATACGGTACGAAAGCCTTATTGGCATGGGAGGGAATAACGGTGAATCGGGGAAAGACATATACATCTACGCTGTCAAGACCTGTGGAGGTGTTTGAAAGTGTACATACGATTAAAGTGGGTGTTTCGATCAATGACAACCAACCGCCAGTCAGGCGGGAGAGTCGAGCTGAGGATTTGAGCACATCTACGTCCAGCATAAGCCGCTCCGAGAACCACAACAGTCTTGGTAGCAGCTCTAGTGGCACTGATCACAGCCATTATATGTACACTATACACAAATTGATGGGGGTGGGGATCAGGTAGGGAAAAGCTATTCTATCGGCCCACTTCACAAGATGGTCTTTTATCTGATAAGTCTCGCGAGAGGCGCTCGGCCGAGGCGCTGGGCGCCAAATTGTTGCCGCCCTGTGTGCCATGTGGTTGAAGCATGGTCTTGAATACGTAAGCAGAGACGCGTTTAATGAAGATCATCGGATTTTTGTCTGTGTGCGTCATTGATCAAGCGTAGTATAGTATGATCAACCCAGGGCTAAGGAAGGCGGTCATAGTACTGCCCGTAGCCTGGACAGGGGCTTGGCTCACCTACTATGGTGGGTCGATTCTATGGGTGCTCGGTGCTGATACACAGCTTATACTGATACGCTCCGGCGATCACACATTCGTGAACGGCACAAGAGCCTTCAAGCGACATTGACGAGTTTACCAGGCGGCAAGCCAGATGAACATTCGCTGGCGACAGAGACAGAAAGACGAGCGTTGAGGCGCAGGTAAGTCGATTGTCCTAAGTCGCAGCACAGAGCTCAGAATACAGATTCTCGAGCTTGCGATTCGCTGGACGGTATTGGAATCCATATATAGAATGGAGAGAGCAGGGAGCATGGGAATGGGCACTGTGGAAGATCGTCATCTCAACCCTCACTGGGAAATTCTTCGATAATCAGTAAGCGACCTCTAGTAGGGCAAGCTCACCAGCTAGGGGTGTACCGGATGAAAGGCCGATAGCGGATCTACCAATACAACGTCCAGATTTCGCCCTTCTATACGGACCAGAGCGCGCTGCAGAGATGTCTCAAACAATAGAGCCTATGACCCAGGAAGGATCTGGCACAGCGCGGAAGCGGACAACGAGAGGAGGGGAAGATATCGATGTCACTGACAAGTTGACCATGACCTGGGTGAGTTAACTCTTCTTCCTTTGTTCTTGCTGATCAAGGCAGCTTGGACAATCGACTTCATACGTCACTCTCGACAAGCTCGCTATCCTGACCGATCCCGCTCTATCACATCGAACATTGCCATCCCGAGTCGCTCCAGAGCGCTTACGTCCGCCTCCGTGTCGCTTGGACGAGCTGCGGCGTGTGGACTTGGTACTGGTCTCGCACAAGTATGGCTACGTCCCTTTCTGAGGCATTACCCGCTGACTTCAGCCACTTTGACCATCTCGATCCAGAAGCGATCCACGAACTGGGAGATAGCTGTGAATGGATCGTGCCCATTGGTGTCGGACCTTTCATCCGGCAACACGGTGTCACGAGAGTGACCGAGCTTGAGTAAATCATAATCATCTTTAAAGAGTCTAGCTGACTCTTCAGCTGGTGGCAGGAAGCCAAACATACGTTGAGCCGGCCCGGACAGAAAGATCAGACCTTTACGATAACGGCTGTGCCCAATATGGTGAGCTGAAAGCTGGAGCAGTCTGGACTAGTCTTACTCATAGCACTGGTCTGCTCGATCACCACTTGACACAAACGCCACGCTATGGTCTGCGTTCCACGTTAAATCAGATACGGAAAAGCCCAGATCGTTCATCCATCTGGGAGATACGGGGTAGGTGTATCTCATCAGTAGAGGAGGTTTAGCTGACCGACAGGTACTCGCCAACCCTCTATCACGCTGTCGGACGAGTGTTTGGCAACATCGACCTAGCAGCTATCCCAATAGGATCATACGAGCCAAGATGGCATATGCATCTCCAGCACACCGATCCAGAGGGAGCAGTCAACATGGCTAAATTTATGAATGTGAAGAAGAGCGTAGGGGTACATTGGGGAACGTGGATCATGAGTGATGAGCTCTGTAAGTCTCGCTTGAAAATCCGGGCTAAAGGTCAGATAATCAGCCACCAAAGGACCTGGCAATCGCTCGGGAGAAGCTTGACGTCCCAGAGAGCATGTTCAGCGTAGAGCCTGTAGGGCGAACTATAGTTATAGATTGAGTCAGTTCGGACCCTCGTCCATGCACATAGATCTGGTTCTGATATCGGTTGTAACGGTGTCCGAGTATCCCAGCAAACCCCGAAGATGGGAGTCTCCCAGCTGTTCATTGGATGCGTATAGGCACACACTAGTGATCCGGCGGAGCTGACCGACGCGACTTCTTTGATGCCCAAGTCGCATCGCAGAGTATCTTCTTCACCACCCAGCAATGCGCTGATCTTGCCATACACTTAGACAGCTATATGTCTGACCCAAAACAGATCAAGGGCATTAGGCAGAGAGTCAGTCCTTTGTTCATTCACATACATGAGTCTGATGATCTAGATAACGACAAAAGCTCAAATGATGCAACCGCCTACACCAGTAATCCAATCTAGCGGGCAGCACAAGTTCCAAGTCACGGACTTCACTATACCTATACCTAGCTCGAGCCGAATCAGTAACGGACCCGAGGCTGGACCATCAAGATGGCGTACAAGGGAGTTCATGGTCTACTACGTTGCGTTTGCGCTGGTCATACCTATGATGATTTGGATACCGATCCGTCTGAGCTCGAGTATGTCCGAATGCACTCGTAGAGACACAAGCTAACGGACAGTGCATCATCCTAATTATTGGACCTATGCGGATCGGTTATCGGATGGGTGGCTCTTTGGCTGGAAAGTGGTCAGTCGAGATTGCTAGGGAAGATAGACATGACTGATCAGGTAGGATAATAGTGATCCTCAATATCGCTCCTTCCGATCTAATCTCTCTGCTCTCCTACTTCTCGCTTCATCGTATCTCGCATGCTCGGTCCTACACTCGAGACTCGTCGCATCGCCGACCCGGTCAAGAACGACTTTCATCGCTACTTTCTCAATCATCATGCTCCTGATCCTCCATGGCTCTTCGACTCTCAAGGTCCTAGCTATCCTCGGACTGAATTACAGAATTGCCAAAATGCCCAAGTCTGGACTGGTAGAGCGGTATTGGCCAGGAATAGTGATTGTGGGGAATATGCTCATTCTGTTCATGAATGAGCGGAATGATGGGTATCGATTTGCTCATCTACATGGTGCTTTTGAAGTTGTTGTGAGTACATTCTATGGCGGCAGAGAACAAATACTCATTCTAGGATCGGATGGACGGACTGCTTCCCCGCTGGCATATCAATTTCAACATCACCATGTTGAGAATCGTCTCTTTTGCTCTAGACTTTCATTGGAGAAAAGCCAGTGACACGCAGACCGTAGGCCATTTGCTGGTAACTTGGGCTGTCACTAATTCCAGCCCCCGGAAGACTACCGGAAAAGGGTCTCGACATCTTTGACCGATAACGAGTACTCGTTCCTCAATTTCATTGCCTACTGCCTATACCCACCTCTGTACATTGCGGGACCCATCATGACGTTCAATGATTTCGTCTGGCAGGTGAGTCTTTGATACCGAAGTCATCACTAATAGATAGATACGCAACCAAACAACCATCACTCGCCGTGAACAGCTTTCATACGCTCTTCGATTCCTTTTCTGCCTATTGACAATGGAGACCATGTTACATTCGATGTACGTGGTCGCCATCAAGGACAGCGCAGCGTGGGACGGTGATAGTCCTGCTGAGCTGAGTATGATTGGGTTATGGAATCTGGTGGTTGTCTGGATGAAGGTGTGTTCTAAAGCGAGAGAGAGAAGCTGACAGTAGTTGCTCATCCCATGGCGGTATTTCCGATTATGGGCTCTACTGGATGGCATGGACCCCCCTGAAAACATGATCCGCTGTGTCCTCAACAATTACTCGATTCTCGGATTCTGGAGGTCATGGCATAGGAGCTATAACCTCTGGGTCGTCCGGTGAGTCAAGATGTAAGACATGGTGCTGATGGTAGGTACCTGTACATCCCTGTCGGGGGATCCAAAAACGTTGCCGCTGCGACCCTACTAGTCTTTACATTTGTCGCCCTATGGCATGACCTGTCGTTCAAGCTGCTTGCCTGGGGATGGCTTGTTAGCTTATTCCTGTTGCCAGAAATTGCGGCTCGAGCTACCGTCCCTTTCGAAAAGGTAAGTCCGCACCCGGTCATCGCTGACAGACAGTATGGCCACGAACGATGGTACCGTCCTCTGGCAGGCATAGGCGGGGTCGCAAACCTCTTTCTTCTCATGACTGCCAACTTGGTTGGCTTTGTGCTAGGTGTCGACGGCGTGCGACATCTCTTGACCGAATTGACGGCATCGTATTCCGGCTGGTCATTCTTGGTCTTTGCCTGTATATGCTTGTACATTGGCATTCAAGTCATGTTTGAGTATCGAGAGGAAGAGAGGCGTAGAGGCATAGATCGGAAATGTTAGATTACATGTACGAGTACGACATTCCCGGCCATGGAAACCGGCTCGGATGCACTTTGTACTGACGACCATTGCCGCACAAGACTGCTTCTCGAGTCTCGATAGCCTTTGAAAAGATCGCCGGTCCTTTGAACTGCTCTCCTTTGCAGTATGATGGGATCACTCGACTGCTGCTGTGTGTGTGTCCAGTCGACCTCTGATTGCTCTTGTTTCTTGTATCGAACGACGTTTGCTCTACTACGGATTGCAGTGCCACTCTGTATACTTTTGGACCCGGTGACGATAATCAGGGCAGACTTCCTCTCTCACTACGCTCTTACCCCGCATCAATCTCAGGGAAGGGCACAGTCGACACAAAGGCAAATCATCATCATCGGCATTCAATCATGTTCACTCCATCTCTTTTATATACCACTGCCGCATAGAAGACATACAGACACATCGTAAATCTGTCACCTGTCGAGTATTGTATATACCACTAGCTTAGGAGTGCACCGCAAACATTCCTACACGGACACACACCGCGCGCCAAGACTAAAGGCGATAAAGCGCAGCCACTTCCATTGAACCATCCCGTGAACAGATTGTCTTGGCCACCTCCAGCCCGATCGTCCGAGACATCACAGGTCTTGCATATACTTCATCTCTCGCCTACACCTTCATCCCATCCTATTCAAGATGTTCACTCACCTCGTCGCCCTACTACCCCTGCTTCCGTTCATCCTAGCAACGGCAGGGGACGACAAGCACGATAAACGATTCCTCCCTTTCCACTACCCGGTACACGAAGATGTCGACGCAACAGTCGAAAAGAGAGATCCATATCTTCCATTCCACATGCCAGTCGTACACACCGATGCTGGTAAACGTCAATTCCACCCCGAAATCGAAGTCCGTCAAGAGTGGTTGGCCGGTCAGGTCAGGGGTATCAGGCGCAAGTTTGAGAAACATCTACACGAGAGGGAGAAGGAGATCATGAAGCGAGATGAGGTCACGCAACAGATGAAGAAGCGAGCCACTGGTACTGTTCAGTAAGTTCAATATAGCTGTGTGTCTCTCGATGGTGGCTGATGACAGAATGACCGATGTCGGTATTGACGCTTCTTACGCAGGTCAAGTCAGTATTGGGTACGTCTTTCGCTTTATTCTGCTGTTGTGCTGATGTCAAGAACACCACCTCAAAACTTCCTCCTCATCCTCGATACTGGATCGTCAGATATGTGGGTCGCCGATTCCGATTGCACTACCAACACGTGCTCTGAATTGACCCGATTCGACACTACCTCTTCTTCCACCTATGAAGCTTCCAGCACACCTTTCAGCATCAGCTACGGATCAGGTGATGCCGCCGGTCTCATCACCCGGGATACAGTCACCATGGGTGGATTTACGATAGAAAACCAAGGTTTCGCTATTGTCAATCAGACTACTTCGGGGCTAGTTTCGGCACCGATCTCTGGACTCATGGGTCTAGGATGGGAGAGTATAGCACAGACCGGCGCCACGCCATTCTGGGAGGCCTTGGCTCAGTCTGGTACTTGGACCACTCAAGAAATGGCCGTCTACATGAAGCGATACAGGGATGCCTTCAACCCATCGGACGTCGAGACGGATGGTGGTTCGTTGACCCTCGGGTAGGTCGGATCGATTTCAACTCTGGGCTTCTGCTAATCGTCAGCGGAGTGGACTCCTCTCTATACACCGGTGACATCAATTGGATTGATATTCCCTCCAGTCAGCGAGATTATTGGCGAATCCCTCTTGAAGGCATGATGGTCCAGGGCAACAACATTGACATCACCGTAAGTCCACTGTATACTTTGTCGACATCTCTGACTTCCAGTCTGGCTCAAGCCAACCCTCTACTGCCATCGACACTGGAACCACCTTGATCGCTGCACCTGAAGCTGCCATCGAGGCCATCTACGGCGCTATCCCTAATTCGCAACCCATGTCTGGATCCGGAAACCAGGGGCTCTGGGAATTCCCATGTGATACCAATCTCAACATCTCGATGCAATATGGAGGACTCAGCTACCAAATTTCGGCCGCCGACATGAACCTCGGACAATTCATCAGGGGATCGAGTATGTGTACCGGTGCATTCTTCCAGATGGATATGTCTTCTCAGTCACCCATTTCGTGGATCGTCGGTGCTTCTTTCCTAAAGAACGTCTACTCCATCTACCGATACGATCCTACCGCTATTGGGTTCGCTGCTCTTTCCGGCCAGTCCGACTCTGTCTCCAACGGCACAAATACACCCACTACTGGTGGTGGTACCGTCGGTGGCAGTGGTAGTGGCTCAACCACGGAGAGCGGTGCTGGTCGATCAGCTGCTGGCGTCGCCGGTATTGCTCTAGCTGTAATGGGCTCGGTGTTTGCTAGTTTGATGTAGGTCACAGTATGTAGAATTAGTAATTTATAGACCCACAAGCCATTAGGCTGTCTGTAGCTGTAGATAAGATGCATAGTTTCTTGCTGATTCTAGCCGAGTTCCATCTGCTGTAGATTGGTTCAGGTAGATTCTGCGCAATCGGCCTCCCAACGGCAAGTAGTGCAATGTGAGAGATGTTAGTATACTTTCCAGATCGCTACCTCTCGAACGTGGTAAAGCATCACATGGTGATGGTTTGCGACAGCGGGATAGCGTCGATCAGCAATTATCAGCCGCTCGTGCTATTGCCTGTTCGATCCGCATCTCACTGGCGACAAGCGGCGACAGAATGGCATCCCGACTGTTCTACATTGAGCATGAGGAAATCCAATCCATCTTTCCTATATCCCGGTACTAAGGCTTGAGCGATGCTGGGAAGGTGTTGTTTTCGACCTGCTCATCCCACTTGGCGGCCTAAATGTCAGTCTAGCTCGTTGAATCGCAAAATAACATACCCATTCGTCTATATTGTCAGCTCATTCCATCGGGATATGCAAACTAGCTTACTAGGACATAGCGATCGGTATGCACGCTTGAACTGTTGACAAGGGGCAAACTCCTCTCCCTTTGCATTTACGCATTTATGGTAGTCGACGTAGTTTTGCTAATGGTCAGCAATGGCTGGAGTTTATATCAATATCACTTACCCAGCTGTTTTACGGGAAGAATTCGTGTTTAGCTATCACTCTTGCCCTCATCGGTGCGACTTACCAGTGCTTGGTCTGGTTGGTGTTGGGAAAACGGGCACTACAACATCAGCTTATGCTACGGACGTTTCAATATACGACTTACTCGAAGCCGGCGGTTTGTAGCTTTTGGGTCAATTCCATCCAACAAGTTCAACGGGGCAACTTACGACGTAGGTCCTGTATTGTCAGCCCTACTCCTACACGTATATCGTTACTCACTTTTCTTCAGACATTGTATATGTATGTATTGGATGCTATGTATGCAGTAGACAGTCTTCAAGTCACCTCAAGATCGGGAGGGCTCGGGATTATTTCAATTGGTCGACAGAGTGGCGTTAGTCATCTATCAACTGTACCATTCACTCACATACCATGGATAGAGAATTAGATAACGCAAATCCCACCATCTTTGCCCCCACTGCATCGGGATCAAGGAGGCAGAAGGCCCCAAAAGCATTGCTATGGAGTGAAGAGGCCGAGGAGTATGCATATTCCGATAATTCTAGCGAAGAGGAGAAGGAGGATATCGATGCTGATGAAGTCTTTGGTATGTCATCTTTATGCGGGTCTGAGCTGACTATAGACCTACTTCGATCCATCACCGATCCTGAGCACCCCGTATCTCTGGAACAGCTTCGAGTCGTCACTCCGGAAGACATCCATGTCGCTGGAAACAGAGTTCTGGTCTACCTTACACCAACAATTCCCCACTGCTCAATGTCTACACTAATCGGTATGTCGTTCTCATCTCCTTGGATCTCAGCTTACCATTTCCTCCTCTCCATTATCATCTTTCCCTACTCCAATTTCGTCGAATCCCTTCCTTGCCTTACAATTTTTCCCAACCAGGCCTATCCCTACGGGTCCGACTCATGCGATCACTCCCACCTCGATATCGAATCGATCTACGAATCAAAGCCGGCACACATCAATCAGAGCATGCTGTCAACAAGCAACTAAACGATAAAGAGAGGGTTAGGGCAGCTTTGGAGAACCAGCATTTACTAGCTGTTGTGGAAGGATGTTTGGCGACTGCTGGGCAGAGGGGCCAAGAGGCGATTGGTGGGCGGATCCAAGCGTAATGCTACGGTGCACAAGATGACGTGAGTTGTATGATCTCTGGCTAGTATCACCGATGAGTGCACATGCATGATGTCTAAAGTGGTCTTTTTTGGGGTGGCGGCCTGCTTAACAAGGGGTGAGTTCGGTAGAGTAGTCCTCTTCACTGCTTGGTTATAGGCAAGATCCATTATCAGCTCGTTGGACAATACTGCAACATTGAAACATCCGGCCTATTTACTGGCCTGGCCAAGGATAGATCACCACGTTTCGGCTCTTTTGATATTAACTATTTCCCCACACCCAATAATATGAGTTAGTCGCTTTCGCTAGGGTTATACACTTTGCTAATACTCTAAACTCGCTGACCCATTCATCATACACTACTATGCTATCTCCTCGACTATCTATCCCTATTATTGGCTCACTTATTCTTCTACCTATGAGTGGAGCATCACAAGAGTGGCTGCAATGCGGACTAGCGATTTCGCTAGTTCCACAGTGCAAGCAAAAGAGAACTTGATGTAATTTGGGGAGTTTGTAGGACTCCAACATTTCCTCTGCTCCCAGCTTCTCCTGGACATCCAGTATTGGTTTGCGGTACAAAACATTGACGATTTGATTCGGTATATGGCGGAGATGTTTGTCATACAACTCCTGGCGGGTAGTGATATCGGCAGTCCTCATCCACAGTTTGGCGTCGGATGATGTGGCCGCGTTCAAAGATCGAGTCCCTCGATCTGCTTGAGCCACCGTTTGCGGTGCTTCGCATCGAGCTTTGGAATGTATTTTACACAGCCTTTGTGGTACTGATTGTAAGCCATATTCGCCTTTTGCATGAGAACGACATACGTCAGCGATAACGATCGCTAGGTCCGATGATGCATCGGGAACCACTTCCGTGATAATCACGAGGCCGGCTCACTTGAGAAAGTTTGGCGGCGGGAGGTCCTTGTACCTCAGCGTTACTGCCGACGGTCGAACCAATGGCCCGAGCGATAGCGCCGAGCCTTGGTGAGCCATACTCAGAAAGGAACGCAGCAGCCGTTGGTTGGCCGTGCTCAGATTTCCGGGATTATATCGGCTGCGATCCCCCCAACAGGACCATAGCCGACTCCGCCCCTTCGACTCGGATAATGGTAGGTTTAATGATTCGTACCAATCGAACGAGCTCGAGTACCTGGACCCACGGCCAATCGTGAGGCCTGATGGTCGGGAAGACGTCGTGAACGCTCCGACGAGGGCCGAGACCTCTTTGCGCCCATACACCGCCTCTATCGCTTCGTCGTCGAGTCCGAGGGCTCGCATCCTAGCTCGACACGAGAAGCTTGGTCCTGGTGGTCCTGGGGCGGCGTTGATGCCAGAAGATTGTAGCTTACAGATGAGAAGGCATCACATCCCCCGCAGCCTGCACAATCGTCGTCACATTCCGCCTTGTTCTTCATATCACCCCAAATGATCGAGGGGATAAGGCTACCCTACCAAACTGGATGATCCGTCGACCACGGCTGTGGTAGACATGATCAGCCCGCTTATTTGAATTCTGATGCCATTGAATAGGGGCATTTATCTATCATCAGTCAAATCAAGGAGAGATATGATAAAACTCACTGCTCGCAGAGCAAGAATGGCAAGGATTAGTTGAGCTAATGACCAAGTGAACTCATCGTCGTCGTCGTAATGGTTTGGGGCCAGATTCCCAGTGTAGGGTACGGGTGGTGTGCATATATGGATGGGTACCGGACCGTCACCATATCTCATCGGGTAATTCGATTTGGGTCGAGGATAAACTTGCCCGATTTTGTTGGGTGAGGTATTACGTCGTTAGGGTTATTTGAGTCCGCGTATAACTTGATAATCTCCCACATCCAAACGATGAAGTCCCTCGCTCAAGGAACCTCCCCTCCGAGAATAGCATGCTGAGCCCGTCGGCAAGAGTGAGATTACAATGTAAGAATTAGAAAGAGCGAAAAGTTTGATTTATGGACGAGAGTTTTAAGGAAAAGAAGAGGGTTTGATGAGAGTTGTATGTGCAGTCACGTCAGTCAATCCTGCCAGCCCTGCTTTTGTTGAGTTGGTTGACCAGAGCGGCCAAAGTATGCCTCTGTGCCCTAAAGTGTGGGTGTTGACGAAACACGCCCACACGAGAGGATTGTCGACATGTCTTTCCGCTTAATCTGCTTGGTTTGGCTGAGGGCATATTGTTACCTCTTCAGGTAGTTTAAACCGACAGAATTCACGTGGCCAGTATTCCCTTGTCGAGTTCTCTTTCCACTCTTGTGACGGAGTGGAGGAGGAGATGACGCTCGTGGGGCGATCAACAGAGCGGGGGAGGTGGGATTATAGGAGCGATGAGGACGAAGAGACGGCCGCACACAAAACTCCACGTACTCAGAAAAGACAAAAGAGAACTAAGGATCCCAAATCGGGCGTCCTGAAATTGAAGAGCTCGTCTTCGCTCATCAAGTTTTTCAGCATATCGAGCTCGTCGACATGTCTGGCTAATCGCCAAATCACTCGAACAACCAAATTCGGGATGGATCGATTCAGAGCCTTACTTGACGAGGCCGGCAATCAACCCGCCCTAGTGCAGGAGTCGCTCGATGTCGGAATAAATTTGGTGCTCAAGGACAGCAGTCCAACGTACATTGCGATCGTCGGAGTCTTTGGATGCAAACAAGATGTTGTGACGCCCATAGCTGAATGCGACGTGCTCTCGGTCAGTCTGGCCGATTCGAACTCTAAATCACTCAAATCCCTCATCAAGATGCTGGGAAATAGCAGATCGTCTATCAACTTCGCTTCGTGCCCGAAATGCGATTATCAATCGCTCAAGCGGGTTGCCGGACAGCACAAGTGCGACAACGACACGGCTCCCCAATTCTACCTGTCTCATTCGCAGGTGGCTCGAACTTTCCGAGAGCTCCCAATAAGGTTGCAGCTCCGCCTGTCGGTGGGTCACCGGAACCCCTCACGACCCGATTCGCCACACGGCTCTTGCATCGCTCTTCTCTTTGAGAGCCCCTGTGGCAACCATTTCCTCGGCGTCTAGGGAAATGGTAGGTCCGAGCACCGAGAGTCGAAGAAGAAAGAAGGGCGCCAACAAGTCAAACGGGCATTAGACGCCACAATTGACTGTAGATCGAAATCGTCCTACTGCATCGCCATCTTCAGCCGACGATCATACGAGCCGAAGGAGCCGAGTCCGCGAAAATCTTGATGGGGAAATCGCAGCCGAGATTTTTGCGGGGTTCGAGGACAGACATCAGAGCAGGCGGGTCATCAAATTCTTCGACATGACCCAAGAGGGCTCTCCGCTAGTTTTGGGGGTTCTAGTTCGCCCCACGACGACGTCGCTATGCTTTGATACTCTGGCTCCTCCCGATTACCTGTCTTGGGTCGGGCTAGTCACCATCTGCCAAGTTTGGCCCCGATCCCCGTAGCGGATTTGTCACTCGTGATCGCCAACGTACGTCATACTTTCCGTAAAACGCTGATCTGAAGTATCACCCCGGATGCATCAAATATGCTGCAGAGGTAGAGGTAGAGCGAATTTTGGTGATCGACCTAGTCAACTCTATACAAGTCACTGCCGAACAAGTGGAAGAAGCGGAAGTACGCCGAGGGGGATCGCGGCCAGCGCGCGATAGAGGCTATCTAGCTTGGCTGAAGGACTTGAAGAGGAAGATCAATCGGAAGATAGAACAGGAGGGCCTTGATGTCAAGCTGAAGGATGCAAAGCTGGCTCTGAGGAGGGCGACGAAGGAAATGCGAGCAGGCGTGAATTCGGAGAAGGCCCAGACCGAGACAGATGTGAGTACATATGAGCGAGACAGCATATCTGACCGGCAGGACAGGCGGGCATGGTCAGAGGAGGAGCACCGCAGTCGACTCCTCAGCAACCTTCGGCATCCAAAAGCGGTTGGAGCGCCGTTCTCCTCTGAGCGCATCGCACAATTCACCACCGAGATCGCTAAGACAAACGAGGTCCGACACCGAGGTCTCACCGCCGCCATTCAACCAGGAATGCCGAGGAGGTCGGTCGACACGACCACGGAAGATCATCGCCAATGGTGGCTTGCTCAAAAGGAAGGGCTCAATATGGTCTTCGCCGCTTCGTCTTTCGAGTCGATGCTCTGGACCCGAGAAGCCGATCCCGAGGCCAGGCAGGCGATTTACGATCGACACCTGAGGGAACACACCGAAAGCCGGGTGGTCGAGATCCTTGGGAACCAGCCGGTACTGGATATACTCGAGACTCTCGCCAAGGAGTCGTCTCGTGAATGGTACAAATTACCGAAGAAGTTGCACCAAGTGCTCTTCTGCCTGCACTGCTCCGCCAGTGGTGCCACGGGTCCGCAAGGAGCCCACTCTTGTGACGGCACGAACGATTCGATCGAGCTAGCTGGGGGATCGACGGAGAGGGAGCGGTACCAGGTGCTTGACGAAACGGTCGATCTAAGAAAGAAACGACCCAGAAGCCCCAAACGGATGAAGCGGTCCCGCGACCCTAAACTGGGGGTCCTCAATTTCAAAGTCGTCTACGCGCACGACTTATATCAATACGTTGATCTCCTCGATTTCGGGGGGTTCAACGATTCGCTCAACAGCCGGGGACTCATCTGGATCGACCCGACCCCATACCTCACCTCGGCATACAAGGCCGGCCAATACTCTGGTCTCCTCAAGAGTCCGATCACGGCAAAGCAGGTGCTCGTCCACAAAGACAGCAACCCGGCCTTCATCGTCACTGTGGGGATCCACCGATACATCCAGAATCTCGCCACTCCGATGGTCGACTACGATGCATCGACGGTGAGCCCAGCAGACTGCAACCCCAAGCTGCTTGATCTCGTGATCAAGTTGCTTGGTCAAACGGATTTGGAACCGATAAGATTCGGGAAATGCCCAGTGACGGGTTGCGGAAAGATGTCGCTCAACCGGAAAAACGAGCAGCATAATTGCGTCGACGGTTCTCGGTCCCGGTTCAACCTCTCGGTCGAACAGGCGGCGCATCGCTTCCGCGACCTACCGATCCATATCCACTCTGGCTATGGATGGCGCACAGGAACCCCTTTGACGATAGGCGTTCTCAGGTACCGGCTTCGTTGTTCGATTGGTCGGTGCGCAAGTCGACGCAGACGGTGTTCAAAAGCGGTGGTTGGAAAGGGGTGCTTCAGTTAGTGGAGCAGGGAGAGCGAGTCAGGCATCGAGAATTGTGGCTATCAGTCGTCGGGATAATCATACACCATATTCCTAGCAGGTACCACCTCAGCCTGGCCAGATAAGTTGATCACCAATGGCACTATTACGACTGGACAGGATCATCCACACCACCGGTCTTGAACAGAATATATTTGAGACAAGAAAGAAATAAGAAGCGGAGTCGTGGGAGAGTGGTCTAATCCGACAGACTTGAACTACGCTTCTTTTGTTTACTATCTGTTGTCGCAAGACGCGCAGGTTCGAACCCTGCCGGCTCCGATTTTTGGGTAATCGACATCATGAAATCTTTCCGCAGAGTTTAATCCGGTGTCTTATTTTCTGGGCTTGCATCCGCAGCCTTTTGTGCACACCGTTCGCTCTCTTCGAATAGTATGCTTTGCGATCTTTTTGCGACATGTAGTTTTTACATATCACTAGACGTCGTGGTTGGTCCGCGCGAGATGTGTTGTATATCTTATAGATGAGGGTGATGGATTCGCTTTTTGGTGCCTGGCCAACAATTCGCGGATTACTATCTTGCTCGTGCACACATCTGCAGTCATTTACTTCTTCAAGCTTGAAGCATCGCACACTATGCCCCAGCCGAGCACCATTCTACGAGAAGTCAGCGTCGCTGCATCTTCGTCTCGCTCGAGGGCTCCACGCATTTCACTGAGTCCACAGGGAAGCAATCCTACCAGGTTCAGGAAAGGAGCAGAAAGTAAGCATTGATGCGATCCAGATCGCTGACGGTTCAGCGCCCAAAGGGAACCCCAATCAGCGCACTCACCATATCGTACTTTCCGACATACCCAAATCAGCAACTCCTCAGGATGTGCTCCGTGCTTTGAAGCAGTGTAATATCGTCAAGAATGATTTCTTGGTCTCAAACAGTGAGTTCTGTCTTTCGAGTTCCCCTGATCGTCTAGTCACCATGCCTCCTCCGTCTTGTCCACGAGGACCGACACTAGTGAAAAATGTCCACCTCACACTTCAAGACATTGGCTACGAGCAGGCACAACACGCCATCAAAGCTTTAATTGGACGACCATTATTCCCCGACACGTCGACTTGGGCGCAAGGACCCCGGCCAGCATCGAATCTAGGCATGCGAGCCAATAAGCCCGCTTTCACCATCGCCGCCAATGGGCATCAATGGGTCAAAGGCCAAGTCAGCAGTCTGCAGCGTTACGCACCAAATGAACCCCAACGTTCGCCCGAATCAAGCGGAGGGTGGAGAAATGAACAGACGTCCAGACAGGCTGAACTCCCCTCCGTCGAGTGGTGTATGGACAGCAGGGATCGAGGGCGGAGGGTACTACTGCGAGGATTACCGGGAATGGTCCCCGAGTTCCGTATACGTCACGCAGCAGCTGGTTACGGAGTCGAGGGCTCAAAGAGTGAGGACGGGGAGAGCGAAGACATCAAGCGATTGCCTGCGTGAGTCCTCAACTGCTGACGAGTCGATTCAGCTGACGTACAGCTCTCAAGGTAGCTTCACGTCGACATGGGTCGTGACTACCGACTCTGTCAACAACGCTTGCCGATTCGTCCGCAGATACAATAGGCAGTACTGGAATAAGGACCACATGGGCGAAAAGTATCTCATCCGGGCCGAAATTGTTTGGTAATCTACATACCACACATGCATAACATTCAACAGGATTTCACCAATGTGTGTATAGCTACGACCAATTGTTCGAGGAACACATGTGACCGAACAACATTACTTCTTGACCTTCTTCTTCAATTTGCCCTTGCCTCCAAACTCGGCTTGCTTGATTTCCAAAATCTTTTGAGCGTCGAAATCCTTTCCAAGCCATCTTACCAGGATGAGTGGAGGAGGCTTCGATTCGGAAGATGATGGCGATGGTCGCAGTACATCTGGATGGAGCCCAACTATATGTCAGCACACATACGATGGCGCTGCTCACCTGGTCTGGCGCTGAGCGCGTTTGCAAAGTCGGGATGCCGAGTGAGATATTCGTCTACATGTACGAAAGATCGTTTTCGAACGAGGATATCCGCGATCCGTTCTCTCACTAGTGGCATGGCCCCCTAGACGGTCAGCTGACTTGCCTGTGAGAAACACTCGAAGTACATACACCAGAGACGACCCATAGATGCTCGCATTGCGGGACCAGATCTGGCTGTGTACCCTGCTTCGCTGCCACATCCCTCCTTTCCTGATTCATCGATTGTCGCATCATCTGAACTTTGGTGATCATCTCACCGACCGAAAGGGCCGTCGAATCTTCTCCGTCTGTACCCTCAAATGGTATGAATGTGGAGACCAGTAGAGACCCATCTAGAAGTTAGCGAGGACCATTCTCGAGACTTACGCTTCATGTCCCACTCGCCTCCCCACATCCCAATCAATTCCGATCCGCCTGGAATCGCAAGATTAGCTGAGTATCAGCTCGACTCGACCTAATCAAGCAAGCAAGACTCACTTCTCTTAACGTTATCCAACACAGTACTCATATCGTCCGCATCCCCGTCACCCTTTTTCTGCCATTCTTCTTCGATGTCAACGGTCCGAGTACCCCTTCTCGATTTCGAGTGTGCCCACTAAAAAGTGAGCTTCAGAAACCATGGTTGATATCGACTCACGACAAGACCCAGGAGCCGCTTGAAGCGATTGGGATCAGCTCCCTCAGCTCGAATCATGCTCTCTCTGTTTGGCCAATTCTGAGTGACAATATCCTCGACATCTGCATAATCGCGGATAGGATTAGTCATCTGCGACGGTAAATCGATTCTAATCGTCAGTACTGATATCCGTCATATATGTGGACACTTACTCGAGCATTTCTGGAACAGCCAAACGGGCCAGAGTCTTCTCGTTCCACAACTGCTTGCACCTCGTCAAGACCTCTTTGAGTTCTTCTGTAGTAAAGTCTGTTGGTGTGACATGAACTCCAATCTCCCTGGGCCTGTCACCGAGCCTGACATCAGCAATGGAGATTTAAGTGAACATACCTTGTATGAGAGAGGCTGCAAGTCTTCCGTCCCGGTTGAAAGACTTGCTTCATTCGCCATTTACCGATACCAACTCGACCACCACCCCCACCGCCGCACTGCTAGTCAGTCACTCGCCATGTAGACGATCGTTTCAGGACTTACATCAGTACATCTAGTGGTAAGCATAATTCAGAACAAGCAGTAAAAACACACCTTGAATATTTGCCTTCGCAGCCTGTACATATGAATTCCGATATGGATGCCATATTCTCCCTAGCGTGTCCGCCGAAGACCATCCCGGAGCCGAACACCCGCTGACACACGTCGCAGAATGCTCGTCTTGCATCTGGCTCCGCCTTATCCTCATCCTCAGCCTCCATCGCCATCCGTAATCTCTTCCTCGTGTCGACCGTCCCAATTCCATGACTACTTCCAGTCCCATACATGTCGGAAAGACTAGGTGGTTGGGCGACGGGCTTACAATCTGGGCAAGCGAATTGAGCAACGATCTGATCTGGGATGTTTGACTTGGGGGCTCGTACCATGATTTTTGCTAGAGGCTTGGCGCAAACGGTACATTCCGAGCTTTGTTCGACGACAACCTTCTTTTCGGGTCGCTTGGCCTTCTTGCTCGCAGGCTCGTCCTCATCGGGCGTATGCGATCTGCGAGTGATTGGGGAGGTGATGTTTGGTTTATCTGACCGGGGCGTATCGGTAACAGACGGCTGAAAGACCATGTTGGACTGAGCATTGCCTAGACCAAAAAGGTCATTGGGGTCGACTCCTTGTACTTGGCCGGGAGCTTGTATCCGATTTGGCTGAGGGGTCTCTCCAAAATCGGGCAACCAAGAAAAGAGGTTATCTAGGTTGTTGTGTTGCATCATCGCTTCGAGGTCGAAAGTAGTCATGGCGTGCTGAAGGTCCGACTGAAGCGTATTCGAGGGCGCCGCACTCAGAACTGTATCGACACCGGTGAAATTGTCGACTTCGCCAAAACTTGCTGAGCCGTTTCGAGTGTGTTGTCCGTACATATCTAGGGCAGCACCTCCTTGACCATACTGTCCACTTCCGTTGGCGCTCATTGGCAGACTCCCGAACACATCCTGTCCCGTCTCTGTCGCACTGGTCATATTCTCCATTCCACCTTTTTGACTATACATCTGCCTCAATTTTTTCAATTCCGCTTCTGCTTCCTTCTCCTTGGCCCTTGCCTCTGCGATCTGCAGCTCCAGAGTTCGCGTCTTCAATCGCACCAGCTCCGTCCATAGAGCGTGCTGACCCGGATCTTCATTCTTGTTAGGCATCGACTGCATGAATCCTGAGACCGAATCATTCGCTTGAACACCTGGATTGCCAGTGCCGTGCGACGCGCCTAGCTGGGTCGCGCTCTGATTGCCATAATTAACAGAGGGACCGACCCAGGCCGCGCCATCCATGTTCATTTGACTGGGGTATGGCTGAGCGGGGCGTGATTGATGGGCTGGTTGCCTGGGAAGCGGCTGACCGTTCGCTGGAAACATATTTGGCCAATTTTGGGGATCAGCTGTTCCTTGGTCCAAACTGCCTTGTTGTCGGTGCGGTGGAGGTCCGTTCATCGTGGGTTGATATCGGGTCCTATTGTCCAGTATCAAAAGCCCTTGGCATGACTCATCCGACGTGTTTGACGAGTGAAAGTGACAATGACAAAATACGGCCAGAAAGATATCCGGATAATAATCCAAAGTTGATCCCCGAGAAATCCACGGCGAACTTTCTTCAACGTCATACCATACCCTTATCAGCGTCAGCTAGTAAGCATACATGGCATGCGAAGCCATGCACGACCTTTACGTGGGCATCCTCAGCTGGAGATAGTACACACACCTCTTACCGAGAGACAAGGGGATGCAGTGATCGAATACCGAGTCTACAACTTTCGCAGGCAAAACGATGGGACGGTATTGAGGGGAGATGGTTTCAGCTGGCTAGACCTGGTTTGGATGGCTGCTCTGGGACTAGCCTGGAGCCGCTTTGAACTCCATATACAGTTCTGGCAAGCCTTGCATGAGAAACATCTGTCCGTACGTCCCGCCCGAAGACCAAATTAACGGAAAGACTGATCCAGCAGCCGCAATTCTTGTCATGGCTTATCCTCACCCTGACCCTGGTATTGAGAACATGCCGGACTGTACTACACGGTGAGTGTGCTATATTGACGATGCGAAGAGCTGACAAGCAGAATCTATGATCGCCATCCCAAACCTCGGGGTACAGCTGCAGACGACTCGGGGCATATCCCTATCAACCCCCTTCCTGGCCTCCACAAATGCCTATCGCAGTCAGATCGCACTATCAACTTCTTCTGCCTTCATACCACTAGAACAAGTCTCGACAATCGTGATACATGAGGGTTTGAGGCGGTGGAGAGTAGAATACTACCTGGCTGTAATCAAGCGGTCTGGTTCAGGTATCAGCGTTGGATTCTCGGCAAGTCCTGCTACAGCTTGATGTGGTATGCTTACATGTTCAGAACACAAGACCGCCTGTCGCGGTACTTCGCGAAGTATATCATGGGCTTAGGGAGACGCTATTTGACGAATTTGATGATCACGAGAATCGGTAACAACTTTCTTGAGCTCGCACACGACAAATATGCATTCCGATAATTGCACTTCCAGGGCAATAGCCCCTTGATAGATGGCTTGACCGGGTATGCCAGCCTCATATCAACGTGCGTGTTGATGGCACGATATCCATCCTTTCACTATGCCGTCACACTAAAACGTTTTGCTATCCTTTCATCCGGTAAGCAGTCATTGTTCTCATGAATGTAATCAGCTCCAAGCCTCCTCTACCTCATCTCTTCCCTAAAAGCCTTCACAATTTTTATCTGGCAAGAGCCACCACACCCATGAGACTCGCTATCAATACCGAATCTTCGGACGCCATTCCCGACGATGCCGTTGGCATCACCAATACTTCGCCGAACTCGACTGACCAGGCTACTGCCGCTCCACTCCCGAGCTCAAGCCTGCAATTCGGTCCCATCTGGGTCAGAGAAGCTCAACGTGCCGCCGCCCTTCCTAACACATCACAAGTCAAGGAGGAGGTCACTCAACCTTCGCCCGTCGGCAATGGCGCAGGGGCGACAAAGAAAATCCTGTGCCAACCCCCAACCCCGGAGATGCATCTCGATTCCCTTCGACATGCATTCTTATCCCTACCTTCTAGCTTCTGATCTTAGCTTTCCTGAGCTCTCTATTCGGTTCCGAATAAACGGCTCCTTTGGAAGCTGATTTTAGCTTGATTATGTTGTGTGGATTGCATGTACACCAGGGAAGTAGCTACATTGTCCGGGTATTATATGTATGGATTTAAAGCTATTATATGAACACCTCTCTGCTTTAACCCTCATTTCTTCTTCCCAAACCGCCGTACAAATGATCCGAATCCACTCTTTCTACCCGTGTCTGCCTTCACAGCTTCATCGACGGATGTAGTACCCACTTCGCTGCCATGTGTCGATGTCATTGGCGTTGCAGGTTCATGCGATTGGCTGGAAGCAGAGCTAGGGGCGTGGTCGAGTTCAGGGGTGTGTAAAGAGGAGATATCCTCCAAATCGGATGGCAGTAGGACCTGCGATAACCCAGACCGATGATGCCTTGTACTCGGTCGAGATGATGGTGGAGAGCGTTGAGCGCGACGGGGCGGAAGTGGCTTCTCGGCCGAAGCAACGGGTACGAGGGTGGAATAATCGGTTCTTGTGAAATCTGGATTGGGTGCAATAGCCATAGGTGGACCTTGATGTGGCCAGAATGGAATGAACGCTCGAGGTTTGGTTCGAGTCGTTCCATCCGGTAGCTGCTTGGGACAGACTTTGGCGCCTCCAAACAACACGAGGTCGCTTCCGCTCATGATATCCCTTTCTGAAGGATAAAGCCATCCCGCTTCCGTTATCACATAAGTCGACAGATCTCGTTCCGACTTCGATTGAAAACTCGGCAGGAGTGAGAGGACAAAGTTCTCGATGACGGTTGGTAACGCTGCCGGAGGACTGGAAGGTAGGATATGGACCAATGATACGGGGATGACGTCCACCAGGACCTCTTTCGAATTCGACATGTCGCGCTTGGCAAGAGTAGGAATGACGGTCGAGGTCAGGAGGATGCTTCGTTGCAACATTTCTTGAAGGGCTCGATTTGCCGAGAATTCCGAGGCGGGGGGTATGAAATGAAGAACCGCATCGAATGGCGAAGCAGGCGGTGGTGCTTTGGACTCCGAAGTCTTACCGAGGCCAAAGAACGATGATTTCCGACTTGAGGGTTCTGGACGCGTTCTTGAGACCGGAGCAGACATTCGTCTACTGTCATATGATGAGTTAGTAGACACCTCGCTTGATCGTCGAAACGAGGAAGGAGGTGCCATGCTAGATCGATTGCTAGTCGGAGGAGGCATTTGTCGGGCCGACGCAATCGAATCAGCCGAGCTGGTCCTGGACCCCATCCACGACATCCTTGGAGTTGATGGCCCGCTAAGCGATGCTCGCCACTGGGCAGCGACTTTGGCGGCGTTGTCAAGCAGTGATGGTAGAGGGTGAGCTGGATTGCTGGCGGCGATAGATTTGAGATCGACAAGCTGGACAATTGGGTAGGTTGTTCGCTCTGCTGTGTTCTGCGCGGCGAGCTGGGTGAATGCTGCCGAAGGGGATGACAGGGCGATAAGGATAAGGGTGGAGGCATATTGGGGGTTATATAACAACGGGCTCAGGGAGTCAGGTGTTGGACCTATCCCATCAGTCGGGTTCACACAAGTGCGATTGTCACTCACGACCTAGAACAAGAATGACACGGTCCCTTTCGACCCAAGCGTCCGCGCCCAATTGTCCCTTTTCCTCATCCACCATCCACGTCGACCGATACGTTCTCTCTTCTCCTCCATTCATACTGGACGGTCTGTCCATTGGAACACTGGCCCTCTGTTTGCCCTTCAAATAAAGAGGAATGTCCTTTTGGGTAGGAGGATAGCTCTGCATTTCAGACTGAGAGGCGAGAATGTCTGTGCCTCCGTTCGACAGGTTGGGAGAGCTGACAGGCGAGCGACTAGGCGTATGTGACTGGGATAGAGCTGTTATACGGCCAGGCTGACTTCCAGAGGACGAAGAGGAAGAGCTTCGTGAGGAGATGTAACGTGGTTGGTAGTCGTTGTCGCTCGCGTGACCGATGTCCTGTGTATACTGTGTGGCCATCTTTCCAGGAAGCTTATTCAACGACCAGAACTATTCTTTACAGCCTTGGGATGCTTGATTCTTTGTTCTGATTGTCTATCAAGATCGTCGAATGGCCCCTTAGTGATGATTCGGTATGGCGCGAAATCCTTTGGCTTGGCATGTGACCTTACAGGACAGCTTTCCCTTGGCTGTGTAGCTGATAGATAGCAGTGGATAGGTGAACGGCGGAGCCGGGCTGCTATCTCGTCGACAGACTGACTGGAAAGGATGACTCCTGCTTATGAGACTACGGAGAAGCGCAGTGCGTAGTAAATGGTATAAAGATGGATCAAAGATGATTCCTGTATAGACCAGAGTTTGTGTGGCTGAATCTGAATTTGGTTATGGGATGACGTACATCAATCAAATAGTTCCTCATGTACCCATGTGCAAATACTTGGCTCGGGGTAGGGCATAGGAGGCCAGACGGAGAAGAGGCGACAGCACTGCATCACACAACTACTCAACTAGACCGACTAAACCTCATTTGCTGGCACTGCCCGCTGTTTTGCGAGTCTTTGATGGTGCTGACTGTTTCACCATCACACAGAACTTGGTAACGAGAATCCGGCAGTTGCCATTCAGGACACGGCACCCCTCGGGAATTAGGGGATTCATAATGCGGGATACGTTGTCGGCGTGTGCTCCGCTTGTTTCTCCCTCCCTCCCCCTCTTCCGATCAATCAAATGCCCAAATGCATCCTCATGCCGATAGAAGCCACCGCTTATTTACTCCTGGAATTACAATGTCGTCAGACCCTGAATTCTGCTTGAATCCGATCTCAGCTCATAGGCTCTTCCGCCCCGAAGAACACATGTCCTCCACCGGATGCTTTGTGCGGCAAGTTAGTCTTACCAGACTAGCAGAGGTTAGTGGGTCGCATGTGCATACGACTTGGCTTTCCGCCCACCCAATCATATCTCAGCGGCGGCGCCGCGTTCGAGAGTTTTGATTACAGTCATCCGACTGCTGTGATCACCCATATCCACCAGAACTAGTTCATCTCCAGCTCTCGATGACTTCAATACTGGTGACAGGCAGAACTTCGTCAGGGTGTCATAGGATGATCGTCATGCATCACAGCTGCTGAGGTATTTCGCTATTCAGCGATTTTATCAATTCCAACGCTATCCTCTTCCCCTCCTGTACTGGTCAGCCGTGAGTCACACCGGGCAAGAGCAACATACGAGCAGTAAAGGCTTGATCCGGCTTGAATCGATCCCATCTCCTCCTTCCATTCTCATGCCACATAACTTCCCCTCACCGGTGTAAAAGCAGTGTAGCCTATCAGGACAAGCGGACTCCTCCTGGCTAACTGCATCTAGGAATACGACTTGGCTCTTCGGTACCTGATATCAGCAAAGGGGAGCATAAGTAGACGCACCAGGTGCAGAGTGACCAAGACTGGTAGATTCTCCCGACCCGCCATCCATTCCACTCCCCTACCTCCAGCCGTCGTCAGGTCCAGATCCCATTCGTCACCTTTCACAGCGGCTTTTCCTTTACCCTTCCCACCTGTCCTCCCGGCCTTCACTGCGGACTTGATACCACTCAGATCACTATCCTTCATTCCGTCGTAAGAGATGGTCTCACTCTCCTCCCATCCTATACGTTTTGTTGATGGTACTCGAAGGTCCATGAAAGCGGCACGAGCAGCGAGGACGAGTGCTGTCAATGGCGATCCTGAAGATGACAAGAGGGTCAGGTGGAGATTGGGTATGAAATATCTGAGATTAGCGTTCTCCTTATAACACCATGAATTTCACCTACTTGGTAGGAGCCAGGATCGGTATGGCTGGGACAGAAGGCATGAAGTGTTCCGAAATCGCATTAGCCAGTTGCGTCGACAGCGTGGATAGGTTCGAAGAGCTCATGGCTGGATAAGCCTGAGGTGTTCTGATTATCAGAAACGTAATTGCAATGATCAGTCGACGCACACGTCCACTTCCACTTTGCCTCTCCACCCTTCCTTGCCCTTTGGCGCTGATGGATCCACATCCCCAACCTCCAAGCGGATACCAGCTACCACCTGAGTTCCGCCGATCAGGACTCGAGAGCTTCCAGATGCTTGAGGTGCTTCGGCATAACTGATCGAGATCGGGCGTGGAGTCAATAAATCTCGACCATCGAGACGACTTGGCGGCGTCTGAGCCAACCCAGTGACTATGAAGTCTCGTTCTGCAGGCGAGAGTACTGATATGGCCATGTTGTTAAGGGTTATAGGTTGGAATTCACGATGCTCGAGTGACGCTCTGAAATTGCGGAAAGCTATCGTTGCACCGTGGGAAAGTTTGTACATGACATACGCGACGCGATGGAGATTTCATTTCCTCACCTCTTCAACCAGCGTAACAACAATGCCATCGCAAAGACCATCAATAGCATCTAGCAGCGGGCCGTCGAGGAGGAGAAGGGAATCGAGCGAGTCGGAAGACTCAGATGCGGGAAATGGGGCTACACAGGTCGATTCGCAGGAGGCAGGTGGAGGTCGAGGAGGTCTCAGTCTCAAGGTAGCTTCAATTTAGTTGCCTATAGCTCACCATGTCAGCAAATACAACATTGTGCTTCACAGCTCATCAGACTGGCATTATTCTACGAGTACCAAAGGAAAGTAATCAGACGAGATTTGATCATTCAAAAAGGTGAACTATCGCTTGAACTTGCTACGACGTAACTTACCTTCAGTGATACCTCCTAACGCAAAGAGTGCGTTCAACATCGTCTTTGCACGAGCACAATCGGTCCTCAGACAAAAGTTTGGGATGGAGCTATACGAGCTGAGGCCAAAAGGAAAAGGTGCAGGAGCAGCAGGGGACGATGGGGCACAAACGCAAACTCAGACTCAGGCGCAGACGCAAAAGAAGAAGGCGAGGCCAAGTCGCCTGGATGCCATCGCCGAAGAAGAAGAGGACGAAGATGAGGACGAAAATGGTGCAGAGCCGGAACAGGTTGCTGCGGTCATCAAGCGTGAGGTCTGGACGAAGCCCGAGGCTGATGATAGAACCTGGATCCAGAACCTATATCGTTCGATCAATACTTTCTCCCGAAATCAGAGAAATGATGGCCACACCCCTACCACTCAACATACCCGCCGATGAGAGGGGCAACGACGATGACGACTATGTGGATCCTGGAGCATTACTACCCTTGGACAAGGCCGATGGAACCGCATCAGGCAGTATACAGCTTCTAGGTTTGAGGACCGTTATCATGTCATTGGTCATGTGTATGGGAAGAGTGATTGCAGACGGTAAGCCTACGCCACCAGCACTGCTGACGTATAGACCATCTCCACTCGCTCCTGAAGCGACTCCACCTGTATCGAGATACGGTCCTACCCTATACCTCGCCTGATGGCAAAGACGTGACCATGACTTTGGACAAGTACCTGGATTTGCTTGACAAGCAGCAATACCTTGAAAAGGTCAAAATTGTCAGTCAAGTAGGAAACGCGGATGCGGCTCAATTCGAGTGGAGATGGGGAAATCGAGAGGCAGAACTTTCGGAGAAAGCGGTACAGGAATGGGTGACTCGATTGTAAGCCGTGCACTATCCCACCGGTCGTCGGCTGATACAAAGAATGGCTGGCGAAGCAGAAGACGAAGACGATGAGGATGAGCACCCACGTGATCGACGCGGAGTAGAGAGGAGGCGAAAAAGGCAGGAAGAACGTGCTGCCAAAGTCAACCTAATCAGAGGAGATATAGCTAAAGCAGCGGGAGGCCCTCTAATCGGGGATCTGTAGGGATCAAGCAGGTGTACAAGTAGAATATATGTCCCGCAATGAAGGTAGAGAGATGCCAAGAATTGTCGATCTTTACTTCAGGGTCAATTTAAAAGAGATAGAAGTTGTAGATTCACAGCATGCATACGCAATCTGTCAACTATACTCTGTACAATTATAAACGTTTATCAATGGGAACCATATACTCAGTCTCTGTCTCCCATCGGCCCCTCGTCCTCTAATCAGAAAGCCACCCTGCCCGCATACAAAGTCAATTCCAAACAACACGCTCTTTTCTGCCTGGGCCGATAATAAACACGCCGCCGCTACACCCTCGCCTTCCGATACACTCGCTCTCCACTCTCCAGCTACCCCGGGACTCGGTCGACTAGTACATCCCTCAACTCGGACGCCAAGACTTGCACACACCACCCCGTGTTTGCGCTCCATCCGATCGGCCTGGACGGCCCTCGACACAAAGGGTTCAACGGTTGGAACAGTCTACTTAAGCGGACGATCCTCTGTCATATCTTCTCTTACATCTCAACTCCGTTGTACTCGTAAGTCATCTCGTCACCACTATCCTATCGGGCCCAGACCACCAAGTTGATCGTACAGACACTTCTCCGTGATTGACTCCTGATCACACACGTCTCATCCCTATCTCGTACACTACGTGAGTCCGAGCACCCGGATGGTATATACCCATGCTGATCAGTGACAGAACCCACCTTCTTCGTCTTGTTTGTCATATCTCGCCATGTATGCTCTACTCAGTAGGGCAGCGGATTCGGTTCACGCTCTCGCCAAACGTGCAGGAGTCAACGAAAGTGTCATCACAGGTCTCAATCCCGTTGAATACGATTCCACCAATGTGAGTCCCCCACCATCAGAACATCCACTGACGCCAGCCCATTACTGTCTTCATCATTCAGATCGTCATCATTCTTCTCTTCACCCAGGGGTTGGGATACGTCTTTTCATTTGCCAGACAACCCAAAGTCATCGCCGAAGTCATCGGTGGTGTCATTCTCGGTCCTACCATCATGGGACGTATCCCCAACTTTTCCGCCGCGATCTTTCCCAAACCATCCATGGCCAACCTCAGTCTAATCGCCAACATTGGATTGATCCTCTTTCTGTTCCTCATCGGTGTTGAGGTCGACCCTAAAACGATGAAGAAGAATGGTCGAAATGCAGCCTTGATCTCGATCATCGGAATGATTCTGCCCTTCGGTTTGGGCACGGCAGTTGCGGTACCCCTTTATAATCGATACGTCGACCATGAAACCACGTCATTTGGACATTTCCTACTGTTTGTTGGTGTCGCCATGGCCATCACCGCCTTCCCAGTCTTGTGTCGTATCCTCACCGCCACCCAGCTCCTCGATAATCGAGTCGGAGTTATTGTCCTCGCTGCAGGTGTTGGAAATGATGTCGTCGGATGGGTCCTACTCGCTCTCACCCTCGCTCTTGTCAATTCCAAATCCGGCGCTTCGGCCGTCTACATCCTTCTCGCTGCTGTTGGATGGTCACTCTTCATGCTTTGGCCCGTCAAGATGGCTTTCAGGTGGTTGATCAAGAAGACGGGCAGTCATAATGGACCAAGTCCACTCATGATGGTGGCTACTTTTGTCATGGTGTTTACCTCTGCCTTCTTTACCGGTATTATCGGTATGTTCGCAGATCTTCCTACCGTCATTTATTGACATTCAGGTGTACACCCGATCTTTGGTGGTTTCCTCGCTGGTTTGGTAGTCCCTCATCAAGGCGGATTTGCCATCTCGCTGGTGGAAAAGATCGATGATCTCGTCACCTTTCTGTTCCTACCTGTCGTGCGTGAATCGCATTCAGCACTAGACATCGCTAACATACAGTACTTCGTGCTTTCTGGGCTCAACACCAACATGGGCCTGCTCAACACGGGAGAGATTTGGGGCTATATAATCCTTCTCATAGTCGTTGGCTGGGCCGGAAAGTTCATTGGATGTGGTGGAGTCGCCTACTGGCTTGGCTACTCTTGGAGAGAGAGTGGTGCTATCGGGATGTTGATGTCGTGCAAAGGGTATGTCTGCATGTAATAGAAATATGGTGCTAATGATAGTCTTGTCGAGATCATCGTCCTGAATGTTGGTCTGTCCGCCGGCATTATCAACGAAGAACTCTTCTCTGCCTTTGTGGTTGTCGCTCTCGTGTTGACCTTTGTTACTACACCCTTCACTCTCCTGTTCTATCCGGAACGATTCCGTGTCAAGGACACTGACAGTGCTCGGGATATCGAAACTAGTGGTCCACCCACCGTTGGCGGATCAGGTGGTCGCGAACATACATCCCGCCTCTTGGTCATACTACAAAAGATCGAACATCTCGCGCCCGTTATGCTACTTGCTCAAATGCTCGAACCTCTTCCGACTCGCCAATCCAAGCCACCAGTCGACACTCTCCGTTCTGTCATCAAGAGTAAGAAGCTGGACGATGGTGACGTATCGGATGAATCACTCAAGACTGTACCTAGCAATGTCCCTTCGCATCACCCCGCTCAGCAGGACGACAGCAGCTCCGAATCGTTACCTGTGCACATCGATGCCCTCAAATTACTCGAGCTCACTGGTCGAATGCACTCTGTTATGCAGTCGGCCGAGAAAGAGGAAATCCTCCGTACCGATGACACATTACAGCTATTCAAGCAGTTTGGCCGACTCCGAGGTCTCGAAGTTACGCCTCATATCGCTGTGGTCGAGGAGGTACAGTACCCAGAATCTGTATCGCAATACGCATCGGAACTCGGCTCCGAACTCGTACTTATCCCCTGGACGGTCCCAACACACGTCGAGGATGCCGACATCCAACCCGAGGGTATCACCCCATTCGACAACATTTTCGCATCTCAGGCTGGCTCGCCTATATACACCCACTTTGTTCGACGAGTGTTCAATGAAGCCAAGTCCGATACAGCGCTATTTGTTGATAGAGGGTTCGGATCATCCTTCACTCCAGGTGTCAATCAGCACATCTTCCTACCCTTCTTTGGTGGTCGAGATGATCGACTTGCGCTTCGCTTCGTTGTCCAATTGTGTCATCACCCGAACGTCACTGCTACCGTCGTTTACCACCAGATCGCGACCTCGGACAACGAATCGACAACGGATAAAGAGGTCATGACCGAGTCTGTTCAGGCGCATCAGGCAGCTTTGCATTCGAACCAACTGAGCATGGGACCATCGTCCGCAGCCGTGAGTAACCCATTTCTCCCGATTGGTCAGGCCTGACGTTTCAGAACAAGGAGAACCCAGGACGGTTCAAGTTCGATTCCGCCGACGATATTGCCTGGGCGCATTTCACGTCTCCCAACGTTTCCCCTCCACGAAGTGCCGCCACTTCCGCCGCTCTGCACCGCATCACCTTCGGCACCACCAAATCAGTATCCCCTCTGACTCAGGCCCATCACTATGCTGAAGCAGCATGTCAATCTATGAACGCCAATTCGACACAAGTTTGGCGATCAATGCTTATTGTCGCTGGTCGAGGGAGGAAGGGAGCTGTAGTCAACCACGACACCGAGATTGCTACGATCTTAGCTGAGAAGGGTAGAGATCCCAGCGTTGGTGCCGAGTTAAGGAAAACTGTTGGAGACGTGGGGACTGCGATGATGTTGGGTGGTGGGTCGCCGGCGGCCGCGAGTTTCTTGGTCCTCGAATCTGGCAACTAGAAGTTGTTGTATGTTTCTGATGATGTCTCGTTTATGTTGATGTCTAATCCGTTTGTCCATTGATGCCTCTTGTATATCACATGGATAACATGTCTCGTGATTCACGGTGTGACAACGTGAAACCCGAATTTGGCGTTTCGATACACCAGAACCGGAACGCGAATCCGACGGGATCGGCAACGGGGCGATCAAAGGAATTGAAGCTTAGTTATGTTGGATCACCATCGATCCTTTGAAGTGGCAGACGGTCGTTGGACTTAGCCCAAGGTATACGGTACGACTGATCAACCGACACTCGACCTTACAGGAACACCTGATAAGATGCTGGCTCAGCAATGCCTTCTCCTTTTGGCTCTCTTATACGCTCCGCGGACATTGGCTGTCAAGCCCTTCAGCTTGAGAATCTATACACCAGATGGCGACGACTATTTCATTAAGACACTCAATGAAAAATGGAAGATCGATAGTCATGATCAAGCGCATTTCAAGGATCTTCTTAAACACGCAAAGAAAGGCATACCCAACCACAAGGAGACGAAATATTCCGTCAGTGGTCAGATTGATTGGACCGAAGAACTGTCCGAGCAGACGCCTGTACAGAGGAGGGCTTTCTGGGTAGGGAGGGGGGATCCTAATGTAGTCCGAGAGCGGGACCTGTTGAAAGTGAGTGATTTGAACTCTTGGATGACTCATGTTGATGCAGCTTCAGTGTACGGTATCACCTCGCGCTTGGCCGAGAAAAGACATTTGGCTCTTCCTCGGCCCAGAATGGTCGTACACCGATAAAGCCAAGTGTGATTCTCTACAGGTGGGATGGCTGAAGTGTTTGGGCAATGGGGATGGAGCAATGGACTGGAACGACAAGTTCTTTGTCCGACCTGAGGATGTGGAGACAGGTGACAAGTGTGGAAAGTACATGTAGATGCGGACAAGCTATAGACCTGAAGTTGGGGAATACCTGCCGTGTATGTTCAGTGTATGGACAAGTGGTAGTGCGTCTCCTGCACGTTAAACAGAGCTTTCAGCGCATCAGGTCAGCTAGGTCCAAGGGATGCGTGCAGCACAATGAACTTCTCTGTTTCACCAGCAGCGATTGATCAGCAGATATCGCAGCCCTCTTAGCGATGGACTCGCTATCCTTTGAATAAGGGCGATCTATCGGGATTCGATCTGCAGCGATTCAACGAGATGTAGGGGTGAACCGGTCTAATCAACGATGATACAGATAATCAAACATATTTCATTGCCTATCTAGCTTACATGAACTTGAAATAGTGACCCAAACAGGGGCAACGGATCAGCTTGCGACGGTATTCTTCATTTGTAGCCATGACGGCGATACTCGGTAGCGCTTCCGCTGCCAAATTAGTAAACTTCGCAACTGTCGACCTTACAAATACCATTATCACTCTCAATTCAGACTGGACAATCGATAGGACAGATCAAGCCGGATTTGCTGAAAACCCATGGTTGGCATCAAATGGCAATCCCCGGAGGAAAGGGCAGCGAGTTCGCGGTGACCGGGGTTATGGCTTGGAGTACGGGAGATTTCGGTGAAAAAAGAGCTTGTTGGGCCAGCGCCAGTGAGCCCCCATATCTGGAGAATGGCAAAGTCCGAGAATGGGTCCAAGTACGATGCATCCCTTCTCTGTCGACCTAAGCAGGGCGCTGGTACCAACAATGTACTGTACAGTCCAAGCAACCGCTGAAGGAGGATGTTTATCTTTTCTTGGCTCCATTCGGCAATGCAGAATGGCACTTGGACGTGGTTCGCGAAGAAGGACCGGCTGGACATAAATTGGCTACAATGTCAAGGGAAGTACGGAGAATGGGATGACAGATTAGCTACGAAGCCTGACGATACTTGGTCATAGTCGGCTGGGGAGCGTGTAGAAGCACCTATACTTTCGCCCAATGCAATGTTCCTCGTGTGTCTTCTGTGTGATTGCTTGACCAGGTCTCAGGCCCTGTTCGCTTCGGCAGGTGCCAGATCACATGAAACCCAGCTCAGGAAGGGTAGAGTATCTGATCGAATCCACTGATGATCGAGCGGAGATGTTACAGACACAACTTGCAGCACGTTCTGGAGACCGGATATCTTCTCCACGCCAACGGCTTTTGTCGAGAGCGTAAGTGATCCCGATATCACAGACAAACAGCAGTCGGCGTGAAAAGTGTATGTCACCAACACCCAGCAGGATCAGGAAATGTTAGATTAGACTTCTACGCCCTATTTGACCCATACCGCCAATATTGACTTTCTCGTTCTTGGTCGGTCAAGCAGTCAGAGCGATTGTCTTGAATGGCGATTCGGCCGCCGACTTGAAGCAAGGCGAGCAGTTTGAGAAGGCGGAGCATGAGCCTGATGGAGCTGAAATCAAACTTTGATTAAGCTGTCGCAAGGAGACTACATAGTGTACCGACAGCGGGGAGGGAGGTCTGGATGTCTACATTCTAGGGGACTTCTGGTGGAAGTCTCTGTCGACAGACCTGATACACAGAGCACTTTAGGGAGCTTATGCTGCTGTCCCAGTCCCGGTGCCAGCTGGAAACCTGTTCCTTGATCATCTTGTTCGCGCTATTGCTAAAACCCTCTGCTCACGTCCTCTGGTGGGTGGCGATCAGAAGAGCGATGCCAGAGCAGCTGCCGCGCTGACGGCCAAGCTCGCACCGACTAGTCCCACAAGCCCAGGCGACCCCACTGATCCGAATCGGACGTTACTACTGTCAAAGGCTTCTGGAGTCCTGTACACAGCTGCGCCAATAACAGGACCTATGGCTGCGCCTATCGCCCGAGCGATGGAGAAACCTGTGATGAGCACTGCAATCATGCCGTCGTATAAGGGAATGTTTGCACTCACCAGAAAGGAGCAATGTTTGTTTCTCGCCGTCCCGCCCGACGATAGTGTACGCAGTCTGAGACCACATGCTCGAGTACCCACCAGTGCTTAAACCAAAGGCGATTGCAAATGGCACTAAGACCGCAAGACCGGTACCGCCACCTACACCCCACATAGTCACGGCTATGATGCATCCCAAGGCGGAGCTGGCAGCCATAGCGGTGACTGGTCGAAGACGCTGCGAGAACGTGAGCTTTGTTTACACCGCCCGTCGTGAGAGATACTCACATCTGTGATGTATCCCCAGACCACCTGAGCCACCAGCATGCTGTCATTGAAGGCGGACAGAAGACCTGCGCCCGCTGTGCCGCTCAAGGTCTCGGAGAAGGGTGGAATGAAGAGCCCAACCGTACTACGTTGAGTCAGTTGCAAGTAGATGCCTCACCAAATTCGAATGCTCTGAGTGTGTTTCAGAACATGACTGACTTACAAGAACCCAAATCCTTGGAACAAGGTACTGACAAAGCCTTCAAAGAAGCCTCGTCGCAAGAATGTGTCTCTGAGGGAGGGCATGGGGGAGGGTGTCACAACAGTATTGGGGGAGATAGGTATTCGTGGATTGACGAAAACGATAGCAGCACCCTATCGATTATCAGAACAACACGCTCGGCAAGCTAGCTATACGTGATCCTCGACTCACCGCCAATGCCAGTGTGGTCAGAGCGGAGATGCGCAGCGTCCACTTGTACCCCACGTGATCGATGAGTGCTTCGTTCATGAGCGGCATATACTGGCCGTATCAGCCCCCGACTACAAGCCTTATTAACGAAGATTGTCACTCACCACGCCGCCAACGCCTCCACCGCAGAAAACGATTCCCACTGCCGTCCCTTTGCGTAGGTGGAACCATCTGAAAAGCATAAGTCAGATCCACAAGAGGAAAGAAAAGCCATCGTCGTCGACACGACGGGAACAGCCATGTGACACCATGTCGTGACAATGTATCATGGACTCACTCGGGTATCCACCTGATGATTGGGAAAGCACACAGTGCGGCCGCGATTCCTAGAAAAGCGTCAGGCTAAAATATACCTCCGAAAATATGGTGCTTCATCTCACCTGGTCCTACGCCCTGAAAAAGGATCAAGAGGCTGATGTCCGAGACAAAGCTGGCAATCAACAATGAAATAGTGTTCACAGCTAATCCAAGCCAAATGGTCGGCTTCATCGATCTGGGATAGCGGTTGTACAGATAAAGTAATGGGAAACCGAGACCATCTGCATTGTCAGCCTGTTTCCATGGTCATTCGATACCAGAGCATATCTCCCCTTATCGCCTGTCTGAAACTCACAGCCAAAACAAAGAGCAAGAGTGCCTATCAGGGAGATGGTTGGCTCAGAGGATGACCGAAAAGTCTGCAATGAGTAAACCCTCCAAACATCAAGTGTGGGATCCAATCACTCACTGTTAGCTCGGTATAGTGCTTGGTAAAGACACCGATAGAAAATAGAGGACCCCAAAGCAATGTTTCGACCATGAACGCGGCCAACACGAATGCCCACGCTTGCCGACTCGTATCTACCGCCGGGAGGGAAGGCAGCTCTCGCTCGTGGTCGCTGACGCGCTGCCCGTCCCGGTCTCGCACTGCTTGGAGTTCAAAATTTTGCGCGTCCATGATACGGTATGTGCTCAGCTTGATTTGCGGAATAGAGGCAAAATCATGAGCTCAAAAAGTGTCCTACAGCTGCAAGATCTCGACTCGAAAGATGCCGCTAAGTCATTGCCGCAACTCAGGGCACCTGTTTACCCGATAACCAAACGAGTCGCAAGATGATCCTCACATACTTCTCATACTTGGACACTATCATCGAGATGAGCGGCTCCATTAGAGCGCATCCTCAGCGTCGAGGTCCGAGTTATCCTCCAAGTCATGCGGGCTCTTCTCCGCGGACGGTTATCGCTCCCAACACTAGGCCAGACGCTATTGCCCAGCTTGATCTCACTTCTCGTCCGGGGGTGCACGTCGATGAGCTTGGAGAGACAAACGTTGTGGAGGGAACAGTCTACCCTGAAGGTGGATACGGCTGGGTGGTGACAGCTGGTATGGTGATCTAGACTTGAGGGCATGTGTGGCTGACTTCCCAGCCGCATTTATGCTTTTATTCCAATATTTGGGCGTTCTATATGCTTGGGGTGTCATTCAGGCGGAGCTATCCCGAGTTGGCCTTGCCAACTCCCTCCAGCTGAGTCTGATCGGGGCGACTGCAGCTTTCTGTTTGGCCTTTGGCTGCCTGCCCGTAAATAAGCTTTTTTTCAATCATAAGCGGCTCGTTCGTTTAGGGCTGACCCATACAGGCCGCTTGGATCCTGAGAAAAGCCGGCCCCAGATGGACAGCTCTGTGTGGAACAACTGGGTCAGGCCTCTGTCTGATACTTTCCGGTTTCAGCCTCCGAAATCTCGGAGGTCTGATTTTCCTGCATGGCTTTGCGTTCGGCGCATTCGGATCACTCGTCTACCTTGTGAGTTCCCAAGTGAGGCTAACAAAAGATAGGCTGACGCGATAGACTGCATATACGATACCTTCGCAGTGGTTTCTGAAGAAAAGAGGCTTGTCCACCGGTATCGCATCCTGTGGCGCCGGGATTGGCGGAGCGATCTGGTCTATAGTGCGTGGTGCGCCAAAAGGTATCGATCGCTGATCAACAAGGCTATCGAGCGTCTCATCGCGAAGTGGGGTCTAGCATGGGTGTATCGCTTCCTCGGTATTTCCATAATTGTCGTCGGCGGAGTGAGTCATCCGACCATATTTGTTCGTGCTGACAAAAAGGCCTCAGCCATGACCTTAAAGCCTGGTGTATCGCTGGGTCGTCCTTCCGAGGGTTCGATGGCCCACTCTACCAGCCGGGAAAAGGGTCTCATCAAATCGTCGCGATTCATCAGGATCCTTTTCGCATGTTTCATTGCGTCGTATCCTTTCTTAATTCCACCCTACGTCAGTACAAACTGGTTATTGAGTGAGGCTGTTCTCACTGACGGAACAGTACATCAGTCAATACTGAAAGCAGTCTCTCGACATCCCTACATATCCCTAAATTGATAACAGCTCAATCGATCGGGTTGTCGGCCTCACAAGGCGCACTTTATACTGCACTATACAATGTAGCCTCCGGATTCGGCCGTATAGGCTTCGGTTCATTAGCGGACGAGGCAGTCGGGGTTAGTACTTCTCTCTTGCAACAGCGAAGATCAGCGTGCAGCTTTGTATTGACGGGTAGAACATGAACTCCTGGCTTTGCAGCCTGATTGTCATAGCTGTAAGCTCTCTAACCATCTGGGTCAACGCAACTAGTGAAGCTCTCATCATCCTGTACGTCTCCTCATTCGGATAGTCCCTCAATTCTGCAACGCTGACCTACAGGTTTGTCCTTCTATGCGGAGCTGGTTCCGGCGGTTTCTTCTCGCTACAAACTAGCGTTGTCGCGCAAGTAGTGGGAAGTCATCGGTTACATCAGGGCATCGCGTGGTTGGAAGTTGCTGAGAGCTTCGGGTACTTTGCTGGCCCGATCTCGGCTGGTGCCCTATTGGACGCTTTCGGAGGCACGCAACAAGGCGCTGGGCCGTATCGCCCTGCTATTGTACGTGAGATTTGCCCACTTGCGCTTACCAGCTAGTTCCTTGTGGGGGGGACCACGGCGCTATCACTGCTATTCGTCACTTCGGTCAGGTATAGCACATCCAAAGTGATGTGGAAACGAGTTTGACAAATATGCAAATCTTCCGTCTCCAGAGAAGCAGTACGCCCATGGTAACGAGTTACCCGTCGTCTCACATGCTTGATCGGAGGCATGTCGTTTAGCCTGGTCACTATCAGTGCAGCTCCTCATCAGCCTTGTCCGCCTTCCCTCCTTGTTGCTTCTTTGGCCTCGGTATCGTTCCCGTGTTGGTTTCGTCCGATTGTGGGTGTTCGGCGACCGGGATCTTCCACTCTTTTGATGGCAAGACCCTTGTCACTACGATCTGACGCAGGGATATGGCTCGACCTAGCCCTTATCTCCCAACATAGGCAGGAGAAATGGCGAAAGGATTGGCAAAAGATCGATCGTCTTGATCTACGCCCCCGAAACGAAGCATTCAAAGGAAGGGAAGAGCCTCGAGAATACGCTGACGCCAGCTTACATTCACCTGTCTTGATTGCCTTGAAAGTATTCAGTCTTTCACTATCAGCCGATCGATAGCCATCGCATTGCAAAATGCTATTCTTCAAACACTCTCTCAGCCTCTTAACTTTAAATCTGCTTTTGCGAGCTCATTACGCTTTTTGTGAAGAAGACCACACTCCATTCGAGACGGAATTTCGATTGATGATCTTGACCATGTACGGGAGGGAGGACCCTGATGGCGTGGAAGTAACCGTCGAAGGACAGCTTGGAGTAGAGTCAGTGGACTCGCATGACAATAAAAATGGCGTTAACATCGACTGGGGTATCGGTTCATACCTCGGATCGTCCAGATTAACATATATGGGGTGGTCCCACCCAAATCCCAATGGGAGAGCTGTTTGGATATACCGGAAGGGAGAGGACAAGGAGTCCGGCATGAAGGTGGGCTCTTGCGTGGCGAACGACAAAGGCATTGAAGCTGATAATAGTGCACCGTCATTCTGAATCATGATCCAAAAGTGCCTCGGCTTGATTGGTACTTGAGTTGGGGTCTAGACTTTGACAGCACTATCAATGCGTTTGAAAATGTTGATGGACTAAAGATAGATTGTGTACAGATGAGTAGGTAACAGTACAGATGTCCACCACTACGGACAACATTGGTCAGCCCAGCCTTCCGTCTCCGCTTCATCGCGTTCCACATCTAGTAGTAGTCAGATATACATCGCGCCCGTAAACAAATCCCGCTTGTATCGCCAGACCCATGAACTCCATATCTGCCGATATAGCATAGTAGAGGTCCATGCAATCATGCTTTTGACGCAGCTTCCTCCAACCTTCTTCTCCTTCTCCTCCGACGGAAATACCAGACAAAGAGTCCGAGCACGGACAGACATACTGCCATCAGAACAGGTTCAAATGATATGTTGATGACATACTCAGTGTAGAAGCGGCACTGATCCCAACTTTCTGCTCCCACGAGAGCGCCGCGTCTGAAAACTGATCTCTCAGTGTGGTTTCACTCCCAGTCGGGACTGCTCCAGTCTTGGTCACTGTCGGTAATGGTTGAAGCGTTCGGTCGCTAGAGGGCTCTGTAGATTCTAGTTTTGTGTCGTCGTCGGGGACTAAAACTGGAGGGATCAGGCCCGGTCCTGGTGGTTCACTTGTGGCTGCTGCTCTAGCACTGCTGGATTTCGGAAGAGCTTGCGTTGGACCGAAGGCCGCTGTATCACCGGTCGTTTCAACTTCTACCGGAGCGGGTACTGGCCGCGAGGCTGCTAGACTAGGGGCTGGCCCAGGGGTAGCGGCACTCGAGACTGGGGCTAAGGACAGGTCGGACATGTCAAGTCCTGATGTAAAATCTCCTGTGTGATCGTCTTCTACAATCGACTGCGCTGTGCTGGTACAAAGACTGCTTATCAGCTTCGAGGGGGAGACGTTCTAAGCGGCACGTACCTCTTGGTCTCTTGGTTTTGTTTGAGATCGTAAAGATCAGTGATGATGGATCTAATGCTACTACACGGTGCTAGCACTTGATCAGTATGGGTCAAGGACGGGGTCCAAGATCGTCACCCCTGCGACACCTTTATGAATTCCTTTAGTTCCTCCTTTGCTCGTACAGCGCATTTCAGCTGGTTTCAAATCTCATCATGACGATGCATGCCCCTGAGTGCGGTAGGTGATATGTCATGACCGAGACATACGCCATCTGACATACTCGTCTCTCAACACACCTCCCCATCGCCCATCGTCGGACCCGATTTCACCGACGAACCAAAGCTCACATCCTCTTCGGGGAATGAAGCTGAACCGCCACACTCTTGCCGGTGGAAGGGGTTGATTCGGCGGCAGACCACCTTCGGGCGTAGGATCAGAAGGTAAGACATGGGAGAGCACGAGTGATAGAACCCCATGTAGAAAGTGTAGACTGTGAGCTGGGTTCCAAGGGGGATTGGGAAGAGTTGCGATACTACGTGTCAGGTCCACTTCGTACGCGGATCATTCGTATCACGCACATTTGTGGGATGTCCTCTGTTCTGAACTTTTGATGGGTACGCAATATCCCTTCTTCATCCCGAAAACCGACTTCCACCGTCTGGAGTATCAGGCTGATACTGGCTCGACAGATGTGACAACTCACTGGAACTCCCAACAACCAGGACTGCGCCCAGTGTTTCAGTAGTTTCCTTACCTGATCAGCGAAGCGATACCCAACATGGTATGTACGCACCGCTCAAAGGTCTTTTGCTGCCTGTCGTTCCGTATCAGCATGTTCGTTTTGAGCTCGACGCAGCCCTCCAGCCCCGGATGTGGTGCACCTGGCTCAGCTGATCGTCAGCCGGTCCAACATCGCCCTAGTGAAGAGTTCAATACCCTCTACGCAGTCCACTTCCCCGCCAAGAAACAGCGGTACGTCTCCTATGGCTGATCTGACTAGACTATCATCAGCCACGTACGTGGGAATTAACCTACTTGCACCACTATCGGATCAGCTTCTGCTGATAGGGAGTCTGCTGGACATACCTGGACATTGGTGTTAACATCACCACACCAGCTTTCATGCTGACCTTCAAACTTCTCTTCGACCTGATCTGGAGCTGCGACCGTCGAAAACGACTCGTATGAATACCCCATATAGGATTGGATCGCATGGGCAGATTGCCTATTTCTTCGTTCCTTCCTGACGTCGGGAGGGTCGTGTAGTTCTACATATACTGATCCGTCAAGCGCTATTGCTGTCATCTCCCATTTCTCTTCGTCCCGATGTTCGAAAGGAGCAGTCATGATCCTGTTCATCAGCCTAGAAGCACACACTCAGCCAAAGCAGACATACCTCGTGATCATCCCTCTCCAAGTAATGATACCCCCCTTGCGCTCCCCTTGCTTTCCATTTTCCAGCACGTTCTGCAATGCCTCACATATCCCATCCAAATGCTCGTCCTCGTCTTCTGCTCGTTCAGTGCGCTCGTCAAATCGATAATTGAGGTCGACACCCTCTGGCGCCTCCCGGTAATACATCATGGAACTGTCGTCATGCTTGATCGACCTGTCCTGCTGATGTGAGTAAGTCGAGACCAATGTCGGCTTGCGATATGCTGGAGGTGGCTCTCTCAAACCTCTAGGTGGTAGAGGTAGGTAAGTATGTGTCGCTGGTCCGGCCATGACAGGTATGCAAGTCGTTCACTTTTGATTTCAGAGTGCCTGGAATTGACGGAGTGAAATCGATCAATTACACCTTATCTTTCTGTAATATGTCAAGATGACAGTAACCGTACCACTCCTTATAGGAGCCTTGACAATAGTGGGGACTTGGCTGGTCTCGCTCTCAAGCGGAAAGAAACGAGAAAATTCCGTTGAACGACTTCGATCGATCATAATCCCGGCCTACACCTCCCACGCTAGACACCTACCAAGACCATCAAAGCACGCATTCTCGTATCCATTATTATACCTCGGTGTCGATGTCGATGCACTGGAGAGTGGAGAGTTGGAGCTTCCAGGCAGACTATTGGGTTATGGCGGTAGACCGTGGACGAAGTGTCTAGGAATAAGACCCGATGGATATCTCCGACCTGGCTTGGAGAGCTTACGGCAAAAGGCAGAGCGACTACTGAAAGAGCAAGGTGTGGGGGATGCGGACACGTCGCACATATGGCTGGTCACTATGCCTAGTTTCATGGGATTCGAGGGAATCAATCCGCTCTCGGTCTGGTATGTCTACTCGGACAAACTGGAATTGACATGCGTCATCCTAGAAGTGCACAATACTTTTGGCGAGAAGTGAGTCGGACCCGCAGGACTATCTAGCTCTAGCTAAGCTGACTTACAGACATGCATACGTGCTCAAGCGCGATTCGCAGCATCTCGTCGATACAGCCGAGGGCTACCACTACTCATGGACGTTTCCTCGATCCTTTCACGTCTCGCCTTTCAATTCTCGAAACGGCTACTATCGTCTAGACATCATCAATCCGTTCGCCTCGTCCGATGAAGATGCTATCCCGGAAGTCAAAGTTTTCCTGCGACTACTTACGCCGTCGAAAGAGTGTAAATTACAAGCTCTTCTCGCTTCCAGTCCGTCCCGGCCGAGTATCGACCTCGACCCCAGCCGCTCTCTCGAGATTTTAAGAACGTTGCTTCGATACCCTCTCTCACTCCTGCTCACGACGCCGCGAATTATGTATCAGGCTTATCGACTCCACTTCGAGAAGCGACTTGCTGTCTACCCCCGTCCGCAGCCTAGTAGTGAAGCAGCTAAAAATGCCTGGAACGCGCCTCAGGATGACGTGGAAGGGCTCGGATTGCCAATCGCCTGGCAGATACCAGGATGGTCCGAGACAACAGCACGACGGATTGTCCTAGATGAACTTCGCTCTCGCGTGGAGAAGAACGGGATCGACCTACACATCGAGTTTCTCGATCAACGCGAGGATTTCGTTCTTTCGAGGGATAGGTCGCTGAAGGACCGAAAGCTTTGCACTATCAAGACTGCAGACCCAAAATTCTTCTCTAATCTCGTCATCGCCCCTTCTGCTCTTCACTTCGTCATATTAAGCCCAGAGCTCCTGACGACTATCGATGACCCAAGTCTCTTCCTCGTTCTGATGGGAGGGACCTCAAGTCCAGCGCGCCAGCTCTCTATACTCGAACGAATGACAAACGCGATGCGTAGACGCTTCTTTCTATTCTTCATGGCCCATTCCGCTTTACCCGCCACGCCAGATCTATGGCCATTCGACGACTCGCATTTTATTACGAATCCTTCTCTTGTCGACCAAATAGAAATCTGCCTCATAGTGACTCTGGCGTACTTCGCGGATCTGGCCGAGGAACAGATCATGCGTTTGGTTGGCGCCTCGTTTGTCGAAGGTCGTGAGCCTTGGAAACAATGGGAGAGGGCTTTGAAGCGGCAGTGGAAGGATAAACTGGTTTCTGATGAATCTGACGGCTGGACAGTCGTGGAGAAGGATGACCTGGGTAGTATCCGGCTTGTATAGCTCCAAATTAGACTCATGTATGCATTATTGAATAGCGCGAACGTAGCGATGCGCAATGATAGACCGCCACAATTCAGGGTCTATCACAACGTCACCGTTCACCCACTCTTGACTCTCTCTCTACCTCTTTCACCTCTAAACCATCTACCTCTTACCTATATCACAGAGTAGTAGACTGCTAGAGTCCTCTCTACCTGCTCCACTTTAATCTCATATACACCATGTCTCAACCCGAAGCTCATCAACTTTCCTTAGGACCCCTCACCGGAGTCGCATTCGGCCCGGACCGTACCCGTATGTTCAAGCTGCTTCTACGAGGATCCTTGCTGATACCCTACAGAGGTCGCTGTCTCACCTAACAATAACGAGGCTCAGGTATACAGCAAGTCATCTGATGGATGGAGCTTTGTGCAGGCTTTGGCTGAGGTATGTATCTCGGACTTCATCATCAGTCAGTTGTGAAGCTGAATGACAGCACGACAAGCTCATTACCGCTATCTCCTGGGCACCTCAGACCAACCGAATCGTGACTTGCTCTCAGGATAGAAATGCCTATGTCTGGACACCCACTGAGAACGGATGGAAACCGGCATTGGTCTTGCTCAGGATCAATCGAGCTGCAACCTGCGTCAAGTGGAGTCCGAAGGAGGACAAGTTTGCTGTCGGAAGTGGTGCTAGGTCAGCTCCTTCTTCACCGATAGAGGCGACAAGCTGATGCGACAGGACTATCGCCGTCTGCTCTTTCGACGAGGAGAATAACTGGTGGGTGTCTAAACACGTCAAGAAGCCCATTAGGTCAACCGTTTTGTCAATCGACTGGCACCCAAACAACATCTTGCTTGCTGCCGGTACTGCGGACGCCAAGGCCTATGTCTTTTCGGCTTTCATCAAGGGTATCGATCAGAAGTGAGTCAATCACCGCTTGCTTTGCTTGGGAAATGGAAAGCTGATCTCAGACCCGAGCCAAATGTCTGGGGAGATAGGCTGCCGTTTGGTACCATCTGTGGAGACTTTGGGACCCCCAACGGAGGATGGGTACATGATGTTGCATTCTCGCCATCTGGTGACTCGCTCGCCTACGTCAGCAAGTCGAATAATCGCTACATATACTGGCCATTGTGCTGATCAACAGGTCACGACTCGGCAATCAGCGTAGTGTATCCCGCTGGTCCCGGCGAGCCTCCTGCAGCCCACATCTCGGTTCGATGCCCCTCACTCCCATACCTCGTTTTGACCTTCGCTTCCGAGTCCACCATCGTCGCCGCCGGTCACGACTGTCAGCCAGTGATCTTTACTGGTTCTTCGTCTGGCTGGTCTTTCTCTCATTCGCTTGACGATCCAACCAACGCCGCTTCCAAAGGTCTCACTCCCACTGCTACGGGCAGTCGAGCTCCTTCCGCCGGACCTGGTCGACTCAACAATGATGCATTCAACCTGTTCAAACAGGCCGATACCAGAGGTGTTTCCCGACCATCGTCTGGAGGTAACACTCCTTCCTCTGCAGGCATGGCTGCTGTCGGACAAGATGGCCTTTTGTTGACTGTTCATCAGAATAGTATCACTTGGATCGACGCTTATGAGTGGGGAAGCAACGGGGAAGTTGCCAAGGTCTCGACTGCTGGCCGAGATGGCAAGCTGGTCATCTGGAACGTTACGAAGAAGTAAGCTCAAGCTATGCCGCGGCGAGCGCAGAATGGGCAGTCAGAGAAATAGAGCCAAAAATGCTAGAAACTGCTTTGAAATGAAAGGAAATATGAATGCTGTGCGGAAGAGTGTCACAGCTCCTGATCCACCCTTCACAGCTCCTGCGAAGCGTGCGAACCCCTCTTGACCCATTCTCAACTGACTCCACAAAACAATGACGTGACATCAGGGAGCTGCTGGATGGATGTTTCTACCTCATGAAAGGATTATCTAGGGGGGCGAGAGGTCCCTTTGTCGTGCTCCGGCGGCTGGTGTGTCTCGGCCAATGAGGCGAGAAGGTATAAGTATGGTGCAAAATCGTCCTGTTGTATCTTCCAAACCTCTTCCACATATCTATCTTAAAACCCAAATAACCAATAACTTCCCCCTTTACCGAGTCAATCAATCACACTGGGTTATCCTTATCTCGTACAAACACAGCCAACAATGGGTAAAGATCACGTAAGCTCGTCCTCAGTGTAGCCAGCGACAGGGGTACAGGCTGATAAGTCAGAGCGAACAAGCCGTCAAGCTCTCAAAGAAGGACAGAAAAGAGTTGGCCAAGCGTGAAGCCGCTGACGCTGCTGCTGCTGCAAACAAGAAAGGGGGAAACAAGGCGAAGAAGGGAGGTTCTCAAGGAAGCAAAGGTGGAGAAGCCGTCGTTGGGTCAGATCCAGTTGTCTAAATCGGGCAGACTGAGTAGCCCTTGTAGCTATTGGCTGTACGATATTGAGGTTTGATAGTATGTGATGTGATCAAACATGTCGGATCGAGAGTGATTAAGGGCTGCATGATACTAAGTAGCGGTTTCTTCGAGTGGTATCTCCTCCTGATGTAGAGGTGGGAAGTTCTCTAGTGGTTCACTATCATCAGCATATTCCTCTACGATTTCCGATTAGTCATAGACTCACGTCCTAACATCCCATACGTCCTCACTACTCCCACTAGCCCTCCTAGCAGCCCACCATTCCGCCCTTCTCTTGATCCACAGCTGTCTTTTGACTTCTGGATCTTCCGACTTGAGGGATAGACAGTATTTGAAATCTTGGAACTTCCATGTACAATCCCTGAATTCACCGTGACGGTAAAATGAGCGCAGTTGCGGTACTAGGGCTGAATCGTCAGTGAATGTTGTGGACAGAATGGAAGTGGGTCACCATAGCACATCATGAAATCATCACTAGACTGTCAGCTTGACCAGGGGATAGCGCGATTCGTGAAGCGTACAATAGAGTCATACACCCCGGAACCTCTTCTGTAGTTTGGTACTGGGCCGCCTGATACGCCTCCTCATCCTTCAACATCCCTTCATATCGATTGACAGTCGGGACCGCTGATGTCTGCCCATCTTGATCTGCCTTATAGGTCGATGGACCGGCTTCCGCATTGGTTGGGCCAAAGATGTTCCACCTCATATCGACTACTGAGAGAGATTGAGAGAGCTCACTGATCCAAAAAGTCGAAACGCGTCCTCGGCTATATCCGAGAGGGTGAAGATGCCCGAACCGAGATTTATAGGTGACTAACAACACCCCACTACTCACTGTATACTGCCATACATACACCATGGCAACCATTCCAGGGACGGAGCAAGTCCGCTTCAGAAGACCCACGACAGGTCCCAATGCTGTGAAACCGAAGGAGATCAAGAAAGATGAGTTTGGATCTCTGGTACCACAAAATTGGAGGAAGAGACATCAGGGAATTCTCCAGGATTTGGTCGGGCGGTAAGCTGTCGCGAACGCAATGCGAACTCAGCTGATGGGTATAGACAGTCTAGTGGACCTATGGTACCTAACTTCTCACTTGCCGTGAGAATGTTACTTCTCATCCGAGCTGCTGGCGCCATGTACAATATTATTTCCGACTGCGATGAAGGTGGGGATAATTCGTATTCGAGGAAGGAAAGTACTGATCCAAGTTTTCAACTTCTTCGAGCCACTGCATTACTTTCAGCACAATGAAGGGTTCCAGACTTGGGAATTGTCGCCTCAATTCGCTATACGTTCATGGTCCTACGTCCTCCTTCACTGGCCTTTAGCAGCTGCTATTCCGAAACTTCTCAGTCTTGGCAAGGTTAGCGACTTCCCTTTAAGCCAGAGATTGTGCTGATCATCACAGAGACAACAGTTCTTTGCTTTGCGGATGTTATTAGGCTTCATCTCGACCGTCTGCGAGGCCAAATTCTATCGAGCTGTCGTTGAGGCCGTCAATGAGAGGGTTGGCAGATACTTGCTATTTAGCATGATCTTCAGTGCGGGCATGTCTTCCGCCAGTGTCGGTACGTGACCGTCTAGAGCTACTTGACCGATATACTGATGAGCAGCATTCCTCCCATCTTCTTTCACGATGTACACTACCATGCTCGCCAGTGCTTACTGGTTCCACCCGGCCACATCTACCCCGACCGGAACCTCCCGAGCTTACAAGGCTACCATTATCTTCGCGCTTGGCGCAATCGTTGGTTGGCCATTCAGTGCTGCTCTCGCTATCCCGTTCGTTCTCGAGCAGCTCTTTACGACCGGAGGAGAAATTGCTGTTGGGCAGGACAAGCAGAGTCTGATGATCAAGCGGTGGGATACTATGATGAGGGCTATTGCTATCGGGGCCAGTATCTCGGTAAGTGGTGTCTTTGCTAGAAACCCCAAGCTAATCAGACAAGATACCTGTCTACCTGGTTGATTCATGGGTGTATGGACGAAGTACATTCCCAACCCTAAATATTCTTTGGTACAACATCCTATCCCCTCTCGGCGGTCCAGAATTGTACGGCACATCTCCGCCAACATACTACCTCCAGAACCTTTTCCTCAACTTCAACTTCCTCGCACCTATGGCAGTAATTTCCCTTCCGGCACTGACCATCACCTACCAATTCGACTACAAGCGATTGGGCAAGAGTCAAATGAAGCCTGTTCCAGGACAGACGAGTCCGTATACCCTCATGATTGCTAGGCTGGCGCCTTTCTACATCTGGCTAGGAATCTTGAGTGCACAAGCGCACAAGGAGGAGAGGTTCTTCTTCCCTGCCTACCCGCTATTGTGCTTCAATGCTGCCGTTACGATCTTCTTGGCGAGAGGCTGGGCCGAGGCCACGTACGTCAAGATCACCAAATCACCCTGGCAGGTCAGTTTCATTCCTTCATACCTTGATATTCGGATTCAGCTGATTATAAGGCGAGCAAAACCCCGATATTCTCCAACTTCACCTTAGCATGTGTCATGATCCCCGCGGTAATTTCGATGTTCAGAATTGTTGCCATCTTCAAATTCTACCATGCCCCGCTCGACATCGCCTACCACTTCCAATACACGACCATCCCTCATATCCTCGTTTCACTCGGTCACGCCCCCAAACCCGCCCCAAAGAATTACAAGCCTTACACCAGGGACGAAGTGATCGTACCTGAGTGGGATTACAGACCCCTGATGACCCTCGATCCAGCCATCACGCTTTGCTACGCTAGTGAATGGCATCGATACCCTGGGAGTTACTTGATCCCAGAAGGCATTAATGTACAATGGGTCAAGACTGATTTCGATGGAATGATGCCTAGGCGATGGGAGAACAGTGCTGTCAGCAACACTACAGGTCAATGGCCAAGGGAAGAGACTAGGGTCGTCCGTGATGGTCGATTCAATGGTATGAACAAGGCTTCTGTCGAGTCTGGCACCTTTGTAAGTCACACAAATCTGGCCGCAACGTCAGCTGACAAGAAGGTACCGGTAGAACAGTGCAATTATCTCATCTCGCTGAATCTCCCATCACAACCACATACCGATATTGAGCGAGATTATATCCACGATCCAGCATTCGAGAAGGAATTCTGTACAACTTTCCTAGATGGCGCAAGCTCAAAATGGTGGGCTAGGCTAGTCTGGATCCCTTGGCTGCCACAAGGTCTGCTGGACAAGGGTAGGGTATATGGAGAGTACTGCTTGCTGAAGCGCAAGTAGAGCTTATCGGGGACAGCGGAGGGGCGGCAGGAGTTAGATATGCCATAGAAAAAGGCCTCATTACGAGACCAAGGATGGATGCACAGTATTCAGTAATGCTACACAGCATCCCGCCACTTACCCACTTGAATTGCTTCCGTCCTCCGTCATCGTCTCCACTCTCCACCACTCTACCACCCATTACTTCTGTCTAGTGCATAGGTATACATATAGCTTCAGCCTATCCCTGCATAAATAATTGACTACAATGTTTGGAGGCGCAGCGAATCCGTATGATGAGATTATCAGTAGGTTCAACCACTTTCGTCCCGATATGGCCCAAGCTGACAAGACAGTCAAAGCGACAGACGAGAATCTAGCAAGTGAAGATTGGGCTTTGAACATTGAAGTATGCGACAAAGTCACCGGGGATGGATCCAATGGGTAAGCTACTATCATCCGCTGTGTGCTGAAATTGGTGAGCTGAAGGACAGTGCGAGAAACGCAGTCGCAGCGTTACAGAAGAGACTAAGTCACCGAAACCCGAATGTTCAGCTATACGCTCTTGAGGTGAGCTGTCGATCTCTTGAGGTCCCAGCAGCTGACAGTAAAGCTGGCAAACACCCTAGCTCAGAATTGTGGGAAACCAATGATGGAAGAACTAGCATCGCGGAATTGGACTCAAGCGCTTGACCGTCTCGTGAATGATCGGGTAAGCTTATATCCATTACCAACTGGGAATCGAGCACAGCTGATATACAGGCGACGAGTGCACCAGTCAAGAAGAAGGCACTTGGCTATATCAAGGCGTGGGCTAAGCAGTTCGAAGAGACTGGGGATAGTAATCTCGGAATGATGGGTGAATTGTATGATCAGCTACGAGGCAAGAGTAAGTCTGCTATTCTGCCTGATGCAAGGGACAAAGCTAAGGGCAGATCATACTTTCGATGAGCCTGAGCCTGTACCCGAGGACCGAGTAGGTCACTGCTTAGGATTGAACATACAGAAGCTGATGGGAAGGCCCGCACGCGTCAAGAAGCCGAGGATGATGAACTTCAGCGCGTTCTGGAGCTGTCAAAGCAGGATCGAGGGGGGCGAAATCAGCCAGGCTTCGGAGGTGGATCATCAACATCCGCAGCGAGACCCGCTGTTCAAGCCCAATCTCAATCACAATCCCAGCCGCAACCCCAACGCTCATTACCCAAACCACAGCAGTACACTGCGCCTCCACCACAAGAACCCGAACCAGCTCCAATGGATATCAATACCGCTACTCGTGTGAGGGCTCTATATACTTTCTCATCTAATGAAGTTGGAGAGTTAAACTTTGAAAGGGGAGACATGATCAAGGTATTAGACAGGGGGTTCCAAGAATGGTGGAGGGGAGCTTGTAATGGCAAAATCGGAGTGAGTGGATGCATTCCGAACAGAGTCTTCTTCGCTTATCGGCAGATCTTTCCCGTAACATACGTCGAGCCTCTACCGGAGCCTACCACTGCCGAATTACAGAGAGAGGCACAGGAGGAAGCCCAGGTATTTGCTTCTCTAGGTATGTCGCGATCCATAATATCCGGCTTAGCGCTCATTGATAGGCTTGGTCGATCAGCTATTGCAGACGCTCAAAGAGATCGACCCAGCTAGAGGCGACAGACTGGATGACAAGCCGGAAGTCGAGGTATGTTAGCGATTTCATGCCTTTGTACAATGCTGATGAACAGGCGATGTACCAAGACAGCGTCAAGCTTCAAGGACAGATCAATGCATTGATCAAGAAGTACTCGGATCAAAAGGGTGAGCATCAACTGGCTAGTCTTTTAGCTGATCGGTAGCCGAACTCGAGCATATGAATGCCAACTTCAACAGGGCGATGAGGCAGTACGAGGAGATGCGTACAGCTCCTCCACCCATGCCCCAGCAGTGTGAGCTCTCTGCTATGGACGCGCTTCAAAGCTAATAACAAGACGGCTATGTTCCACCCTCAGCAGCACCAGGCTACGACCAGCAGTATGCTCAACAGCAACATCCGCCGCAGGCTCATCAGCACCACTCTCAAGGACAGGTTCCCCAACAGCAATACCCTGCTCAAGACCCTTATCAAGGCCAGCAGCCCGGTCCTGCTGCTCCCGAATATCAGCCCACCCAATTCCCCCAAGCAAACCCGGCTCATCCACCTCATCACGCTGGCGAGGCAGCGCCTGGTCAACCGTTTTACGCTCAACATCAGAATGTCTCTCGTCCAGGTATTGACCGTATCCCATCTGGAGCACCTAGTTACCCACCCAATGAACCTCATCGACAATCTACCGAGCCGGGAGCCGCGGGCATGGGTGCTGCAGATCAGTCGGCAGCTTGGGAGGCATACTATCGTCAACAAGCGGAACAGGGGCACGGTCAGCCCCCTCAGCAAGGAGAATATCCCGCTGAATATGGTGCTTCGCCGTACCCACCCCAACACCAGCATGATCAGAGATCCAGTAGTTATGGACATGGGAACGCGCCTCCTCAAGGATCGGTTGATGGGGTGACACAGCAGATGGGAGGAATGCGCGTGCATGGTCAATAGAATTGGGATCATAGACTTGTCGTTGCTAGGCTTGCGTCGTCGTGACTATGTACTCATACAAATGTAAATGCAAGAGATCTTCAAATTAGGGATTTCGGTCGAAATTGACCCGATCAACCGTCAGCTATTCAACAATCTTGCTATTGATATTGCACTTTGCCCTTTACATATACACATACACAGCAAGATGGATTATTACAATACGATCTCTGGGCCTTCATCACGCCCTTACGATCCCAACAGTTATTCAAATCCCTCGGGATCATCCACGACACCTTCAACGCAATCACCCCAATTCCCCTCTTACCCCATGATGACAGATCTCGACGGTCATTACAACAGCAACAACAACAATAACAACAACAATGCGGATCTAGATGACGAAGATGGACAAGTAGGAGGAGGGGTAGAGGTGGATGATACTGCACCATTAGTTGAACCACATCAGGATCTGGATTCATTCTTGGAGACGTTTTGGACTAGACAAATGGCTGTTGTCGAGAGGGATAATCCGGATTTCAAGACTTATCCATTACCTCTTGCCAGGATCAAGAAGGTCATGAAGAGTGATGAGGATGTTAAGGTAGGTCAAGTGGTCACTCTCGTAGTGGTGGTTCGTGCTGCGTTGATGATGGTTTCATAGATGGGATCGTGCTGATGAAGTAGATGATTTCTGCGGAAGGTGAGCCTGCTTCTTAGCTGGACTCTCCACTCTCTACCGAAGAGTGATACTGGATGATAGAGCTGATACATATAGTCCCTATAATGTTCTCCAAAGCTTGCGAGAGTATGTTTACCCAAGCAATCTACACAGGCAAAAATGCTGATCATCGCTTTTCTCAATCCGCCAACTCTCGACTCTCAAATCCCATCTTTCCTCCTTCTTACTGTGCCCCTACTTCGCACAACAGTATTCATCTCTGAACTGACATGCCGAGCATGGTTGATCGCCGAAACGAATAAACGCCGTACACTCCAAAAAGCAGATGTTGCCAATGCAATAGCAGCTTCCGACATGTTTGATTTCTTGATTGATATCATCCCACGAGATGATGGGTCGGGATCAGCATCGGGATCTGGAGCTGCTCAGGCTGGAGCTGGAACGGGAACTGGGAATGGATCAGCAGGCGTGGAGAATCTGGTAGAAGAGGAGGTGGACGAGGACGATGATGAGCGGGTATTCACCGAGTTTGTCAGGCAGGAAGAGATCGGATAGTGGAGTCGCTGAAAAAGGTATTAGGCTGCAAGGTCGGGGGCAGGTTCGACCTGAGTATGGGTGCAGAAGAACCACTCGAGAGGGTGTGCTGGGCAATCAGGCAATCAGGCTATCGGGATGATGATGGAATGATTGCAGCACTTTCCTGTGTGCTTGAGCCGTGAATAGTATCTCAACGAGATCATAAGAGGTCTCTATAGTCCCGCTTACTAGACAGCATCATCCATACAGTTGTAGAGTACTATACACAGCGATAACCAAGATCCACAACATTGTCCATAGGCAACACAACCTTCTCGCAGCATAGACGACCCTACTCCTCATCTTCATCCTCTTCACCAGCAACTTTGGCCTTCAATTGATCCCACATCACCCCAAGCTGTTTTCTCTCGATCGCAAATTCACCGCCGAAAGCGCCTAGGCGGCTAACGAATTCTTTATCGATCTCCATAGCAAGATTTTCGGGCTGATAGTGGATCATCCTGACCCATGGATTCTCGGCTTTCTGTGCTACGAGCTCCTGAGAAAGTTCTTGGAATGTGCGTAACTTGAAATGAAGAGCTGTCTGTCAGCTAGACCTATGAGAAGTGTGTGGTAGCTCACATCGTTTCTGTTCGTGGTTTGTATGTAGGCAATTCAGAGTAGCTTCCTTTCCATTCTTGGCATCTCGCCTTAGCTTGACATTGATGATTTGTAGTTCGGTCATGTCTTCGTATAGAGATAGACAGACTGCGTCTTTCTCTGCTTCCTCCGTTAGTGGTGGGATCGAGGTCGAGGCTGATAGGTTCGGTGCGCCGCGTGTGGAAGCTTGTAATGAACGCGATTGTTGCACTTCAGCCTGGTACTCTTTCTCCAGTTGAGTGACTGGCGTTTAGCTATTCCTCTTATGGACTTCAGGAGCAAACGAAAGCTTACTCTTCTGATCCTTCTCCTTGACTCCCTTGCGTAGATTTGTTACCTCATCTCGCAATGCCTTCAGCTCTTTCAAGTCGGATTTCGGCAATGTTGAGGTGGATGATGAAGCAATAGCAGCGGGTTCAGCGGCCTGAGCGACAGGTGGAGCCGCAGCGGCGGCCTCGGCTGCTTTTTGAGCGGCTGCTAATGATTTCTCCAGAGTTGCAATCCGCGAGGATTGCTTTTCATTCAGTTTCGTCATTGTCTCGATAATTTCATTCTGAGCTATATTATCAGCTTGTGTCTACAGGCATCAGGTGAAGGCAGCTTGCCTTTAGTCTGAATCTCGACATTCAACTTGTATTTGTCGAAGAGCTTTTCAGAGTCTGTATTGCGTATTCTCGAGAGTTCATCGAATTGCTTCGAGTACGTATCTCTCTGTTTCCTCAGACGATCGTTCTCAGATGTCAACTACTTGTTAGCCTTGTCTCTGAACGGATTGAAAGACTTACGAAGGCAACCTTCTTTGAAGGGTCCGAGCTCGATTTCTTCTCTGCCGGACCTTCTTCTTCTTCGTTGTCTTCTGGTACTTTCTTGCCTTTCGCAGCTACTTTCGATGATTTGATTTGCGTGGTCTCTTCGACTATCGACATATCTGCTCAATCAGCTCACACCTCGAAGCAATAGCATGATCAAGCTACCTCCTATTGATGTGTCCGCATCTTCGTCGATCACCTTTGATTTGGGTGGTGCATTTTCCTTTCCAGTCTATACGTCAGCTAGTCCCTGCGAGGTATTCCTGATTCAGCTTACCTTCTTTACCTTTGTAGCAGCTGGCATTGTGTATTCTACAAGGTATGTACTCGTTGTTAGTGGTTGTTTACGCACTTGATCAAAAGTCAGTCGCGTCCAAGCTGATAGCGGATCTACTCGGAAATATCCGTTAGTGGCAGTATTTTCAGTCCATCTCTATCATCTGTGTCCTGTAGGTACCTATACCTATACCTATACGAAGACAGACATCATGCTACTCAACCTACAAGCAACATCATCAAGGACAGCTTACACAGCTGTCCGATCATTCTCATCCACTCCGAGAGCTCTCGCCAAAGCACCACTTCGTCCGACCAGTAGGTCATTCATGAAGGCTGGGTGTCTAGCTAACAGATGCAGAGGATATTCCAACACCCGCAGACCTGTTCACAATTATCGGAAGAGGAGCCGAGAAGAGACTGGCACCTCAGGCTGAGACTTGGGATGCTTTGAATGCTATGTGGGTCAGAGGCAGGGCTGGGATTAAGGATTCCGGACTAGGCGTCAAGGATCGAAGGTATGTTATCTAGGCCTCAAGAAATGCTGCAGGCGGCTTAGGACTTGTTCACATAGCTGGATTCTCGGGATATAGGTCAGGCGACTGATGACTAGATTCGTTCTATGGGCACTGTCACGATTCTCGCAAGGTGATTCACCATCCGAGTTCATTGAGCCGCCAAAGCCAGCAAAGAAATTCAGAGGGTGGGTCCGTCTACATAGCCATAAGGATTCATGCTGATCCTATCTTCCTTCATCTCTTTCCTATACCACTCCCTGTGTTATTTCCTATTTCACTATCATTCTTGGCATTTCTTCCGATATATAGATGGGGTCCAAAAGTACAACAAGGTGTTCGAGTCCGTTGATATGTTCTATAGTACAATGCACTTGATCTCGCAGTTTTGTGATTCCCCTTCTATAGTTCAGCATTAAATTCAATCTCATGAATGAGGTCTAGAGGGAACGTAATCGTACCCGTAGTTGTAGCCGATGATCGAACCTTTTCCTAGCTTAAGCCTTCTTCGCGTCGACCGCAGCAGCCTCCAGCTCCCTCTGTACGCTCTCCCAAGCGACCTCTCCCTCTCCAGCCTCTCTCAACGCCCTCTGAGTCTTGGCAGTGCTCCATTTCCACTGTACCAGTTCGGAAAGTGTGTGTCCTGATGGAGGTGCCGAACGAGGGTTTGTCTCGTGTAGATGGAAAGCCAAGAGTCCTGTGAATACCCCTAGAAGTGGGTCCAGAGTCCGAGATAATAAGAACACTTTGGGTGGCATGTTTGTCTTATGGATCGGTAGTGGGTGATGATGGATGAATACTACTGCCCGTTAATTGACCGTAATATCGGAAGCAAAATGTACAACGTCATCCTTCTACTAAAATCAAATGGAAATATAACTATCACGAGTACAGCGCGACTGACTACATTCTGGCATACCTGTACGAGTACAGCTCAATACATACACACATACACAGCTGCGGAGCGCATCCGGTGAAACAAAGACCAGTAGAAGCTCCCAGCACCGCTTCACTCTACACTCGAAACACCTAGCCCCGACATCCGACGGAGGTTCCGTAGAGCACAAGCGACGTGGCTTTGACGTCTTAACGAATCATCTTCATTATCTCTTCGAATAACAACATGGTATCTACAAGAAGGTCAGTGATGCTCACTCGTGCTGCGACATGCCAATTCTGATCCTCAGATCAATGTCCCGAGCGGCTGAAACTCCACCTCCCCCACCTCTTACCAAGACCGAAACAGAACCTGCCATTGTCCGTCTGGACGAAATGGGGGATACGACGACAAATCTCTCCCGGACAAAGGAGAATATCATCGATACTCCCTCTGGTCAAGTGAAAGTTAGGCCATATAGGTCATCTTCGAACGCTCAATTGAAAGCTGTTCTGAGCTTCACTCCAAGAGTGTCGAGTTTGGACAGACATAATGTCAAATCTCAAAGTGACGAATTTAGGGGATTCTTTGTGCTTTTCTGGATCGGTACGTCTTGTTACTCCTTGACGCGATATTGGGCTAATGAAAGGTCTGGGATTGCTGTTTATCCAAACTTCACTGAGGTCATGGGAGGCGAATAGAACACCACTAAGTTGGAAATTTGGGAAACTCATTACTGGCGACGCCCTAGTCTTGGCACTTGCCGATGGACTCATGACGATTGGTCAATTCTTCTGTGTCCCTTTCGTCAAGGGACTCATTGCAAGGGGCTATAGGTACTATTGGGTAGGATTGGTGATTCAGCATACCTACCAGACTTTCTACCTGGGGGTTGCGATTTGGATTGGTGTACATCGGCAGTGGTACTGGGTCCAAGCTGGGTTCTTGGTTCTTCGTAAGCTGAAACGCCCGGCTTCTCATTGCCAGTGAAGCTGATAATTAGATTGCCTTTCGAACTTGATGAAGGTACATCTGACGGTACATCAAGCGAGGGATGGGCTGACAGACAGATGCACTCGTACATGGCCCACAACGGCATGCTGGCGACAGTTTACTTCCGACTGAAACGAGAAAAGGTTGATCTTGAAGATGCCTTGTCAAATGCCCCTGGTGGGCGCAACGCCGTCACTGAAGAAGCTACATCCCGACGCGCAGCATATGTAGAGACAAACACTCCAATCGGTACGCCCGGACTTGAAATTCCTACAGGAACACCTACCGCTCAGACTGTCAATTTCGTGACACCAGGAGAAGGAGCTACCGGATACGTCCAGCCAGCCGGTGCTTCCAGCAACAGCAGCGGATCTTCGTCTTCGCCTAGTAAGGACTCCTCGCCTGATCGAACCCAGGGCTTGAGGAGGAGATCAATAATGAAAGCCGCTACTGCCTCGACACCAAAGAGAAAAGGCACTGGTATGCCTCAACCCGACCCAGATCTACCACACGGTACATCCCTCGAACCATCCCACAACTCCATGCCACATTCACCTCGTGATCCGAACGTGCTATCATACTCCTCCGACGAGAAGATCGCTGTCCTCGCTAGGAATATCGATATGATGGAAGATGAGTTGAGGAGTAATGGATCAAATGGACTGGTCTGGCCACAGAATGTGACGTATAGGAACTACTTTGAATACATGTTCTTCCCAACTTTAGTCTACCAGCTGGAATACCCAAGAACGGATACGTAAGCCATATCGTCCATTATATCTACAGCAGCTGATCAGTCAGGAGACGACCTTTGGTAGTTCTGGAGAAGATTGCCGCTACTTTCGGAACTTTTTCCTTGATCTACCTCATCACCGAGCACTACATTATGCCATACACTCCTCAACCTGGAGAATCGATTTTGATCAGTTTCTTCAATTTGGCACTACCAATGATGGTCAACTACCTACTGTAAGCTGTCTCCAATTTTTTATCGAAGAGCTGTAGCTGACAATCAGGATATTCTAGTACGTAGCTGTCAAGCCACTAAGTGGAAGAGCTAACAATCAGTATCATCTTCGAATGTGTCTGTACCGGATTTGCGGAGCTGTCATAGTAATCCATAACTCTCACCACGAGTTCCAGCCAGCTGATGTCCAGCTTCGCCGACCGGGAATTCTACCAGGACTGGTGGAACTCGACATCTTGGGATCAGTTCTCTCGAAAATGGAATAAACCAGTTCATGTGAGCTATCTGCTCCACCCACCAAGGCAGTCAAGCTCACCGCTAGACGTTCCTTCTTCGACACGTATATGCCTCTACTATGGATGGCCTCCAGCTTTCTCGAACATCAGCTACATTCGTCACGTTTCTACTGAGTGCCTGCTGCCATGAGTTGGTCATGGCGGTTGTGTCGAAAAAGATCAGGCCATACCTCTTCTTGATGCAGGTGAGAGACTTTTTCGCGATCTCCTCGAGAAACTGGCTAATTGTAGATGGTCCAACTACCAATGATCGCCCTTGGAAGGCTACCATTCATGAGGAGGAACAAGACGGTGGGAAATTTGTTCTTCTGGATCGGGTTGATGATGGGGTTCCCTTTCTTGTGAGCTTCTTTTTCTCTCACTGGATGGATAGTGGTATGCTAACGACTAGGGCTGTCTGCTACCTACGATTCTGATATAACGACTTGATGAATAAACATAGCATAACATAGAATAAGTATTGGCGAAGTATGCATTGAAGGTGGTCTTGCATCAGAGAACCAGTAGAGCAATGCTTCTATTTACGAAAACCAAGTAACCAAGATTCGATTCCATACGTATAAGCTTATCGATATCTAATGTATCACTACCTGCTATCCACCGCCATTACCGAGATCAAGAAGAGAGAAAGTATAAACGTCTATAGACAAGGACATAAATACGACCAAGAAGATAGAGGTGATGTTACAAGACGATTTGATTATAGATATGAGAGTCTCTCCAGACCAGCTGAAAATATCCCACGAGTCAAGATAACCAAACAACATGAAAACATCCACTTTGACTAGACAACCAACCGATTATATCCCACTCCTCCCCATCCAACCACCTACTCCACACAACGATCACCCCGATCCAAGCTTACTGAGTAGGAGAGAGAGACAGTTCAGCATCTCGTCCCCTCAATCCCTGTGGACTATGATGACCTTCGTAGCTCCCTGGGCTATGTTGTTCGGGTTGACTATTCCTCTCGTCACTTTGGGAGTAGCCGTGAGCGGGAGGAGGCGGCATACTACCATAAGAAGATTTATGATCGCCAGGTGGCGCACTCCAATACTGCTGAGGTGGACCTGGTTGAGGATAGGTATAACTGGCGTAGGGGTGAGGAACGGAATGACCAGCGGGAGTCATCAATGGCGAAGCATCTTCGGAAGGTGACCCAGCGGGAGGTTGAACTTGATATCCATTCTGATAAGGATAAGATGGCATCATTGGATGAGGGTGAGGATGGGCATTATGTTGGATAGGAATGTAATGGTATCCAGGAGGATAGCTCGATGGATGCGGTTGACTGGGATAACCATAATGATACTGAGGAGCGTATGTTGATCGATTGGTACCATCGTACGCCGGGCCGACTGAAGGACCACCGGGGAGATTGGAAAGGTATGGTTCTTGCTTGATCTTCTGAGATATCTTTGGTGATCGTTGATGATAACCGCCAGTACCGATAGCGAGTTGCTTGGCTCGAGCAGTAGCTTTGGCTTTACCAGCCCTGTTGCCTGGAGGAGGAGAGATTGATAGTCGCTTGTCGACAGTCGAAGGCGGTCGACATCCACCGTTGGCAAACCAAGTTTCGCAGCCGGCTCGGATAGCCCATTTTCGAGCACCACCTGATTGATCACCGAATGGTCGAGATAGCTTGACGAATGCTTTGCTCATTGAGGTCTGGTGTCGAACACCATTGTATACCTTGGTTGGGTTCTGTCGGTAATCTGATGGTCAGTGACTATACTAGGGTACTAGGGATGTGTGGTCATGTGTGTGTGAAGAAACTCACAGACATATCTCCTTTTGATGGACTCCGAGATTTCTGAAACATACAATTGATGAGGAGAAGGAGCCAACAACAACGCTTCTCCGATCAATGCCGCATATGAGATGGGTGGTCGAGGAGCAGGCACTTCCCCAGGACCCAAGATGGGTTCATCAATTCGACTGACAGGCATGGTATCCTGATAATACTGCGAGTAGCCGGATGATTCGATTTGAGGTGAAGCAGTCCAAGGCGAGTGAGGACCAAAAGACGAGTCGTAAGAGCCAGAGTATGAAGCGTTTTGATAAGACAACTCGGGGTCAGAGTATGGATTACCAGAGTTGATTGGCAAAGACTGAGACTGAGTGTGGGAGGATGAGTGGGAATGGGAAGAGGGATGAGGAGGAGCAGGCGGATATGACGAGTGAGTGGCGACAGGGTGCTGTGCATAGGGCACGGACGCCTCGTGTTGATGATGACCGGTACCTTGCTGGGTCGTGTTGTAGACGATACTTGACTCGGTGGTATTGGGTCGATGAGCAGAGTTGTTATCTTCAGCACCAGAACGTCGACT
>Ga0265797_10000685_pt1 | contig 61705 bp, 49 predicted proteins | sample P2T30metagenome_FD_192433 | JGI IMG/M metagenome (GOLD analysis project Ga0265797, IMG submission 192433) | Plant litter microbial communities from East Loma Ridge, Irvine, California - P2 T30 | ecosystem: Environmental > Terrestrial > Plant litter > Unclassified | place: USA: California... | reverse complement strand
CGGCGCTCGACCTGTCGATTGACTTTCGCGTCAATAAAGCGGCCGAACAGCGTGCCAACACCATCATCGAGTGGTGGCTTGCGGTCGGCCCGGCCACACTGCGCCAGGGCGAGCCGGCGCGCACGCTGCGTTGGGAATCAGGCATGCCGGTGGTGCTGAACCTGCGGCTGGCGGGCGACGGCCCGGTGGCGCCCGACCCGGGCTCCGGCGCCCGGCGGCCGAACATGGCCGTGGTCGGGCGCACGGTGAGTTTTCGCTTCGACGACCCGTGGGCGCTATTCACGTTCGTGCAAACCTTTCGCGTGGCCGACCCGGCCGGGGACGACGGGCGCGCGCCCTTGCTGCGGGTCGAGTTTCCGGTGCTGGCGGCCGGCACCGCGGTGCCGCTGGCGCCGCAATCGACGGTCCAGCTGTACCTGCGCGCCCGGGTACGCGCGCCCGGCAAGCAGACCACCTTGCCGTGGCCGGCGGCATTCCCGGAACAGCTGCCGCTGTGGCCCTTGCCTGTGAAAAAAGACACTACATGAACCAGCTTGCCGACGCCATTATCAGCCTCGACCACGCCGACCTGGCGCGCCTGCTGGCGCCGCTGAGCGCCGATGCCCCCTGCGGCCCGGCCGCGCGCCACGATCCGGTATTTACCGAGATTCGCCTGCTGCGCGAAGAGGACGATCCGCAACTGCCGATGGGCCAATGGGAACGCCCCCTCAAGCGCGCCGACTGGCCGGCCATCGAAGCCAGATGCGTCGACATGCTGGCGGCGCGCTCGAAGGATCTGCAGATCGCGGTGTGGCTGGTTGAGGCATGGATGCGTCAGTACGGTTTCGACGGCCTGCGCCGCGGCCTGCGCTTGCTCGACGCCTTGCTGCGCACTTACTGGAACGAGGTGCATCCGCTGATCGAGGTCGATGACGCAGGGCAGGGCGAGCCCGACCTTGACGCGCGCCTGGCGCCGCTCGAGTGGCTGAACGAATCGCTTGGCGCCAGCTTGCGCGTGCATCTGGTGCTGGTCTCGATCGACGCCGGCAAGCCGACGCCGGTAACGCTGGCCGACTGGGAGCGCATGACCCTGCGCGAGATGGCGCCGCAAGCGCCTGCGGCGCGCAACATGCCTCCGCCAGCAGCGGAACTGACGCGCGCCGATGTGGTCGATGGCGTGGTTCACTTGCAGGCGCAACTGGCCTCGATGCAGACTGAGGCCGAGGAGTGCCAGGGTGTGCTGGCCGCCATCGACGAGTTGTTGCGTGCGCGGCTGGCGGCGCTGGCGCCCAACTTCGGCAAGCTCGGCGCTACCCTGGAAGCGGCGCGCCGCGTGCTGGCGCAGCTGCACGACAGTGTGGAGCAGGCCGCGCCATACGTCGCCCCGCTGCAGGAGGCCGGCGAGCTTTCGGTGCCTGCTGGCGCCGACACCGATCCGCGCGACGCGAGCGTCGAGTGCCGCATCGGCGCCGGACCGGTCTGGCGCAACCGCAAGGACGCCTACGCCACCCTGGACGCGCTCGCCGATTACCTCGCCGAGCTCGAACCGCACAGCCCGACGCCGTTTCTGATCCGCCGCGCCGCCAACTGGGGCCGCATGTCGTTGCCCGAGGTGATCGCTGAAATCATTCGCGAAGAAGGGGACGTCAACCGGCTATTGAATGTGCTTGGGGTGAAGCAGTGAAATGGCGACAAGACGCCTTCGATGTTGTAAAGAAGTGACGAACCGCACTTGAACATGCCCAAGCGAGAATTCAATTGGATTTCTGTGCAAGGAAAATGATGAAGTGCTATTCTTGTTGCCGAACAGAAACATGATCGGAAGCACGTAGCCGTTTCCCCGCCAAGCTCGTAATACGCATTGTCGTTTGCTGATTCGAGCCGATCACTGCACTGCCATCGTACAGACAGCGTATTCCACAGCGAAGCTTCGCCACGCCGCGACGCCGCCACTCACATTCATAAATATTCATGCTCACTTCCGCCACCCTTGCAACCCTCGACAGCCGACTCGACATGGCGCACGCCGCACTTGACGCCATCCAGCGCACGCAGGCGGTGGTCGAATTCGACATGAAGGGCCATGTCCTGCACGCCAACCAGAATTTCCTCGATGCGATGGGCTATACCCTGGCCGAGATCGTGGGACGCCATCACCGTCTGTTCTGCGCCGCCGATCACGTCGCCTCCGAGGCCTATGCCGCATTCTGGGAAACTCTGCGCAGCGGCCATCCGACGCAGGGCGAATACATGCGCCTGGGACGCGACGGCGTGCCGGTGTGGCTGCAGGCTGCCTACAATCCCGTGTTCGATGCCGACGGCCGGCCGGTCAAGGTGATCAAGTTTGCCACCGACATCACCCGCTCCAGGCTGCAGCAGGCCGAGAATGCCGCCAAGATCGACGCCATCGACCGGGTGCAGGCGGTCATCGAATTCGGCCTCGACGGCCGCATCCTGCACGCCAACGCCCGTTTCCTGGAAACGCTCGGCTATTCGCTCGACGAGTTGCGCGGCCAGCACCACCGGCTGTTCTGCGACCCGGCCTATGCCGCCTCGCCCGAGTACGCGCTGTTCTGGGCCCACCTGGGCAAGGGAGAAGTGCATGCCGGCCAGTTCAAGCGCCGCCACAAGTCCGGGCGCGAGGTCTGGATCAGCGCCTCGTACAACCCGGTGTTCGGCGCCGACGGCAAGCCGTGCAAGGTCATCAAGTACGCCACCGACATCACCGAGCAGACCCTGCGCAACGCCGACTACGAAGGCAAGAACCAGGCGATCGACCGGGTCCAGGCCGTCATCGAATTCGACCTGCAGGGCCGCGTGCTCGCTGCCAACGCCAATTTTCTCGATGCCATGGGTTACGGCCTGGACGAGATCCGTGGCCAGCACCACCGCATGTTCTGCGACCCGGTGCTGTCGGCATCGCCTGACTACCTGGCGTTCTGGGATCGCCTCGGGCGCGGCGAGTTCAATGCCGGCGAGTACCGCCGGGTGACCCGCGCCGGCAAGGAAATCTGGCTGCTGGCGTCGTACAACCCGATCTTCGACGCCGACGGCAAGCCGATCAAGATCGTCAAATTCGCCACCGACATCACGTTGCAGAAGCGCCAGGCCACCGAGATCAAGGGCAAGCTCGAATCGATCGGCCGCTCGCAGGCAGTGATCGAATTCGACATGCGCGGCAATGTTCTGAGCACCAACGAAAACTTCCTGCGCACGATGGGCTATACGGCCGATGAGGTCGCTGGCGCGCATCACAGCATGTTCTGCGACCCGGCGCTCGTGAAAAGCGCGGCCTACCGCCATTTCTGGGCCAATCTGGCGCAAGGCCAGTTCCAGTCGGGACGCTTCCAGCGGCGCGGCAAGCATGACGCCGACATCTGGATCGTGGCCACCTACAACCCGATCCTGGACGACAACGGCAAGCCCTATAAAGTCGTCAAGTTCGCGATGGACGTCACCGAGCAGGTGCACCGCGAAGAACTGGTCAGCGCCAAGGTCAGCGCCATTTCGGGCGTGCTGAACGAACTGTCGCAGTCGATCACGGCAATCGCCCAGAGTTCGCAGCAGTCGAGCGGCCTGGCTTCGCGCGCCCAGCTCGACGCGGTCGAAGGCAGCAAGCTGCTGGCACGTTCGCGCCAGTCGATCGAGGCGATCCAGGCCGCATCAGTGGACGTGCGCGAGATCATCGACACCATCAGCGATATCGCCGGCCAGACCCACTTGCTCGCGTTTAACGCGGCGATCGAGGCGGCGCGTGCGGGCGAGCACGGCAAGGGGTTCTCCGTGGTCGCCAATGAGGTGCGCAAGCTGGCCGAGAAATCGGCCCTGGCGGCGCGCGAAATTGCCAAGCTGATCAACGAAACCGTGAACCGGGTCGGCGAGGGCACGCGCCTGTCGGGCGAGGTCGAGGATGCGTTCGGCCGCATCGTCGAGTCGGCCGAAAAAACCAGCGAATCGATCGGCAGCATCCATGCCTCGACCAGCGCCCAGGCCAGCGCCACGCGCAATGCCTCGATGTTGCTGAGCGAACTCGAAAACATCGCCACGGAGCGCTGAGCGATGTCGTCCTTGACGCCCCTGCACCTGGCGCAGGCCAGCATCGGCGCGATCTGGATCGGCATTCCCGCGCACTGCGTGGTGCAGGCAATCACGCTGCCAGCCGCGCCAGCCATGCTGCCGCGCCGCACTGGCGCACTGGCCGGCGTGGTCGAGCATGAGGGCCGGCTGCTGCCGGTGCTCGACCTGGCGCGCTGGGTCGATGTCGGCGTGGCGCCGGCTGACCGGGCAGGCGCGGCGGCGCCAGCGCGGGTGCTGATCCTGCACGCCGCCGGACGCACCATTGGCCTCAAGGTCGACCGCGTCGACGGCCTGGCCGAGGTGGCGCCGCAAGACATCACCCGTCTGCACCACGACGCCCGCGAGGACGAAGTGTTTCATTGCGTGGTGCGCGAATCGGCCAGCCAGCGCATTTTAAGCCTGCTCGACGTCGAGCGGCTGGCGCGGCTGGCCGCAGTGTGGCACCAGGATTCGCCCGCCGCGCCATTGCCTGCCACGGCGGCGGCTGCGCTGGCGGTCACCCGGCCCTATGCGCTTGTGCAGGCCGGCGCCGCACGGCTGGCGCTGGCTGCCGACGCGCTGACCGAGGTATTGCCGATGCCGGCGCTGGCCACATTCGGCGCCGGCTCGGGCATGGCGTATTGCACCTGGCGCGGGCGCCATCTGCCGGTATTGGCGCACGCGGCGCTGGGACTCGACCCGATGGCGGACGGCACGGTCCCCGGGCTGCTGGCGGTGATCGAACACGCCGGCCTGGCGCTCGGGCTGCCGGTGCATGCCGCCTTGAACCTGCAGGCATTCGAGACGACGGCGCTGGCAGCGCAAGAGGGCCTGCTGGCGACCGTGTTCGAGGCCGACGGTGCGCCGCTGCGCGTGCTCGACGAAGCGCGCCTGTTTGCACAGTTTGGCGAGGCCGAGCTCAGCCGCGATGTCGATGCCGGCCACGGCGCCGCAGCGGCTGCTCGGGGCGCGCAGGCCGAGCGCGCCGCAAACGCCACCGCCTATATCGTGTTCGAGGGCGACGGCATGTATGCGGCCGCCATCGATACGGTGGAGCATATCGTCAGCCTGCGCGACGTGGCGACCGACGGCAACGGCGCCATGGCGTGGCAAGGCCGCACGATTGCGCTGCGCGACTTGCGCGACTTGCGCGCCACCGCCGGCGCGCCAGGGGGCGACGTGATGGTGGTGCGCCGCCAGGACGAGCAGGTCGGCTACGTGGTCGCGCGCGTCCACCTGCTGGTGCCGCCCGGCAGCGGACGCATCTACAGGATGGGCGCAGCGGGCGCGGGGTGGGAGTTCATCGCCACCGGTGAGGGCGCGGCGCAGGCCAGTTACCGGATCGTCGACCTGGGCGCGCTGGCTGCCTGAGTTCAGGGCGGCATGGCAGCGTGGGGCGCATCGATCGCGCCGCGCATCGCCTTCCGTCAGCCGGCGCCGGCCTCGAGCTTCACATATGCTAAGATCGCCCGGGTTGTTGCTTGATTGGCATCAAACCGAAACGATCATCCAGGCAGTTCTACCTTGCATACACAGAACAGCGCTGCATCCAAACCTTTCCCCTGGCGACTGCGTGGTGCGTTGCTGGTTTCGCTCGCCTTGCATGCTGCGTTATTGAGCATGTCGCTCGACGGGCAGACCTTCGGCTTGCCGGGATTGCGTTTGCCGTGGGAAGAGCGGCGCGCGGCGGCTGGCGACTTGCGCGTCGTGCTGGCGCCGGCCCCAACTGCGACACTGACGCCTGGACCGCATGCGCCAGCCCGGGCCGCAATTGCTGCAGCCGAACCCGTGCCGCCATCTGCGACAGCGGCGCCAGCACCAGCACCAGCCAGATCGTCATCGCGAACCAGCATCCCGGTACCGCAGCCAGAGGCCTCAGCCTACGCGACCGCCGATGTCGTGCGCCAGTTGGAGAGTGGCGACCAACCCTCCGTCGCCGCGCCGCCGGTGTTCGCGCCAGTTGTCGGCAATGAAGCCGCAGTATCGGCCGCGGCCGACCCATCGGATCAAGAGCGCACGCTTCGCGACCAGGCTGCCCGGGAAGCCGCGCAGAAGCTGGCGCTGGCACAGGTCGAACGTGTTCAGCGTGAGTCTGAGCGATTGCTTGAGAATCAGCGCCTGGCAGCGCACCAGGAGGCCCAGCGTCAGCAGGCATTGCAGGATGCCAGCGCGCTGCTGGCAGAGCAGGAAGCGCAGGATGCTGCGCGCCGCGAGCAGGACGCGGCCTTGCAGCGCGAGCGAGCGGATAGACAGGCGCAACTGGATGCGAAGCAACTGGAAGCGCGTCAGGAACAGGCTCGGCAGGAGCAGGCGCGTCTGGAGCAAGCGCGCCAGGACGAGGAGCGCCAGGAACAGGTACGCCAGGAGCAAGCTCGCCAGGAACAGGTACGTCAGGAGCAAGCCCGCCAAGAGCAGGCACGTCAGGAGCAAGCCCGCCAGGAACAAGCGCGCCAGGAAAAAGCCCGCCAGGAGCAGGCGCGCCAGGATCAAGCCCAGCAGGAACGCGCCGGACAGGCATCGGCGCGCGAGGAGCGCCTGCGCGCCATCGGTCGCCAGCTCAACGAGGAAGCGGCCGCGCGTGACCGGGCCAGCCGTCCGCAGGACGCGCCCGAGCCAACCACGGCCGGCCTGCGCCGTGGCTGGATGTTCGGACGTGCCGATCCGAACGCCGAACTGGTCGCGTACGCCCAGGCCATGGGCCGCAAGATCGAGTTGAACATGACCTTCGACATGCTCCGCGAACTGATCAAGCAGCCGCATACCCAGCCGGTGGTGACGATCGCCGTGCGCGCCGATGGCTCGGTGGAGCGGGTAACGTTCGTCACCTCGTCCGGCGTGCCCGCGCTCGACGAGGCGATCCGCAACGTCATCGCCAGCCAGGCGCCGTTCGGTGTTTTCCCACCCGCGCTGGCGCGCCAATACGACGTGGTCGAGATTCGCCGTGCCTGGAAATTCGACACGGCGATTCGGCTGGAGTAGGGCGCAACATCGCGTACCAGGGGCGCCGCCATGTCACGAATCCGGGCGCCGGCTGCCGGCCCGGTACGCGGCGCGCATACAGGGCCTTGTGTAGCGGCGTGCTCGGGTGCCGGTGATCTGGTTCAGGCGCCCGATGGATGCGCGCGTCGCTAGCGCATCAGGCGCCAGCATCGGCAATATGGGTCTGCAACAGCGCCGTGTAGGCCGCTGGCTGCTCCTGTTTCAAACGATCCAGCGCCATAGTCGCTGCGTTGAGGGTAGCGTTCCTGCTTGCCGCTTTGAGCTCTTCAATCTTGTTTGCCGTATCAGTCATGCGCTGTACCGTCTCGGCCAGGGGGGCAGGGAGCTGGGCGTTTTTCGCGAGCGCCAGCACAACGTCATTGAGCCAGCCGATCTGACTGCCGTAGCTGGCAATCTCGTTGACCACCCGTTCTTCAACCGCAGGGTCACCCGCATAGTTGACCGTCAGTGAAGGAGAAAACCAGGGGGCGGAGATTTTCTCGGCAACGTTGCCGGACAGTGGAGAGCGAAACAGCCAGAACGGATCGAATTGCATAGCAAGCTCCAGGCGAGGGAAAAGGGGTATCGGCCAGCGCCATCGCATCGATACCGATGAACAGATGCTCTACTTGCCTCAAGGGGCATCGTGCGCCGGCACTTGCTCATGTTGTACCGCGAGACCCGCAATATGCCAACTGAAAATATCGGTCTGTCGCAAAATGCCATCGACCTCGCACGCGGTTTCGAATACTATACCCCCCTATGGTATCTGGAGGGGATATGTCCCATATTGGCCGCGACAACAAAAAACTTCTCAACCGCGTCAAGCGCATCAAGGGCCAGCTCGAGGGCGTCGAGCGTGCGCTTGACGCCACCACCGACTGCACGGCGGTGCTGCAGCAGCTGGCGGCGGCGCGCGGCGCCATCAATGGCCTGATGGCAGAAGTGATCGAATACCATATCCGGCACCATGTCGCCAGCCCCGACATCGCCACCCAGCTCGAGCGCGACAAGGGCGCCGACGCACTGGTCGACGTCGTGCGCGCCTATCTCAAATAAGGATCGCCAATGGCACTCAAATCTCCCTGCACCGGCGTGTGCCAGTTCGACGGCCGCACCGGCTATTGCACGGCATGCCTGCGCACGCTCGACGAGGCGCGCTCGTGGAAGAAAATCACCGATCACAAGCGGCACCAGATCATCAACGAACGCGCGCGCCGGGTGCAGAAACTGGGCAAAAGCGCCGGCCCGGCCATCAACGAATAGACGCTGCCATGGAAAAACGACTGCATTGCCAACTTGCCAGTCAGATTCACGCACGTAACGTCAGCCAGGGCGCGCAGGCGGCCGAGCGCAGCACCCACATCGTGATCTGGATTACCGTCGTCACGATGGTGCTCGAGATTGGCGCCGGGTGGTGGTCGAATTCGATGGCGCTGCTGGCCGACGGCTGGCATATGAGTTCGCATGCGCTGGCGATCGGCCTGAGCGCGTTCGCATATGCCGCCGCGCGCCGCTATGCAGCCGATCCGCGGTTTGCCTTCGGCACCTGGAAGATCGAGATCCTGGCCGGCTATACGAGCGCGATCTTCCTGCTGCTGATCGCCGCGCTGATGGTGATCGGTTCGATCGAACGCCTGCTGCGCCCCGAGCCGGTGCAGTATGCCGAAGCGGTCGTCGTTGCAGTGCTGGGGCTGGTGGTAAACGTGGTGTGCGCCCTGATCCTGGGCGGCGCCCATCACCACCACCATCATGACCACCACCACGAACACGGGCATGGCCACGCCCACCATCACCATCACCACCAGCACCGGGCGCCGGCCCATCACCACGATCTCAACCTGCGCGCCGCGTATGTCCACGTGCTGGCCGACGCCGCCACGTCGGCGCTGGCGATCGCGGCGCTGGCGGGCGGCTGGGTATTCGGCTGGGCCTGGCTCGATCCGGCCACCGGCATCATCGGCGCGACGCTGGTGGCGCTGTGGGCCAGGAACCTGCTGGTCGACACCGGCAAGGTGCTGCTCGACCGCGAGATGGACGCGCCGGTGGTGGACGAGATCCGGGCCGCGGCCGAAGACGACGGCGGCGCATCGAGCGCAACGCTGACCGACCTGCATGTGTGGCGGGTGGGACCCAACGCCTACGCGTGCGCCATGGCTGTCGCCACCGAGCACCCGGCCCTGGCCGCCGACGATATCCGGCGCCGCCTTGCGCAGCACGAAGAGATCGTCCACTCGACGATCGAAATCCAGGCCCGCAATCCGGCCACGGCCTGACCCGAGGCAGCCAGCGGTCAAGCCTGGAGTGCACCACTTATCGCAATTGAGTTGCAATTAGAGCGCCCAATGCCTAGAATGTCGTCTGGCACCCGCGGCACACTGGCGGGCGGGCGGCAATATGCCGGCGACGGGCTGGCCGGTCCGCCTATCAATGCAACTCAATTGCGATAATGGAGGTGAGATGGAATCGATGTTGCCGACGTCAGGCCTGGTGCTGATGTTCATGCTGGGCTTGCGGCATGGGTTCGATCCGGACCATATCGCGATGATCGACAGCATGGCCTACCGCTCGCTCGACGAGCGGCCGCGCCTGGCGCCCTGGATGGGTACCCTGTTCGCGCTCGGGCACGGCCTGACCGTGACCGCGATTGCGGTCCTGCTGGGCGCCGTGGCCGGCGAGTTCTCGTTGCCGGCGACGCTGCAGGCGGTGCTGGACTGGTTGCCGGCGGCGCTGTTGCTGCTGGTCGGCACGCTCAATCTGCGCGGCCTGCTCGGCCAGGGCGACTACCAGCCGCAGGGCTGGAAGAGCCACTACCTGCCGGCGCGCCTGCGCAATAGTTCGCATCCGCTGGCGGTGCTGCTGGTCGGGGTCCTGTTCGCCCTGGTGTTCGACACCGCCACCCAGGCCGCGGCCTGGGGCTATGCCGCGAGCGGCGACGGCGCCTCGAGCGCGCTGCTGGCAGGGTTGGTGTTCACCTGCGGCATGGTGCTGACCGACACCCTCGACGGGCGCCTGATGGTGCGCCTGATGCGCCATGCGGCGGGGCGCGCCAGGACCCGGCTGTACCGGCGCGCCATCGGCTGGGCCGTGGTGCTGATCTCGTACGGCACCGCGCTCTACATGATCGCCACCCATGTCCGCCCCGATCTCGACATCGGTGAGGCGGCATTCACCACCATCGGCGCGGCGCTGGTAGGGGGGCTGCTGCTGGCATGCCTGTCGCTGGCCCGCACCCGTCCCGCCAACGCTTTGCCACTTGTCCAGGAATGACGATGTCGACCCAGAACACGCAACATAACAAGGTGCCGGTCACGCTGCTGACCGGCTTTCTCGGCGCCGGCAAGACCACGCTGCTCAACCGCATCCTGAGCGAGGAACACGGCCAGCGCTTCGCCGTGATCGAGAACGAGTTCGGCGAAGCCGGCATCGACAGCGATATTCTGATCAATAGCGACGAGCAGATCGTGGAGATGAACAACGGCTGCATCTGCTGCACCGTGCGCGGCGACCTGGTGCGCATCCTGGGGCAGCTGGCGGCGCGCCGCGACGCCGGCGAGATCGGGTTTGACCGCGTGATCATCGAAACCACCGGCCTGGCCGATCCGGCGCCGGTGGCCCAGACTTTCTTCGTCGAGGAAGCGATCGGGCGCGCCTACCGGCTCGACGCGATCGTCACCGTCGTCGATGCGCTGCACGGGCCGCAGCAGCTCGACGAGCATCACGAGGCGCAGGAACAGGTCGGCTTTGCCGACCGCATTCTGCTGTCCAAGACCGACCTGGTGGCGCCGCAACAAGCCGAGGCCCTGATCAAGCGCCTGCACGGCATGAACGCGCGGGCCCAGGTCGGCGTGGTCGACTTCGGGCATACCGACATCGCCCAGATCTTGCAGGTGGGCGGCTTCGACCTCGATGCCATCCTCGAGATCGAACCGGACTTCCTGCATGACGTCGCGCACGAGCATGACGACGACATTTCGTCGTTCGTGTTTCGCAGCGCGCGCCCGTTCATCGTCGGCAAGCTCGAAGCCTTCCTGTCGCTGATGCTGACCGAACACGGCCCGGACATGCTGCGCTACAAAGGCGTGCTCAACATTGCCGAGATGCCGGACCGGGTCGTGTTCCAGGGCGTCCACATGATGATGGGTTCGGACGTCGGCCAGCCATGGAGGAGGGGCGAGTCGCGCGAAAGCGTGCTCGTCTTCATCGGCCGCAAACTGCCGCAGGACCTGTTCATCCAGGGCCTCGAACAGTGCCTGGCCTGATGTTACCGAAGCATTGCATGATTCAAGGATCAGAATGAAACTGAAGCAAAAATTGCTGCCGCAGTTGGTAGGGACGGCGCTCGCCAGCCTGGCGCTGGGCCAGGCCGCGGCGGCAATCGAACCAGTCGATAACGATGCTGCACCGGCCCCGGCGCGCGTGGTCGTCAGCGGCGCCGCCACGGTCGATCCGCTCGAGCGCGCCGCGCCCACGGCCAGCCGCCTCGGCCTGACCGTGGCCGAGACGCCGGCCACGGTCAACGCCATCGACGCGCGCGCCATGCAGGCGCGCGGCATGCACAACGCCGAGCAGGCAGTCGACAGCCTGTCCGGCGTGAGTTCGGGCGGCGCGCCGGGCAGCCCGTCGCAGTTCTCGATGCGTGGTTTCAGCGGCAGCCAGGTCACGATCCTGCGCGACGGGATCTACCTGGGGCCGGCCGACATGACCTACCGCTCGCAGAACACCTTCAACCTGGCCTCGATCGAGGTGCTCAAGGGCCCCGGTTCGGTGTTGTACGGGCAGGGCGCGATCGGCGGCACCGTCAACGTCATTACCAAGAAGCCGCTGCTGGACGCGAATGCGTTTGACGCAGCCGCCTCGTATGGCCGCTTCGACAGCAGCCAGACCGGCCTCGGCGCCAACCTGATGCTGGCGCCGGGGCTGGCCCTGCGCGCCGACTTCAGCCGGACCGGTTCGCACGGTTTCGTCGAGCGCGACCGTTCGGATTCACGCAACGGCACCGTGGCCCTGCTGTGGCAACCCGATCCGCGCGTCGAGCTGCTGCTCAGCCTTGACTACCTGAACGACCACCCGTCGCGCTACTACGGCACGCCACTGGTGGACGCCGCATTCGCGCGCCAGGGCGTGCAAGGCGTGCTCGAGGCGCCCGGCGGCTTGACGCTCGACCGGCGCATGCGCTACCTGAACTACAACGTCGGCGACGCCCGCATCGCCTCGTCCCAGACCCTGCCGCGCGCGCGACTGCAGTGGCAAGTGGCCGACGGCATCGTCATCAGCAACGACAGTTACGCGTTTCGCGCCGACCGCCAGTGGATCAATGCCGAATCGTATGGGTTCGACGCGGCCAGCGGCCAGGTCGGGCGCGACCGCTTTTTCGTGTTCCATAAGCAGCGCCTGCGTGGCAACCAGTTGAGCGCCCGCATCACCCGGCCACTGGCGGGCATGCGCAACCGTTTTGGCATCGGGCTTGACTACAGCAAGCTCGATTTTGTGCGCACGCGCGGCTTCCCCGACGGCGACAGCGTCGATCCGCTGCGCCCCGAGGCGGGCCGCTTCGGCGCGCTGGCCGGTCGCATCAGCCCGACGCGCTGGGCCAACCACGCGCTGTTCGTGGAAGATGCGCTGGGCCTGAGCGAACGCCTGACGCTGGTCGCCGGCGCGCGCATCGAGCGCTTCAAGCTCGAGCGCGAAAACTATGGCCCGGACGGCGCGTTCCAGGCCGCCACCAGTTTCGAGCGCAGCTTCCGGCCCAGGAACGGCCGCCTTGGCCTGCTGTACCAGGGGCCGGCCGGGCTGGCGCCGTATGTCCAGGTCAGCACCGGGCAGGATCCGGTCGGCGCGAATATCCTTCTGGTCAATGCCGGTCAAAACTTCGACCTGAGCCGCTCGCGCCAGTTCGAGGCCGGCGTCAGGCAGGGGTTGGGCCAGTACGGCGCCTTCACGCTCGCCTACTACGATATCGAGCGCCGCGACCTGTTGACGCAGACCGCGCCCGACATCGTCGACAGCGCCGGCAAGCAGGCCTCGCACGGGCTCGAGATGACGCTCGAGCTGCGGCCGCATCCAGCCTGGCACATCGACGCCAACCTGGCGTACACCAGCGCCGCCTACAGCAACTTCGTCGATACCAGCAGCGGCGTCGACGCCAGCGGCAATCGGCCAGCCAACATTCCAGACTGGAGCGCCAACCTGTGGGCCAGCTACCAGTTCGCCACCTTGCCGCTCGAGCTGGGGGCCGGCCTGCGCCACGTCGGCGCGCGCTTCGGGAATAACGCCAACACGCTGGCGCTCAAGCGCTACACGCTGCTGAACCTGTTTGGCAGCTACCGCCTGAACCGGCGCTTGAACCTATCCGCCCGGATCAACAATGCGACCGACAAGCTGTATGCGCAGTGGGCCGACGTCAATTATCCGACCCAGATCCAGCTCGGCGCACCGCTCAGCTATGAACTCGGCCTGGTCGCGCGCTTCTGACGCGGCGCCGCGGCCGCGCCCGCTGTCGCCGTCTGCAGCGCGCCCGCTGTCGGCCTGGCTTGCGCGCTGGGCGGCGCGCCTGCACCGCTGGCTCGGGGTCGGTTTCTGCCTGCTGCTGGCGATGTGGTTCGGCACCGGCTTCGTGATGCTGTATGTGCCGTTTCCGGCGCTGGGCGAGGCCGAGCGGCTGGCGGCGGCCCCAAGGCTGGATCTGGCCGCCGTCAGCGTGGCGCCGGCGGCCGCGATCAATGGGCTGGCAGTGTCCCGCCTGCGGCTGGTCCAGACCCTGGAGCGCCCGCGCTACCTGGCCACACTCGACGACGGCAGCGTGCGCAGCATCGCCGCCGATGGCGGCGCCGCGCCGGCGCCGCTCGATGCTGCTGCTGCGGGGCAGGTGGCAGTAGCGTTGGCCGGGCGTGGTCTGCGCGCGGTCAGCGCCCTGTTCGACGTCGACCAGTGGGTGGTGCACCAGCGCTTCAACGCCGCCCGGCCTTTTTACCGGGTCGACATCGACGATGACGCCGGCACCGAACTGTATGTGTCCGCCAGGCTGGGGCAGGTCGTGCAGCGCACCACGCGCTTCGAGCGCGGCTGGAACTACGTGGGCGCGGTGGCGCACTGGATCTATCCCACTGTGCTGCGCAAAAACCATGCGGCCTGGGACCTGGTGGTGTGGTGGCTGGCGCTGGGCGCACTGGCGGCGGCGCTCACCGGTTACGGGCTGGGCCTGCTGCGCTGGCTGAACCTGCGCCGCAGCGGACGGCGCGGCCTGTCGCCGTTTCGCGGCTGGCTGCGCTGCCACCATGTCGGCGGGCTGGTCGGCGGCCTGTTCGCCATCAGCTGGCTGTTCAGCGGCTGGCTGTCGATGGATCACGGCCGGCTGTTCTCGCTCGACCAGCCGAGCGCCGGGCACGAAGCGTTGCTACGCGGCGCGCCGCTGGCGTCGTCGCTGCAGGGGCTGGCGGCGCGCGACCTGGCCGCGGCTGGCGGCGCGCGCGAGCTCGAATTCTTTGTCGTCGCAGGACAGGGCTACATCATCCGGCGCGACGCCAGCCGGCGCGACACCTTGATCCCGGTGCTGGCGGGGCGCTTGCAGGCGCCGCTGGCGGCGCTGCCCGATGCGCTGCTGCTGCGCGCGGTGCAGGCGGCGTATGCGCCGCTGCCGGTCCTGGGCATCGATGCGATTCGCGCCGACGACGCGTATGCGCATGCCCGGTCAGATCGTTTGCCGCCGGGCGCGCGCCGGGTGCGGCTGGCCGATGCCGGCGCCACCTGGGTCCACATCGATGCCCAAAGCGGGCGCATCCTGTCGCAGATGGATGACAGCCGGCGCCTGTACCGCTGGCTGTTTTCGGGCCTGCACAACGTCGATTTCCCGTGGCTGAACGGCGCCGGCGTGTTCAGGCAGGGTTTGATGCTGGCGGGACTGGCGCTCGGCCTGGTGCTGGCCGTGAGCGCGGTGGTGCTGGGGATGCGGCGGGTGTCGCGTGCGTGCGTGCGTGCAAGCGTGCGCCGGCGCAGCTGAGGCGCCGGCCAGGCGCGCTATTTGCCCGAGCAATGCGGGCAGATGCCCTTGATCAGAAAGTCGACTTCCTGGCTGGTGAACCCGTCAGGCATTTTGGGCCGGCGCGGCAGCGGCATGTCGTTGAAACAGGTGACCGAGTCGCAGCGGGTGCACTGGAAGTGGGCGTGGTCGTGCTCGTGCGGGCCGGGGTTGGCGCTGAAACGCCAGACCTGGTCGGCGCCGGCGATGCGGTGCACGATGCTGTTGGCGGTGAGCCATTCGAGTACCCGGTACAGGGTAACGGCATCGAGCGCTTCGCCGGGCAACTGCTGGTGGATCTCGTGGTGCGTCAAGGGACCTGCTTGATCAAGCAGGAACGCCAGCACGCGGGTGCGCGGACGGGTCAGGCGGGCGCCGGTGTCGCGGATGAGGGTTTCAGCCTGTTGCTGCGCTGTCAGTTGCATGGGTAAGGTCCTTGTCGGCCAAATTCTAGCATGCGGCCTGCAGCGGCGCTGCGCCGCCTGGCCCTGGCGGCGCACCGCAGCCCATTAATTATTGCAAGACACTTGCGTTAAGGAGAATGATATGACACGTTCTGGATGTTTGCCAGCCATGAAGCACCGGCGCCGCTGCGCGCCACACCCGATGTGCCTGGAGGCTGGCCATGAATGAGTCGGTCAAGACGATTCCGGTCACCTTGCTGACCGGCTTCCTGGGCAGTGGCAAGACCACCCTGCTCAACGGCCTGCTGGCGCAGCGCGCGCTGGCAGGCACGGTCGTGATCATCAACGAATTCGGCAGCGTGGGACTGGACCATCTGCTGGTGGCCTACGGCGAAGAAGACATGGTGCAGGAACTCAGTGGCGGCTGCGCCTGCTGCATCATGCGTGGCGACCTGGTGCGCACGCTGGCCGAGGTCGAGGCGCGCTTCGCGCGCGACGGCCGCCGCATCCGACGGGTGGTGCTCGAGACCACCGGGCTGGCCGACCCGGCGCCCATCGTGCACACGCTGAACATGCATGCCGACCTGCGCGGGCGCTACAAGCTCGATGGCATCGTCGTCACGATCGACGCGGTCAACGGCGCGGCCACCTTCGACAGCCAGCAGGAAGCGGTCAAGCAGGCAGCCTTTGCCGATTGCGTGGTGCTGACCAAGACCGACCTGGCCGAGCCGCAGGCCTTGGCAGCGCTGTCGGCGCGGCTGGACGCGATCAATCCGGGCGCGCAGCGGATCGTGGCGACCGATGGCCGGGTCGATGCGCGCCAGCTGCTGGCGCACAGCCTGTACACCCCCGGCCGGCGCAGCCAGGCTGCAACCCGCTGGCTCAACGAAGCGGCCTACGCGCGGCGCGCCGCGCAGGCGCCGGCGCTGGCCTTCGGCAAGGCGCGCAGCGCGCCGGCGGCGCCGCATGATGACGGTATCCATGCGTTCTGCTTTACCGTCGACGAGCCGGTGCGGCTGGACCGCTTCGAGGCCTGGCTCGATGCGCTGACCGGCCTGCTTGGTCCCAGCATCCTGCGCGTCAAGGGCATCCTGAACGTGGCCGGGCGCAAGAATCCGGTGGTGGTGCACGCCGTGCAGCAGTTGCTGCATCCACCGGTCAGCCTGCCGTCCTGGCCAGACGACGACCGGCGCTCGAAACTGGTGTTCATCACGCGCCGCCTGGCGCGCAGCGCCATCGAGAACAGTTTCAACAGCCTGGTGACGCGCGCCCCGGATTGAGGTATCGAACGGCGCCGCAGCTGCCCCGCTTGCACACGACGGTCAGTGACTTGACCGTTATTCAGGCCGGTACGGCACGATCTGTTCGGCCGTCATTTCATAGCCGACGGTCTCGATCAAGCCTGCAACATTGTCCGGGCTGCGGTTGCGCGCCAGGCGCAGCGTGCCGCTGATGTGCACCGCGTCCATCATCTTCAGGTCGCGCCGCGGCGCGCGCAGGAATACGTGGATCACCTGGTTGGCCGGCGGCGGCGGGGCGTGGATGCAGGCGCCGAAATACGGCACCAGCAGCAGTTCGCTGACGGCGCCATAGTCGGTATCGAGCGGAATGATGAAGCCGCCGATCCGGATGCGCGCGCCGTCCATGGCCGGCTCGACCGGCGCATTGGCCCAGGCCGCGCGCAGCTTGGCCAGCGCCGCGAGCGCGCGCGGATCGTTGTCGTTCAGGCTTTCGACGTCTTCGCTGAAGGTACGCGCCGGTTCCCAGTCGGCGGGCAGCAGCGCGAACCATTCGGCTTCGTGTACCGGGCCGGCGCCGGGCGCTGGCGCTGTGGGCGCTGCGGGCGCAAGCTGGTTTGCCGATGGCAGGGCCTGCGCGGCCGGCGCACCGTCGGCGTCGGGAGCGTCGCGCTGGCAGCCCGAGAGTGCGGCCAGCGCCGCGCAGAGCAGCAGGCTCGATTGCAACAGAGGTCGCATATCAGGTCCTTGGCGCCAGGCCGTCGCCCAGCGACAGGCGGTAGGCGCGCCAGCCGGGAATCACGCTGGCGAGCAGGCCGGCGCCGGTCACCGCGGCCAGCAGCGACAGTTCGCCGGTCCCGGGACGGCTCAGGTCGAACACCAGTCCCCACTGCGCCAGCGCCCATGGCGCCAGGCCGAGCGCGGCCAGCTGCACCAGGATCACGCCGCCGGCGGCGCCAATCAGCACCAGCGCGCCGCCTTCGCATACCAGCAGCAGGAAGATATGCAGCGGGCGTGCCCCGACCGCGCGCAGGATCGCCAGTTCGCGGCGCCGTTCGTTCAGGCCCGCCAGCACCGCCGCCGCCAGGCCGCACAGGGCCACGACCAGCACCAGCGCCGAGATCGCGTCCAGCACCCGTTCGGCCGAACCGGTCAGTTCCCACAACTGGCTCAGCGCCACGGCGGGGATCACGGCGGTCAGCGCTTCTTCGGTGGCGCTATTGAATTTACGTTGCATGCTCAGCACGGCGGCGCGCTGTTTCAGGCCGACCATGACTGCGCTGATCTGGGTCGGCTCGAGGTCGAACTTGCGCAGGTCAGCGTTCGACAGCGTTACGCCCGGGATCGGGGCGCCGCCGTGCCAGTCGAGGTGGATCGCCTGCATCGCATGCAGGCCGATATACAGCGCGCGGTCGACCGGGGTCCCGGTCGGGGCCAGCACGCCGGACACGGTGAAGGGCTTGTCGCGGTGCAGCGCCTGGCGCCCACCATGGTGGTTGGCGTGATGGTCGGTATCGGTATCGGCGTCGGCGCCGGCATCGGCGCCGCCATGGCTCAGCGTGAGCTGGTCGCCGGTATGGTAGCCGAGCCGGCGCGCCACCTCGGCGCCCAGCACCACACGGAACAGGCCGCCGTCATCGGCGCCGGCGGCGAACACCAGCGGCTGCGCGCGTGCGTAGCGGTAATGGGCGAAGAAGGCGCTGCTGGTGGCGATCACGGGAAAGCCGCGGTGCGAGTCGCCCAGCGCCAGCGGAATGGTCCAAGCCACGGCCGGGTCGGCGGCGATGCGCTGGGCGCTGGCCCATGACATGCCGGTGTCCGGGGTGCCGATATGGAACACCGAATGCAGCAGCAGGCGCAGCGGATGGTCGCGTGGGCCGACCACCAGATCGGTGCTTGATAGCGAGGCGGCGAAGCTGTCGCGCGCCGCATGGCGCAGGCGCTCCACCGTCAGCAGCAGCGCCACCGACAGCATGATCGACAGGATCGCCAACGCCAGCGCGCCGCGCCGGCTCCAGGCGCTCTTGCAGGCCAGTAGCAGCAAGGTCATCGATGTGCCTCCGCGCGCGCCACCCGGTTCAGGTCGGCCATCGCCACGCTGCGATCGAAGCGCGGCGCCAGGCGCAGGTCATGGCTCACCAGCAGCAGGGCGCACGAGTCGCCGCATTCGGACAGCAGCAAATCGAGGAAGGCGTGCGCATTGTCTTCGTCGAGGGCCGAGGTCGGCTCATCGGCGATCAGCAGCGTGGGCTGGCCGATCAGCGCGCGCGCGGCCGCCACCCGCTGCTGTTCGCCCACGCTCAGGGCCGCCGCCGGGCGCGTGTGCAGCAGCTGGCCGATGCCGAGACGTCCGAGCAGGCGCGCCGCTTCCTGGCGTGGCGTCAAGCCGGCCGCCGTCGCCTGGCGCGTGCGCCGTGCCGAAAAGCGGCATGGCAGCAGCACATTCTCGAGGGCCGACAGGTAGGGCACGAGATTGAACTGCTGGAACAGGATGCCGATGTGGTCGGCGCGAAAGCCGTCGCGCCGGCGCGCCGCCAGCGTGCCCAGGTCATGGCCCGCCACCGCTACCGCACCTGCTTGCGCCAGCAGGATACCGGCCAGGAGCGAGAGCAGGGTGGTCTTGCCGCTGCCGCTGGGGCCATGCAGGAATACCGTTTCGCCAGCGCCGATGGAAAAGCGCGCCACGTCGAGGCAGGGCGGCTGGCCCGGCCAGGCAAAGCGCAGCGAATCGACCGCCAGCGCCGGCGCGCCGCCCTGCGCGGCATCCGCGCTTTTGTGTCGGGCCGACGTCATGCTGGCTCCGGGCCGTGGCAGCCAGGGCAGGTGCCCTTGATCAGGAAGTCGATTTCGTGGCCCTTGAAGCCGGGCGGCACGGCAATGTTCGCCGGCAGCAGCACCTGATGCAGGCAGGTCACGCCGCCGCAGCGCATGCACTGGAAGTGGGCATGCTGTGGCTGTGGGGATTGCCAGTTGGCGCTGAAGCGCTTGGACTGGTCGGCGCAGGCGATGCGGTGCGCCAGGCCGTTTGCCGTCAGCCAGGCCAGTACCCGGTGCAAGGTGGCGCTGCCGAGCGGCTTGCCGGCCACGCCGTGCTGGATCTGGTTGCGCGTTACCGCGCATTGTTGTTCAAGCAAGAACATCAGCACCCGTTTGCGCGGACTCGACTGGCGCGGTCCGGTGCCTTTGAGGAGCGATTCTGCCTGTCGTTCTACTGCCGAGTGAGTCGGAAACATTGCTGTCTGCATTCCGTAAGCGTCGCCTGCCGTGCAAGCCTGTTGCATTAAATCGATGCCAACGGTAGCACAAGGCACATCGTTAATGCAACACTACTGCAAAAACTGCAGCTTCTGTTGCAATGCACTTGCATCGGGTAGAATACCGCTGTCACTTTGTCGTCTTCGCGCATGCCACGTTCCGTTGTTCACCTCTTGCTGTCGCTTGTGCTGCTCGTTTCGCAGCAGATGGCGCTGGCGCACGGACTGTCGCATCTGCGTGGCGCGCCCCAGCACCCACCGACGCTGCAGGCAAGCGACGGGCCGGACGCACCGGCCTTGAATGAGTTCTGCGTCGAGTGTGCGGCCGATGCCCAGCTCGACCTGGCGCTGCCGCTGCCGGATTACCGTTTCGACCTGCCTGAACCCACCGCTGCTGCCCGGCATCCGCATCGTCCCGAGGATGTGCGCGCGCAGATGCGGCGCCAGTACCAGCCGCGCGGCCCCCCTCGAGCCATCTGATCAAGCCATTGTCATTACTGCACTGCCGGGCCTGGCCCAGCAGCGCGTTCCGCTTTCTTTTTGCTCGAGGTTTTTACTCATGAACATCCAACGTACGCTGGTCGCCAGCGCCATCCTGCTGGCCTGGAATCTCCCGGCCCATGCCCAATCCACCAGCACCGCGCAAATGGAGCAGGTGATCGTCACCGCGTCGCCATTTCGCAACGGCGAAAACGACCAGATCCTGACCCCGGCCAAGGTGCTGGCCGGCGACGAATTGCGCGACAAGGTCGGCAGCTCGATCGGTGAAACGCTGTCGCAGGAACTCGGGGTCTCGGCCTCGGCCTTTGGCGCCGGCGCCTCGCGTCCCATCATCCGCGGCCTGGAAGGCTCGCGTGTGAAGATGCTCGAAAACGGCATGGCCGTGTCGGACGTGTCGGGCCTGTCGAACGACCACGCGGTATCGTCCGAAGGCGCGGTGGCGCGCCAGATCGAGATCCTGCGCGGCCCTGCGGCCTTGCTGTATGGTTCCGGCGCAATCGGCGGCCTGGTCAATATCGTGAACGAGCGCATCCCGACCACGCTCGAGGCCAAGCCCACCGGCCAGCTCGAGACCCGCTACAGCACGGTCGACAACGGCAAGAATGTCTCGGGCACGGCGGACGGCGCGACTGGCAACATCGCGCTGCACGTGGACGGCAACTGGCGCGACACCAACGACTACAAGATTCCCGACCGGCGCGTGCTGCAGGATGCCGATTCGGCCATGCAGCGCCTGCCGCATTCGGATACGCGCGAAAAGAACGTCGGCGCCGGCGCCTCGTGGGTCGACAGCTGGGGCTACGCCGGCGTGTCGGCCTCGCACCTGAGCAACCTGTACGGCATCCCGAGCGACGAGGGTTCGCGCATCGACCAGAAGCAGGACCGCTACGACTTCGACAGCATGCTCAAGCAACCATTGCAGGGCATCGAATCGCTGCGTTTGAAGGCCGGCTACACCGACTACCAGCACGCCGAACTGGGCGAAGATGGTCCGGAAGTGATTTTCAACAACCGTTCGCTGGAAACCCGGGTCGAACTGACCCATGAAGCCATCGCCGGCCTGCGCGGCACGGTCGGCGCCCAGACCGAGAACACCCACTTTTCGGCCCTGAGCGCGGAAGGCGGGCCGGACACGGTGCCGCTGACCCACTCCAGGACCGCGGCCTTGTTCCTGGTCGAGGAAGCCAATGCCGGCGCCCTGCGCCTGAGCGGTGGCCTGCGCTACGAGAACGTCAAGCGCGAGCCGCTCGCGAACAAGGAGCGCACGTTCGACCTCGGTTCCGGTTCCTTCGGCGCGGCCTGGCCGTTCATGCCGGGCTACAGTGTCGGCGCCACCCTGTCGTACGCACAGCGCGCGCCGGCGATCGAAGAGCTGTACTCGGGCGGCCCGCACGACGCCACGGTGACCTTCGATATCGGCAACCCGGACTTTGACAAAGAGACCTCGCGCAATATCGAGCTGTCGCTGCAAAAGAATACCGGCCTGGTGCGCTGGAAGGCAAACCTGTTCCGCAACAATATCGACAACTATATCTTCGGGCGCATCAGCGACGACCTGGTGGACGAGGAAGGTAATCCGGGCGACGAATTCCGTACCCGCACGTTCGAGCAACGCAATGCCCACATCCGCGGCGCCGAGGCCGAGATCACCTATAACCAGACCGGTTCCGGCTGGTCCGGCCGCCTGTTCGGCGACACGTCGCGCGGCATGCTCGACGATGGTGGCGGCAGCCTGCCGCTGCAACCGGCCGACCGGCTTGGCGCCAGCGCCGGCTACCGCGAGGGCGCCTGGCGCGGCGGCCTGTCGCTGGTGCACGCACGCGGCCAGGACCGCCTTGCCGCCAACGAGCGCCAGGACACGCCGGCCTACAACCAGCTCGACGCCAATCTCTCGTACACCCAGCGCGTGCAGGGCCATGACCTGACCTGGTTCGCGCTGGCCAAGAACCTGCTGAACGACGATATCCGCCTGTCGACGTCGGTGCTCAAGGACATCGCGCCGCTGCCGGGCCGTAACTTCGTGCTGGGCGTCAGGACCAGGTTCTGATTAATCCGCGATAAAAAAAAGGGGGCGCATTTCTGCGCCCCCTTTTTATTCCTGCTTATCGGCTCAGAAGAAGTAACGCAGCGAGGCGCCACCCGAGGCCTGCGGCACGGTCGAGAGCACCAGCCCGGCGGCAGTGCCGTAGGCGATGTCGCTGGCGAACTCGTGCGGTTGCAGGGTGGCGAACAGCGAGCCCTGGAACTTGCCGATATCGTAGCTCGCCTTCAGGTCGTAGCGGACGAAGGTCGGCATGTCGCGCTGCACCAGCGGCGAACCCATGTAATACGGATTGCGCGCCGTGACATACACGTCGCCACTCAGGCTCAAGCTGCCCGGTCCCAGCGCGCTGCGGTGCATGGCGCCGGCCTTCCAGGTGTGGGCCGGCACCGACAGCAGCGCCCCCGTGCCCGGCGCCGGGTTGTCGAGGCGCGCGCGCAGGATGCGGCCGTAGCTCAGGTAGGCGCTCAAGGCGTTTGACAGCTGGTAGCGCATGTCGAACTCGAAGCCACGGCGGGTGGTCTGGCCCGAAGCGACAAACACGTCAGGCGCCGTATTGACGATCTCGTCGTCGTTCTCGATGCTGTACACCGTGGCCGACAGGTTCAGGCCGGCGAGCGGACGGGCATTGAGGCCAAGATCATGCGAACGCACGCGGCTCGGGTCGATGCCGGTATTGCTGCGCCCGCCGGGCGCGCCGAGCGGCCCCAGGCTGCCGCTGGCCGTGATCTGTTCCGCGGCCGGCGAGCGGAAGCCCTGCGCCACATTGGCGAACAGCTCGACATCGGGATTCACGCTCCAGATCGCGCCGTACTTCGGCGTTACCACCCCGGCCTTGTAGTCGGTCGAGGCGGCCGGCAGCTTGCGGTTGAGCAGGTCGTATTCAAACCGGTCGTAGCGCGCGCCGCCGTGCAGCTTGAGGGTTGGCAGCACGCGGTACTGGGCCTGGACGAACACGCCGTAGGTCAGCAGGTCGAGGCCCTGGTTGTTGACGTAGTTAATCGTTGGCTGCAGGTTGCGGTACTGCTGGCGGAAAGCGTCGCCCTTGTCGCGCCGGGTCTCGGCGCCGACCGTGAGCAGGCCCCGGGTGTCGAACGTCCAGGTATTGCCGACGCGCGCGCCGACCATGCTGCGGTCGTCGGCGCCATAGGTATGCAGCACGGTACTGTTCTGGATGGCGCGGGTGCGTTCGAAGTCCTCGGCGTAGGCGGTGGCGAACCAGCCGGCTTGGCCCGAGGCAGGGCGGCGGTTGAAGACCAGCGTCTTGCGGTGGGCGTCGCCGAAGCCCGGCAGGTTGTACATCACCGAATGCGGGTCGAGGCCGGCTTCGAGCGCTGGCAGCGACAGGTAACCGGCGCCCGCGTATTCCGACTTGTAATAGCTGGCGCGCAGACTGTAGACGCCGTCGCCGATATTGGTCGACAGTTTCCAGAACAGGTTGCTGCGGTCGTTGCCGCTGCGATGGCGGAAGCCGTCGTAGCTGTAGCGGTCGGCAACCAGCAGCGAGCGCACTGCGCCATATTCGCCCGACAGCACCAGCGAGCCACGGCGGCCGCCATAGCTCTCCACGGTGACGGCGGCGCTCGACGGTGTGGCGGCGCCGCCTTCGCGGGTGCTGATCACCACCGAGCCGGCGCGGTTCTGGTCGCCGTACAGGGCCGACACCGGGCCCTTGATCACGTCGACCGTGTCGATCATCTCGCCGGTCATCCATTCGAGGAAGGCCGGGCCGTGGCCGGCGCCGCCCTGGCTGGACGGGATGTTCTGCGGCACGCCGTCGATGCTGATGGCGGTGTCGGCGCCGTGCGTGCCCTGGGTGGCGAAGCCGCGCATGCGGAAACCGTTGCCGGTGTCGCCCTGGTCGATATTGTTGGCGACCACGCCCGGCACGCGGCGGAACACGTTCGAGATGTCGCGCCCGATATTCAGGGTGGCGATGTCTTCGGCCGTAATGGTGGTCACGCTGCCCGGCAGCGACTTCGCGCCCGCGCCCGGCGCCAGCCGTTCGTCTTCGCTGCGCAGGCCCTTGACTTCGACGATCTGCGAGTCGTCGGCGCGCTGCTGCGGATCGTCTTCGGCCAGTGCCTGGCCGGACAGCGCACAGGTGAGCAGCACGGCGCGTGGGATGGCGCGCAGCAGCGGCGCGGATGAGGTGGAACGGCGAACGGATTGCAAGATGGTGACTCCAGGTTCAGGGTGGGTGTTGAAAAAAAGTGGGGTGCAGCTCAGCCGCGCTGGCGCCGTCGTTCCAGCGCCAGCGCCGCCAGCGCCAGCGCCGCAAAGACGCCGGCCCAGAGCAGCAGCGTCCAGGCGCGCGCTGGCAGCGCGGGCGCGGCGGCCAGCGCGGGCGAGGCGACGAAACGCGGCACCCGGTCGAAGTCGCGGAATCCGTAGCCGCCCAGGCAGGTACGGGCGCACTGGGCCTGCTCGTCGCCCAGCGCTGCGCGCTGGATCGCCTGCTGGAACCAGTCGCGCAGGGCAGTCTGGTGGCGCGCGACTTCGGCGATGAACTGGCGCTGGCGCGCATGGTCGGTGCCGGCGGCAGCGGCAAAGGCCGCGTTTGCCAGCGTGACGGGGCTGACGGTGCTCAGGCGCTCGAACAGGCTGCTGCGCGCCTGTTCGGCCAGCGCGAATTCGCGCTCCACGCCGCCCATGATGCGTTCGAGTTCCTGCGCCCGGTGCAGGCGCGAGACGCTCGACGAGACCTCGCCCGGCGCGGTGCGCGCCGGCTTCCATTCGGGATGGCTGTCGTAGAAGCGCGCCAGGCTGGCGCTGCGGTTGGCATTGACCTGGTCGAGCGCGTCGCGCATCGATTGCACGTAGCGCTCGCGCGGCGGCACCGGCGCCTTGACGCGCGCCGCGGCGTCGATGGCGGCCGGCACCACGATCGCGAACAGCAGCCACAGGCCGAAGCCGGCGAAAGCGGCGCTCATGCGGTTGGCGCAGCAGGCGCACAGCGCGGCCGCGACCGCGCTCCAGAAGGCCGAGTACAGCAACACGATGCCGGCCCAGCGGCCGAGCGCGGCCAGGCCGGCGCCATCAGCGGCCAGCGCGCCGCCGGCGAGCGCGGCGCCGCCCACCGCGCCGATCAGCAGGATGGTGGCAAGCAGCGCGCGCGCGCCGACCTGGACCAGTACGATGCGCGCGCTGCCCACGCCCTGCAGCAACAGGCTGCGCAGGCGCAGGCTTTCGCGGTCCTGGGTCAGCACCGAGGCGCACAAGGTCAGCAGCACGAGCGGCCACAGGTAGACCACGAAGAACATCAGGTCGTAGCGCCCGCTTGCCAGGCGCGCCGGATGCTCGATCTCGGCGGCGGTGCGCACCGACTCCATCGATTCGGCGCGCACCCGCACCGTGCCCGGGGCGATGTCGGCCTGGCCGATCGCCAGCGCGGCGCCGGGCAGGGCCGGCAGCGCGGCAAAGCCGACGTGTTCGCGAAACGCATAGCCGCGCACGTCGATCGGGGTGCGGTAGTACAGCAGGGCGGCGAATTCGGGCGCATCGGGATTGGCGAAGTAGCGCGCCGCCAGCTCGTGCGCGGCGGCGCGCGCGCTTGTTTCCTGGACAGCGGCCGCGTGCTGGGCCGCCTGCGCGTGGCGCTGGAAGCGCGTCCCTTCGAACAGGCCATACCAGGCCAGCAGCAGCGCCGCCGCCAGCAGCAGCAAGGTGCCGCGTTCGCGCAGCAGGCTGCGCAGGTCGAAACTGACCAGGGCCAGGGTGCGCATCATTTGACGCTCCCGCTGCGCAGGCGGCGCAGTGCGGCCAGCGCCAGCCCCAGCGCGAACACCAGGCCCGCCGCCAGCGGCAGGAGCGACCGCACGGCGAGCTGCGCGCCATCGATGGCGGCGTAGTTGAACCTGAACGGCGGAATGCTGCGCCACAGCGCTTCGCCCGCTTCGTACTTGACGCCGTTGCGGTCAGGGTGGGCCGCCAGGTCGCTGTTGAGCAGCTCCTGCATCAGGCGCCGCTGTCGTTCGGCGGCCTGGACAAATTCGATGTGGCTGGCGTTGTCGCTCGCCGCCAGCCGGCTCGACAGGCCGCCGATGGCGACCGTCGGCGACAGCCAGCCGGCCAGCGCGATGGCCCGGTCCTGCGCCGCCAGCGCCGCGAACAGCGGCCCGTAATGGCGGTCATAGACGTCGTTGCCGTGCGCCTCGCTGCGCAGCTGGCTGATGCCGGCCCAGTTCACCGGCAGTTCGGCCACTGTCTTGACACCGTATTGCTGCAGCAGTTGCCCCTTGTGGCGCTCGGCCTCGGCCGGGTCGTCGGGCATGCCGAGTGCGTCGTCGATGGCCTGGCGGAAGGCTTGCATCGATGGCAGCGGCGCGGCCGACTGGGCCAGTTCGACCGCGGCGCGCGGCAGCACCAGGGTCAGTATGGTCCAGGCCGTGACGAGGATCGCCAGCGCGGCGCGCATGCTCGAGGCGAACGCCGACGCGGCAGTGATCAGCGCGGCCCAGGTGGCGAGGTAGACCAGGTAACCGCCCGCAAACAGCAGCGTGCGCAGGCCGGCGTCGGCCAGCGGCTCGAGCGCGCCGGCGCGCCACTTGACGAGCGCGATGGCGATGATCGCCGGCAAAGACAGTGAAAATGCCAGGCACAGCAGAACGGCGCCGCGCGCCAGGGCGATTGCGCCCAGCGGCGCGCCGTTCAGGCGCAGCGCGGGCAGCATGCCGCGTTCGCGTTCGGCGGCGAACATGCCAAAACCCAAGAAGATCATCGCGGCGGGCGCCAGCACCTGCAGCATCAGGGCCGGGCTCAGCCTGAACTGGCGGTCCGCGCCGGCGCCGTCGGCGGCCGGGCGGTAGACCATGTCGTTCTGCTTGTGCGCCTCGAGCCAGACACTGGTGCCGACGAAGTGCTCGACGCCAGGGTCGAGCGCGGCCAGCGTCGGCAGCGGCTTGAACACATAGACGCCGTAGTGCGCGGCCGAGTGCGGATTCTTGCTGCCTTGATGGGCCCAGCGCGCGCTTTCGGCGCTGGCGGCGGCGGCGCGCGCCGAACGCGCGCGGTCGAGGTCGAGCGCCGCCAGCAGCGCCGCGCTGGCGCCCAGCGCCAGGCCCAGCGCCAGCACCAGCGCCACGCGCCAGTCACGGCGCCGTTCGCGCCAGTCGGCCAGCCAGGCGCCGACAAAGGCCTGGCGCCACACCCGCTCAGGCGGGTACGGCAAGGCTGTCAAGGTAGTTGCGTTCGAGTTCGCCTGCATTCAATTCTCCGAGTTTCCATTCGCTCACCAGCCGGCCGCCGACCAGCACGCCGCAGCGGTCGGCCAGTTCCTGCGCGCGCAGCAGGTCGTGGGTGGCCATGATCACGGCCGCGCCTTCGTCCGCCACTTCGCGGATCAACGCGCCGAAAGCGACGCTCGCTTCCGGGTCGAGTCCGGACGTGGGTTCGTCCAGCACCAGCACCCGCGCGCCCTTGGCCAGCGCCATCACGATGCCGACCTTCTGGCGCATGCCTTTCGAGTAGCCATGCGCCTGGCGGTGCCAGGCGTGCTGCGGCAGGCCGACCCGCGCCAGCAGCGCTTCGATCTCGCGCGCAGGCAGGCGCCGTCCGAGCAGGCGCATGAAGAAGTCGACGTTCTCGACGCCGCTCAGGCGCTCGTACAGGGCGACGTTCTCGGCAATGTAGGCGGCGTGCCGGATCGCCGCCTCGGCCGGCGCCAGGGGCGACCCGGCCAGTGAGATGCAGCCCGCATCGGGCTTGACGAAGCCGAGCAGGCAGCCGATCGTGGTCGACTTGCCGGCGCCGTTGGGGCCGAGCAGGGCGTACACCTGGCCGCCTTCGACATGCAGGTTGAGGTCGTTAACGACGGTGCGCTCGCCGTAGCGTTTGGTCAGGTGTTCGATTCTGATCATGGAGGTTTCTTTGAAAGCCGTGCTCGCGGGGAAGCGCAGGGGTGCCAGCAATTGCAAACGGGTTGCAATATTAATCGGGCCTCACCCATCAATGCAAGTTACTTGCATGTGGTGGGCGAGGTCGCCGGCCTGCTCGATCGATCGGATGCTGGTGGGGCGCGGCAGGCCGCGCGCCGGCAATCTTGTTGAGAATGATATATCATTAGCGATGTATTTTGTTGCTTGTCGCGTAAATATTTCTGCGCGCCCTTGATTCACCATTCTTTCCAAGGATCTGATTTGTCGAAGTTCGCACCGCTATTGCTTGTCCCGTTGCTGTGGTCGCTGCCTTGCGCAAGCTCGGCCGCCACCAGCGCTTCCATTCTTCCGCCTGCAGCGGCGTGGCGCGGCGCCAGTGAAAAGCTGCTCGTGCCCGCGCACGATCGATGGGCGACGCCGGCCGAGAAGTCGGGCTTTGTCTCGTCGCCTGACTATGCCCAGACCAGGGCCTACCTGGACGCCCTGGACCAGGCCTCGCCACTGCTGTCGGTGCACGCCTTCGGCGCCAGCTACCAGGGGCGCGAGCTGGTCTACGTGCTGGCCAAAAAGCCGGGAAGCGGCAGGCCGGTGGTGGTGATCCAGGGCGGCATTCATTCAGGCGAGATCGATGGTAAGGACGCGGGCCTGATGCTGCTGCGCGACATTGCCTTGCGTGGCCGCGACGACCTGCTCGACAAGGTCGATGTGGTGTTCATACCGGTGCTCAATGTCGACGCGCACGAGAACGCCAGCGTATTCGGCCGCCCCAATGCGCGCGGCCCGCACAGCAAGGGCGCCCGCACCAATGCGCAAGGGCTCGACCTGAACCGCGATTACGCGCGCCTGCAGTCGCCCGAGATCGCGGCCGTGGTCAAGCTGCTGCGCCGGTTCGACCCCGCGCTCTACATCGACGTGCACGTCAGCGACGGCACCGATTACCAGTACGACATCACCTATACCTTCGCCGGCTGGGGCAGCTATGCGCGTTCGCGCGCCACGGCCGGCTGGCTGATGAGCGACTACACGCGCGACGTCGATGCGGCGCTGACGGCGCAGGGCCACCTGCCGGGGGTGTATCCCAGCTGGATCGACGAAGACGCGCCGGCCAGGGGTCTACGCATCAGCGCCGAAGGGCCGCGCTACTCGACCGGCTATGGCGACTTCGCCGGTATTCCGACGGTGCTGGTCGAGAACCACACGATGAAACCGTACCGGCAGCGGGTGCTGGGCACCTATGTGCTGCTCGAGCAGTCAATCAGGACGGTCGCGCGCGATCGCGAGCGCATTGCCCGCGACAAGGCCGCAGACCGGGCCGCGCGGCCCGCCCGATTGATGGTGCGCTGGGAGCGCGAAGCCGAGCCGCTGGCCACGCGCGACTTCAAGGGCTACCGCTACGACAGCTATGCCTCGCCCGCCTCCGGCGCCGCCGAACTGCGCTGGACCGGGCAGCCGGTCACGGTCCCATTGCCGGTCTACGGCGTACGCTCGACCAAAGAAATCGTGTACCCGCTGGCCTGGTGGGTTGCGCCCGAGCAGAAGGACATCATCGCGACCTTGCAGGCCCATGGCGTTGCCATGCAGGCCCTTGGCCAGGCGTGCAGCATGCCGCTCGAAGTCGTCCAGCTGGCTTCGGGCAAGGTGCGCGGCGCGCTGCACAGGGTCGTCAAGCCGGTCGTGCTGCCCAAGGGGGCTTACCGCATTTCCGCGGACCAGCCCGCGCGCGCGATCGCCGCGGCGCTGCTCGAACCGGAGAGCGACGATTCGTTCCTGGCGATCGGCTATTTCGACCAGGCGCTGCCGCCTGAATCGAAGCTGCCGCGCCACCTGCTGGCGCCGTTGGCCGACCGCATGATGGCGTCGGATCCGGCACTGCGCGCAGCCTTTCATGAGGCGTTGGCGCAAGACGCGTCGTTTGCCGCGAATCCGCAGGCGCGGCTGCAGTGGTGGTTGGACAGGTCTGCGTATGGCGAGCGCTCCAGGTTCAGCTATCCGGTGATGATGGAGCGCGAGGGGGGCGCTTGCGGGCGTGACGCGGCGCCTGGCGCCGCTTGAGCAGGTGGGGCAACTGCAGTGAGCGAAGCCCCGGATTGCAGATGCTTGTGCGTTCAGTCCAGCATGCCCGTTACTGATGCGCTTGAATCGGGCAAGAACCGAAACCTCCGGCTTGCCTATTGACCTGCGCTATATCGCACTGCAAAATAGCCGGCTATGCCGATCCAACCCTCTCACGCACTGTTCAATGCTGCCCCAGCCAGCACGGGCGAGTCCGCACGTTTCGTGCGGCAGGCGTTGACGGCGCTGTCCTTTGCCGGCGCTAGTTTGCCGCGCGGCTACTTCTGCTCAGTTACACCGCCCTGATTCATCCTTCCGGCAATCGCTGACGCGCTTCAACGTCGGGCGATTCGTCTTGCGCTTCGATCTGCCACGCAGCCTTTGGCCGGCGCGGCAGCTCGTCCATTTCTGCAATCGGCCCATGCGGCCGGAAGGATCTCTGCATGTCCCTAAAAAAATTACGTCAGGAATGGCTTTCCAACGTTCCCAATGATCTGCTGGCTGGCCTGGTGGTCGCGCTGGCCTTGATTCCCGAAGCAATCGCGTTTTCGATCATCGCCGGCGTCGACCCCAGGGTCGGCCTGTATGCGTCGTTCAGTATTGCCATCGTGACCGCGATTGCCGGCGGCCGCCCGGGCATGATTTCTGCCGCCACCGGCGCCATGGCTCTGGTCATGGTGACCCTGGTCAGGGAGCACGGCCTGCAATACCTGCTGGCCGCCACGGTGCTGACCGGCATCCTGCAGATCTGCGCCGGCTGGCTGCGCCTCGGGGTACTGATGCGCTTCGTGTCGCGCTCGGTGATCACCGGCTTCGTCAACGCCCTGGCGATCCTGATCTTCATGGCCCAGTTGCCCGAGTTGACCGGCGTGAGCTGGCATGTGTACGCCATGACCGCGGCCGGCCTGGCCATCATCTACCTGTTCCCCTACGTAACCCGCGCAATCCCGTCGCCGCTGGTGGCGATCGTGGTGCTGACCGGGGTGGCCATGTATCTTGGCCTGGACATCCGCACCGTGGGCGACATGGGCACGCTGCCCGACAGCCTGCCGCTGTTCCTGGTGCCTGATATTCCACTGAACTTCGAGACGCTGGCGATCATTTTCCCGGTCTCGGCCACGCTGGCCGTGGTCGGCTTGCTCGAATCGATGATGACGGCATCGATCGTGGATGACCTGACCGATACCCCAAGCAACAAGAACCGCGAATGCGTGGGCCAGGGCCTGGCCAATGTGGTGACCGGTTTTATCGGCGGCATGGCCGGTTGCGCGATGATCGGCCAGTCGGTGATCAACGTCAAATCCGGTGGGCGTGCTCGTCTCTCGACCATGTCCGCAGGGGTGTTCCTGCTGTTGATGGTGGTGTTTCTGGGCAGCTGGGTGGCGCGGATTCCGATGGCGGCGCTGGTGGCGGTGATGATCATGGTGTCGATCGGCACCTTCAGCTGGGCGTCCCTGCGCAACCTGCGCCAGCATCCGCCGAGTTCGAGCGTCGTCATGCTGGCCACCGTCATCGTCGTGGTGGCGACCCATGACCTGGCCAAGGGCGTGCTGGTCGGCGTGATGCTGTCCGGCTTCTTCTTCGCGCACAAGGTCGGGCGCATCCTGTGGGTGCGATCGAGCTCGTACGACGAAGGGCGCGGCCGTCACTATGTCGTGCATGGCCAGGTATTCTTCGCCTCCGCCGAGCGCTTCGGCGCCGCGTTCGACTACAAGGAAGTGGTCGACAAGGTGCGCATCGACGTCAGTCACGCCCATTTCTGGGACATCACGGCGGTCAGCGCGCTTGACAAGGTGGTGATCAAGTTCCGGCGCGAGGGCGCCGAGGTCGACGTGATCGGGCTCAACGAAGCGAGTGCGACGCTGGTCGACAAGTTCGGCGTGCACGACAAGGAAGGCGCCGACGACATGCTTGCGGCGCATTGAGAGAGGATGACAGTCATGAACAACGAACAGCATATCCTGGCCTGCGTCAGCCGCTCGCGCCTTGCCGAGCATATCGTCGACTACGCCGCATGGGCCGCGCAACGGGTCGCGGCGCCGCTCGAACTGCTTCACCTGATCGAGCACCATACCGGGCACGGCGCGGGTGGCGACCGCAGTGGCGCGATCGGCGTCGATGCGCAGGAGCAGTTGCTCTCAAAGCTCACTGCAGACGATGAACAGTCGGCACGCCTGCTGCGCGAGGGCGCGCGCGAATACCTGCAGCGCCTGCGCCAGCGCGCGCTGGCTGCCGGCGCCGAGCGCGTCGATGGGCGCCTGCGCCATGGCGAGATCAGCGAGACCCTGGCTGAAGTGAGCAGCGCGGCGCGCCTGGTGGTGGTCGGGCGCCATGCCGCCGCCGCCGCCGACAAGGACAGCGGCGGCGACATCCAAGCCATGGTGCGCGCCGCGCGCGCGCCGGTACTGGCGGTGCCGGGGCCGTTCAGGCCGCCCGAGCGTGTCTTGCTGGCCTTCGACGGCGGCGCCGCCAGCCGGCGCAGCGTGCAGATGATGGCCGCCAGCGCGCTGTTCCAGGGCTTGCAGATCGAGATCCTGATGTCCGGCGCCGACACGGCGGCAGCGTCGCGTGCGCTGCAGGATGCGCAGGGCCAGTTGCAGGCGGCGCGATTGCAGGTCGAGGCGCGCCTGGTGCAGGGTGAGCTCCCAGAGCTGATCGGCGCGGCGCTGGCGCAGCGCTCGATCGACCTGCTGGTGATGGGCAGCTACTCGCACTCGCCGCTCAGGTCGCTGCTGAAAGGAAGCACCACCACCCAGCTGCTGCGCGCCTTCCCGATCCCGACCCTCCTGATGCGCTAGGCTGCGATGACACTGCTGCATACCATCATCCACCCTGGCGTGAACGTCGGCGCCAGGGCCATCGAACGGCACGCCGTGCGCGCCGTCATCGTGCGCGACGCCCGCCTGCTGTTGCTGCACACGCGGCGCTACGATGACTATAGTTTCCCCGGCGGCGGGCTCGACCCGGGGGAAGACGCCGTCGATGGCCTGCGCCGCGAACTGATGGAAGAGACCGGCGCGCGGGGCGTCACGGTGCAGCGCTACCTCGGCTATCTGGACGAATACCGGCCGTCGCGTGACCCGCAGTACGAGGTATTGTTCATGCGCTCGCACTTCTACGTCTGCGCGGTCGAGGCCGAACTGGCGGCGGCCACGCCCGAGGATTACGAAGTCGCCAACGGCATGCTCCCGGTCTGGATCTCCCTGGCCGAGGCGCTGGCGCACAATCGCCGCGTGCTGCAGCACAGGCCAGTCAGCATGGGCATCTCGATCGAGCGCGAAACCTGGATGCTGCAGCATGTGATGGACCAGATGCCCTGAGCGCGCGCCAGCCGCTCTTAGCGGGCGCTATAGTGGTTGACAGAGGATCTTGATCACGACCACAGGCAAGGGAGAGCACGATGTTTTTCGACAGCTGGGACAATATCTATCGCGTCATCGTGGTCGGCATTGCCGCGTATGCGGGCCTGATCGTGCTGCTGCGGATCAGCGGCAACCGCACCTTGTCGAAGATGAATTCATTCGACCTGGTGGTAACGGTAGCGTTCGGTTCGACCTTGTCGACCATCCTCATCAACCGCGATGTCAGCCTCGCCGAAGGGCTGGTGGCGCTGGCGCTGCTGGTGCTGCTGCAGCTGGTGATCACCTGGTGTTCGGTGCGTTCTTCGCTGGTCAACAGCATCGTCAAGACCCGGCCCACGGTGCTGCTGCGCGGCGGCGAGCTGTGTCATGACGCCCTCAAGCGAGAGCGCGTGACCGCCGACGAGATCATGGCCGCGGTGCGCAAGCAGGGGCGCGGTTCGCTGCACGCGATCGATATCGTCATACTCGAGGCCGATGGCAGCCTGTCGGTCATCGCAGCAAGCCAGGCCGGTGACCGGTCCGCCTACGGACGGCTCGGCGCCGAGTAAGGCGCGTGCTGCTCAGCTGGCGCAGGGCACCACCCGGCGCACCAGCCGTTCCATCGTCAAGCCCTGGACCAGCACCGACAACACCACCACGATATACGTCATCGTCACCAGCACGTCGCGCTCGGGGCCGGGCGGCAGCGACAGTGCCAGCGCCACTGAAATGCCGCCGCGCAGGCCGCCCCAGCTCAATATCTGCCACGCGCCTTGCGGCAAGCCAGCGCGCTTGCCCAGGGCCGCCACCGGCATGCCGGCGCTCAGGAAGCGCACCACCAGGGTCACCCCGGCGGCCAGCAAGCCGGCGCCGAACAGCGGCCCCGAGAACGGCAGCAGCAGCGCTTCGAAGCCGATCAGCACGAACAACACGGCGTTGAGCATCGAATCGAGCAGTTCCCAGAAGCCGTCGAGTTGTTCGCGCGTGTGATTCGACATCGCCTCGCGCCGTCCGCGGTTGCCGATCAGGATGCCGGCCGCGACCATGGCGAGTGGGCCGGATACCCCCAGCACGTGGGCCAGGCTGTAGCCGCCGAGCACTGCCGCCACCGTCAGCAGGACTTCTTCCTGATAGCTGTCGATGCTCTTGAGCATGAGGTAAGTGACGCCGCCCAGCACGGCGCCGTAGACGATGCCGCCGCCGGCTTCACGCAGCAGCAGCAGCGAGGTTTCGGCGCCGCCGGGCACGTGATGCTCGACTGCGATCGCCGCCATCACCGAAAAGACAACGATGCCGACGCCGTCGTTGAACAGCGACTCGCCCGATACCACGGTCTCGAGGTTGGCCGGCGCTTTTACCTTGCGCAGCAGGCCGGTGACCGAGATCGGATCGGTGGGCGCGATCAGCGCGCCGAACACGAGGCAGAACGGCAGCGGCAACGCCAGGCCGGTCACCGGCAGCAGGTAGTACAGGCCGAAGCCGATCAGCAGGGCAGCAGCGACGGTGCCGAACGCGGCCAGCAGCCCGATCTGCCAGCGATAGCGCGCCAGTTGCTTGAGGTCGACCTGCAGCGCGCCGGCGAACAGGAGCAGGCTGAGCATGCCTTCCATCAGCACTTGCGAAAAATTGACGCTGCCGAATAGCTCGGCCGCGTACTGGCGCGGGTGGGTCACGCCGGCGTAGTCGAGCAGCAGGGCGGCAGTCGAGAGCATCAGGGCCGCGGCCATGACGCCGATGGTCGAGGGCAGCTTCAGGAAGCGCGCATTGAACCAGGCCAGCACGGCGGTGACAACCAGGAACACGGGCAGAAACTCAGGCATCGTTCATCCTTTCATTCGAGGGCGGCGCCGCCGGCGCTGCCGGAGCCGCTCTCCAGTAAGCCGAGTGGCGCTTGCGCACCTGTTCCAGATCAGGTGCGAAATCGAGTGCTTCTTGCGAGCGTGCCAAGGCCAGGTCGGCATGGCGGCGCACCAGGGCGCTGTCTTTGCCGCCGCCCGATGCGCCGATCTCGCCCAGCACCAGCTGCAGCCGCATCGCCACTTCGACCAGATGGGCGCCGTCGCGCCCGATTGCGGTGAAACCGTCTGCGACCATGTCGTCGAGTTGCAGGAACGGTACCCAGACGCGGTCGCATCCAGGCTTGGCACGCTTGGCAGGGCCGCCGAAGACGGCGAACAGTCGGTGCAGCGCATCGAGAACCGCGATCGCCGTGCCTGGGTCATTCACGGCAGGCGAGAGCGCGCGGCAGGCAATTTCGGCCAGCACGACGATGCCGAAGCGCGGATCTTCGTCGAACTGCCGCAGATGGCCGATGGTGAATGCCTTTTCGATGTCGGCCTGGTCGGGCATGCCGCTGTCGGCGCTGTCGGGCAGTACATACGCAAGCGGTCTCGAGGGGACGATCGTGGTGCCAAGGATTACCGCCAGACTGATCCGTACCCTGTGTTTGCTGGCAAGGCGCTGCAGCAAATCGACGTCCACCAGCTGCAGAAATCCGATGCGCTCGGTATATATTGCCTTGCCGGCGGGCGTGCCCAGCAGCGGCACGCCGCCAAGCCACGGTTCGTCACGGCGTCGTTCAATCGACCGGGTCGTGGCCTGTTCCACCTTGTCGATGACGGCGCCGAGACGGCCAAGGCGGGCGATGCTGTCGACCCAGCGGACGAACATCAGCACCACCGCGACCAGAGTCAGCAGCGTCAGCACGAACAGGGTAAAGCGCCCGGGTTTGCCGAAATAGTCGTTGGTGGTGGCGCTCAGGGCGACGATCGAATAGATGAAGGCGCCAATAAACACCGACAACGCATTCTGCGACACGTCGTCGGCCACGATCAGCGGGAACGCGCGCGCGGTCGCCGATTGGCCGGTAGAGGAATACGCCGACACCATCGACGCCACGGCAAACGTGGCTACCCCCAGCATACTGGCGGCAATGATCTTGAGCAGATCCACCACCGACCCCTGGGCAATTTCCGGGACCTTCCAGGCGACCTCGATGCCGTCGGCGAGGTGGGCCAGCAGCACGCCGCCGACCGACAGAACGCAGGCGATCAATGGCTTGACCCAAAGGCGTTCGCGCAGGCGGTTGAAGAAGAATTCAAGTCGGTTTCGCATATTCCTCGATGTCGTTGGCGAGTCCGCAAAGGTGCTGGCGGCCGGGACCGGTTCGGCGGACTCAGCGCGCAGTGTGAATGCAACGCGCTTAACCGTCGGTTCGCTGAGGAACACTGAGGCGCAATACGCTGGGCGGCCGGCACAGCCCCCCTCTGGCGCACGACGAAAACACAACACGTCCTGGTGGTGACGTTAACAAAAAACTACGCACATTTGTGCAAATGCGCGTCGGTGGTTACAATACCCGCTTTTCCGCCGGTCGTGCATTGACAGATCCGGCGCGAAGTACTGACGCGGCAGACAGCCGCTGTGCGCCTGGCGACGATGCTACCGGCCGCATCCGCACTACGGTTGGCGCTTGCCAATTCAACCAAAAATCGTCCTGCCAGCCGTGCGCCATCCACTCGCCCGCGATGCGGTCCGTAGCGCGTCCAGCTTGGCCTTGCTCCGTGAGGCCGGGTGCGCAGCACTGGCGCGGCGCAGTTTTCTGAAAGTAAGCATGCCCACTACCTTCCTCAACAATGACGTTGTAGCCTGGTCGATTGCCCTGTGCATTGGCGTGGCCGTGTCGATGCTGCTGTACACGGCGCGGCGCCTGATCGTGCGTCGCCTGGAAAAGTTCGCATCCTCGACCGAGACCTACCTCGACAATCTCGCGATCAAGGTGATTGCAGCGACCAATCTGCTGTTCATCCTGTTCATGGGCGTGTTCGCCGGCTCGCATTGGCTGGCATTGCCGGAACAAACGACCGTTCTGCTGGCGCGGCTTGCGATCGCCGCAGTGCTGCTGCAGGTGGCGCGCTGGGGCGATGTCGGCGTGCACGGGTGGCTGCGCTATTACCGCACGCGCCAGAGTAGCGGCGATGTGGCCAGCACCACCTCGGCGGCGGCGCTGGGCTTCGTGGCGCGGGTAGCGATCTGGCTGATCATCATCCTGATGATCCTCGATAACTTCGGGGTTAACATCACGACCCTCGTCGCCAGCCTGGGGATCGGCGGCATCGCCATCGCGCTGGCGCTGCAGAACATCCTGGGCGACCTGTTCTCGTCGCTGTCGATCGTGCTCGACAAACCCTTCGTGGTGGGCGACTTCATCAGCGTCGACGATATCGCCGGTACCGTCGAGTACGTCGGCCTGAAGACGACCCGCATGCGCAGCCTGGCTGGCGAGCAGGTGGTGTTCTCGAACAGCGACCTGCTCTCGAGCCGGATCCGCAACTACAAACGGATGCAGACGCGCAGGATCGTGTTCGGCATTGGCGTGACCTACGAGATCAGCAAGGCGCAACTGCTCGCCATTCCCGGCATCATCCGCGAGATCGTCGCGGCGCAACCACAGGTCAGTTTCGACCGCGCCCATTTCAAGTCGTACGGTGCGTCCTCGCTCGATTTTGAAATCGTCTACATTGTCAATACGCCGGAGTATGGCGTGTACATGGATGTTCAGCAGGCGATCAATTTTGCATTGTTCGAGCGCTTCGCCGACGAGGGCATCGATTTCGCCTATCCGACCCAGACCCTGTATCTGTCGCGTCCGAAGCCGGCGGCGGCCCCCGCGGCATGAAGCGCCCGATGAACCGCAGCGCGGCCGGCCGGGTGCCGCTGGCTGCAACCCCGTTATTTTTCAGGAAACTGACGTGAATCCGTATTCGAGCATCATTCCACACCATCGCGCCCTGTTGCTGGCGCCGTGCGCCGCGCGCAAGGGCAAGACAATGGCCAGGATCAGCCGCCTGGGCGCCTGCATCGCCGGGGTCATGGCCACGCTGTCGGCCCCGGTCGCGGCCCAGCAGGCGCAGCAAGCGCCAGAGTCGCCGCTGTCGGTTGGCGGCGCGATCCGCTTCAATTATGTCCACAAGAGCTGGCAGGACGAGTACCGCAGCGGCTTCTTCGGCCTCGACACGGCGCGCCTGGACGTCAATTACGACGACGGCCGCTTGATCGGGTCGGCCCAGTACCGCTACAACAATTTCCCCAAAGGGCAGGGTGGCTACTGGCAGCATTTCCTGCACCACGGCTGGGGCGGGGTGCGTTTTGCCGACAAGAGCGAGCTGCACATCGGCCTGGACCGCAACCCGTTCGGCCTGCAGCCGTTCGCCTCGAATAATTTTTACGAGTCGATGGCGTTTTATGTCGGGCTGGAAGACAAATACGACCTCGGCATCACCTATTCGAGCCGCCCCGGCCCGCTCGAGTGGCAGCTGGCCTTTTTCCCGCGCGACGGCGGTTCCTACGGCGGCGGCAGCAACACGGCGAGCGCCTCGAACCGCTATTCGTACAACATCGTCCCGGACGACGACGAGCAGGGTTACGGCACCGGCCAGACCGATCGTGAGCGCAACACCCTGGTCGGGCGCATGGCCTGGCACATCGGGCCCGAGCGCCAGCACGAGATCGGCGTCTCGGGGCTGCTTGGCCAGATCGACAATGGCCGCGGCAACGATAGCCGGCGCTACGCCACCGCGCTGCACTACCGCGGCAAGTTCGGGCGCGTGGGCGTGATGCTCGAAGCGCTGCGCTACCGCTACCGCACCGCGCACGACGCCAGCCAGACCTATGGCGGGCTCGATCCCAACAGCTTTGTCATGCTGGGTGGATTCGGTTATCCGTTCCCGGTGGCCTCGGCCGGCGACATCCGGATCGCCAATATCAGCTACGACCTGCCTGGCAGGCTGGGGCCCTTCAGCGACTTCAAGCTCTACAACGATTATTCCGACCTGCACAAGCGAAGCGGGCCTTACAGGGATTCGGTGCAAAATGTGACCGGGCTGAGTTTCTCGTCTGGCAAGTGGACGTTCTATGCCGATTTCATGCTCGGCAAGCACCATCCCTACCTGTCGCCGGATCTCGCCGGGCTGGCCGCGACCGCGCCCGAGCACAGTGGCTTCACACGCAGGATCAACCTGCAGGCTGGTTATTATTTCTGACGCCAAAGGCGTCATAGCATTCCCGAAGAAAGGTTCAAACGATGTCACCTCCCACGCCGAGTCAGGCCAACGAAGTTGAACGCCGTCCATGGATACAAGTAAATCCGCCGGTGTTCTACATATCGGCCGTGCTGATCCTTGCATTCGCCGCCGCTTCCGCGCTGTTCCCGAAACGCGTCGGCAGCGCCTTTGATGCGCTGCAGGCCGGGATCATCCGCGATTTCGGCTGGTTCTATATCCTGGCGGTCGCCTGTTTCCTGGTGTTCGTGATCTTTCTGATGATGAGCCGCTATGGCGACGTCAAGCTCGGCCCCGACGACAGCGAACCCGAGTACAGCTACCTGTCCTGGTTCGCCATGCTCTTCAGTGCCGGCATGGGGATCGGCCTGCTGTTCTTTGGCGTTGCCGAGCCGATCCAGCACTATGCGCTGCCGCCGGTCGGCGCCGGCAGCACGGTGCAGTCGGCGCGCGAGTCGATGGTGCTGACCTTCTTCCACTGGGGCCTGCATGCCTGGGCGATCTATATCGTGGTCGGACTGGCGCTGGCCTACTTCGCGTTCCGGCGCGGCCTGCCGCTCACGCTCAGGTCGAGCCTGTTCCCCCTGATCGGTAACCGGATCCATGGCCCGATCGGCCACGCCATCGATATCTTCGCCGTGCTCGGCACCATGTTCGGGGTGGCGACCTCGCTTGGCCTGGGCGTGTTGCAGGTCAATGCCGGCTTCGCCCACCTGTTCGGCATTCCGGTCACGCCGCAGGTGCAGATCATCCTGATCGTGGCCATCACCGGCCTGGCGACCTTGTCGGCGGGCACCGGCCTGAACAAGGGCGTCAAGCGCCTGTCCGAACTCAATATCATCCTGGCCATCGCGCTGCTGCTGTTCGTGCTCGCCGCCGGTTCGACCGTGTTCCTGCTCTCGGCCTATGTGCAGAATATCGGCAGCTACCTGGGCGCGGTGGTGCAGCGCACCTTCAGGATGTATGCCTACGAGCCCAATTCGTGGCTCGGCAACTGGACCCTGTTCTACTGGGGCTGGTGGATTTCCTGGTCGCCCTTCGTCGGCATGTTCATTGCCCGCATCTCGCGCGGGCGCACGATCCGCGAATTCGTCGGCGGCGTGCTGCTGGTGCCGGTGCTGTTTACCTTCCTGTGGATGACCGTGTTCGGCAATACCGCGATCGCGCTCGACCTGAGCGGCGCCGCGCCGATCGTCGAGACCGTCGCCAGCAACCTGCCGGTGGCCCTGTTCGAAGTGCTCGAGCAGTTGCCGTTCCCGCTCATCACGTCGGGATTGGCAACGCTGCTGGTGATCACCTTCTTCGTCACCTCGGCCGACTCGGGCGCGCTGGTGATCGACATGATCACCTCGGGCGCCGCGCCCAACCCACCGGTCTGGCAGCGCATCTTCTGGGCCTGCTGCGCCGGTCTGGTGGCGGCGGTGCTGCTGCTGGCGGGTGGGCTGCAGGCGCTCCAGACTGCGGCGATTGCCAGTGCGCTGCCGTTTGCGGTGATCATGGTCTTCATCTGCTACGGCTTGCTGCGCGCGCTGCAGACCGAGTCCGAAGGCACGCCAATTGACCTGTCCAGTTCGGCCGACCCATCGACTACCGTGGAACTGAGCTGGCAGCAACGTCTCTCAAACATCACCAGCTTCTACGACAAGCATGAGATCGCCGCCTTCCTCGGCGACACCGCGCGCCCTGCGCTCGAAGCGGTGGCAACGCAGTTCCGCGAAAGCGGCCTGGAGCCGGAGGTGCTCGAGAACGAAGGCCGGGTCGAGCTGACGGTGCCGCATGGCGACCGTGGCCAGTTCCGCTACACGGTGCGCGCGCGCAGCTTCCGCGCGCCGAGCTTTGCCTGGACCGAAAGTGACGGACGTGTTGGCGAGAGCCGTCACTTCCGCGCCATGGCCACCGGTGCCGAACGCGAACAACAACACGACGTGACGGGCTATACGCGTGAGCAGCTGATCAATGATCTGCTCAAGCGCTACACCCAGTTCCGCCATGTGAGGCGCTTGCCGTGAGGCTTGGCGTAACGCCGCAATAAAAGGGGCGGGACAATTGTCCCGCCCCTTTTTTCTTCAAGCGCCGGTGCTGTCAAGGCGCTCTTGAGGTCTTATCGCCGCTTGCTGAGTTAGACTAGCTTCGATGAAATTCCGCTGTCGGGCCAAAAGCGGGCGTGTACCTTGGCTACCTTTAAAACCTCTTGCCCAGTAACGGCGAACGTTCGGAATGGGGCGGGACCTGCCTGTCGTGAAACTTCGCGAGTTTTACGCAATGGCAACCCGCTATGCTGGATCGACCGGCCGCGGTCGGCCAAAAGCGGGCTGTATTCGATGGCTGGCGTACGGATCTTCGCCCTTCAACGGCTATTGAACTTGAATTTTGATGTTGATGGCGTAATAGGGGAAATACCACATGCCCTCTTATCTCAAACGTTGTCTTCTACTGTTCTGTCTCTCGCTGCAAGGCTGTGCCACCAGTAAGTCGGAAGCGACGCTGGATAAATTTGTTGTGCAAGGCATGGCACGGACTGGAGCACAAGGTCTCGCAATTGCGATTATCCGGAACGGCGCGGTATCGCAGGTTCGTACATGGGGCAAGCGCAATGCCCGGGGAGAGCCCTTGACGCCAGAGACCGTGATGTATGGAGCGTCCCTCACCAAAGCCGTGTTCGCCTACACGGTGATGCAACTAGTAGAGGAGGGGAAGCTCGATTTGGATACGTCGATCGCGGCCTACCTGCCCAAACCCCTTCCTGAATACATCGGCGAATCAAAAAAGTACGCTGCTTGGCAGAATCTTAGCGGCGATGAGCGCTGGCGGAAACTCACGCCGCGCATCTTGCTCACCCATAGCGCCGGTTTTGCGAATTTCGGATTTCTTGAGCCGGATGGAAAGCTGAGGTTCCATTTCGACCCCGGCTCCCGTTATGCATACTCAGGTGACGGCATGATCCTGCTGCAATTCGTCATTGAACGCGGACTTGGCCTGGAGCTGGGCACGGAGATGCAGAGGCGGGTGTTCGATCGTTTCGGCATGACCCGAACAAGCATGACCTGGCGCCCAGACTTTGCGACCAACCTGGCCGACGGATGGAGAGAGGACGGTAGCGTCGAGCCACATGACGAACGCAGCACGACACGCGCTGCCGGTTCGATGGACACGACCATCATGGATTTCGCTAAGTTTGCCGCGGGTTACGTGCGTGGCGAGGGACTGCAGCCGAAATCCCGGACAGAGCTGACGCGTGCCCAGCTGCCGATAGCGACTTTATCTCAGTTCCCCTCCCTGCAACCGATCGTCTCATCACAGCAACAACATAAGGATCTGGCCGCAGGCTTGGGTGTTATCACCTTCGACGGGCCGCTAGGCCATGGCTTCCAAAAAGGCGGACACAACGACTCGACGGGAAATACCTGGGTTTGCCTGGAACGACAAAAAGGCTGTGTTGTTATCTTGTCGAACGATGTCCGGGCTGAACCGCTGTTTCCCGGGATCGTAAAAATCGTTTTGGGTGAAACGGGTATGCCGTGGAGCTGGGAGTATGGGGCCAGCAGTTGGGCAAAACCATGATCGGCTGAAGGTACCCAATGCCGGCTTGGATCATGATCACCTGGTCACCACAGGCAGGAATCAGGCACAAGCAGTTTACCCAGCGTGGAATTACGCGCATTTTTTCGAAGTCTGAGCGTGCTATCTTCGATGATTTCTCAAGTAGCGGTTTGCCAAGTGGAAAAATCGCGAATGACTGCTTCCAGTCGATTAATCCTGTTTGCCTGCACATCCAGTGACAACCTTGAAAAAACTTTGCGCCGCTCTTGCCTTCGCAGTAATCATGCACCAGGTAGCACTTGCCTCCGCTCCCGCTGCAAACAGCGCGCCGACATCTGCCAGTGCCGCGTCTAATATCGGTGTAGATCCATTGCGAGCCGAGATCGATGCGCGTGACGCCCTGCGCTTTGCGCTTCTCATGAAGGCCGATGTTATCCCCACGCCCGAGATCTTGCAGCGCGATTATCTGGATGGCGCCGGACTCGGAGTAAAAATTTTCACGCCGGATCGTATCATTGATGCGACCCGCTTGGCGCGGGCAGTCGCTGCGAAGCCCGACAACTATCGATACGCCATCCGAGAGTGCCTTCCACAGTTACCGGCTTTGCGCAGCGACTTGCGGGCAATCTATCTCGCATATGCGGGCTTGCTGCCAGAGCGTCCGCTACCCGCGATCAAAATTGTCTTTGGCGCTGGTAATTCGGGCGGCACTGCGAGTTCTGAAGCGCAAGTTATTGGGCTGGAGGTAACTTGCCTGCCGGGTACGACGCCCGAACAATTCCGCACCAAGATGCGCGCCTTTTTTGCGCACGAAACAGTCCACACCTGGCAAGGCGACCAAGCCCCGAAAGCACTTGCTGACCCCTTGCTGAGCCAAGCCTTGCTCGAGGGCGTCGCGGATTACCTGGCGACCTTGGTCACCGGCGAAGTGCCGGACCCTCCTCGCGACGCGTGGGCCCGTCAGCGCGAATCTTGGCTGTGGCAGGAATTTCAACGTGATCGGCAGGCTATGCGGGCAGACAGCGACAGCGTCCGCAACCCGCTGGCGAGTGCCCGCTTTCGGCGCTGGTTCGCGAATTATGGTTCAGCGCCGGAAGGATGGCCTTACGAAGCCGGCTATTGGATTGGAATGCGTATCGCTGAAGCTTACGTCGCAGGTACGCATGATAAACGTGCTGCCATCCGGGAGTTGCTTGAGTTGCGCGATCCGGAATCGATCCTGAAAGCCAGTGGTTACGGCTTGTAAGTCCTAACGGGTTCCGACAGAAAACGACGCTGCAGATAGGCGGTGCGGATTGCATCACACAAACACGGCAGGAAGTGGCGGCTCCGTCGAGCAACGGTAGGTCCGGAAGGGGTCGAAACCGGCTTGACAGCGACCGGCCGATTTCGGCTAGAAGCGGTCCTTCGGTATTCGCTTGCGCGCGGAAACGTTGGGCCAAAACCCGAAAGGATGATATGCACGCGATTTACTTCAGATGGAAGGTAGGCTCTGGCCATGAGCGAGACTTCGAGCAGGCCTGGCTGGAACTCACCAAACTTGTGCGCGACGAGCGAGGCGGTCTAGGGTCGCGTCTGCATCGGTCCACCGACGGCCACTATTTTGCGTATGCCCAATGGCCGCCTGAACTCGCCTGGGCTACACAACCTGAGCCTACACCACGCATGGTCGAGCTGCGGAACCGAATGCGGGAATTCGCCGAACTCGTGGATGGCCCACTCCGGGCTGACGTCGTTGCTGACCTCCTGATATCAGTAGCTCCCGATTGAGTGGGCAGCTTAGCGAGAGTATTCACAGGCGCGATTGACCGGTTGAATCCAAGGTCGAAAGCTGCCAGTCTCAACCCCTCGTTTCGCTGGTGCCGACACTTCGATCGTCAGGTCGGGGCTGGAGGTCCTTGGCAACTATGCCTGAAAGACAGCCTCAGCCCGTTTGGGCGCGCTCGTCCGGCGTCAGGATGACCGCCGCTTCTTCGTCGACCAGCAACAGTCGGGCTGGTCGTGGCAGGCCAAGGCGCGCGGCCAGCGCCTGTTCGGCTTCGCCTAATTCCTGGCACACCGGGCCCAGTCGGCACCGGACCCGTGGCGCCAGTTCGGCGAAACAGGCCGCGTGCCGGCGCCGGGTCAAAAGACGGTCGAGGATGCCCATGCTTACCATCCGATGCGGTGAAACGGCAACACCATGAATGCCAGCGCCTGCAGCAGCAGCGAAAGCAGGATCAGGCGCAAGGCCCAGGTGCGGCGCCGTGCGCTGATTGCATTGCCCTTCAGGAACTGTTCGTGGGCGACCGCGTAGCTGGAGGCGAGCAGGGCGCGGAGTTGGTCATCGTCCTGCGCCGCGCCGCGTTCACTTTCATCGTCGAGCAGGTCGATCAGGCGCGGCGGCTCGTGATACACGAACAGCCACTCGGCCATCAGCACCTGCCAGGCCGAGGCGAACAGCGCGATCGTGGCCAGCACCGCCAGCACAAAGATGAGGATGGTCGACGGCTGGCGCCAGTGGGCCGGATTGACTTCGACCGAGAGGCTGCTGATTGCGAACACGGCAAAGGAGATCGCGGCGACCGGGGTACTGAGGCTGCCGCGGATGGATTCGCGGCGCGTGCGTTCGTTCAGGAACAGTGCCTGAAGATAATCGAGATGCAGTTGCGTGATGCGATGCTTGACCATGCCGGGTCCTTACTCGACGAGCTTGCCATCATGCCGTGCAAACGTGCAAACGTGCTTACTGTTTCATTGCCTGTGCAATTGCCCGCACGCCGAACCGGGTCAGCCACGACCGCACCCGGTTGGCGTCGGCGGCGTGCGAATATTTTCCCTGTGCGTCAAGGAACACCATCACCGTGGGCCTGTTCTTGACCAGTGCGTGCAGCACCATGCAGCGCCCGGCTTCCGAAATATAGCCGGTTTTCTGCAAGCGGATGCGCCAGTTTGCGCTCGACGTCAGCCGATTGGTGTTGCCATACACGCTTTTCGACTTGCCTTGCCGGATCACCATGCGATGATCGGTCGAGTAGCGCCGAATGCGCCGGTTTTTTTCGGCCGCCACCACCAGCTTGGCAAGGTCGTTCGGGGTCGACACATTGTGCCGTGACAGGCCCGTCGGTTCGACGTAGCGGGTCGATGTCATCCCCAGCGCGCGCGCCTTGGCGTTCATTGCCGCCACCAGTTTCCTGGTGCCGCCCGGGTAATGGCGGCCCAGGGCCGATGCCGCGCGGTTCTCAGAACTCATCAGCGCCAGGTGCAGCATGTCGGCGCGCGACAGGCGGGTGCCGACCTGCAGGCGCGACGAGGAATGCTTGAGGCGGTCGATATCGGCTCGCGTCACGGTCAGCTTCTGCTTCATGTCCTGCTTCGCTTCGAGCACCACCAGCGCCGTCATCAGCTTGGTGAGCGAGGCGATCGGCATGACGGCGCTTGAATTTTTCTGGTACAGCACCTTCCTGGTCCTGGCGTCGAGGATGACGACCGCGCTCGAGCGCAGCGTCGCCAGCTCGGCGGCGCGCTTGCCGCTGGTGGCGCGCGCATGGGCTGGTGGCAAAAGGAACGCGAGACAGAACAGGGCCAGCAGGGAACGTGCGAAGAGTGTCATTCTTGCGATCGGCAGCGTCGGACGGCCAGCACAGAGCCGGTCCGGATTGAGGTAAATAGCGGAGCTCATGCCGCCTCCATGGGCCGCAGCAGCGAGCTCGGCAATGGTAGGTGGCGACACTTAGCAGTCACTTAGCGGCCGCTTGGCGGAATTTGGCAAGTCCCGAGTGCGTGTGCATGGGCCGGGCCGGTGTTTGCTAGAATCTGGCCCGGCATGGGGTATCTGCCGTTCAATTCGCCGGCGGGGAAACCCGGCGGCATCTCGGTCTTGCAAAGGAATGGCAATGCGGGTCTTGCTGGTGGAGGACGACTACATGATCGGCAGCGTCGTGCAGCAGGCGCTGCGCGACGCCAGCTACGGTGTCGACTGGGTGCTCGACGGCGACGCCGCCCTGCATTCGTTTTCCTGCCTGGCCTACCAGATGGTGCTGCTTGACCTTGGCCTGCCGAAGCAGGACGGCATGGCCGTGCTGCGCGCGATCCGCGCCGCGGGTGGGCGCGTTCCCGTGATCCTGCTCACGGCGCGCGACGCCACCGAAGACCGCGTGGCCGGGCTCGACGGCGGCGCCGACGATTACCTGGTCAAGCCGTTCGAGCTCAGTGAACTGCTGGCGCGCATGCGCGCCGTCACCCGGCGCCAGGGCCCGGCCGTGGGGCCGGTGCTGTCGAACGGTGTGCTCACGCTCGACCCCGCCACCCACGAAGCGCGCGCCGATGGGGCGCCGGTGCGCCTGACCGGGCGCGAATTCGCCTTGCTGCAGGCGCTGATGGTCAGGCCCGGCGCCATCCTGTCGCGGCGCGACCTGGAAAGCCGCATCTATGGCTGGAACGAAGAAGTCGAGAGCAATGCGGTCGAATTCCTGATCCATTCGCTGAGAAAAAAGCTGGGCAGCAGCGCCATCAAGAATGTGCGCGGCGTCGGCTGGATGGTGCCCAAGCCGGCATGAAGACGTCACTGCAATATCGCCTGTCGGCCTCGATCTCGCTGGCGGTGGTCGCGGTGGCTGCGATTGCCGCCGCATCGACCTTCGTCGCTGCCCTGAACGAGGCGCATATTGCGCAGGACAAGCAATTGCGCCAGACCGCCCACCTCATCATGCGGGTCCAGGCGCGGCCGATCACCCTGGCCGGGCGCCAGCGCATCGGCGGGATCCGCCTCGACGAGCGGATCGTGGTGCGCCTGCTGCATGATTCCGGCGCCGATGGCCAGAGCGCGCAGGATGGGCCGCCGCTGTTCTCGAGCCGGCTGCCCGACGGCATCCAGACGGTCGCGGTCGGCGCCGAATCCTGGCGCACCTTCGTCATGACCGATGCCGATGGCGTGCGCATCGCGGTCGCGCAGCAGGCGACGGTGCGCAACGCCGTCGCGGTGCGCAGCGCGCTGCGTTCGCTGATTCCGTTCGCGCTGCTGGCGCCGGTGCTGGTGTTCCTGGTGCGCTTCCTGATCCAGCAGTTGTTCGGGCCGCTGCGCATGCTCGCGGTCGAGACCCGCCAGCGCAGCAGCGACGACCTGGGCCAGCTCGATCCGGGCGGGCTGCCCGATGAAATCCAGCCGTTCGTCGCGGAAATCAACCGCCTCTTGATGCGGGTCGACCGCAGCATGCAGGCGCAGCGCCGTTTCGTGGCCGATGCGGCCCATGAGCTGCGCTCGCCGCTGACGGCGATGAGCCTGCAGGCCGAGCGCCTGGCGGCGGCCGCCATGCCAGACCAGGCGCGCCAGCGCCTGCTGGCCCTGACCGATGGCCTGAAGCGCAACCGCAGCATGCTCGACCAGCTGCTGGCGCTGGCGCGCTCGCAGCAAAGTGCGCCGGTCGGGACGGCGCCGGTCTCGCTCAAGCAAACGATTCGCCTCGTCATCGAGGATCTGTACCCGCTGGCCGAAGAAAAAGACATCGATCTCGGCGTGGTGGGCGACGAGGATGCAGTGGTCGCGCTTGATCCGCTCGAGCTGCGCATGCTGGTCAAGAATCTGGTCGACAACGCGATTCGCTATTCGCCGCGCGGTGGCCGGGTCGACGTGCAGGTGCTGGCGGCGGCGCAAAGGGCTGACCTGATTGTCGACGACACCGGCCCCGGCATCCCCGAGGCTGAGCGCGAACGGGTGTTCGATGCGTTCTACCGGATGCTCGGCAACGGCCGCGAAAGCGGCTCGGGCCTTGGCCTGGCGATCGTCAAGGCGGTGGCGGACAAGGCCGGCGCCACGCTATCGCTGGCGCAGCCGCCCAGCCGGCAGGGCTTGCGCGTAACGGTGCGCTTCCGGCGCTGACGCGGCGCCCATCTGCGCGCGCCGCGTCATTTCCGCTTGCGCTTGCTCTCACCGCTGGCGAAGGCCTCGATCTTCTTGGTCGGCCCCGACACGATCAGGATATCGGCCGGCAGGATGCGGGTGTCGGGCAGGGCGTGCTGGAAATCCTCGTTGGCGCGCTTGACGCCGACGATCGTGACGCCGTAGCGCGAGCGCACGTGCGCCTCGGCCAGGCTGTGGTGGTGGGTGCCGGCCGGGGCCTTGATCTTGGCGATCCCGAAGCCATCCTCGAATTCGATGAAGTCCATCATGCGCCCGGTGATCAGGTGCGCCACCCGCGCACCCATGTCGGCTTCCGGGTAGACCACATGGTGGGCGCCGATGCGCTCGGCGATGGCGCCATGCTCGGGCGTCTTGGCCTTGACCCAGATGTCCTTGATGCCCAGCTCGGTGAGCACCATCAGCGTCATCAGGCTGGCCGACAGGTCCGAGCCCATGGCCACGATGGCATGCGAAAAATCGGCCACGCCCAGTTGCAGCATCACGCTCTCGTTGGTCGAGTCGGCCTGTACCGCATGGGTCAGGCGGTCGCCCCAGAACTGCACCAGCTCTTCCTTCTGGTCGATGCCCATGACGTCGTGCCCCAGGCGGATCAGCGACTGGGCGACCGAGCCGCCAAAGCGCCCCAGGCCGATGACGACCACGCTGTCGCTGGCGGAAAAAGCGAAGTGCTCCGTAAAAATTCTACCCAACAATTGGATGCTCCTCGGGATAACGGTAAGGCATGCGCCGCTCGCCCAGTACCAGCGAGGCGGCCAGGGTGATGGTGCCGACCCGGCCCGCGAACATCAGCGCCGCCAGCAACAACTGGCCCGCCACCGGCAGGTCGGCGGTGATGCCGGTCGAGAGGCCGGCGCTGCCGAAGGCGGCGATGACTTCGAAGATCACCTGGTTGGTCGGCAGGTGGGTGATGCGCAGCATGATGATGGTGGCAAGCGCGACCACCACGCTGCCCAGCACCAGCACCGTGATCGCCTGGCGCTGGGCCGGCGCGCCGACCCGGCGCCCGAAGGCTTCGGTGTCGGTATGGCCCTTGATCTCGGCGATCACGAGCAGCGCCAGGATGGCGACCGTGCCGACCTTGACGCCGCCGGCGGTGCCGGCGCTGCCGCCGCCGACGAACATCAGAAAATAGTGCACGGCCCAGGTTTCATGGGTCAGCGCGCCGATGTCGACCGTATTGAAGCCGGCGGTGCGCGCCGCCACCGACATGAACATGCTGTTGAGCAGCTTGTCCGCGGTCGAAAACGCACCCATGGTGCGCGGATTGTCCCACTCGAACAGCAGCACGGCCAGGAACCCGCCGGCCAGCAGGATCAGGGTGCCCCACAGGGTCAGCTTGGTGTGCAGCGACCAGTGGCGCGGGTCGCGCAAGCGCATGCGCAGGTCGTGCAGCACGGGAAACCCGATGCCCCCGATAACGATGGCGGCCATGATCGGCAGCAGGATCAAGCCGTCGCCGGCAAAGCGCATCATGCCTTCAGGGTGGATCGAGAAGCCGGCATTGTTGAAGGCCGACGCCGCATGGAACAGGCCGCTCCAGGCGGCGCCCTGCCAGTCCAGGCCGTGGCCAAAATGCAGCCTGAGCGTGAGCAGCAGCGTCAGTACCACCTGGCAGAGCGCGCTCACCACGACCACGATCTTGGCCACATTGGTGATGTCGCCCAGGCCCAGGGTGCGGCTTTCGGTCTGCGTCATCAGGCGCGTGCGCAAGCGCGGCGAGCGGTTGACCATCAGGCCGAGCAGGGTGGCGGCCGTCATCAGCCCGACCCCGCCCAGCTGGAACAACAGCATGATGGTCGACTGGCCGAACAGCGACCAGTAGCTGCCGGTGTCGACGATCGCCATGCCGGTCACGCATACCGCCGAGACGGCCGTGAACAGGGCCACGTACCAGGGCGCGCCGCCCGCTTCGCTGCGCGCCGCCGGCAGCATCAGCAGCACCGTGCCGGCCACGATCGCCAGCAAAAAACCAAGCGCCACTGCCCGCGCCGGATGGATGACGATTTTCATGCGGCGTCCATGCCGGCTTGGCTGGCGACGCTCAGCGCGCCGGGTCCCGGTCGAAGTCCATGGTGTCGGTATCCGGGTCGTCCGCCAGCGGCGCGCCCAGCAGCTTGAGCCAGACGAAGCCGAGTACGCCTGCCGTCACCGAGGCCGCCAGGATCGCCATCTTCGATGCATTGATGATGTCGGCGTGTCCGGTGAAGGCCAGGTTGGTGATGAAGATCGACATGGTGAAGCCGATCCCGCCCAGCATGCCGGCGCCGATGACGTGGCGCCATGCCAGGTCGAGCGGCAGTCGGCACAGTCCGGTGATCACGGCCAGCGCCGTGAACAGAACGATGCCGACTGGCTTGCCGACAACCAGGCCGAGCAGGATACCCAGGCTGTTCGAGGACAGCAGTTCGCCGGCCCAGCCGGCGCCGATCACGATGGCGGTATTGGCCAGCGCAAACACCGGCAGGATCAGGAAGGCGACCGGCTTGTGCAGCGCGTGCTCGAGGCGGTGCGACGGCGACGTGCCATCGTCCTCGAGCGCCGAATAAGGAATGGCGAAGGCCAGCAGCACGCCGGCGATGGTCGCATGCACGCCCGACTTGAGCATCAGGAACCACATCAGCGCGCCGCCCAGCAGATACGGCCAGAGCGTGATGATGCGCAGCCGGCGGTTCATCAGGAGCAGCACGCCGAACACCGCCAGCGCCCCGAGCAGGTAGGCGAACGACAGCTCGGCCGTGTAGAACAGGGCGATGACGATGATGGCGCCCAGGTCGTCCATCACGGCCAGCGCGGTCAGGAAGATCTTGAGCGAGGCCGGCACGCGGCTGCCGAGCAGGGCCAGTACGCCGAGGGCGAACGCGATGTCGGTCGCCATCGGAATGCCCATGCCGGGCTGGGCCGGGGTGCCATGGTTGAGGCTGAAGTGAATCAGGGCCGGTATGCAGATGCCGCCGGCAGCGGCGACGATCGGCAACAGGGCATTGCGCAGGTTGGACAGTTCGCCGTTCTGGAGCTCACGCTGGAGTTCGAGGCCGATCAGCAAAAAGAACACCGCCATCAGCAGGTCGTTGATCCACAGTTCGACGCTCAGCCCGGCAACGACGGTGTGCCAGATGGCCAGATAATTCGGGCCCCACGCCGAATTGGCGATGAGCAGGGAAGCGATGGTGCACAGGATCAGGATGACGCCGCCGGCCTTGCCCGATTCGGCGAATTCCTTGAACGTTTGTGAGAGTCGTTTTTCGAAGCGCATGATGTCCGCGGTTAGTTCGCGTGGCGGCCCGACCATCGCACATCCTGTCATACCGGAACGGTAAAAACACCCTTTTGATGCCGATAGCGTAACATTTTACGGGCTGCAGGTACAGCCCGTGCGCGTTGTTTCGAGGTACGACGCGCCTTGGCGCACCCCGTTCAGCCGAATCGCAGAGGCCAGGCGCGCCGCGGCGGCAGGCGCCGGCGCGGCCTCAGGCAAAGCGCTTATGCCTGGCCGCTGGCGCCGCGCTTGACGCGATAGCGCTCATGAAGCCAGGCCACGATGCCCGGCACCAGCGACAGCACGATGATGCCCAGAATGACGGCGGTCAGGTTCTCGTTGACCCACTTGATGTTGCCGAAGATGTAGCCGGCAACGGTCAGCGACACGACCCACAAGGTGCCGCCGGCAACGTTGTAGGCGATGAAGGTCATGTAGCGCATGCTGCCGAGCGCGGCGACGAACGGCGCCAGGGTGCGCACGATGGGAACGTAGCGCGCCAGCACGATTGTCTTTGGGCCATGGCGCTCGAAGAAGCGTTCAGTCAGGGCGATGTGCTCGGGCTTGATGAAGCGCAGCCGGTGGCCACGCTTCAAACGTTCGCGGCAGGCGCTGCCGATCGCGAAATTGAGAATATCGCCCAGCACGGCGGCGACGATCAGCAGGGGGATCAGGATCGGCATCGCCAGCAGGCCTTTTGCCGCCAGCGCGCCGGTCACGAACAGCAGCGAATCGCCCGGCAGGAAAGGCATGACGACCACGCCCGTTTCGACGAAGATCACGGCGAACAGCAAAACGTAGACGAGCACCTGGTATTCGACCGCCAGCACGGAGAGATGGCGATCAAGGTGGAGAAACCAGTCGAGCAGGGTAGTGAGCATGGGAATATTCTGGGTCGCGCTCCAGCATGTGCTGCTTTGAGCGGGGTGTCGTTGAAATGGACAATATTGTAACTTGCCTGCTGCTCGACAGGTCAGTTTGCAGTGCAGTGCGAACACAATCTGCCCTCGAACAGCCTGGACTTGCGGCGGTTCGACGATAAGCCGCACCGAAGACCAGTGCAACTGAGGTCTGCAAGGTGCCGAACGCACGTCATCAATGACGCCCCATTTTGTGTTTAAGAAATTGCCAACATAATCTTGCTTCTCTATAATGAGAACCTATTATCGTTAGTTCGGCGGTTGTACGGTACCTGCTCGCCGATCGAACTCGTGCGCGCCGCCGACAGCGCTTGCGCCCCCACCAGTTTCAAGAGGAACACCTTGACCTTCCCAGCACTCCGCCGTATCACGCTCGCCGCACTGCTCGTTGCCTTGCCCTGCGCCGCCCACAGCAATGCCCAGGACAGCGCGCCACCGGCCACGCCGTTCGTCGATCGCGCCGATCCCGGCGCGCCGGCCGCCGCCCCGGCATCGGACCAACCCACGGTGCGGGTGCAGGGACAACGCCAGAACTACCGCGACCTGTCGGCCACGGGCGCCACCAAGACCGACGCACTGCTGATCGACCTGCCGCAAAGCGTGCGCGTGATGACGCCCGATCTGCTCGCCGACGCGGGCGTGCGCACGCTCTCCGGCGCCCTCGACCTGGCCAGTGGCGTGTCGCGCCAGAGCAATCTGGGCGGCTTGTGGGACAGTTATTCGATGCGCGGCTTCACCGGTGACCCGAATTTCGGCTCCGACTACCTGGTCAATGGCTTCAGTTCGAGCCGCGGCTACAACGGCATGCGCGACACCGCCAATACCGACCGTATCGAAGTGCTCAAGGGGCCGGCGTCGGCGCTGTACGGCCGCGGCGAGCCAGGTGGCACGGTCAATATCGTCACCAAGAAGCCGCGCTTCACGCCGGCTTATTCTGCCGACCTTGGCGTTGGCAGCCACGCTACCTATCGCGCCGCGTTCGACCTGACCGGTCCGCTGAGCGAGAACCTGGCCTACCGCCTGAATGCCGCCTACGAAACAGGCGACAGCTATCGCGATGTCATCAGCACCGAACGCACGCTGGTGTCGCCGTCGTTCATCTGGCTGATCGGCGACGACACCACGTTGTCGTACGAGATCGAAGCCTCTGAACAAAGGGCGCCGTTCGATCGTGGCGTGCCGGCGATCGGTGGCGTGCTCGGCGTGGTGCCGAACTCGCGCTTCCTGGGCGAGCCGGGCGATGGCAAGGTCACGGTCAAGTCATTCGGTCACCAGGTGTTCTTGCGCCACGCCTTCGATGCCGACTGGTCGTTGCAGAGCGGCTTGTCGTATCGCGATAGCTCGCTGAGCGGTTTTTCCAGTGAAGTCAACAACATCCTGGCCGACGGCCGCAGCGCGCGGCGCCAGCACCGCTACCGCGACTGGTCGTCGAACGACGCTTCCGGCCGACTTGAAATCGTCGGCAAATTTGCGACCGGCGCGCTCGCCCATCACCTGCTGGCCGGCGCCGACTACTACCGCTTCAACGACGCGCGCATCCTGCTGCGCCGCAATCCGACGCCAGGCAACGGCTACCTGATCGACGTCTTCAATCCGGTGTATGGTGCTGTGGCCGATCCGCTCGCCCTGTCGACCTCGACCAGGGAAAGGCAGAGCGCGCGCGGCCTGTACCTGCAGGACCAGGTCGATCTGTCGGCGCGCTGGAAGGCGCTGCTCGGCCTGCGCTACGACAGCTACGACCAGACCGTGGTCAACCGCCGTACTGTATTGTCGAACAGCCAGTCGCTGTCCGAAACCAGCCCGCGCGTCGGGCTCGTGTATCAGCCTGCACAAGGTGTGGCGGTGTACCTCAACGCCGCGCGCGGCTTCAGGCCGAACAGCGGCATCAGCATGGAAAACACGGCCTTCGCGCCGGAAAGCAGCCGCTCGCTCGAACTGGGCGCCAAATATGACAGCGCCAACGGCAAGCTGAGCACCACGGTGGCGATCTACAAGATCGACAAGACCAATGTGCTGACCACCAATCCGGTCAACACCGACTATGCGATCTCGGCCGGCGAGGTGGGCAGCAGGGGACTCGAGCTGGACGTCTCGGGCGAGATCCTGCGTGACCTGCGCGTCTCGGCAGCGGTTGCCTACACGGACGCCACCGTCACCAAGGGCGACAACACCATCGTCACCGGCAGCCGCTTTCCCAACGTGCCGCAGCACAGCGCCAACCTGATGCTGACGCACCAGTTCGCCCTGGCCGGGGGCATGGCGACCTTTGGTGGCGGCCTCAACTACGTCGGCGAGCGCTTCGGCGATGTCGCCGCCTCGAGCGGCTTCATGCTGCCGTCCTACACCACGGCCAGGCTCAACGCATCGTATGCACCGAGCCGTCGGGTTCGCCTTTCGCTGAACATCGACAACCTGTTCAACCGCACCTACTACGTCAGCTCGTACAGCCAGGTCTGGGTCAATCCGGGCGCCGAGCGCAGCGCCATGCTCAATCTGCATTACACGTTCTAAGGGTCAGCTGGACGCGCGCCTTGCGCGGACAACTGGCTGCGCCGGCCGAATGCCCGGCCAGGGCGCGCGCTATCGGCTGGCGGGCAGTGCCGAGCCGGCGGGCGGGGGCTTTGGCAGGATGGCAAACTTGCTGTTAAAGTAAGCACCTTCCCAACGCCCGCCCTATCGTTTTCATGGTCTTGCCGACTGGTCCCGACGCGTCCGCGCAGCCGGGCGCGCTTTTGCGTGCGCCCCTGCCTGCGAGGCTGCCCACGCCTTCGTCCACGCTTTGGCGCGGCATCCTCGCCCGCATTCTCGCCGCTCTGTGCTTATTCCTGGCCGCGCTGCCGGCCGCCTTCGCGCTGGATCCGGCCATCGGCCTTGCCGGCTATCGCCACGACCGCTGGAGCGAGATCGACGGTACGCCGAACCTGATCGACGCGCTGGCGCAGACCGATGACGGCTGGCTGTGGGTCGCCAGCCGGCGCACGGGCCTGTTCAGGTTCGACGGCGTGCGCTTCATTCCATTCGCAACAGTCGACGGCAGCACCTTGCAGAACGTGGGCGTGAGCGTATTGCAGCCAGGGCTTGATAACACGCTCTGGATCGGACATGGCAAGGGCGGCGTGAGCTTGCTGCGCGACGCTCGCCTGCGGCATGTGCTCGCGCCCGACAAGACCGGCAGCGTCTTCGCCATCGCGCTGGGCGTGGACGGCAGCACCTGGGCTGCGAGCAACCGAGGCCTGTATCAGATCCGGGCTGGCGTTGCCACCAGCATGGATGCCAGCCGCGGCTACCCGAGCCAGCGCGCCGAGTATGTCATGGCCGACCGGCAGGGCCGCGTATGGGCGTCCGACGGCGCCTCGCTGTTCGTCCTGCGCCGTGGCGCCAGCGTGTTCGAGCGCCTGCGCCCGGTAGAGCGCGACCCGATGCTGATCGAGGCGCCGGACGGCAGCGTCTGGATCGTGCTCGGCAAGCGTTTCGAGCGCCTGACGCCGCCCGCCACCCCGGCCAACCGGAGCGCATGGGCCGCGACTGCGCGCGGCAACAGCTACCAATCGGCCTTCGACGGCGACGCTAATTTGTGGAGTGGGAATTGCCCGGTCGGCATTTGCGTCGTTCGTCCCGCAGCATGGCAAGGTCACGACAGCTTCGACGTCCTGGCCAGCCGCGAACGGCTGGGCAGGGGCGAGGGGCTGACCGGGCTGACCGTGCTGTCGGTATTGAACGACCGCGAAGGCAATCTGTGGATCGGCACCAGCGCTGGACTCGACCGGCTGCGCGATCAGGCCGTGCACATGGTCGATCGGCTGTTCGACCAGGGCGCGGTGCAGGCGCTGCCGCATCCGGCCGGCTACACCCTGGCGCTGGCGACCCAGCGCCTCAATGGCGGCCATGCACTGTGGCGCATCGACGGCGGCGCGCCGGTCCCGATGCCGAACCCGGACACGGTGCACCAGATGGCGCAGGCCCCGGATGGCAGCCTGGTGCTGGCGTCCGAGGCTGGCATCGAGCGCCAGTCGGCCAGCGCGCATGCACGCATCGCGCTGCCGCCGGTGGCGGCGCGGCCCGGCAGTGCGATCCGTTTTCGCAGCGTCGCCGCCGGCAACGACCAGGTATGGGCGAATCTCAACGGCCACGGCACCTGGCGCTGGCGCGCGGGACGCTGGACCCGGTTCACGGCGGCCGGGCTGGCCCCGACCGCGATCACGATCGATGCCGGCGGACGCACGTATATCGGCTACGAGGACAATCGCGTCCATCTGCTGGGCGGCGAACCAGGTATCGAACCGGGCGTCATTGCGGCCGCTCCCGGCGTCGACATCGGTGCGATCAAACTGATCCATGCCGGCCGCGATGTGGTGGTGGCAGGCAGCCGCGGTCTTGGCGTGATCAGGAACGGGCGCATCGAAGCGCTGCGCTTCGCGCTGGCGCAAGAGGTGGGCGCCATCAGCGCAATCGCGCAGGGGCCGGATGGCGATGTCTGGCTCAACGCCTCGCGCGCGCTGCTGCGGGTCAGGGCCGGCGACTGGCGGCGCAGCATGGGCGAGCCGAACCTTGCTCTGAATGCGCAGCGCTTCGACGCGCTCGACGGCTATGCCGGCGGCAGCGACACCACCTGGCTGGCCGGTACGGCGATCTTCGCGCGCGACGGAAAACTGTGGCTGGCCGGCGAGCGCGGCCTGGCCTGGCTGGCGCCGGCTGCATTGCGTCCGAATCCGGTCCGCGCAGAAGCGCAGATTCTCGAGCTGATGTCGTCCGGGCGGCGCGTCGCGCCCGCCGCCTCGATCGAACTGGGCAAGGGCACGCGCGATGTCCAGATCAGCTATTCGGCGCCGAGCCTGGCCATCCCGCAGCGCGTGACCTTTCGCTACCGGATGCTGGGCGTGGACCCGGACTGGGTCGAAGCGGGAGCGCGCCGCACCGCGTTCTACAACAACCTGGCCCCGGGCGCCTACACCTTCGAGGTGCTCGCGGTGAACGACAGCGGCCTGGCGGGCCAGGCCAGCGCCAGGATGCAGCTGCGCATCGAGCCACTGCCAACCCAGACCTGGTGGTTCTACGCGCTGTGCACCCTGAGCGTGGGCGCGTTGTTGTACCTGCTGTACCGGTGGCGCCTGCGGCACCTGGCCGCGCGCCTCGAAGAGCGCTTCAATATTCGCACCCACGAGCGCGAATCGGTCGCGCGCGGCCTGCACGACACCTTGCTGCAAAGCCTGCAGGGGCTGTTGTTCAGCATGCAGGCGGTGGTCAACAAGCTGCCGCCAGAGACGGCGCCGCGGCGTGAATTCGACAGCCTGCTCGAGCGCGTGCAGACCGTGCTGGTCGAGGGACGCGACGAAGTAAAAGGCCTGCGCAGCGAGTTCGGCTCGAGCAGCGAGTTCTGGCAGGTGCTGCTGCGCGACGTCGACCTGGTCGTCCCTGCGGGAGGAGAACGGGTATGCCTCGAAGGCGGCGCCGTCCTCGGGCGCCTCGAGCGGCGCCTGCACCACAATGTGTATGCGGTGGTGCGCGAAGCGGTCTTCAACGCCTTGCGTCATACGGCCGGGCCGGTGACGGTCACGACCTGCGCCAACCTCAAGCAGTTGACACTGTCGGTCAGCGATCGCGGCCCGGGACTGGGCCAGTTCAGGGCCGGCAAACATGGCCACTACGGACTGCAGGGGATGTACGAGCACGCGGCGCAGATCGGGGCGCGGCTCAGGATTGCCGATCGAGCGGATGGCGGCACCGAAGTAGTGCTGTCGATTCCAGCGGCCCAGGCCTATGCCGACGCGCCGGGCGCGCAAAGCCAGCGCAGCGACGCGCAGCGATGCTGAACCGGCGCCGGGGCCGCGCTGATCTGGTGCGCCCCGGCGCAGCTGATACCGGTGCTGGTGGCGGCGGCCGCTTCGGTGCAGCGCAGCAAAGACGGGCTGGTCTGAGGAATGGAAAGCAACGCCGCGCATGACATGCGCACGCCCGTTCTGTAATGTGGTTGCACGCGTCAGGGGCGAGGAGTAAGCTGGTTTTACAAGAAAGCTTATTCGTGGAGACAATCATGAAACTTCGGCTCGGTTCCCCCCATCTTGGCGCCTTCCTGCATCGTCATTCGCACGGCGGCCATCGCCCGCGCAGCTACGAAGGATTATTGCGCGCCGTGCAACTGGTGCTGATGGTCGTGGTCGCGCTGTTCTGCGCCAAGCTGATCGCAGGCGGCGCCGTTTTGCTGATGCGCGCCCTGAGCGGCTTCCTCACCTGAGGGCAGGCGCACTAGCGCTGCGCGACGTCGATCTGGCGCCGCGCCACGCTGCGCGCGATATCCAGGTCGTGCGTCACCAGCAGCAGCGCGCAGCGCCGCTCCTGCACCTGCTCGAGTAACAGCGAAAACACCTGCTGCTGCGTGACCGGGTCCAGGCGCGAGGTCGGTTCGTCGGCGAAGATCAACGCCGGGTTCATGAGCAGCACGCGCGCCAGCGCGATGCGCTGCAGCTCACCGCCCGAGACCTGGTGCGGCAGCCGATCGAGCAGCGCCGGCGCCAGCCGCATGCGCGCCAGCAAGGCCTCGAGCTGGGCCCAGTCGAGCCGGTGCAGCTGCACCAGGTCGCGCAGCGACTGGCGCAGGCGCAGGCGCGGGGCAAAGGCGGCGCCCGGGTCTTGCTGGATCTTCTGGAACGCGGTCGGCGCCAGGCCGCCGGCACGGGTCACGCGGCCGCGGTCCGGCTGCGTGACGCCGATCACGATGTTGCCGAAGGTGGTCTTGCCCGAGCCGCTCGGCCCGCCGAGCGCAACGACGTCGCCCGCGGCGATGCTGGCGTCGACCCCTGAAAACAGGTGCTGGCGCCCGAACGACTTGGCGAGCCCAGTCAGCTGCACCAGCGCGTCGCTTTCTGGCGCAGGCAGCGTCTCGCGCCACGCCGGCCAGTTGCCCGGATCGGCCGCCAGCAGGCGCCGCGTGTAGTCATGCTGCGGCGCACGCAAGATGCTGGCGGCGTCGCCTTGTTCGACCAGCTCGCCCTCGAGCATTACCGCCAGTTGGCCGCCCAGCGCGCGCGCCAGCCAGATGTCGTGCGTGATGCACAGCAGGCTCATGCCTTGGGCCTGGGCCGCGCGCAGCAGCGCCAGCACGTCGTCGCGGCGGTCGGCATCGAGTCCCTTGGTCGGCTCGTCGATGATCATCAACGGCGCGCCGGCCGCGTGGGTGGCAAGAAAGGCGACCCGCTGCGCCATGCCGCCCGAGAGCATGAACGGATATTTGTGCGCCGCATCGTGCAGGCCGAGCGAGGCCAGCGCCGCCTGCGCCATGGCATCGGCTTGCAGGCGCAGCCGACCCTTGACCAGGCCGTAGGTCTCGGCCACCTGGTCGCGCACGCGCATGGTCGGGTCGAGCGCGAGCCAGGGTTCCTGCGGCAGCAGCGCCAGGCGCCGGCCCCAACCCGCATGGCGGCTGGCCCCGTCGGCCGCGTGCGTGTTCTCGCCGCCGATCGAGACCCGCCCTTCGCAGCGCAGCGGCGGCGGCAGGTTGCCCATGATGGCCTGCGCCAGCAGCGACTTGCCGGAACCGCTTTCGCCGAGCAGCGTCAGCACGCCGCCGGCGGGCAGCGTGAAATCGATGTCGCGCACCAGCGCGCGCTCGTTGTGCAGCACCGACAGCGCTTCGACCGCGAGTGCCGGTATCAGGTCACGCCGGTTCATGCGGCCTCCCGTTCCGGGGCCAGCAACAGCAGCCCAAGCAGCGTTAAAAACAGCAGCAGCACCGGCGCGCCGATCAGCCATGGCGCTTCGCCGTAATACGGCAGCAGTTCGATCATCATGACCCCCAGTTCGGGCGTCGGCGGCTGCAGCCCGACGCCGACAAACCCCAGCGCCGCCATCGCCAGCACGGCGCCGGCAAAACCGAAGCGCATCAGCGTGAACAGGCGCGGCAGCAATTCGGGCAGCAGGTGGCGGCGCGCGATGTACAGCGCGCCGAAGCCGAGCAGGCGCGCCGCTTCCACATGCGCGCTGGCCAGCAGGATGCGGCTGGCGGCGCGCACCACGCGGAAGTACTCGACCCACAGCGCCAGCGAGATGCCGACATACAGCGGCCAGAATCCGCCCGGGGTGAACGCGGTCAGGAGCAGCACCAGCAGCAGGGCCGGCAGCGCCAGCACGGCGTCGGCCAGCGCCGCCAGCACGCGCTCGGGCCAGCCGCCGCGCCACGCCGCCAACAGGCCGAGCAGGGCGCCGGGCAGAGCCGCGCTCAGGACGCTGAGCGCGGCCAGCGCCAGCGACAGGCGCGCACCGTGCGCCAGCCGCGCCAGCATGTCGCGGCCCAGGGCGT
>Ga0265797_10000684_pt1 | contig 61720 bp, 68 predicted proteins | sample P2T30metagenome_FD_192433 | JGI IMG/M metagenome (GOLD analysis project Ga0265797, IMG submission 192433) | Plant litter microbial communities from East Loma Ridge, Irvine, California - P2 T30 | ecosystem: Environmental > Terrestrial > Plant litter > Unclassified | place: USA: California... | reverse complement strand
GTGGTTTGGTTTTGGGGGTGTTTGCGTGTGTCGTGTCGTGTGTGCTGGTGTGAAGCGTGGAAGGCTCAGTGTTGCGGGCGTGAGTGAGATTCAGAAAATGTCCAAGGCGCGCCAATTAGAGCGCGCGAAAAGGGCTTGGCGCTAGTCCACATATCCGCGCGTCACATGCCGGCTTCACATCAACATGAGGTCAATCTCGACACGACCGACAAACATCAAATCATTAAATATCGCCTGAACAGTCATGGATGATAAAGCACGCTATATGAAATGCAACGGCTCCAACTCCTTGCGATAACTCCAGATATCCCTCTTCATCATCTCCTCCTCCATCATTCCATCTACAAAGCACTCGCCAAGCATCTTCCACACCACAACCTCCCTTCCACCCGGCTCATGGCCCAGTACCCAAGGTCTCGCCAGCACCGGCACGCCGTGGCCAATCAAGATCAGAAGGCAGTCGCCTGGTTGCGCGATCACAGGTGCGAGGCCCAGCAGCCCTGAGGCCGTTACGATAGGGCGTCGCATGAATGTGCGAGCTTGCATCGACTGCATGACTGCGGCGACTTTGCTGGTATCAGCGGGCGGGCGACTGGGTTCTGGTGCGAACCAGGATGAAAGGGGACGGTTGCGGATGAGGAGGGAGGCGTTGGCGTTGACGAAGTGCCAGTTTCGGTGGTGGGGGTGGGAGGGTGGAGGCTCAGAGACTACGTCGGTGAGTATATTTAAGCTGCTGTATGACCGAATGGGAACTTGCACATACCAGGCATTGAGCGCGTGAGGCATCCGAATTCTGGAGGCGCCTTCCCACCACTCAGCGTCGTACCACCGCAGAAGACCCAATAGAATATCGGATCTTGATCATTATCCGGGAACCTGTTTTCCCTCCCCCCATACAGCTGAGTCGGGTCCACAAAATCGGGCGGATCAATCATGCTCTCTATCTTCGCATCCATCCTATCCTGTTCCGGATCTCCATCCGGATAGCAATGAATCACACTTCCCGGCCTCGGCTGCACAACCCCAGTCTGAAATCTAGGTTGCGGACGGATATGGTTCTTCTCTATATCCTTCGGATTGATCGCCCCAACGCCAGACACCCTCTCCACCACGAAGCCCCAGCAAGTCAGCGTGTCTCCTTGAACCGCTGGGTAATGCCTCCACTCAAAGCCCCGCTTGTTACCGCTCGCGTACCATTCTCCTTCAATCACACCGGGTCGCCGATTTGGCTTGGCACCAAAGTCCGGGACCCAGCTCGGCATGCTCTCCGCTGGAATCGGGTTGCCATTCGTGTCTGTCTGAGAGAGGCCACCGCCGTCGACAAGAAAGAGAATATCGAGCGAACGTCCCTTTTCAATTGCTGCTTGCGCAAATTCGCGATACACGGTGCCGACGGACTTGTCGTAGTCTACCGTGATGTCTAGCTTCGGCAGACTTGGTATCTCCAGCATGCCGTAGACGCGATCTTTGGCATTGAATACATCCGCGCGAGATGCAAGCATGAGGGCTTGCTTGAAAGGTGAGCCTTTCAAAGGGCCGTGTGCGGGCGGCAGATTGCTTTTGATTGGTAGAAAGGTCACGTCGACTTCCGGTAATGTTTTGCGATGTCCCGCAATTTCGAGCTGCGCGATACCCGCGACGTGCGGAATGGAGTGTTCCTTCGTCATAGGCCCAGCACCCAGCGACGCCAGACTCGCAGACGTCGATTCTTGCAGCAGATCCATGAGCGCAGTATACAGGAACGCGCCGTCGCGAATATATCGCCACTGCGTCACCCTCGAGCCGCATACAACTGGCATGCCAGGGCGTCCGTTGGCGAGCTCCTGGATGATCCACAACCGGCGCCAATACGGTCTGTCGAAGAACTTGTACATCGCAACATCTGCGTCAATACAACCACACGGACCAATTCGATGAAGACTGCTCCATTTGAGCATACTGGCCTTCATGTGGAAGTAAGCGACCTCTCTGTGTGCTGTAGCAAGGTAAGGATCCGCGTTGTCAAAGGCCTCGATATACTCGGTTCTGTACAGGAGGCTGGCGCTTTGGAGCGACTCAATGGCCTTCTCGCTGTACGGGTCTTCGTTTCCGAGCCAGACGATGATGTTGCCTGCATTGCGATAAATGCTACCCATAAGTTTAAGCTGCGCTTTCTTCTCATTCTTGTTCGCTTTCGCTTCGCTCTGATTTATGCATATTGCGTCAATCCATATCTTCCTTCCTTGACGGAAGTATTCCATTTTGCGAAATTGAGTCAATCCAGCATGTAGGTTCCCGGTCACTTCGTGCCGATGGCCGTTGATGAAGATGTGCTTCTTCGGCTCATTTGGGGCTCCCCACGCGTAGGACATGGCGAGGTAATTGTTGGGGGCATTGACCGGTGAGTTCTTGTCCGCATCTTCGACATGGTTGCGATAAAACGCCGGGAAAGAGTCGAGGGACACTTGAGCCACAGGTCCATCCCAATTGGACTTTACGTTGCCGTTATCATCCAGCATACCGAGGTTCATCTTGAAGCCGTCGTTGACCTCCTGGTCGCGCATGATGGTGGCAATGTCGTCCTGAGTTACCGTCTTTATCAGATCCATTACTGGGAAAAAGACATCACCTCTTTTGATCGGCGGCTTCTCGAGGTAATTGACCATGACGTTGTTGAACTTGCGACTGAGCTTTTCACGCTTCCGCTCCTTAACCAGCATCGCGTCTTGTAGCGCTCGAACGTGACGATGGAACTGACTCCCAAGTTCTTCTTCGGGTTTTTCGACGACCCAGTGGTCGCAATGGATGTAATTTGGTGGGAGGACGTCTGCCTCAGGGTCCTCAGCTGGCAAATCGGCAACCGTCATCTCACAACGAATGGGCGTGCCATCGTCGTCCGGCAAGATCTCCACGAGGCGAATTTGACGACCTCCCGACTTCAGAAGCAGTTTGGGGACGGAGTAGTTCAGCGGCCCCGGCTTTCGCTTGTCCGATTCGAGGCTGTCAAAGCTTGGGACTGCGTCAGCCTTGCGCTTTTCATCAAGTATTCGCATTTGACTGGCGTGCGCGCGGGGTGGCTGGGTTCACTGAGAGGTGTCAAGAGCAGGTCTGGATGCTAGAATTGAAGTGATGGAGTTGGTGTTGTTCTTCTGGGGCAATGTCGTGTTCTTCAATGCGACAACGCCGAGCTGAGGTTTCAGCCGCACCGCAAATGCAGGATGGTCATGATCTAGACCGAGTGTAGTCGCATGCACCTTCAACGTGCGGCGACAATTTGAGATCAGCCTCTTGATGGAATCCCCAGGCAAATCGTAAGAGCTGGTACGCAGACACAAAGCAATTTCCTGGATAACTTGCCTGCTAACGCCTACCAGAGGTCTTCAGATGCTTGCCAATACGCCTGTCTCCGGTCGAGTTGTTCAGACCTTGAAATCTACCACGTAGTTCTACTTGCGATCATAGAGATGCTTTCGCGAGTAGCATCTTACGAGGCTGAGTGCATCGCAAGGCTGAAGAAGATACTGATCGGTCGGCCTTCTGCCACCTCATACATGGTTGGTGGCGTTGCAATCATGCGATTTCGTAAAGTTCAGCCTGCATCTCAATTTGCACCGTTCACTTTTCTTTCAGTCTCCTTCCACCTTTCCTTTGGTCGTGACATCAACTACATCCCACTCCTGAAAAAGCAACTATAATATGGACCCGCTATCCATCACAGCCTCATGCGTCGCACTAGTAGCCACGATATCAAAGGCAGCGTACTCGATACACAGCCTGATCGAGTAAATGCGAAACGCGCCTGGCGATCTCGCTGCAATCGCCCGAGAGCTACACTCGTTGTAACTCGTAACAGAGACCCTGAAAAAAGACACCGCCAAACCGACGCGCATGCTAGCCGTAAACTTCCATAGGCAAATCTCTGAGATCCTCACAAACTGCGATGGCGTCGTTGGCGACATCCACACGACCCTCAAGAAGCACACTAAGTCCCGACTAGGCAGGCGAGGCTACTGGACATTTGGAGGAGGCAAGACCGACTTGAACAAGTACAAGTCAAGTCTAGAGGCGCACAAATCGACACTGTAGCTTGCTGTGCAGATGGTCGCCACAGGGCTGTCATGCGACATCAAAGCAGACACGGCACACATGGCCACGCTCAAGAACGACACCGCACGGATAGTCAATGATCTGGGAAAGCTTCGCGCGCAACTCTTGCGTGGCGGTGACACGGGTAGACACACAAGAAGACTATGCCGAACGGTTGATGATCTATCTAGCTATGCTGGCAGTGTCTGCGACGCGGCTACAGATATGGATAGTGACGATGAGGCAGCTTGGACCACGGACAGCAGCGAAGATTCGAGTGGAGACGACGAGGAGGACTGGTACTACGGCCACGGAGAGGACTTGGAAGACCGCTTCACAAGCATGCCGGGACTCAACCCGATGATGTTTCTTGGGCCAATAATGTTCCCACACCTTCACCCCATGATGTTCCCTCATCTGACGGCCTTTGCCCATCCGATGATGTTTCCCGACCCCGAGATGTTCCGGGGGCCGAGAAGGTCAGATATACCGAATGCTATGTTCTACTACGCTGAAACAACTTGGGATAGTGAGGGTGGTGATGAATGTGAGTTCGAAGACGATAGCGACGAGGGAAATGATTATGACGATAACGATGACGACGACGGTGGTTTTGATGATCTCTCTACCAGTAAGCGCAAACAAGCCCACGAAAATTCAACCAAGAGGAGCGGAACGCCGTGGTACAATCCACGCGGAGCCGTACGACGCCCGCCACGAGTCGGCCCACGACACAGCAGCATGCAAATTTCTGGAAGCCATACAAGCTCAACGTCTTATTCAGGCGATGAGTCAAACTACGGCATGGGCATTGGCATCTGTAGAGACATACCCTCTAGAATAAGCGTAGGGACGTCGTTTGATGCGAGCGGGAAATCTGGCAAGGACGTGGCGGAATGGCTTGCGGCTCAGTAAGTGGAGAGCATGGGTCTGGATACCACGGGCTGCGATATGAGAGATACGGCCAGACTGGGATATTGGGAATTGGAATCTTTGAGTTGGGCTGTGGGTGTGTGACGCTAATCGAAGTTCACTTGGGCATGTGCCTGCATTCTAGTTTAATTTGGACTTACGTCCTGTTCAAAGTTATCTTCTCTCCAAGTACTTGCGAATCACTTTCAGCGGTCGCTTAGTCGGCTTCGTGCTGAGATAGATCATACCAATGTGTTTTTAACGAGATCATTTCTCCAAGGTGCAATTCATTTCTTTCACACATTCAAAACCAGCTTTGATCACGCCAGTAAGGCATCTCAGAAATCCAAGATGTATTATCCCATCCGTCGTTCCCATACCGGGCCAGCTGCGACTAAGCGCCTATACATGATCCCGCGCGTCCAGAACTCTCTCTTTCTCCTTCTTTTCCTAATGTTTCCTTGTCTATCGCACCCTGCGGATCCCCAACCGTCTCAGTCATCTCCCTCGCCTCTTCCTCCTGCTTCTGCACATCGAGCCGTTCGCTCTCTTGCTCATTTTGCTCTGCTTAGAGCTCCTCGAAATTTTCTGTGTCCGCCGCACCTGTCTCGGTCCGCTCGACACGCGCTTTCTCGTACTTCCTGCTCGCGACGCTGGTGCTCTCGATAGCTGCTCCGAGCGCTTTTCTGGCTTTGGCAGGCGAGATGGTGTTTGCTATGTCTGTGGCACGAAATGGGGTTGAATGCATCTCCATAAGGCTGTTGGAACGCATGAGTGGTTGCTGCACAACGACCTCGAGCACGTTGCGCGTGAGTGGTTGCGTCTCGCTCGGATGCAGGCTATATTTGTCTTCGCTGACTTCGTCGCGCAGCTGCTGGGTAAAATCTATCTGCCATCTCTACGTTGTATATCATGGCTTGAGTTTCGGAGATGTGTGTATGTGGTCCCCAGAAGAATTGCACCCAGCCATGCATGGAATTGGCGCCTTGGGATCGGTGTCGAAAAGTGAATCTTGATGATGCTATGTTCTGACAAGCCATTTGACAATCGCTACTGCTTCCGAGGTCCCCCATCCCGTTCTTCTTCTTCGATCCGTCAACATATTCAGTAGATACCCGATGCAACCTTCCATAGCTGTAGCTTCTCCATAACTTTTCTTTTCTAATACATGCAAGACGTCTGCAACGCACCGCCCCGCAAGCACTCCACCTTCATCTCCTCCTTTCCTGCATATTCCTGATTTGCGGAGAGGCGCAACGCAGGTCGTGCGTTCTGGTGTTTCAGTGAAAGACACAGACTCCGAGGTTTTCTCATCGTGTCCTGTAAGCAAAAAGGCGGCTGGTATATAATGTAAGGTGTATTGTGTTGTGTAAGTGTATGTGTGTTCTGTCTTGATCCCCGACAGGTCTGTGACGTAGATTTATATACATGAAGTGGTGGGCTGATTGGCTGGTGGATAATCTACGTGACCATGCAAGGTGCCCTGGGCTTACATATCCTTCCAATACCTAGGTAGTATAGCCGCAACGAATCACAGCAGAGAAAAAAGGTTGAGACCTAATATTCTACAGTGTGTAGAAGCGGCGCTCGTGAAGACGCTGACTGGACGTTGACCGGGTAAGTCAGCAGGGCGGGGAGCGCCAGGCGCTGCAGCCGGTGGTTGGGCGTGATTCAGGCAGCCAAGCTTGGTGTATCTACTTCGTAAGTAGCCATGATTACTAGTTAGGCTGCCTTGAGCGATGTGCTCGGATTTGCTGATTTCGGCACGCAGGCTGTTACCTAGCTAGATGCGCGTTTGTGACGCGATTTTCTGAAATAAAGCAGGGTTGATGAAAATCACATGTGTCATCCACTTAGGCGCCGACTACAACTCGACCACGCTCCCACCATCGCACCTCATAAGGTGGACTACGGACCCCTCCTACAATATCTGAGTCACCGGAGACACTACGATGGCAGATGCAGAAAGCCAAAGATGGACTCTCGTGAAGACCTCGATCGAGACGGACGGCACAATGCTACTGGATCAAGCCATCTCTACGACCCCCGATGAAGACCTCGATCAGTTCTACAGGAGAGTTTGCCGGGAAGCAATAGAAGGGAACTCGACAACCACCTTGAAGTCCCTCATCGACTGTGGTAGAAGTGTCAAGCATCTCGAGCCAACAGATGTCGCCGGCCACGGCAGTCCTCCTTCAAAAGCGACCCTCGAGTTCTTACTTGCCCATGGCTGGGACATCAACTTCAGAGGATATGGCCCGCCCTTTATGTGGTTCATGACGAGCCATGCCGATATGATCGTCTGGTGCTTGGATCATGGCGCAAGCGTCCTTCCCAGCAATCTACCATGGGATCGATATGGTATCGAGCAAGCTCCTCGCCATTGCGATCCAATCCTAGAATGGGTTGCAAATCCAGAGATTTTCCAAATCTTGCGCGCCAAAGGGGCGCCGTTAGGCCAGCGCGTGCTGCACAAAGCCGTCGGGATGGCTGCCTTCGGCCACGACGGTTGTGACGATCCCGACAAAGATACGGAAAACCAACAGAGTGACAGAGCCAAGCAGACAGAGCGCCTGGAGTTTGTGCGTTATCTGCTGGACGATGTGAAGCTAGATGTCAATGCGCCTGATCGAGAGCCTGGTTCCACAAAAGGTATGTCTAGCGCTTGGGGGACACCACTCAGTTATGTACCAGGCATAGGAAGACCCGACCTAGATTCGCGCGAGTTGACCTGGCTACTGTTGTACCGAGGCGCAGATCCAGAGCCTGCTTTGGAGGTTGCAAGGGACATGGACCAAAAGTCGTTTCAAGCAGATGTGGCGGCTTGGACGCAACTGAATCCCAAAAAGGCCCACAGTGATGATCGCAGTTGTTGCGTGCAATAGGTAGAGTTCGAAATTGTATCACCGCATGAGAAACGCATGTGAGACTCATTGAACAAGAGCATGTCAAGAAGTGTCAAGAGAATCGAATCAGTTGATGCAAGCGTGCAGCGCTGTAAAATCTGCGAGACGTTTGATAGCCGCTCCAGAACTTTCACAGCATTCCAGATAGCCTGCTCTCTTCTTCCAATCTCGGCATGAACATGCTTCTACCTGAAACCTTCCGTGCATTAGACGCGGCAAGACGCTACAAGCTGGTAGTAGTCGTTGCAGTTTTCGCCCAGCTTACCACAAGCACTCGTCGGTCCTCTACCGCAAGTCGTTGCGAAGTTGTTAATAGGTCTGAAACAGTCTATTGGACCGCCGGAGGATGCGCCTTCGCATATCAATTGCCCGGCGATGAGGCCTGAATTTCGATCAGGTGCATAAGGGCCACCCGAGACTACGATGAAATACGTAATTAGTAGGTGTTTTACATGCAATTCGTGTGTTGACATAACTCACAGACACAGTTGCCCTGCACAACGACATTATTGCCATCAAGAATGGCGAACGGCTGATTGCGACCAACACCGACATTCTCAGACCCAAGAGTCACCGGTTCGGTGCTTGACACTAGGTTGAGGCCATTACAAGGATCGATGAGTCGACCCGCTGGAACTTGTTTTGCCACGTTTACGGCACTGCCACCACTGTTCCTTCGCCAATTGTCGATTTATACGTATGGCCATACCCGTTTATCCCATGGAGTACCTTGTAGAACAATCTTGGTCGACACAGTGCCCGGAGGCTGTAGTTATCCTTCGAACGTTCTTTGAGCTGGGTTGAAAGATATCTAGTAAGACCATGTTCAGCTGCAAGCACCAAAAAACCGTGAACTTGAACTTACTGCTGCTCTGCCCCAAGCTCCTTGGCTTCTGATAGTGTCGCTGCGCTGCCTGAAGTAGAGATATACATTGACGGGATTGACGGGAATCAATGTGCTTAGTAGGCGCCTGATACTATCTACTTGCTGTGCCCTAAGTGGCCCCGCAGGATCAGATCGACCAAGAGTCGCAATGTGTCGCGGTTCTGGAGGTTCTCCTTCTCCCTTGTACCACGTAGCACTGTTTCATGGCTCCACTGCTGTACTACGCAGTACCCGCCACCTCTGTTTTCCCACATATAATGTTGATAGCCATACACAATAGAAATTCAGTTCAATCCTTCAATTGTTCCTGCATATGCGCTGTTTTCACACCGCGACACGCGGCATGGAGGAAGACTGAGTATACTGGCACGGTCACGGGAAGTCCAAAAATAACGAGCTCTTCGAGAGCACGGAACCCGGCTGTATCGTCGTCTCGTGCCTGCGGCTTCGTCGGGAATGCGGTATCATAGTCGTTGGGGAGGAAGCCATCGAGATAATTCAACTGGAAGCCGCCGATGAACAGCTTCTTCGCTGAACGATGCTGAGCAAGCGATTTCGTAAATCGGAACAAGTCGTCCAAATGCGGAGGGGAGAACTCGTGGCCTACACCTTTAGATTGCCACACATCCAGAGTCTGTAAGTTCGCAAAATTCGCAAGGATAGTCGGATATTGCAGTGTGGCGTGTACGTGCATCATGTTGGCCCTTTGATGCTCGCAAAGCTCTACTACCACGTCCGCGTCTAATGGCGCAGCTAACAAAAGTCTAAGAGATGTTAGGCAAATAGACCAATTGGTCGTGTCTACGCTGGCAAGAAATCGCCTGTTTTATAACATTCCGAGAAAGGGCTTATTGGATAAGAAATGTACGTACCGAAAGGTTCGCAGACAATCTCTTGGCAACATCCTTATAACCGCCGTGATCAAATCTGCGATGGCCATCGGAAGAATGTCAGACTCTTCCCTCAAAGGCTTAGGCTCGATATCCTTGCATTCGGCCGGCGCTTCATAGATGATCAAACTTCTGGTATGTACGAGGTGTCGACGTCCCCCGAATCGTTCCATGCAGTCCTTGAACCGAACCCATCCCTTCATGTAAGTGGTATTCAAGGCGATTGTGGTATAGAGTCGCGCGGTCGCCAGATGGTTCCAGCGTCTTGATGTGAGACCCAGCGCTGCAAGATGAGCTCGATTAGATATCTGGATTTCCAGAAATTCAGCTTGAACACGTTGTGCGGGAGGGCAAACTGTACATAGTCGAGAACCACCAAGTGGCAGTCGGTAGGAAGACTTGATAAAGACATGTCTGGGAATGTACTGCAGCCATCTAGCAACCAAAAGTAGCTGATGATGGCTACAACTTGCGCAGACTAACGCGTCATAGTTTGGCAGCGCACTCCGCAGACATGTTTCGGACTTTCCCTCGTACGTGATAACATGCAGAGTTGTTCTGCTGGTGGGCTGAAGAGGATGGGTGCGTGGTACCAACGCGTCGATCCGTCCCCGTTTCGCACTAACGCTCAAGAAGGAAAAGACAGGGAAGCGACCTTGAAATGACGTACACACAGCTCGGTGTTGGTCAACGTCTTCTGTACAGCAGTGTAAACGGGCTACTGCAGCTGGCATGCGAGACCACGCGGTCAAGAGCCTAAGCTTCGTAGCTCGACGTGGGAGGCTGTGTGCTTGGACAAAGTACTTCAAAAGCTGCCGCGGATGAAGAGCCCAATACCCGACCCACGCACCCCAATAATCCTGGCAGATTTCGAAGTGCCGAGTTTCGCGATGCGTCAACGCACTTCACTTGTCAAGCTGAGTGAAATTTGCTACAACAAACAACCACATTGTTCCTCGCGACGCCGAAGTCCGTGACCTCACAACAAGAGCACTGAAAACATCTTTATTTACCCTAGACAACACAGCGAGGATGACGATCAAGCCAGACACGAACCTCACAGTTCCGCTGCTCATCAATGGAAAGGACGTCACCACAAAGACGACTTTCTCAGTAACCTCGCCGGCATCTCAAGAACAACTATGGCAAGCCTCGTCCGCCTCGCTCGAAGATGTTGCAGCCGCCACCGAAGCTGCTCAAAAGGCGTTTCCAGCATGGTCGAAGATGAAGCCCGCCGCGAAACGCGCCATCTTCATGAAAGCCGCAGACATCATTGATGCTCGGACTGCTGAGCTAGCAGAGTATATGAAGATGGAGACCGGTGCAGCCGCGATGTTTGCAGACGGCTTCAATGTACCGAAGGCTGCTGACATGCTTCGTGACGTGGGAGGTAGACTGAGTGGTATTATGGGCCACATCCCGACTTGCGAAGAGGAGGGAACGAGTGCTTTGATCGTCAAGGAGCCTTTGGGAGTCGTACTTGCGATTGCACCCTGGTGAGACCTCCAACCATACCGTACCATCCGTATTGATACGAAACTGACAAGACCAGGAACGCTCCTTATATTCTCGGGATGCGTTCCATACTCTACCCTCTGGCAGCCGGTAACACTTGCATCTTCAAGGGCTCTGAGTTCTGTCCTCGCACTTGGTGGGCTCTTGGCAGTGTGCTTACTGAAGCTGGTCTGCCAGCTGGTGCCTTGAATGTTCTTTTTCACCGGCCAGAGGACGCTGCGCAGACCACAACGGCATTGATCGAGCATCGCTGCATCAAGAAGATCAACTTCACTGGTAAGAGTTGCATGTACAAATTACATGTGAGACAAACACTAAATCCGCACCTCCAATTCTACAGGGTCGACGGCAGTCGGCCGCATCATTGCATCGCAGGCTGGCAAGAACCTCAAACCAGTTCTCATGGAACTTGGAGGTAAGGCTAGCGCAATCGTGCTGGATGATGCCGATTTGAAGATTGCCGCCACTCAATGTGCTCTCGGAGCTTTCTTGCATTCCGGTCAGATCTGCATGAGCTCGGAACGCGTGCTAGTACACAAGGACATCAAGTCTGAGTTCATGAAGGCTTTCAGAGAAGCTGTGGAGAGCATGTTTGGTGGCGATAAATCAGCTCCGGTGCTCGTAGCCTCTGCTGGTGTCGAACGCAACAAGCGCCTTATTTCTGAGGCAGTCAAGGCAGGGGCCAACGTCGTTCACGGAGACCATGAGAAGGATGATGGAAGCACCAAGATGCGTCCGGTCATTGTTGAAGGTGTGACGAAAGAGATGGATCTTTATTACACGGAGTCTTTCGGACCATCCGTATCGGTCGTCGAGATTGCAAGCGACGAGGAGGCAATCGAGATTGCGAACGACACGGACTATGGCCTATCTGGGGCTGTGTTCACAAAAGACCTTGGAAGAGGGCTTCGTGTCGCGAAGCAAATTGAAAGCGGGTAAGTCGAGCAGAAGTTTCGTGATTTCATGTAGTACGGTAAGCTGACTGATCGTTAACAGCGCCATCCATATCAACTCGATGACAGTACATGACGAGTGGAGCTTGCCTCACGGTGGTGCAAAGGCCAGTGGCTTCGGAAGGTTCAACGGTAACTGGGGCATTGAGGAGTTCTTGAGGCTCAAGACCATTACGTACAAGGATTGAAGCTGCGTCGCGCAGCTGGCCTTTGTGTGTACTTGCGCCACAAGCCAACCGGAGATCCGGACTCTTCGTAGTCCACAACCGTCTACAAAGAACTGTATTTTTTTTCCAGCGACCTCAAAAAACTAAACCATTTCGAGCGAACACTACCTGGATCACGGTGATGTGCCACAGGGTTTGTGTTTCTCGTGGCTACATGTACCACGTCCAGTAGTTTTGTTGTGGGAACAGCCCGGCATTGCGTTTTCAGTGAGTTTCGAGGTGAAGTCATATCTACACGCCCTGGACTCTCGCCGCGTCTCTACGGAAGTTGAGGAGAACCACTTGAGTAAATCTCAATGAGTTGATGACCTCGAGATGTAGCTGAGAAGTGAATGACTGCTTACACGAAATGGCATGTTCCACCAATGTGTACGACCATGCTGATGCGCTCTGCCACAGTATTGTCAGCGACTATTTCGAAAAGGGCTGCACTAGAGATCAACCACGGGCCATGAAAAGACCAGAGACATCAGCATAAATACCTGCGTTCCGGCGTTACCTTTCTGTGCCCATATGATATTATTTTGCTGCAAGTTACTGCCCCCAAAGTACAACATGCTCGCCCGACCCCCAATTCTTTTCTCGCTCATCACTACCGCTATTGCCGCGGTACCTGAGAAGTGCAGCTCCAACCACCCAATCTTCACACTGGATCCCATTAACTTCTCGTCATACTACACATACACAACTCCTTCCGCCTCCGGACCCAAAGCCGCGACTTTCAGCTTCTTGCTCAAGAATGATGAAGTCGACTACAACATCGAATGCAGCGGGACGATGTCTATGCCTTTAGGCCAGTTCTATGGTTCTCGTGCCTTCAATTGCACAACGCCGGATAACGCAGACTGGAAGCAGACGTCGTTCGCATATGATTCGAATACGAAGGTGGTAATGACGAACACTTCGTGGGATTGCGGAGGGTACGTTGGAATGAAATCGAATGGGTGCGCAATTTGTTATTTGGGCTGACATACCTTGAATTAACAGGGAAGTCGTATACGCTACCACTATTTCTGGAAAGGTAGATCTAAAGTGTGAGACGAAAGTATGGTTGAATCCTCACTGGCAGCGCGGTGAACTATTTTCCAACACGAGCACTACTTGCGAGCCTGAATCACTGAGTATTGAGTTGTAGTGTTTCATGCATCTCTCCTTTCAGTTATTAGCTATGACGTTCGTTTACTCCATAGCTGTCCAAGCGTTGCCAGTGGTGTGATTCAAGCGCTTGAATGAGGTAACAAAGTACATAGTCGGCGATATTTGCAGATCTAATCGGCTTTCTTACTACGGTGGTAGTAGTCGGGAGATCTGCCACAATGTGTCCGCGTGTCATGCAGTAATTGCTAGCCGTTCCAGCATGGTCATGATGACCTACCAATAAATATGTGCCATCAGTGATCGCTCATCAGCGGGGACTCGACAATGCTTGACTTATCGACGAATTGTATTTCCGACTGCGATCTGTAAGGCTGTCCCCGAGACGGTATGATAAGGTCACTCTCACTCGAAGCTGGAGCATCTCATCTGCGCAGTCTGTTATGGATTCTGCACAGCCGCATGAAGTTACACGCTCGGAGTACCGTCAATAACAAGACTGAGAACAAGCTCGATTCTGTAAAGTCCATGGATCATGGGACCCCTGGCAGCAACAGTAAGTGGTGCAGTGTGATGTAATTGCGCTGATCACTTGTATGCTGTCTCCGCGATGTCAATCGACGAGCAAGACGCCGAGTACTGCGTCATTGAGCAGATGTCAGAATAGTCTCGAGCTGTTGTTGAGCAACGGATGAGAGATCATCAAATCAGTGACGACAGATCTCTCGTGAAGTGGACCCTGATGCAGAGCGCAAGCGTCAAAACATTTCCCCAGAAAGCGATTTTCTAGCACGGACTCAATTGACACCTGCGCGATGCTGTCTTTCTTCTAGCTGGCGTCCGGCCAATCACGCAGATCTCAGCCCACGATGTGGCGCCTCCAGAAAATCCCCGATGACGCTGGATGGTTCAGCTCTAGAAAGCTTATAAGACATGAACGATACCAATCAGAAAGCGCCTTTCCATCCTGCTCAACTGCTAATGACGATGGACCCTGAAGACTGCGGACTAACAATCCCAAGGTGTGGGTCGCTTGTTGGTAGCGAAGCCGATGCAGATATCGTGTAGCCCATGAATTCTACACTTGTCTGCTTGTGCACATGGCGCGCAGGGCTGGCTTGTGTTGGAGCTGAAAGACTGGCCGGGGCGCGCGATAAGGGCCGTCGAGGCCAGCGACCAGAACGTTCGTTGTTCAGCCGCACCAACTCTATGGGCTTCGGGGTACCTGAGAACACCAACAACTTTCACGAGAGCAAAACATGAAGCAAAGTGATCGCAAAGATCTCCAGATGCCATGACCACATCCCGTCCCTGGCGGGCTGGCGGCCGTGCTTACCGAATGTTGATCCACCTTAAATGGCGATTGTGTGGGAGCCATGACGCTATTGCCGATCTCTGCAGTGCGGAATTCGACCTTTCCACGCCATTTTAGCCATAATCAGCTACACCAAGCCTTGCAGCGATGCTTTCGCTCAGTGCGATTACCTTTCCAGTCTGCAGAGAGAATGTGCCGGCTACAGTAGTCCAGATCGCTGGGTACCATGAAGAATCGCTAGCCTGATATGGTTTCTTTGGGGGCGTCCAAGCTAAATAAAGCGACTCAGCTCTCAGACGCCATGGGATACCACGGCTGAGTATCGATTCCCAACTACCTTGAATTGAACAGTCTCCCCAGGATCTTCAGCGTTTGGCGGTTTCTCTGTACTCCATTCTGTAACACCACGATTCACGAACGACTGTGCGTGAGTCAGGGGAACATTTGTGCTTTCGAGATCCAACCCATACACTGCCAAGATGGCTGCTATCGACACCCCTCCACCAGCCACCAAGAAGTTTTCTATCTTCCGACGCTTCTCTCGGAAACAAGACGAAAGGCAAGTCGCCGTCAACAACGACGAGGTCTACAATGCCGTTCTACAAGGGCCGAGTCGCCTGCGAAAACCATCCATCGATTCCAACTCCTCGCCCCCGCTCAGCCCAGCAAGCTCGCGCTCAAGAAACGACAGCCTGCTCGACGTGAGACGATCACCCTCTCCACACCTCACAAAAGACAAGACCTACCGCAAAGACCGCACGGTCAGGTTCACAGAGCGTGCCGACATACCCCAGGTCGTGCGCGAGCGACTCCAAAGAGGAACGTCTGCCTCCAGCAAGTCGTCCACATCCTCCACGTCTTCGAGCCGTGTCCAAGCGAACGCACTTGTGACCCAACCGTTTCCAAGCACACCACATTCGCGCGTCCACGTTTCGATATGGGATCTTTTCCTCCCACCATCGCAAGTGCACGCCTTGTACATGGGATACTTGCCTAAAGAGATGTCAGACAAATGGTTCATATACAGCGAAGGGCCAGATCAGATGGGTAAGCTTAAAGTACACTTCCACCGCAGCTGGACTGGCGCGAAGATGGCAGAGCTGTTCGTGGTAATGGATGTGAAAGGTGAAGGTGCCGGAAAGGTCGTTGGCCTGAAGTGGAACGCTGGCAACGATGTCGGCAGCGGAAGGATGCGAGCGGAAGAAGCGAAATACCTCATTAGAACGACGGTCAAATGTGTTCTTGGTTTTGGGTTGGAAGACGGCAATTGATGGCGTGCGACGAGTTTTTCTTTCAATACCCTAAGTTTTAACCTCAATCACGCGCTGAGAGACCGCGCCATCTCACTTTCACGCATACAATATCTATCGAATCGTTGATCTAGCTGGTCCCGATTGACAATGTAGTATTCATTCCTTCCAACGTATTCGTGTACACTTTTGAATTCCATGCATGTGATTTACTCACAGTTTGTTCCTCCAACCTATTCCACCGTCGCACCCAACAAATGTCTTTCCTGACCATTTTTCCTCATCTCGATCAATAGTGTTCCTATCATTGCGCCTGGCCAGCTGAACCAAGCCTTGCTGGTGCACTTTGCCGTTTCTGGACTGACGGCTTCCGAAAACGTGCCGTCCCAATGCATGGCTGCAACGATTTTGGTCCAGGCCACCCGAATCGCGGGGATATCGTTCCCAAGCGCAGCGTACGCCAGCTCTTGAAAGTAACCGAGCGTCCAGGCCCCAGGTGAATGAACGCTTCCCAGCCCTGCGTACAAGCCGTCGCTACAGTACCCCCTCTCATTGGCTGGCGATAAGCCGAAGCGCATCGTGTTGGTCCAGGTTGCTGTCTCTTCTGGACTCGACACAAAATCCCATTCTTTTGCGAATAGTGTCGGCACGTCGTTCGCATCGTGGTAGAAGGTATAATTCCCATGCCCGTCGGTCAAATACGCGAACATGAGATTTCCACATTCTAGGCGCGTCGCTGAGAAGGACTCAATGGTTCGCGCCCTAATCTCCACAGCTACGATATCAAGATGTAGGCTCTGCGGACCTTGAAGTACATCAAGAAGCGCAAAAAGTCGATGCAGCCTCGTGAAGGTCCTCCACAATAACACGTGGCTCGAGAAATGATGTGGAAATCCAACGGCATCATCCCCCGGAGTTTCATCCGTCGGCCAGAGCCCCGTCTGCGCATTTCTCTTGGAGTCGAGCACGGAAAGTATCTCCTGTATAGCTCCAGAGTTGACGACGTTCCTTGCAAATGTGGTCTCTTCTGTGAAGTGGTCGAGAAAGTCGCATAGCTCGAGCAGAGGGTAGCATTGCTGGTCGAGCTGAAAGATAGTGCGGTCTTTTGGCTTGCCGTTGACGAGGTACGATCTTTGCCAGAAGCCATTCGGTCGCTCAGCTACCAAATACACCCACTCAAGATGCCCGCGGATAACCTTTCGAATTGCTTTCTCATAGAACTCGACAAATTGGCGATTTACAATCATGTCTAGTTTTGCGCGCGTTTCGAGAAGTAGACGAATTTGCCAGCTGGCGCAAGTGTTAAAGTTGAACGTAGAGCATAGGAATGGTGAGAATCTCACTAATTATCCCGATTCCACCCTAGAGGCAGGGCAACGTGATCGGTAATGACTGCAATCGTCGTTTGTGAGGTTGGTACGGTGCAATTGGCCAAGATGTACTGAATGTTCCTTCGCAGAACGTAGGTGGAAACGAGTTTGTCGAACTTCCAGTGAGACTGCACTTCATCGAACGTCCTGTCCAAGCTTCCTGAAATCAGTGCTTTGGGAACATCTGCACTTCCTTTAAGATGTGGCAGTAGTTGGAAGCTTGCGCACAGTGTTGCGACCTCGCCTGGTGGTATACGAATTGTATCCTCGACGATGACGTTTATTGGCGCGGCAAAGGTCTCCTGTTCGGAGACATTATGACAGTCGTAGGATGTCTCGTTGATGTTGAGCCTTGAGAGTAATCGAGTGTTCAGGTTCGGGTTGTAGATGCATACGGTGTTGTGATGATCTTTTCGCAGGATGTTGTGCGAGCGAGGAAGAGGGATAGGCCCGCCTAAAGAATCGAGAAAGCATAGTTAGCCACTGTTAGATATATGACGCGAAGAAAGTCGCGATGGCGTAGCAAAAAGACCTCTGACAAACACTGACCCTCTGTGAGCTGACCATAAGATGCCCGGTTGAGGCTAACGTTCGCTCTGAAAGCATACGGAAATGTCACGCAGGTCGAGCTACGGTTGGTCACCTTCGCGTACTGCGAAAATCTGCCTTGGTCGTGAACCTGAGTCTCGATTGACAGCTCGACATCGTTGGGAAGGTCGATTCGATAAGCCGCAATGCTCGTTTCGGGGATCTCAATTGAGACTCGACCATCGACAACACCAAAATCCAATCCAAACCCAGGGAGATTATGCTCCAGCATATGCAGCATTCGCGTCCTGTAGGTGCGAACATACGCGACATCATAGAATTTCTCGCCATTAAATTGCTCGAAAGCAGCGGCAAGAACTATTCCATGATCCGGGTGGTACGTACTCGCTTGCAACACCTTTTCTTGCTATTAGTACGATCGTCTCCCATGAACGGTGATCACCAAACCCGGCCCTGCGCGTCCAACGATAACGACAATCCGCTTCGCCCGATATCAATCGTTTTATTCGGTGGGTTTGTGATGAAGTTGAAGACGCGTGGTGTTGAGAAGTTGCTGTTGGCGAGCGGGTTGCCCCCTTCCAGATTGCGGCTTCCCATAGCAACGGACATGACTTTGGAAGAACCCCATCGTTTTGAATCTTCCTAGTCTTCTTATGCTTGAATGTTTGACTCTTCGTTGGCATTTACTTCACATGCATAGATGACGATGGGAAGTACAAGTCATGGGCCGCTGCCACGAATGTACGCAATCGTCATGGCGTCGCTTGGCGACGGAACACACAAGGCTGCTCCCGCCTCAAACACATGGTACGACTTTCGTGGACGACGACGTCACTCAACCTTGCTTCCAATATGCAGTCCACCGGAGATTCGATGTCGGATGGCTCAGCGGCGCACCCATCACGCGCCAGATTACCAGTGAATCCGCGTAGAATCAAGGTAACCCAGCAAACCCCTTGAGTTGTACCCAGTAGAGCTGACTCCGACATGGTCGCGCCTGATCAACGGAAACGAGTGATTCGAGCGTCAGTCGTCCCATCTTCCCCCAACTCTCATCTGTCGACGCGTTATGGACGCGCCTGCCATGATTAGCGTCTCGAAACGCGGTTCGGTCCGATCTTGGTAGCGTGTTGTTCTTAGCCTCAATCGTTTTGGCGCATATCCGCAACCACAGCAGGCCTGAATACTGCAACACCACAATTCACTGATCGTGGTGATCTGCTGACGTACTTTATGCAGATGCAATGCGTGCAACGTGCGTCGCGTGAGATGCTCCGGCGAGCAGCCTTGCCAGCGATGTAAAAATAGCAAAGGGTCCCGCGAATGTAAGACGCCACTTCCTGCCGGCTATCCTATCCTCCTAAGGAACTCGTTCTCCATTTGGGCACCTCTAACTGTGTTCAGGCGAGTATCCCGCGCCAGAGTCGGATAAGAGCACTCTGAAAACAGAAGTTGATCGTCTGCGACTGCGATGCGCCGCACTGGAAAAGTGTCTCCAATCGAGCTCCCCAGAGACAGCCGCCGACATGCTTCGTGAGCTCGACAGTGAGGAGTCTACATCGCCTCCAGCGCCCCCGTCTTCACAATATCTCCAGTTCCCGGCAGATGAAGCCTTCAACACGGATGGGGGGTTGCTTTCTGACACAGATGGAGTCAGCAGGTACCTTGGAGAGACTTCAGGCGCGACTTTCCTGGATCATCTGAAGCATTTCATGCTCACGCTGGTCCCTCTGACTTTTCAGCCAGACTCTGACGATGGGTCGTCATTCGTTGCTTCCATTGGACAGTACCAGACTTTCGATTCACGGCAACTCCCTGAGCCAGACGGTAAGCCTAATTAAGCGCATGGCCAGTGAATTTTAGCACTAATGGGAGTTTGTCTACAGTAAACGCCCTGTGGTTGCCGTCATCTGCGGACATGGGTTCAATGCTCGCCGAGCTGCGTTACTACATACAGGACAATGCAGAGTGTGGGGGTATCTACTGGTACGTACATGGTAGATGAGCTGCACGTAGGATCAACACTGACCTTGTGCTTTCGTGGCAGGTGGGGCGATCTTGGTAGCGTGCCACCACCTTTGCCCAGCTCGGTTTCCCTGCATACCATGACGGAGGATTCATTCCGATATCTTGCATACTACCACGTGTGCTTTGCGCTAGCCTCATCTATTGGCCATGCATCACTTCGTCATTCCGAAGAGCAAACAGGAGAGGCATTCTTCGTGAGTGCAGACACACCGGTTCGCGCCACACGCTGACAGCGATCATCCCGACTGTAGAAGCGGGCCAGGCTACTCATAGGCAATCCGCTTGATACTGTTCGCTTTGCTCTAAGCGATGTGCCAGTTCTGACGTTGATGGCGTTCTACTTGATCGAGATCAACAGACGCGATACTGCATACATGTATGTTGGTCTTGCGGCCAGAATTGCCGTCATACACGGTCTTTTCAGGTCAGCAGAAGATGAAGCGAGTAAGCGCTCGTTTTGGACCCTCTACATCATGGATAGGTGGCTCTCTGTTTTGATGGGCCGGCCACCCACTATTGCAGACGAAGCAATCAGGCTTCCTCTTCCTTGCGATGTCCCGTAGGTCCTGGACCCTAGTGCCAGATTACACTGCTAATAGCTACAGTGCGATGCCACCGAGCGAAGGCATTCGTGCACATGTGGAGCTTTCCAGGATCTCAGGATTCATAGTATGCGAAACATTCAGGGTGGCGCCCCGTAAGCAACCGGTGCATGGTTCGACTGCTATGGACACCGCCTTGACGATGCTCCAATCCTGGCAAGCACGACTCCCGGTCAGCCTTCAGATGCCAGTAGACCTCAGTCACATTGATCCGTCCTGCTGCATTCTCCACATGCAACACAACCAGCTGGTCATTCTGACCACTCGCCCGGTTTTCTTCTCGGCCGTGAAAAAAGCAGTTGCACAGCGAGTGGTTCGAAGCCAGTCTCCCACCGAGCAGCATCCGCAACGAATACTCGTCCGCCTATGTGCCACTACGGCACATCGCAATCTCATATTGGCAGAGCGAATAACACAATCGGATAGGAAGCTGTTACAAGCTGGCCTGCACTTCTTGTTCAATGCGACAGTTATCTTGTTACTCAATCGCATTGTGAGCCTGCCAAACCTCGCAGTCAGTCACGATATGGAAATGGGCCAGACTCGCTCTATCACGACTACGGACGAGCAGCTTGAGTCGAGCATTCACTTTGCGACCCAAACGTTCCAGAACGAAGCAAAAACAGGCACAGGATATCCCAGGGACTGCTTCAGGGTCTTGCAGGATCTTAAATCCCTCACAGACCGCTACATAACATCCCAACACTCGATCATGAACCAGAAAAACTTAACAGATGGGACTTATGCCCCACTCTCCACAGCAGGTGACTTTCCGCTGGGCTTGTCAACAGCACAATCACAATTGGGCGGGACCGACAATGTTTATGAAGAAATGATGACATGGGTTCAGAGCGACGGATCGCGGCTGCATGACAGTCTTTTCATTTGATTCATGTGGTCGATCACTTGTTGTATACAAGCTTGCACGAATTCCGACAGTCAATTGACGATCCTTGAGGCCGGCTTCTCCTGACTTTGTCGCCTTTTCAAAGATGAGAAGCAGGCGGCTGGGGTGTTGGTCCGCCTCTACACTGATCATGATGTCTACATTCCATGGCAATATCCTATTCGTGCATGGACGGAGGTCTCGCATGACGGTCGCAAAAGCAACGAGACCACGCCCTTCTCGGCAGTTCAAAGGCACTCTTGATGTGTGCGAGCAACCATCAATTCGACGCAAAACGCGCTCTCACAGCCGATTTCGCCTTTCTGGCCATGTAGCTTCTCAGCGGGCCAGATCGCTTCGAAATTCGGCAGCGACGAATATTTGCTGCTTTGGCACACAGGGCTGACATCTGATGCGGCAGGATAGCGTCGGGGCATTGGAGCTACCACCCACGCCTGACAGGATCAATCTCGCTGTATCCCTTCTGGTAGACCGGAAACTCGTGCTGCCTGAGGAGTGCCTGATGCATTGTGGCTAGTGAGGCGTGACTGGGGCTGCCCCGATGCTTATTGGCTCGCTAGGACAGCATCGTGTTGCTTCGCGCCACACCAACACGACTTGATGACATCGCCCCGCAGACCAACGTCTCGCGAAGCAGTTGCTTGTACCTAGCGACTGCTACAGTCTCGGGCTGGGCGACTAGCAATGTTGGTAGGAAGCCGACAGTATCAGAGTGAGCCGCCTAATGAGATGAATCTGCATATAATGGCTGTCTGCCGTCCAGAGTAAGAGCACCATCACATTCATTCCAGCATCAATCAGCAGCTTCTACTTCTCTTTACCACATTCTCTTCTCATTTGATCTTCCCAGTGAAGATTTAGGCCGGTCCTTACCATTAGTCTACATTCTTTATCTCAACCACCACCAAACACATTCCTTTCTAACACCATCAACAATGGCTCCCATCTTCAAGTCCCTCGCTCTCCTGAGCTTTGCTCTCCTCGCCACCGCCCAGACCGGCCGATTCATTACCGCAGTATGCACTAGCGATGCTGGCTGCGACTCAGGCTGTTGCGGATTTGACTCTGGAAAGTGCGCAGCTGCATTCGTCGCCAACGAGCGCGGCGAGGGCTGCGGCAGAGGCGGCCAGAAGAACGGTGGTGGTGCTTCCAACGCGGGCGTCCTCAATTTCGGCGGCGCCAACAACCAAGCTGCTCCGGCCCCTGTAGCAGCAGCCCCAGCCCCGGTCGCGGGCGGAGTCGTGACCGTCAAGGGCACCGAGGGCACCGGCAACCAGGTCGTGCCCATCATCAACCCCGGTGGCAAGTTCATTACTTCGGACTGCAACTCCGACCTCGAGTGCACCGCTGGCTGCTGTGCCTTCAACACCGGAAAATGTGCTGGACCTGTAATTGCGCAAACCCGCGATGGTGGCTGCGGCCGTGGTAATACAGTGCCCAACAGGGACGCTGCCGACGCGTTCCTCAACCAGAGGCTCGGACGACGCGGCCCGGCTATGATGTAGAGGAAGCAAAACGGAGACCCGGAAGTGAGTAATGGTGAAGGGAAAGAGGTGGATAATACTTTGGTGGATTGGGATACGAATATATGTTCCTATGGGGCGACACATTCTTTTGCTATTGGGATACGGGTACATGCCTCTAGGAGGTCACACATTCTTTTGCTGGGTTGGATGGTTGATCGGGAACGTAGTAATATTTTGCTAGCCAATGGTTATTTTTTCCATGCCATTCGTGGTCTTTGCTGTGACTATCTGGTTGTGTCTCAAATGCACCTGATACTCTGAAGGTAAGCACAGGCGCAGTAGTAAGTAAACACGTTGAAATCGAGAGAATTGAAGCCCAATTTGATTGTTAAGTTAGTCGCGTTGTATTTCATGTTACTTTGCGAGACTAAGCTAATTACATGCTTTATCCGTCTGTCACGTCGCGTCACCACCCTCCGCATCTTACTTTGAAGCCCGCCCCTCCACTTCCTCAAATCCTCATGGCGTAGGAAGAGGTCTCAATCTAACCGATCGGGCCATCCTTGCACACAGAGTTGTCGTTGGAAAGGCAGGCCGTGTTGCAGTTGCCGCCCAGCTCCGCACATATCTAACAGCACAAATTCAGTGTTCATCCCGTACGCACTTCATGAAGAAGTGTCACTTACAGCTCGCGCGGACCCAACAAGTCCTTGTATCGAAAGCTGTTGAAGGGCTGTGTCCAGGCGATGCAGCATTTATTGGTTGGAGTCTTTTCGTGGCACACTTTCAGGTCGGTGGTAGAGACCAGGGTGTCGGGGTTTGCCTCGAGCATGGCTTTGAATGTGTTGCAGATGTTCGTGAATGCCTCGTTGCGGGCTTCGCATCTGACGTCTTCGAGAGTTACTCCTTCGGGGCATTTTTCGCGGCGCTCGAAGGTGGTAGCGGCGCTGTTGAGAGGAGTTGCGGGAATGGCGTGGGCGAGAGTGGCCAAGAAGCCAGCGACGAAGATGGAAGTGCGCATGTTGATTGTCTGATTCATTATCAGCACTCCTTAGTAGCAAAGAGACCAATCTGATCATACTCGTGAAAGCTTGTTTTGAAGATAATGAAGCTGAAGCGTTTGTAGTTGTTCGAAGAGTTGTTGAAGTAAAGTTGAGTTCCAAGTTGATGATTTTGATGAGCAGCGACTCTTGTACTCTTTTGTATCTCGAATGCCTTGAGCAAAACCTTCACTATCTGCTCAGTAATTATCGTGTTTAAAACATATTGTGTGCTGCAAGGTGTACTTGGCCACGGATTCAGGCGTGCCTTGTCCCATTTCAGTCAACGTCGGCTATCTCAATTCAAAAGTTTACTGTGACGTCGTGAATGGTTCTCAAACGACTTGTGTAGTTCAAGATGAGGCAGTCTGCGGTAGCATCCGACGTGGTGCATGCTCGATTTGGATCAGGATCACGAAAAAGTAGCTTTTATAGTTCCGAACGCAGTCAACATCTAATACTAATTGCTGACGCTGACGTCGAATTAGGTACCTGCGTAGCCGGAACTTATGCGACTCTTTGTTCTTGGTGGCCTGAATATGTTCAAGAACGAATAGAATGACATTAGATAGGGTCTAGCGAAAATTGCTAACTTATTCGAGCTCGATCTTCTGTCAATCCTAGCTGTAGTTATTCTTTGGCTTCATTTCGAACTCGAAGTACCGATGTGATATCTTTGGAGCAGATTACCAATTGCTGAATTGTCGATGTGGACTGGTTGTAGAGCACCCAAGGCCTTCTACGCCATCTCTTAACGCTGCGCGTTTTTGCCCCCTTCTAGTTTGATCGTCCGACGATCGCGATCGATTCGTCGTCTCCTCAATTTGAGCCCAGAACTTGCCTATGTGGTGTGCGCATTACAAAGATACTGATCGCCAGGTTCGCAATGTGGTCGGTTTGCATAGTATTGAGGTTAACGGAGTGGCCTGCTAACGCTGACGTGGAGCCCGCTAATCGAGCGAAACTGAGCTGCTAATCGTGTATTCACACAAGCTGCGCATACCTGAGAACCATCACTCATCTACCACACCATCCCCTCACACCCCCACACTCAACTACTGCGTAATAACACCATCAGTAATAAGCTCCTCATCAAACCCACCAGCCCAATGCCTAATCCAATTAAATATATGCCTATGCCAAAGCAAACTGTTATCGCGATTCGTCACCCAATGCCCCTCGTTCGGGAAGTGCAAGAAGCGACTCGGCACACCGAGACTCTGCAGCACGTTGAACGTCTGCAGAGGCTCGGAGATGACGACGCGGTAGTCGAGGTCGTTGCCGACGACGAATTCGGGGGTGCTGAAGTTTTTGGCGTGGATGAGGGGATCCCACCTGCACGAACGTTAGTAATAGTTCCATTGGTACATCATATGTAGATGTCAACACACTTCTCGTAGTTGTTGCGGTTGTTCCACATAGTGCCGTTGTTATCGCGCTGAATGAACCACAGCTCATCCGTAGCGTAAGAACCGACCTGCGTCATCTTGCCGTCGTGGCACACGAGAGCTTTGAACTCCTTGCCGAGGTCGTGGCCTTGGATCCAGTTCATCATGTAGCAGCCGAAAGACGCTCCAGCTGCGATGGCGCGGTCGGTATCGACGTAGGATACGTTGTCGCGGAGGTGCTCGAAGACTTTGACGAGGTCGGTGTACGGTGTGCCGCCCCAATTATTTTGGATCTTGTCGGTGAAGGCTTGGCTGTAACTGGGAGATCCGGTGAACTGCGTGGATGTGACGACGAAACCTTGGTCTGCCCATAAGCGCAGATTCCAACGCGTGCTCCAGGAGTCTCCTTGAGTAGATTGTGGGCCGCCGTGGACGATGAAGGCTAATGGGTACGTCTTGTTGGGGCTGAAACCTGTTGGGTAGAAGACGAATGTCTGGATCATGTCGCCGTCGTCGTTCTGCACCCAGAAGTCGGACACGTCTTTGCTCGAAAGCCCCTTGAGCTCTTCATCGACTTCGTTCGCGGTGAACAGAACTTTCTTGTCTTGGCCAGGGTATTGCTTGTAGAAGATACGGCTGGACCAGCTCGACGCGGCGGACACGAAAGCTGAGCCATCTGGCAAAACGCCAAAGTCAGAAACAATGCTATCAGGACCAGTGAAGTTGATAGGCTTGAAGTTTGCCGCTGCATCTTGAGGCACAAGCCACAGACGGACAGCCGCATGCAGCTCCGAAGTAACCCAAAGATCGACATCGTCAGGACTCCACTTCATGCCTGTCGGCGATGAGTCCCAGTCCTCGGCGACGGTGCGGATTGTGGAGTTGAGCCCTTCGATATCCGCCACGTACAGCTTGTAGCGATCAGACTCGTAGTCGATTCCATCTTGCTGGGTGAATGCGAGCTTCTTGCTGTCGTGAGACCAGACAGGGCCACCTGATGCACCTTGAGCGGCCTCGGGCGCAGTAGTGTTTGGACCATTGACTGGAACGGCAACTGCAGAGCCGTCGTGCGGCACAACGTAGATGTAGCTGGCAGTGTAGTTCGCCTTCGGAAGGTCCGGCGATTTTGTACGGAACGCAACGGTGCTGCCGTCAGGCGACAGATCGTAATCACTCGGGCTGCTTGAAGAGCCTTGAACAGGGCTCTCCGGTCTTGTGATCGTGTAATTCATCCCGTTTAGCAGATTCTTCATGGTTCCGGCCAAGGCATAGCTGCCGTTTGAGCTGCTCAAACTGCCAGAGAAGACCGAGTATCGTTCTTGCGCGATATAGTAGTTCCAGTGGCGGACGAAGTTGCTGGCGTAAAGCTGTCCCATGCTTTTCGCCTTGCTGGCAAGCTCTGGGTTGTAGGCAGATCCATTGTTGCCGTATGCCAGAGCGCTGACTACGAAGTTGATGGAGCCGGATTCGGTCTTTGCAGCCTTCAAGCCAGAGAATGGAGCACCCAGTGATGCGACCAGTCTCCTACAACGGTTCAGCGGCGGTCAGTACAGCGATTTTGTCCAAGACGTACGGTGAGAAAGAGCTGGCACTGAGATCTGCGGTGTAAAGCGCGACGCCTCCAGGAATCTTCTCGTTCGTGGCATTGATGTAGAGGATGCTGTCCTCTGAATCGCCAACCCAGACGACCTCGGACACCGCACTACCAAACGGCGCCTTGGTGACATTGCCAGTATTGGTGTCGAGGAAGTACCAAGCGGTCGCAGCCTTCGCTGTCGTCCAATTGTACTTGGTCTCGGAGTACAACGCTTTGTCCTGGAAGTCGTTAGTGAATCACAGTCACACGAGCCATAATTCACGCATACTCCTCGAGCATTCAATTGACCAGTACTCCGCCTCGCCGCAGCAAGCATGCCCTCGGTGGTGATTGCATTCGCCGAGCCCAGCAACAGGCTGGCAACCAGAACTGCAAACTTCATAGCCATGACGAGGGTAAAGAACGCAAGCAACGAGATTTGTCGGCCATGGCATGCTTTTATATCAACCCAGATTCTTGGATATCGGTCTCGGTGCAATCACTGCCAAGGACTGTAACGTTGAAAATGGTCGATTCGGGCAGGTCGAATGGGCGCCAAGAGAGCTTTCTGGGGCTTGTCCATCTTCGGGGCTGGGCGACGTTGAATCTGGCGGGGCGCCTCGTGATTATCGCGCGGTGCTCCTCGACCTGCCTGTTGTGGTTTGAGGTCGTGATGATACAGTCTGGTCGAATTTCAGAGTGAAAAGTGGTGGCTGGGTGACGGAGAGCCACGAGCCGCGACGGAGCGATTGGCGGCATGATGGCAGTAACTCGTAGTGGTCTGGCCCACCCGTCGATTTCGAAACCTTGTGATAGCAACGAGCTTTCGATTCACAAGCGGAGTTTGTTATATCGTACAACTATGTGTCCTGTGAGATTTGAATTGGGCAACGTCATGTGGGTGCAACAGCGGGCGTTCGTGTCGGATTCGAAGAAATGCTTTGTAGCCCTCCAAACGAAACGAACGATACCATCCACGCATCGACCCATATCTGAAGGAATGATATGTCCAGATTGATGCCCTTCAAAGCACAAAGTTCTTCGTAATGATTCTGTAGTATCAAAATCAACACCAGTCAGTAATTCCTGAAAGACCTCAGTAAGCGCGGTTGGTGGTAAAAAGTCGATTTCGGTCACGGCAAGCTGGGAGCTTCTGCGCACCTCCAATGATAAGACGAAAGCAATCTCATTGAACAAACAATTTAAGAAAGATTTACTCATTAGTGAAAGCGCCAGAATCGATTTCGTGTTCCTCGTATCTCCTCCAAGGAAGCTGGACGCGGTGAAACGCAAGTAGGTGCGAACTCGATCGACATGCACACTAGAAATAGCTTGTACTCTGCTGCGCCACAACCCGAGTCTCAACGGGCGACAGCGCTGCTGATCCTGCGCTTCCTAGCTACGTAGATTTATTGAAACACCACCTGTTCTTGCAATTACTGAATGCGGTTGCAAAACGAAGGTAATCGTAATGATGCTCAAGATGGCGAAGATAATCCAGCAAGAAGTTCAACGCTGCGGAAGAGGCTTGAATGGCTGCTGTACGTATTCCAAAATTAGTGCGGCACGGCCAATCAGCAGGATGACTGGCAGTTCTGTCACGACTTGTCAGACTGAGAGTTTTCTAGTACTCAAATGCTCTGTACGACGCTGTAGAACGTGGTCGATAGTATGCGGCCTATCGATAGGGTTTCTGGCCTGATTTGAGGCCAAAGCACGGTGATGGTGTCGTGGTGCTTACGCCCGCCTACATGGGATGCAGCTAAGACTTTGCGCTTGTGAAGCAGCAGGCTACTCCGCCACTGGGGAGTTTCACCCACTTCAACCGACCCGCTGGGGCCTGAGCCGGGTGTCTTTTGATTTCCTCTGCGACTTCACCTCAACTGCGTCTTCGATTCTCACACTCGCTTTACCACGGTTGTTATGCGTGCTGTCTGCTAGGTTGCGACTCCACCATCGCCCCTGCCAACGCATCATCGCTCCTGCCTCCGTGTGTCTCACCCTACCAGGCCATCCTCGTCGACAGTGCTACGATCCTCAGCTGGCATTTTCATCCTTCTCCCTATCGCCAGTCCCCCGGCGCCCAAATCCTCAGTCATCAACGACAGTCGCAAGCGAGACGTCATCACCATACAACCGGCGCATGCGACCGAACTCCCGATACTACCCAGTCGCCGCCCGTCCCTCGAACGACTTCACTGCCGCGCGTGGAGCTTTACGACATGAGGAGGACGGCCCCAAGGCAATAATGGCAGTCACAACACGGCGCAATGGCGCTGACCTGTCAGAGATAATCACGCAGAGCGCAATTCCAACCCACCAACCCACACAGCGACCACCGCGGTCCCGCCGGAAACAATGCGCCATGCCGTCAATCATGCTGCTTGTCCTCGCCATTGCCTCGTACCTCCCAATTGTAAGCGGCGTCTTCGTCAACTTCGAGAACTGCCTGAACAGGCAATTCATTACCCTCCGGGACACCGCGCCCATACCGTACTTGGCATTTACGCCGAAGTACCTGTGGGCGTCCTTCGATACCGGTAGACCAAGCCACGGCCTCAACATAACTGTTTATGGAAACGTATCAGGGCAAATGAACCCCGGGCCCTATCCGGACCGCAACGACGAGAGCTGGAGTAATCCAAATAGCTCTTTTGGCAAAATTATCGAGACTGAGCCAAGCACCAACAAATACACCACCCTCTTCACCAATTTTCAGGTGCTCACCTATTCTGCTGGCAGACTCGCACCTCGGCCATTTTGTGGCACTGTCATCAACCAAACCTGCCCACTTGCGCCAGCCTTTTCCGCCAATGCGAGCATCCCAGACGACTTCCCGGCCTTTAGCGTATCCCACGATTTTCACAGCACCTATTCATTCGCCACATGGGCGGCGACAATGAGTATTGTCTCCGGATTGGACACCGCCCAACCTCTGGGTTGTATTTCGGCCAACATCACACCAGATCTTGGCCCGAAACTGTCAGGTGCGCTCCGGTACCTCCCAGCTGCGGTACTTGCGCTGGTGGCTGTTGCGACTGTCTTTGCCGCCACCTGCAGCCCCTGGGGGACGTCAAACATCTTTCGCTGGACGAGCAACTACGGGCGAGATGAAGACCAGCTGCGCCTAGTCACCCCTGGTTTCGGTGATTGTTTGCAGTACATCCAGTTCATCGTCCTAGCAGGCAGTCTCAGTCTAAACTACCCGGGTTACTTCCAGCCTGTGGTGAGCCAGGCCAGCTGGTCCCTCTTACTGTACAACCAGAGCTTCGTCAGTGGGCTCAATGGAACGCAGAGTCTCCAGGACGGCATTTACTTTGCCAATGGCACCTACGGTCTTACGAGAATGGGCCAGTATGTTGGCATGTCAAGAGATCGCGATGTCTGGGCGTGCATGGCCATCTTCATCCTTGTGCTTATTGGCATCGTTGTACTACTTACCCAGCTTGGTTTCATCGCGAGATGGGCTTACAGACGTTTCACCAACGACCAAAGCGGTGATCTCACCGGGAAGAACTGGCCGTTCACCTTCGGTAACATCGTCCGGGTCATCTTCAACTACTTCATGCTTCCCATAATTTGTCTATCACTGTTCCAATTGGTGGTGGCTGAACGATCGCCAGCTTCTGTCGTAGCCTCTGCCGTCATATTGTTAATCTTGGTTGCTGGATCAGCCATCTGGATCTTCTGGTTCATCTTCACAACACGCCCGCGCGCCCATCTTTTCGACGACCTACCAACAGTGTTGTCGTACGGCCCACTCTACAATACATACTCGGACGATGCGGCGCCTTTTGCATTCATCCCTGTATTACTTACAGTCATACGAGGTGTCGCCATTGGCGCCATTCAGCCTTCTGGAATTGCGCAGATTATTATGCTTGCTATCTGCGAAGTAATCCTAATCCTAACACTCCACGCTTTCAAGCCGTTCCAATCCAACACCTCGATGAACGCCTACCACACATTCTTTTCGGTCGTCCGGCTCGCATGCATAATGCTCATGGTGGCGTTCGTGCCTTCCTTGGGCGTCACAGAAGCACCCAAGGGCTGGATAGGCTACGCTATTCTCCTCCTTCACGCCATCGTCTTGGTATTTGGCTTCTTTCTCAACTCTTTGCAAACCATCATCGAGGTATGCGCCAGACTCGGGGGTGCGGGAGAAAATCAAAGAGGAGGATTGACCAAGGTGTTTGGGAAACGTCAGCTGTCCAAGCGGAACAAGCACCGGCACCAACGCAGCAGTCTCAACTCTAACGCAACGATGCTCAATCACGACGAAGGCAAGAGCATCGCATTGATGGATAGTAGATCCAGGAGCCTCTCTGTGAGCTCTGCAGTACTTCTCAACGGCCCTTACGATCGGGACAGCCAGCGTGCCAGTATGGGCTTTGAGGGCTTCAGTCAAGGTGACTACAGTGCCCATGGAGGTACCAGCCCGAACACACCCGGCGTTACTTCTCAGCCATTCAACTTCTTGGCTGGCAGCTCCACGCAAAGCTCACGACGTCCAACAATGGGTACTACTCTAGACGCAGCAGACCCCTACTACCGACCACCGCGACCTCGCAAGCATACTATGGACTCAATGACGCCCGGCGTGGCAGGCAGAAGGCCTTCAGAAGGTGCTGACATCGCGGACGCGCCCTACTCGGATGACGTGGATCTCGAAGCAGGTGATGTAGGGGATGGTCCGTCTCGAAACTCTGGAACGCCAGCTCCGGCATATCTGCGCATGAACAGGGATGATTCCGACCCGAATCTCGAGCGACGGAATAATACAGACTACTCTGTGCGAGAATCGGATTTCTACTACGGCCTCCGCGGACCCGCTCTGTCCTCACAGCCTACTAGAAAACTCAAGACTGGGCCGGCTGACCCAATGAGCCCTGTGTCTTCAGCAACTGGCTGGTTCAAGAGCCTGAACCTGATGGGTGGGAGGAAGAAGGAGAAGAGCAAGGGCTTTGAGGTTGTCAGAAGTACGCGGATGCCGCCCCAGATGATGGCGGTGGACGAAGATGAAGAGTCTCCAGAGCTGGCACAGGAGCCATACCGAGACAGCCCAGGGACGCCACCACGGGCTAGGGCACTGTCAGGTGGTGTTGCATCGGCTGGTGTACTTGCTGGAACACGGAGCAGATCATCTAGCAGTGGGTCGAATACGAGCGACGTCGAATTTGAGAGTGCGAACAGGATCTCCGCTATCGCGCCTGCTTTAGGTCCGATTGAGACCGGTGGAGGCATTGAGCTGCCGAGCAGAATCGGTTCGCGTGCGTCGCGGGCCACGCAAGGACGGGCGCCATCGAGTCGAGTGCCTTCGATACCGCGCAAGAACTCACGGCGTACAAGGTCAACAGATGCGGCGGTACTTCATGATCGGCTTTCGACAGTGATGGACTCATCCTCTCCACCGAACCCCCTGTTCCCTGCACAACCATCCAATCAGCACTTGCAGCCCACTGCCAGCGGGCTGCCAATTCGCATGCCTTTCGGTTCCACCGAACCGTCGCCGTCACCCGAGCGCTCTCCCGCACACTCGGCAACATCTAGCCTGTTTCGAAACGACGGCATCAGCGACTTTGTTCCGCCACCGCCAATAGGGGCGCAAGACCACCCACTCAGCACTGGATATGTGCAGCACCACACCACCAAGGACAGCTTGCACAGCGACGGCTACGCCGCGGGCACTCATCTCGAAGCATCAGCCGAAATCGTTAATCGAAGCCGCAGCGGAAGCACGCAGCAAAGCGCACGGAGTCACCATTCGAAGTGAAGCGTCGATGTTCCCACTTCACCGTAATCTACAACAGTCATATGACGAATCTCTTTGCTGTACAGTCACAAAAAGCAGTCCTTTCCGGCGTTGGAATTTGGAGGAGTGATATATAGCATCGCGCGGCGTAGATGGGAACATATATGTGTTGGTTGGATCTAGCGACATTCTTTTTGTACATGTAGCGTAGCGATAAGAGCTGGCGATGGCTGGCACGTATATTGTAATGTGAATATTTGAGCACTTCCAAATTTTGAAACGATTGCTTGATGCTGTGAAAGCCTGCGGAGTGAGTTCCCGGCTGGTCTCCACAGTAACTTTAGCCTAGCGGCAGGGCGGGCTTGTTTGGGCATCGGTCACGATAGGGCATGTTATCGTCGGCGCCTGAGGCACGAGACATTCTTCACAAGCCGAGCCTCAGTCTCCAGCGGGCTTGGAGGACTGCTACGTGCTTGACATAGCCAGTTCTGGCATCTGCTTCTTGTTCTTGGACACTTGGATTGCGCTGGCACCTTTACTGACGCGGAAGTCGCGAATCGCCCCGCAACAACGAGGACCCACCTCCGGCTTCACCGCAACCGCGACGTTGTGCTTCAGTACGTGAGCGAGACCTCGCGGTCGTAAACTGGGGAAAGGACTAATAGAAACAGACAGACGCCCTTCTATCACTAGCTTTTCTAAGCACACACTCTCCTTGCGGCAACGAACAGCAGATGGTGGCGGCATGCGGCCGTGAGCTCCGATACCTCCACCGATCGCCCTTGCCCTCCTCACGCCTCGCTCCTTCACCACTCTTCGAATACGTCCATTTCTAGAAGGCAGTCATGACGCCAAACAATAGCACACAGCACGCGCCTTCCCCGTTTCCGCCGCGGCACTCGTCGCTCGACAACCACCGTCACAGCACCACATTACCAGCGGAAGCGGAGGCGAGTGAAGGATACACAAGGCCGGGCTACTCGCATGGCGTGGTAGCTTCACATTTACTGGCACGTGGGAGCGAGGCGGAAACGTGGATGGACTTCCTAGCGGACCAAAGCGGGAATGGAAGTAGTTCGACATCGGTCCCACCGGTGAATCCGCGCCCTGGCAGTAGTGAGAGACGACTGCCCAGGAGACCCTCACAGCACGACATCGACCGCACCGAATCGTCGTCCTCACGCAGCTCCGACCGCAAACGCCGCCTGACCACCGCTGACGTGCCTATGCGCCGCCCTTCGAGCATCAGAATGCACTCGACGACTCCGGGAACTTCAACCTCAGACCCCATCGTGCTCGACTCCTCGCCAGCACCCGCCTCTACGGAACGAGCACTGCCGCCGCTGCCTCCCCCACCACGTCCTCCGCCCCGCGACAACATCCAGCTGACTCGCAGGATGAGCGACATTGTACTGCCGCCATGGCAACCCGACGCTGACGTTTCCCAGTGCCCCGTGTGCGGGAGAACCTTCACGTTTTTGTATAGGAAGCATCACTGTAGGAAATGCGGCAGGGTTGTGTGCGCCACGTGCTCGCCGCACCGCATCACCATTCCGCGGCAGTACATTGTCCATCCGCCCTCAGACGGGTCGACCAACGTTATCGATCTCACCGGCGACGACGACACCACCATGTCTACTTTTGGCCCGTTCCGCAACCCAGCGCTCGGCGGAGGCGAAGAAGTGCGTGTGTGCAATCCGTGTGTACCTGATCCGAACTATGGCCCGCCGCCGCAGTACTCTTCTCCAGGTCTACCGAGCCCGTATACGAGCCAGTCCTCTTCGTCGTCTTCAAGGCTGCAGTTCCCACCCGGTCAGCCACCGCATCCACGTGCCCACCGCTCATCCTCCAGCGCGCACGACACTTCACGGCTAGCTCACGCCCAACCGCCACGTCTCCCGGATGTCTCACGCGACAGCAGGCGATCGAGCCATCACACATGGGTGCCACCGCTCCCCACTGGCCAACAGCCCTCTCGCCCATCCGACTTGATCTCACGCTACACCACGCCCCAGACCTTCTCCGCCTCGCACTCTGTCCTCAGCATGTTTCCCCGCCACGCACCCCCTCCACCCATACCCACACCTACGCGCCGCCAAATCGCCGAGGAAGACGAGTGCCCCATCTGCGGTGAGGAATTACCCCCGGCTTTCAACGAGTCCTTACGAACGCAACATATCGAAGAATGCATCGCACTGCACTCTGGTTCGCCCGCACCGCTAACGCATACAATCTCTGCGAGTTTACCGAACCCAGCTCGAGCGCGCGGTATGTCCGGTGTGGGTGAGAGCAGTAGTAGTCGGCAGGCAGTTGCCGCGCGCGGCATGTTCCCTTTTACCGCGACGGAGAAGGACTGCGTTGATGCGGATGGTAATGAGGAGGAGTGTGTGATTTGCTTTGAGGAGTATGGGGCTGGGGATAAGATGGCGCGGTTGGTGTGTTGGTGTAAATTTCATGAGGTAAGTCTGCGAATTGTGATGGAGTGATGGATGTGTGCTAATGTGGTGCAATAGAAGTGCATCAAGGAATGGTGGGATAAGAAAGGGCGGGGGGCGTGTCCGACGCATCAGCTGCATGAATGAGCGTATGCTGCTTTTTGGGCTGAAGGGACTTTGGATGGAAGGAAGGGAGTGGAAAGGCGTGGCGTTTATATGGTGATACCCTTCTTCATTCGTTCTCGCTTTTGTTCCTGGTTCACGTAGCGATGTTTAGCGTGGTATGAGTACGGCATATATGCTTTGCATTTTGATTTGGTTCTGGATCTGGTGATGGGTGTTAGTGGGAGTTGTGCGGCCTTGGGAAGGAGACTATGTGGATAGTGTGATGCGCTATCCAATCCAAGCCTATATATACTCGAGCTTCTGCCCTAATACCAATAACCCTCAAGTCAAATACGTCTAAAAGAAAACCTGTTTAGCTTACTCATCCATGCTTGTTTGCGTGTATGCAGTTTTTGTATGTCTGTATCCGTTTTTGTTCTGCGCCGTTCATGGTGTTGAGCATGGAGGCGTAAGAGAGAGAGAGAAATGACTTTGTACTAGGTGGATGGGTATACAATATAGCTGTAACGAGTTTGAAATTTTGTTGAGCTGACGGAACGGGCATCTGGGATCTGGGAATGTGTGGGTGGCGTGTGGATGGGTGGGGATGGATGGGATAGATTCTTGGTTTGGAGGAAAGGAATGGTGAAGTGGTGGAGGTCAAGGGACGGAGTGTGTAGGGAAGAGTTGTGCAGGAGGAAAGAGGAGAGGCGCTTTATGTGTAAGAGCAGAATAATACGGTCACGCAGGGTATTTTTGTGCGAGTACGAGGGGGAGTGAATAGTGCGATTCGTGACGCGAAGTTGAGCTGGTTTAGGGGCGCATTAAGTGGGTGGACTTAGTCTTTGTCGCGGTGCTGTGCTGTGCTGTGCTGTGCTGTGCTGTGTCGTGTTATCTTATAATCGAAATACTGCGCATGACATATGAAGAGTTCAACGGTTAATATGAGAAGAACAAATGTAGAAAGGAATAATTGATGAGATATAAGCAAGCTCTGCGCCGAAACGCGAGCGCGATGGGGTGAGTAATAATGAAGTAATTAAGCTTGTTTCTTTGTTTTAGAGTGTTTGTTTGCGTGGCACTCTTCTCTCTGGTATCTTGCATATACCGAGCGGATGTTCTTCGTGTCTGGGACGTCTGCTATTTAGGTAAACTAGTAGAAAGCATACCTCGCTCTACTACACATGTAATCTCTTTTGCTAACCCTGTTCGATATGCTTTCATATGTATGACTAGTGGGGTTCGAATAGGGGCATGTATATTCACTGCAAGTAGGCACGAGGTTTCATTACAGCCTATCCCGTTAGAAATGATAATGAAGTAGCATTTGAAAGAAGCACGAAAAAATTGCTTGCTGTATATCGTGTTTCACAAGCTAGCCGTTAAGTGCTTAAACAGAGGGGAGTAAGAAAGGGACCCATGAATGCGATAGGTGAATAAAGTCCGTGGGAATGCGAGGTCTGGGCTCGGAAACCGATGCTTATGCGTTTATGCGCTTGTGAGTGCGTAATTGAGGAGAGATGAATACACCCTTATGGGTTTCGTGGGCGCAGAAATGCAGGCAAGAACACGAGATTGGGCGGGGAATTTGATGAGACGAAGTAAAGTGATGGAAGTGGCAAATAAATGCACGCTATTGTTAAGTACACGTACACGACTTCAGATTCGACGGTTTGTTAATCGCCATTTGAGTGATGCGCCAGTATGTTCATACAGGCTTACTATCTTACATCGTTCGAGGCAAAGAACAGCTTCTTTGTCAATTGCCTTGCGCCAAGTAGTTGGGTAGAGTGCTTATGTTGTGCTCGCGGTGAAGTCGTCAACGTAACGCAACACATTCATGCCAGCCGTACGAAGTACAAACTCGCCATATATACCGTAAAACACTCACCGTGGCTGTCGTAAGACGCTATCTGCCTTTGATAAGGCGCGTAGCAGATCAAACACACTTTGTCTGTCTTGATTCACACTTTTAGATACCTATGTTGTGTCGCAGTGAAATGGTAGCCTCCACTGTGTCCTCGACAGCGTACACTAAACGAACACCTCACGCTCTAGCCCCACGCTTTCAGCATCCCACATCACTTCTCCCATCTCAGATACAAATGCCCACATACAGCAACACCGTTCTTATCCCAATTCTACTCGTTAGCTCAGATACTCACTGACCCATGCTTGTCTCCTCCACACCAATAGCGCATTCCATGGGCAACACCCACATCCCAGTCGGACAGAAGAAGCGCAGGTAGGTACTCGGCGCTTCATCTCGTGCCAATGGCCGGTCGTGCGGAAGCTAGGCTAAGCTACTAGCAGACGGGTGTTGCGAATAGATTTGTTTCTGCTTCGGTAGCGACCTGTCTCGCTATCAGCTACGCTGCAGCGACTTCCATATCCGGATGTGTTGAGTACTTCCTCACAGGTGTAGGAGTGATGTGGTTGGGCGCTCTATCAACCAGACGCGTGGTCAGTGGCCGCAAACGTGACAGCAATCTCTTACTCATGGAAATGCTGACAATTGCTGCTGATCTGGCTGTGCTGAGGATCTGGAATCTTCCAGTGTCAATAAATGTGGTCGAAGAAGTAATTGAGTCATTGATCGACAGCGTAAGGTAGAATCGCGTCATAAACGTGGGAGTAAACGTGGGAATATACGCGGCAGCGGTGATAAGAAAGCCGCACGACCGGACGAACGGCGACTACAAGGTATCGAGACTCGCCTACCGTTCGCCTCCAAATTTCTTCTGCCTGGTATACACAATGACCGCATTCTTGCAAGAAACCATCTCAGCCTAGCGTTGTGCAACACAAGCTATGTCATTCCTCAGGGTCTCAAAAGCACGCCGGCTGATGTACCCGCGTCCATAATCTCAGGTGTGCTTCTTGCACCGTCGCTATGGAGACTGCTTGTCGGCGAGACAAAATGTCGAAGGAGATACGCAAGCAAGGTCTTTAGTCCTGTGGCTGTCGGGTGCAGCATCTTTCTCCACAAGCAGTGGCAGGCTTGTGCTACGCCGCTTTTGGGCGAGGTACAAAGATGTTCTGCATTGGGAAGTTAGTCATGTGTATGTCAGCTCAGCTCCTCGAAAATGTGACGTGTTAAGCGAAAGGAAGCATCTGGCCATGTGATAATATCAGGATCTGAGAATAGTCGGGAGGAGGATCCAGAACGTAAAAGCAACCAGCAACCAGCAAGCCCGGCCAGGAACACCTTTTCGTGCGTGAGATTAGTGATCGAATGACAAGTGAATCGTAGCCGGATGATCTCGTAGTGCAAGACACGCGATAGACGTGTCTCGTGGAGCCCCTGCTATGTAGATCGTAGTTCAATGACGGTCGCAAAAGCTCCCAGGCACGGGGATCATCACCATATAACCGAGCCGTTTGCATACCGCCAAACGAATTTGGAATACAAACGTGCGCGAGGACTCGATGACTATAACCCGTAATAGATCAGTAGCGTCTCGAGACGCAACCAAAAAATGAGGCTCAACGTGCAAGACCCCGTCATCCACATCCCCCAAACTCAATCGGCCAAGCCCCAGCCCTCGCTAATCTGCACTCGCAAGCCCCAAATGATCGCCGAGCAACCCTGAGCCAATACGCACTGCAACACCCGCAGGAAGTGATCTCAGTTGCAGACGGGATCACTGGGCGTGTGGACCTGACCCAGCTGCTCAAGGAGGCGCTTGCTGCCGTGCAAGGTATCATGCCTTCACCGATGCGTTACTTTTTGCGCAGCCCTTTTCGCCGCCCTGGCTCGTATCCGAGCGCCTGTCACCCCAGTCTATCGGAACGGTTGCTTAGTGTGTATGCAGGATGAGATGAGATGAGCGTGCAAGGGGCGGGTAACCATTGATTAGAAATTGGGGAAAGGGCCGCGAGCGTGCCGGCCCGCGAGACATGCTTGCGCGAAAGAAAAGGAAGAGAACAATTCTACTTTCTACTCGATTGTAAACAAATCCTTCGGTGACCAAGTTATCGGAATCCCACGTGTGGTGTTTGACGGCGCTGATCGTCCTACCCGGAAAGCGCTAAAGCGGGTGATTGCACCGCGAGGCTGTGACGCCGATCTCTGGACCAGCCACCTAAACCAGATATGTGGGTGCGCGGGCGATATGACCAAAATGGGCGATCGTTCTTACGTACTGGATTCGAGGCATGAGGATAGGCGAGTTTGCTCGACGCTTGGTGATGTGTCATGTTGAAGTTATAGTTGTTGATGGCAAGAAGCAAGGGCAGGGAGGAGTGCGGCTGACTAATCGAGACATGACGACGTAAGGGAAGTGCAGAATGTAGATGCAACGGGAAAGAGTCGCGAGCAGTGATTTTGCATGTTTTCAAAGGTTGCATCGAGATCAATTGATGGGTATCTATGCCGAAGCTTACAAACACACTGCCTACAACCAAGTGCAGACGAAAAACAATAGCAGAACAACTTTACAAACGATAGTACTGTACAGATTCGCAGTGACTTTGTGCAAAAAATCCACATCTTAACCAGGCCCACTGCTTTCCAGCCAACGTCTCCAGTCATCCGCCGAGATCCCAGACGTAGTTGTTGCATGCGAGAGTTGCATCGGATAAGACGCAGCTGTTTGCGGCCCATCAAGTAGCAGCCCATGCATAACATTTGAGCTTCCTGCGGGTGCCCACGGTAACTGACTGCCCATGGACTGCGTCGTGCTATGTGAAAACTCTCCGAACGAAGCTTGATCAGATATGACCGGGAGCCTTGCGCGTGGCTGCGCATTCTCAGCTGTGAAGCGTGTGTTGATGCGGTGAGGCGCGCGCGATGCCGGCGGCGCAGCGGCTACCTGGGGGATCGAAGGACAAGAGTTGTGTCTCATCTGCGCGTCCAGCCCTTGACCCGGACGCTGAAACCTGCCCGTGTCGAGTATCGGAGCGGTGTTTGGCCCAGCCGCCACCGACAAATGGTTCCATGGTTTTTGATGATCTTCACGCAATTGTGCATGGCGAAAGTGAGGCGGATGATTTAGACCCTTGATGGAATTTGGACGGTTCTTAATTTGCTGCTGCGGCGGCGCTCGCGATGTCGGGACTGTGACACCGGGTGGCGGAGGATCGTCCATTGCTTGTGTCGCGTATCTCGTGGGAGCCGAGCGCATGGTCGTCGATCTCGGCAGGCCCTGCATGACTCCCGCGGATCGAAAATCGTCAAGATTTTCGCCAGGAAGTGGCGACCTGATCGGACTACCAGACAATGTGGTATCGCCGAACATCTCCTGTTTTGCATGGAATCCAAGTGTTGGTTCATTCCCTTCAAAGTTCCAGGTGATTGGCGTAAAAGCTTCGGGTACGAAACCTTGCAGGCCAGAGTCTTCGAGGAGCAGCATTCCTGTGGCATTCATGACTGCGTCTCCACACATTGACCGTGATGCATGTGTTGCTTCACTCTGAACCCCCTGCATCTCGTTGTCCTGTGATCTTTCTGGCCTCGGAGGCCTTTGTGTTACAGCTTTTAGTTCTTGCAGCCCCCAACTGATTCTTTCAATCGCCATGCTCGCAAGCTTGTGAACGCCCTGAAGCTCTAGGAATATGAAATATGCCTTTTCGACATTTGCTACACTTGATGTAACTTCTCCAAGCTCAATGGCGTCAAGCAGTAACAACATACAGGCATTGAAAGCTTGTTGCGCCATGGTCCACGAAACGAGTGCAGCAGGTACGCGTTCGTAAAAGAAGACGAAGACATCGAGAATGTGCGTAGCAGAATCAATGACCAGATCGCGACCGCGGAGTGGCAGGTCTGCTGCTATCGGTGATGCTTGAGATGATGCGGTCATTCGGTTTATTGCTCTGAAAGTCGGTGTTGAAGCCTTCGAAAGGAGATTGTATGGCTGGATGTTAGACTTGTCGAGTCGCTGACGATTAAGAAGAACGATGTAGGTGTGTGTCTTGCAATAGTATACTGTAACGAGGTCAGCGCGCGTCATATATCGCATTTAGATAGCGCACCGGCGGCCATGGCATTCAAAGGCCATTCAGGAAGCTCTTTGCCCTCTGCAAGCCAAGACTCATCGAATTGTAAAGCCTCGGGCATGGTCTCAACTAGCGATCTGAACTCATCTGTCAACTCATCGATTCTGGCAGTGTTGAGTACATCACTGCTCAGAGCTCGTCTTGCAAGAACGGTGAAATGGTTTACAAAGTCGCCAAACCTCAGCATCTGGCGATCGGTGGTGAGCTCAAGTGGAGGTGGGCAATCCCCAATGCCGCTGATACCAAGAGGTCGGCCCAACGTCATCGAGTATTGCTCGTCCATGTGCAACATCCACCACCAGATAGTCTGTCGAGTGGAACATTCTCGCTGAGTTGGGGGAACGGGGTTGAGATGCTTGGGGTGACGATGTAACCCGATCGAGTGGGCCAAGCGGATCGTTGTGCCGAAAAGTGTCCACGCATCCAAGAACCGGCCGCTATTGGTGAGGTATGGCCCGATCATGATGAGAGCTTGTATACCCAATAGGGATGGCTTGTGCATGAATGATGCCAAGCGAAGTGCTTGCATAGCCGCCGCAACTAGCCATTGTCAGTAGCAAGATCATTTCCGCAATGCTGAACTTACTGTATATGTCGCCCTTTTGAAGTTCTTTAAGCATAGCTCCAGCCTCCCATCGATCCCCAGACCTGTCCCACACGCAGTGCTGACCACCCAAGGCTATCGCGGCAAAAAGAAGAGCAAGCATATCGGGACACATCTGAGCGTTCTTCTTGGCATCTTTCAGGAAGCGGTCGACTTCACTTTTGGTGGTCTCAAAGGGCACGTACGGAAAGGAGCATACACTGACTCGCTTTTCGAAAGCAGATAATCGCTTGTCCAATTCTTCTCCCTGCGGAAGACAACCGAGTAGCTTTGGGATGCATTCTTCGGCGTTGGCTGCGAACAGCGTCGGAAAGGGATAAGGTGTGGGAGTCTCCGGCGTGAACATGTCAGATCCTTTTGGCAACAGGTGCGCCAACGACGCAGATGTAGTGTTGATGTTCACATTGGCAAACTTCAAACCTGTTAGTCGTGTAAAATGCAAACTGAAAAGGCTGCCTACATCTTCGACAACATTGGCTAGCCCGGGGGAGCCAAAGTAGATGCTGTCTTGCCACTCGGAACCTTGGAAACGTTTCTGTTTTGTTCCACGACGCTTTTGTACTGCATTTGTTCTTTCACCCATATATGAGCCGGGAGACGGCGCAATGTCTGACTCATCCTCATCGATAGGTATCTGACTCGCGCGTAATTGTTCCTTTAGGCGCATGTTCTCGGCACGCAGCTTGCGCAATTCGTAAGATTGCTGAATTGGTGCGTAATCTCCCGCTTCCGCAACGAAATGGCACTCCTTTGGCTGCCCTCGAGCACAGCATGCTGAGCATGGCTTGGTTCGATCGCACTGTGTCGCGTTAGTCAAAATCAAGACACTATAGTTCATGTCTCATGGACCCTGCGATCGCAATGATGCAGGGAATGCTGAGTCGTACCTTGACCTTCCGCTCACGACACTTGGTGCAAGAAAGTAGCTGTCGTGGCTGTTGCACCTGCTGCCTCCTCTTGTTGCCATCGGGAGGACCGAGAGATTGATCATCAGACTTGAATTCACTTTCCCGATAATAGTCCGACATGATAGGGTACAGAGTCGCAATTTGACATCGGCGGATGATGAGGAGGAAAACACAGCGCAAATTGGACACCTGCAGAAAAACATGCGAGGATACTGCTGACAGACCGAAAAAAGCTGAACAATTGCATTAGAGAAGTCAGGAACGAATGTGGGCGTCGTCTTTTAAAGAAGGAATGGAAGGCGGAGCCGTGGTGAAGTGATGTCCGAATGATCGATCAATGAGATAACATTGGAAGCCTCATTCTCCAACTGTGTTCAATTTGGACCTCGATAGATGCGCTGAATTCGAGTGAAAGCCAGTCAGGGCTGACCAAGATTTCAAGAAACCAGATTGGTCGTGCTGCATCGCGTATGGCTGGAATATCAAAGAGTGGTCGTACCAGGATATCGCCAAGCAGTCAAAGGCATGTCGAGAAATCTACGCTACATGAAACTGTGCACAGATTTGGCACACACTTACCACGGTCCGATCCACTGGGTCATGGCCATGTGCCAACCGGATCGCTTGCCGATCTTGCTCTCATTCGGCTTCAGATCAACCGTGGGGTGCGTTGCTTGCAGTAAGCCATTGACGCCCTTGTTAAGTCTTGCGCCGTGGTGGCGCGTGGTGGCGCCTTGCGGCGCCTGCAGACCACTCTGTTGGTGCACATCCAGCTTTCGTCACTCTCGCCGATTACTACACATGCGCCGACGCCGCCGCTAATTGATCATTCGCTTTGCGAGCTCCTCTTTGATGGGAGCTGGAACATATGGTATTTGGAATGCTGCACGCCATCGGTTAATACCTGGCATATGGCTGTGCTCCCGTGCCGTGCCGTCGCAGGCACCGCCACGTACCACTACTGCGCGAACACGCCCAGTTCCGCGACCTTTGCGTTCGGCGCAGAAAGGGAATCCGGAAGATGCACTTCATGGAACCACGATCAAGCTGAGGCCACCCTTTCCGCAACAAGTATGTCACTCCATTTACAACCTCGCATCTCGTTGGCAATGTATCCTGCGGTTCACGTGGGGCAAGTGAAGCGTGACATCTGGATTCTGGCCGCCACACGCACCTCATGTGAAGATAGTCTTATTCGTAAGGAGCCAGACATGTGCTCCATGCGAGCCCTAGATCCATCCGACTGTGGCTCAGAAAAGGGAACGTGCGGCGTGAGCGACTTTGCCTCGATCTTGCGGCACTAGGTCGCGTTGCAGATGATCCCTTGCTCCAGCTATCAGTATTGAAGATATACAAGATCGCTATGTGTAAGTATCGCTATGTGTAAGTACTCCAACACGTCCTCGAATGGCGTGAGTCTGCGAGGTAGGTTGCCCTGCTTGTGGCATTGGAAAACGGTATGCGAATACTCCCTTGCTCCAGTGCTTGATATGAGGCTGCCTATACCAATGGATCTTCCCGCTGCAGCAGCCGAATGGGCTTCACGTACAGGTGGCGGGAAAACATATCTATGCGCTCGAGCCGAACTTCCCACTCATCACCGGCCTGAGCATCTGACAAGTCAATCATCAATGCCGGAAACCCGTATTCAGGAAGCACGCCTTGCACCAAGTTCGCAGTTCGTCCAATGCCTGTGCCTGTGTCCCGCGCCCAGAATCTAAATACCTCAGGGAGATCCGCCTCTTTGTAATAGAAGGCGCGGTGCAATGCCAGCATGCTCCAGTGCCTGACAGACATCCTTTTGGTGCTGCTGATGATTCGCTCCCGAGGCGAAAGCGTGACAATAGATTCCTGCATCTGGCGCTGGGTGAACGGAAGGATTCCGCGAGAGCCAGGCGCGACGAGGCCCAGACCGCTGGCCTTCTTGCCAATTTTGGCTTCATGCCGAATCGCCGCCTCGATCTGCCAATGGGCGATCATGTCGCTAAAGCGTCGAAGCGGGCTTGTCACTTTGACGTAGCCTGGAACTCCTATGATATTGTGGGAAAGAGGCGATGAGTGTGCGATCGCCCGACCTAGTGTCTTAAGGTATCGCGATGCCAAACCGTGGGGAACCTCGCTACCTTTCTCAATGAGCGGCATGACAAAGCGATCCCTGAGTTCTGCAGATGGTATTGTCTCGCTCTGTGGAGGTGAAACTGTACCCCGATACATGACAGGTATGCCACGCTCATTGCACCACGAAGCAGCCGTCGAACAGGCTAGCAGCATCATCTCTTCCACGATATTATCTGAGCTTACGCCAAAACTGATAAGACCTTTGGGTACGCGTTGAGTCAGCTCGATGATGGGATCTCCTCGCACGAGCCGAGATCGATCGGTTGAAGGTGGATGCCAGGCGATACGAGGTTGGTCAGTGTTTTGGAATACACGAACTGAATGGCCGAAATTGCCTATCCGAACACCGCCGGCCCTTCTGCGTGCACTCCACAGGGCTTTTGCCGCACTATAAAGATCCTGAAGATCCTTGAGCTCTTCGGCAGACAAGTTCGGCGGTTTGCTACTCTGTCCAATGACCGGAATATCGCCGCCAACGACTAGCCTGCGTGTCTCTTGGGCCGTCTGGGACGTCGATCCGCCAAGAAGTGAAGATACATCCGCCGGTGTGATGCTGATAATCTTCCGCACTATGCCTGGCTGGATCTTTGTTTCTAAGGCGTTGCCGTCTGCGTCTATCCTGGAGCTGAACGTAAGGACAGGTCGGTCGCGGTCCATGCTGAAGTAACCTTGCGTGGCCCAAGATGGCAACATTGGAAAATTTCTTTCTGGGGTATAAACCGTCTCTGTCATGTGAGCCGCAAGACCGGACAACGTGTGCGTTTTGTCAAAGAAGGCTGTTGGGTTTGCGACATGAACGTGCACCCAGAACTCCGTAGTACTTCCTTTGACCTGTTCAATAGAAATGCCATCGTCGATTTCCTGCGCGCCGGCATCATCGATGCAGTAGACAGTCGTTGTGCCCCAGTCGCGCCGGAGATGAGCCATAGAGTCTCGGAAATCGGGGTTCTTTTTGGTCTGTTCAGCTTTCGTATTGAGAAGCTCCAAGTTGCGCGAAAGGCGAACTGTCGGAAGCATGAGCTGTTCGTCATAAAGAGTACGGTTCTCGAAAGGAGTGACGACTCCAATCTCCTGCAGAAACAGCAAGCCAGTATGGCATCGAACCTCACTAGCGACAGCATCTGATAAGCCAGTGTTCTGAACGGTTCCTACTCCGTAGCATCCAGTTGCTGCGACAAGGCTTGCGCAGGCTGAGTGGAGGCCGCCGTTCCCCTCGAACTGTCTAGTAAGAACCCATGCCTGTAAGAAGTTGATGACCTGCTTGTCGGTGCTTGTGAAGGCTTCTCCCCATTGAAAGGAAAAGCCATTGGATTGTGATTTCAATGCCTGTCGAGATTTGCTTGGACCGACTGATCCATCGCTTGGATCACGGTCTTTGCGGCTGACAGCAATCAATCTTCGAGACTTCTCAAGAAAATCTTCGATATAGGTGGCTCCCTTGGACCGCTTTTGTGGAATTGTATTTGATTGATTCGCACAAGACGCCAGCCATTCTCGGTGCTCTCGGATCCATTCGTGCACGGTTTCAACAACCTGAACGTCGTTCTTGGGTCGAATGGCAAACACATTGGTCAGGCGATGACTACGCACATCGGACCTAAATCGAAACTCATTGTGGTTTAATGACTTCCGAACCGCAAGCAGTGCTGCCGGGGAAGATTTCCAGGCAGGGTCGTTCTGTCCTAGCAAAGTCTTGGCGATTTGCGCTAAAGTCATCATACGCGTTCGGTGAGGATCTGCGAGGACCGCATACGCGGTATCAAGAACAGGTGCATTCGTGCGATATATCTTCTCTGCTTCCTCGGTCATCTTCTGGAGAATGCTCTGCACCGGGGCAGCGATGTTGGTCGGAACCTGGACCTCGCCTTTGGGCACGGCCTTGGTGGGGTCCGTTGGGAGATAAGGCGTTAAGGGCTGTAGCATGGAGGGATTGATGCAGCCGGTGATGGCGAATGCGATGCGCCCGAGGATAGAGTGACACCACCGACCATTGACAGAGAAGAATTGGCTCTTGGTGTCGAACTGCTGCACAAAGACGGCCAGGACTGGTTCGCGCCCGGGTTGTGTCAGTTCCACTACATCGCCGGGCTTTAAAAAGAGACCAATTGTGATCAGCTCTTCACCGTCGTGCTCTTCGCTGGGGTCCCACTCTTTCTCGTTCACGTCCTCATCGGCCTTGAAACCTGAGTTGAGTTTCGACATGCCATTGTGTACATCTCCCTCTGCATTTTCGTGTGCCGGGTGATTCTCAAACGCTGAGAGGACTTCTTCGGTAGGGCCACCATACTGTTGCTGCCACTGGACCAGGTGGTGGCGGAGGGGCAATTCTGATGGGCGCGGAATGAGGGCTGGGTTGAAAGCCGGTGGTGAGCTGGTGGGTACTGTTCCAAGCTGATTGCGCTGTTTACAGGTCAGTAAGGTATTGTTCAATTATGGGTGGGCTGACATACGCTTCTGGTGATGTGTATTGCTCGCTGTGGCGGGTGCAAAGCTTTTGCTGAAGAGAGCGCATTGCGAGTTTGTATGCGTCGCACGCTGTGACGTTGATCTAGAATGCGCGATTGACACCGCCAGCAAATACTGCCTGAAGCACGCAGCGAAGGAGAATACATGGTGGGGCGAAATGTGAGTGATGAGGTCAGTTGCGATTTGGAAATACTCGGAAAGAGGTCGCGATACATATTTAGCGTTCGCGCTAAACGCAGCGCGACATCACATGTTCAACCATCAGCACATGGCAGCCCTGGAGTATAGGTACAACAATGATTGAGCGCTTGAACAACGGCAAACACAGGGTTCATCGCACGGAATGCATTCCTCAAATTCATCTACTGAACCGCAACGTTCTGTCAGCTTTCGTAAGATTGACTAACACTCAGGCACAAGCTTACATAAGGAAACCACGTACGCCTAGTTATACGATTTTCGCTCTGAAGCTTCCTTCTCTCTTACACCACAACACACGTCAAGGTATGTCCGCACCTCGCCCTTCCCACACTCCCACTTCAATGATGTTATCAATTTATAGCATGTATTATCCGACTGTCGCTTTGCGTCAGCCTGCGGAGACTCTTTTAAATCCTGATCGAAACAACCTTTGCGCTTCAATTACACGTCAATGTTGCAATGTTCACCGAGGCTGACAACAAACAGTAGTTCCGATGGCGTCATCTAAAGCTCCGGCTGGCCATTTCTCGATTCTGTACTTCGCCGCAGCGTCGACCTTCACGAAGAAGACAACGGAACACTTGCCGGCGCCGGTCAAGGCTCGCGACTTGTTCGATAGGCTGGAGGAGAGATACCCGGGCATCAAGCAGAAGGTGCTGGTTAGCTGTGCTGTGACTGTAAATCTGGAGTACGTGGACATTGGTGAGGCGGACTCGCATGATCTGGATAGAGAGATCAAGGAAGGCGACGAGGTCGCTGTCATACCGCCGGTGAGCTCCGGCTGAAAGGCGCGGACGTAATGCAGAGTGAAAGGAGGAATTGATTGTTTGATTCTATGATACATACCACATAGTGCATGCTTTGGATTGCCAATGTTACATATTTTCGGCTTCATTGGCATGTACGCTACGCAGAGACTCGTATGAGCTCAACAAAATTATCCAATACGTGATGGTGAATTGTATAGCTGTTCACGGCCAACGCACAGCACAAGGATAGGTGTAAGCAGTCTCAAATGAGGTGAAAGAGTGGGTCTTGGCAATGATGACAAGGCTGAAACCGTTGGTGCTTCCAGGGCTGGCTGCCGGCGGCCGCACTCCAGCAACTCCACAGGCCGGAACACCGACCACCACCGACGCCGACATTGAGGCAGCATCATCAGAATGGCTGACCCTCAGATCGACCCACGTCTCTTCTCGTCGGCTCTGCAACCGCAAACGCAATCATACACAGCCGGGCCAACGCAACAGCAAAATGCCGGCCAGCATCCATACTACTCCGCGGTACAGCAACCCTCGCAGCTCTCACATGCGCCTCTTGATCCCGCCCTAAATCAGACGTCGCCCACGGGTCCTCAGGCGTCGCAAGATGAGGAGGATGACGAGGAGGGCGAAGACCACGATGTGCACGCGACGCCCGGGTCTGCCAAATCGCCCGGCGACATCAAACGGCCTCGGGCATGTGACTCTTGCCGAGGACTGAAGGTCCGCTGCGACCAAGACCGACCGGATATATCGTGCAAGCGATGCGCAAAGGCTGGACGCCCTTGGTGCGTATACCTTCGGCCTATAGTATTGCCGTATGACTGTACAGTTAACAATGTGAAGCATCACGACCCCACCGACTCGCAAGCGACAGAAGAAGGCCGACAGTCGAGTCGCTGAGCTTGAGCGCAAGATCGACGCACTCACTGCGACCCTACACGCGCAAAAGTCTGGCACGCCTGAGATCAGACACCATGGCGGTCTACCGCAGCACGAGGGCAACACGCCCGCGCATGCCATGACCGAGGGCGCCTTCCGCATGGGCACCCTCAGCCATGACTGGGATAATAACAGTACACCAAGTAGATACCCCAACATACCGCCTGGCTATGGTCCAGCCTCACAAGCCTTTCCGCGTGCCCCAGAAGCCAAACGAAGGAAGCTTGACGGCAACAGCCATGCCGTATGTCTTCGCATCTTAAATACTCGTGCCATGCTGACACGGTTAGACCATTCCAGAGGCCATGGACGCCATTCACCGTGATCTGGCAGAGCAACCAGAGATGAGGCGCAACGGTAACAGTCGCATTCAGGTCGACCACGGCCACATCGAGGGCCTCATCGACAACCTCATGACCCCTGATGTTGCTGAGCGCGTCTTCTCTCGCTATGTCAACGAGATATGTCCTCACTTTCCTGCCGTGCCGTTTGCACCGGGAACAACTGCGCGGGAGGTGCGCGAGAAGAAGCCACTATTGTTCCTGTCCATCCTCGCTGGGTCGTCACATGGTAGCGCCGAACAACTGGTGTCGCAGGAAGCACAGCGTGAGCTTACCAAGCTGCTCAAAGACCAACTCGCGGACATTATCTGGCGGAACGGCGAGAAGTCGATCGAAATCGTGCAAGCATTACAGGTAGCCGTGTTGTGGTATCGACCGCCGCTTCACTTCGAGCAGCACAACTTCTACATGATGGTCAACTGTGCAGCTGTCATGGCTCTTGATCTGGGCTTGGGTAGGAAAGCGACGCCCAACGTCATGAAGCTTTCGATTGGCCCCTTTCGCCGATATCACCCCAATTCAAGCAGCATCGAAGCGCGCCGGACATTTCTGGTCTGCTACTACTTGTGCATGAGCATCACGATGGTCCTCAGACGACCGATACTGTTACGGTGGACTAAGTACATGGAGGAGAGTGTCAAGATCTTGGAGACCTCGCAGGACGCACTCCCGTCAGACAAACTGCTCTGCCAACAAGTCAAGTTGGCACACGTTGGCGAGAAAATCTCTGTACAATTCTGCATGGACGATCCTTCTGTTGAGGTCTCAATAGCCGAGCCGAAGTCGGTTTACGCTTTGAAGATTTTCGCGACTGATCTTCAGAAATTGCGAGACGAGAACTCAGAGATGGGCGACCTCGATCGTGAGTACAAACCTCACCCCGGTCTTTCAAATACTAAAATGGTTTTAGCAACCCTGCGGCTTGGCGAACATGTAACGAATCTGTACCTACACGAGATTGCTCTTCACCAGAACCAAGGTGCAGCAGACTTACAGCCGCCATTTTTGCAAGAACCTACTGGTGGCGACGGTACAAAGACAGATGCGACGTCGATCGGCCCAGCTCATATTGGTGCGTTGGGAGAATGTCTGACTGCAACACACGGTATACTGGACACCATTCTGAGCGTTCACCTAGACGTTCTCCTGACTCTGCCCGTCATATTCTGTAAGTTCAAGCACCGTCAGAACCTTCCCAGTTCTAACCTTGTCGCAGGTGTTCGAGCTATTTACGCCATCGTCTGTCTCATGAAGATGTGGGTGGCCGTCACCAGCTCAACTGACGTTGGCGCCATCATCAAGAAGGAGGACCTGGAAATTGAAACGTACATTGAACAACTCGTGACCATGTTCAACGCCATAGTATCGCGCGACGCCCAGTCTCCGCACGGCAAGTTCTACTTCGTTGCGAAGCGACTGCAAGAGCGTTTTGCCAAGATCAAAGAAGGCGCCACGAAGTCAGACCAAGGCGAATCGGACTTTGAATCTCGTCGGCAATCTACCGAGGCAGCCACACGCCCGACTCGGCAATCTTCCATGGTGAACCAGACGCCGCTCCACCTACTCTCGGAGGTCGCTATGGGCAGCAGCAACAATGGCGCCTCACAGCAGCAAATTCAATCTCGCTCGCAGCAACAAGCGCAGGCCGCGCTTCAGGCTTCACAGCATAATCAGCAGTCCATGCAGCACAATTGGTATGCGAATATGCCGCCTCAGCAGCAGCTGGATCAGATGGCTCTTCCGCAGGCAAATTTCGACATCAACTTCGACTTTACGCAGTTTGATCTCGGCACTGGATCGGACGCAGATTTGTCGGCGTTGTTCATCCCGGATGCAGTGATGTGGAACGTGGCCCCAACGGATCCGAACATCTATGGTGGGTATTAATCGGCCCCTCTTACGAGTAAATCGCTCGTGGGTGGTGTATTAGAGCGCATCCGATCAGGAGTCAGGACGGGCATACGGCGTTGATTCGCGACATCATGTCCTACGAGCATGTTGCGTGAGTACTTTGACTAGTTCTTTAACAGATACCACAGTGATTTTGAATACTGATTACCCCTTTGATTCCACCGTCTCTTTCAAAATATAGCCACCGCATTCGCCGGACTTGCTACTCCACCGGGTATCTTATACTCGCATTAGCCTTCTCTCCTGTTCCCATCTCCATCTCACACACTTACCTTCAACGGCATACTCTGCAAGAAAAACGTCCACCTCCCCTCCCTCTCACAATGCGCCGCCAACTCTTCCAAATCAAACAGCTCCCCAATCGGCATCCCCCACCCCGCAAGACACCACTGGTGTATACTCACATCCGGCTCATTATAACTCCCCGTCGCAGGGCCCCTCTCAAACCCCGCGGCATCAGATGCAATGGCTGCGAACTGGCACTCCCAGAGCCACCGCAGACTCTCCCTAGTGGCCTCAAGACCCAAGAGGCCGCCGGGCTCGCGCGTCGGAAAGTCGTGTTTCTCTTGGGACGTGAGCTTGGCATACGCGGATGTGAAGCCGATGCGTATAAACAGGATATCCCCGGGCCGGAAAGTAATCCCGTGTTCCGCAATAATGGCTTTTAAATGGGAAAGCTCCACGGCGCCAGTCGCGAATGGCGATAAATGTATACCGTTTCGTTGCGCCCACGCGAACCAATCCAAAAGCACGCCGCGCCCCGTAATACCACCACTCTGCGCAAAAGCTAAAACACCCAATCAACACTTCTTCCCACACAACATCCAATCACGCATACCGTCAATCCCCAGTACCCCTCCTCCCGCTTCAAACTCCCCTTGCTCATGCCCATTATAAAACTTCCTAGACGTCTGATACGCATAGTGCCGAAAGCCGTCCCACTGCGTACTACTCTGCGTATTCAAGCACACTTCGTCGTCGTTCATTGCCATGGGCGCCTTGTTGAGGATGGCGTGGTGGAAGCGGCGGCGGGAGAAGGCGGGGTGGGAGGGGGTGTCGAGGGGGAGGTCGAGGGAGATGCGGTGGCCGGAGCGGATTTCGTGGGCGGCGGTGGTGATGCGGGTGGGGGTTATGAGGTTTAGGGTGCCGAGGTGGTTGGTGGGGGGGAAGAGGCCTGGTGGGGTGTTAGTTGGGGGTTGGGATGGGGTTTGTGGGAGTAGTGCGGGTGATGGTCTTTGAGTGGCTAGGTGTAGGAACTGCTATGTTGTGTGTGTGCTGTGCTGATAGGATTGGCTGGATGAGTATATTTGTGCTGTGGGACTAGAGGAGGCTGAATAGCTTCACGTTGTGAACAGGCCAGACGCCAAGTAGCCAGTCGGAGATTTATCGCCTGCAGTATGCTTGTAGGTGTATTGGGAGGATTACTGACCCCATGCGTTCCCTGGCGGTCCGGCTGGATCGAGAGGGAGGGAAGAGAATGGAGGGAGGGTTGGTTTGTCGGACATGTTGAGTACCTAGCTGATATTTTGGTTCGGCGGGCGCACTCCGACAAATCTTTACGTTGATAGACGACAATTACTTGGCTTCTAAACATTAATTGTGCTGCTTCTTTTGCGATGATGTCCATCTTGCCAACGGAACTAGACACCCGAGATCTCGGTCAATGTTGCCCCTGCGATGTCGGAATCGACATGTCACATGACAGTGAAGCAAGCAATCATCCTTGTGCAGAACTTCGCGTAACAAAGCTTTTCCAAGAAGGATTCTCAAGCTTGACCGTACGTTGTTGGCAATGGCTCATGATTGGTGTGAGTGTATATCTTCCCCGCAAGCAGCATCGCGCGGGGCGGCGACGTTATTCCACGGGAAAAGCGCTTTGGCAGAGACCATGGATTTCAGGCTCGGGTATCGCAATATGGGGATTTGATCCACATTACACATGGCTCGTGTGAGCATGTGGTTGAAATCCGGGGTTGTGTTTCCTGCTGGGCTAGGCGATGGTACCTGCATTCAGGTATATACTTCATGTATGTTTCCGTGCCATAGCTTGGGTACAACTTGCATTCAGCGGCAGACCATAGCAAAGTCTTAGACCTTTGAAATGCGCAATTTCCTCAGTCTCAAAGAGCGGCCGGGCGAAGAGGCACCGAAGGAAGTGTACGGATGGAGACCCTACGCGCTGTCATTTTCAGCATCATGGGTTAGTCTCGTATATTCTAGGTAACGATCTGATACGATCTAACATTTCTCATAGGCATCAGCAATGTACGGCTACGACAGCGCGTTCATTGGCGGCACGTTGAATCTGCCTTCTTTTCAACGCACTTTTGGCCTGGCTACAGCAAGTAGTGCTGCCAAAGCCGATCTCTCCTCCAACATTGTCTCGACTTTCCAAGGCGGTGCGTTCTTTGGCTCTGCGATTGGTTCCCTCCTCGCCGAGCGGTTCGGTCGCAAGCCCGTACTCCTCTTGGCCGCCTGCATCTTCATCATCGGGGCTGCCTTGCAAATGATCGGGAGATTGGATTTGCTGTATGCAGGCCGTGTCTTTACGGGATGGGCAGTGGGCAGCAGTGCGATGATCCTACCAATTTACGTCTCCGAATGCTCGCCTGCACTCATTCGAGGGAGACTGGTTGGCGTCTTCGAGGTTTCGTTGCAATTGGCCCTCGTCTTTGGGTTCTGGGTCAATTACGGCGTCAATCAGAACATCTCGCCGGATACAGACAAGCAATGGCACATTCCAGTGGCTATTCAGTTTGTTCCTGCCGGGCTGTTGATCATCTGCATGGCTCCGATGATTGAGAGCCCGCGATGGCTGGTGAGCAAAGGCAAGACTCAGCAAGCTGTTAAAGCTCTGTCCTGGGTCCGTAATCTACCCGAAGACCACGCCTGGATCCAACATGAGATTGCGCTGGTGCAAACTGCAGTCGAAGGCGAGATTGCATCAACTGGAATGTCTCGCTCGTGGAAGCAAATCGGGAAAGAACTGTTCTCGAAAGGTGTGAGGAACAGAATCATCATCTCCTTCACGATGATGGTCTTCCAGAATTTCACTGGGTAGGTCTTCGCCCTCTTCACTTCTGCCGTGGGTACGCTCATCTCAGACAGGATCAACGCCATCAACTACTATTCACCTACCATCTTCAACTCCATCGGTTTTACGGGGAGATCCAATGGGCTCCTAGCTACCGGAATTTTTGGAATAGTCAAGATGCTCGCTACTATCCTTTATGCCGCCGTGTTGGTCGACAAAGTCGGGCGTCGGAATTTACTCTTGATCGGAGGTGTCGGAGCGGGCGTGAGTATGTTCTATCTCGCCGGCTACTCTCAGATATCTGGATCTTTTGAACGCACTCCACCCTTGGACTCAGGAGCACGAACAGCTGTCGCAATGGTGTACATATACGCACTATTCTACGGCTTCAGCTGGAACGGCATTCCCTGGTTGTTCTGTTCGGAGGTGTTACCCACACGCGTCAGGACCGCCGGCATGGCGTTTTGTGTCTGCATCCAGTGGCTGACGCAATTCGTGGTCGTGTACTCACTGCCGTACATGGTTCTCGGTATCAAGTACGGCACGTTCCTCTTCTTCGGCGCGTGCACTGTCCTCGCGGTATTGTTCGCATACCTTTTTGTACCCGAGACGAAAAATGTGCAGCTGGAAGACATGGACCTTTTGTTTGGGCCGGATGTATCGATTGTCGCGAAGAAAGCGAGGAAGAATTATGAGAATGCGCGGGATGCGCGTGCGATGGTTCTGCAGGAAAAATGTTCGCAGGTGCCTGGCCCGCACGAGCCTAGCGCTACCTTAGCTTAGACTAGCGTTATTCTGCTCCTTATATAAGCCTCTATAGCCTTACAAATTTATTACTAGTTTGCCTACTTTCTTACCTTATTAGTTTTAAAAAGGCTAGAGTCGCGTATGTTGAAAAGGCTTGATCTAGTGGATAGCGACAGGTACCTACGAAGGACTTCGTAGTGTTCGAGTCAACAACTTTGGCGTTCAGTGCGTCCTGAAGGTTGGTACAATGGATACGAGCACCTTCGTATCAGACCCTGCCACGATTTCTAGGTAAACCAAGTTACTTTTCATGAACAAGAAAAAGGGTTGATGCATGAACGATAACAATCCCTTCAGTAATTGGGGTCGTTCTGGTATCATGGTCGCATGGACCGTGAAAGCTGGCAGGAATTTGGCCGCTGAAGCCGACGAGACAGTGAAAGTTGGTATGCCACGCCTCGAGGCGTAAACGAGCAGCCATCGTGGCCTCTGGTAAGCTCTTGCTAAACATAGACGTGATGACTTGACGCCAAATGCACGCTTGTGCGAATGTGCGATTGATGGAGCTTTATCATGACGTCGCTTGCGCACATCGGAGATAAGCAACTCCACGCGTTACGCGAAGCGTACAAAGGTACAACTGTGCAACACGAAGTTGGGCTTGTTGTCCAATCGACGAACTACAGGTCAGCCACTCTTCGTCCACGCTAATCATGTAATGAGCTTTACGACGCATGGCGCGGCGACTCCGCCCAAGCAGAGAAGCAGAGAAGTAAGCCAGCTTACCTTTGAGTTTGAACACCGGGTTTAGCGAGGTTGTAATTGTGTAAGGCCGCCAGGACCATGCGGAGACAATAGCACGAATCCGGATTTCATTGAGCAGAATCATGTAGGCAATGGAGGTAAGGAGCATGAGCGCCATATAAAGAGGTGGTTGACTCCTTCCATCGCACTCTGCACAGTCACAGCGCCTTCCCAATCCTCGACAATTACGGAGAACCACAACACGTACCCGTACTTCATACCTTATGTCCAACCTCCTCTCCAAATTGCACCTTCACTCCTCCAAGTCCACTACGATGTTTGCTTCCACCGATCAACTACTCGCTGGCAAAATCGCCCTCATCACCGGTGCTTCGAAAGGCATCGGCGCCGCAACAGCCCTCGAACTCGCGTCCCATGGCGCCAAAGTCGTAATCAATTACTCCTCAGACGCCGCTCCCGCCGAGGCGCTCGTCAAGCAGATTGGCGCTGGACAAGCCATCGCCATAAAAGCCAACGCCGGCTCAATCCCAGAGATTGAACGACTCGTCAAAGAAACCGTGGCCTGGGGCGGCAAGATCGATATCCTGATCCCCAACGCCGGCGCCGCCATCATGGCCACAGTGGAACAGACCACCGAGGAAGACTTCACACGCACATACGACATCAACGTCAAAGGCCCGTACTTCCTCGTTCAAAAAGCACTCCCACACCTCGCGACAGGCTCTCACGTCGTGCTCTTGTCAACTTCTCTCTGCGCTTCATCAACCATCACGCCCAACTATCTCTTGTATACCTCGTCGAAGGGCGCTATCGAGCAAATGACACGCATTTTGGCCAAGGATCTGGGTACGAGGGGCATCAATGTCAATGCTGTAGCGCCTGGGCCGACAGGCACGGATCTGTTCTACAAGGGAAAATCGGATGAGTTAGTGAAGACGATTGCGTCGAGCAATCCGTTTAAGAGATTGGGAACGCCGGAAGAGATTGCGAAGGCGATTGTGTTTTTATGCGGGGATGGCGGAAGTTGGGTGAGTGGGCAGATTCTGAGGGTGAATGGCGGTATGACCGTTGGATAGTTCGAAAACACATACTAGGTGGTAGTGCGATCCCGACCAGAAGTCTATTGAAACTTTATCTAGTGTTCGATCAGTTTTTGTTTAGCCGTTCGTTGATGCAATGCAATGTCATCCTTGCATGCACTGCCCCACTATGCTCGAGCTGTTGCCGACATGTCTTTTCTGACCACACACACCAACGATACACCACCCGCAAAGTCTGATCCAATAAAGCTTCAACCAGATGCGAACACTATGACGAATGCCAGCTTCAGATACGAACCCCTCAACGATGCTAGCTCAAATATCCGTGTTTTGCATCTCAGCTCTGTACTTTCCAGTGATGGCATTATTCAATGCACACTTGTCCACGCAACAACAAGCACGCGCTACGCATGTTTATCCTATCGATGGGGAGAAGAAGGTGCGCAGCAGCAGAATTCCATATCGATAAATGGCACAAACTTCACAGTTCGCGACAATCTTTTCCAGTTTCTGAGCACAATGCGCACCACAGCACCACCTGAACACGCCATATTCGATCCACTGATGGGCTACTGGATCGATGCTATTTCAATCAATCAAAACGATGGGTCCGAGAAAAACAGACAAGTAGCGCGAATGGGCCCCATATACGAGCAAGCAGAGTATGTACACGTCTGGCTCGGCACAGCGCCAAATATAGGACTCATACGTTCGTTGTTAAGGCCCACATAATGGAATGCGGTTTGAGCCTTGGTGTGCGCGTATTGGTTGCCATGCGGGTTACATCAAGCGACACATTCACTTCAACGAGTACTGGTCACGAACTTGGATCGTTCAAGAAGTCATGCTTGTGCGGCGCGTGGTGATTTCTTTGGACTCCCAATGCTTTCAGTTATCGGATCTTCTTGACCGACTTCGTGTCCATCACAGAGATTTAGAGTCCAGTTTGAGTTGGAAAAACACCCCATTGGAGCGGATCGCAGTCCGTGAGCAAAGCTGGGTTTCGATCCGTGGACAGTCACTCATCAATATACTTGCTCGATTCCACAAGCAGAAGTGCAGTTTGGTGCACGATCGCGTTTACGCTCTGCTGTCTTTATGCGAACAATACCATTGTCTCTTGGTCAACTATGCAGTATCCAGGAAAGAGCTAGCGTACGCGATTTTAGCATCCCAACAGTTCAAGTTCTGTTTCTGTTCGGTCGCTGTTGTCGTGCGATGCTTGAATATCCGGAACGACCTTTTAGCGCGAGAAATACGAGATGGCCGAGACATCATGCTCGACATACAACTCTCCCAAGTCGCATTGTGGCCCTCTTTTCGAAAGCCATCGAACATAGAGCTTGTACACGTCCCAACACAAACGTACTACTGGCCGCGACCATACGAAGATCGTTTCAAGAGATGCGTTGATGGCTTCATGGCGCTACTGTCTGAAAAGATCAGTTCGAACGATACGTTGCGGTGCTATGTGATCTCGATCAATGGGGAGATTAGTCGCCCTGCACTCGGTGGGATTATAAGTGACTGTTGTTTCCTTGACAATGGTAGAACATTGGACCCTGACGAGTGGTTTGAGGTAGCTCCGGGCTGGAGATTTCGCGTAGAAAATGCGGATGATAATGTCTGTACCGTCCGTACATTGCTCGGGTCTCTAGCAGCTCCGCTTCCACAGGCAGTGAGCTTATGCTACGAATCTAACACACGCATTTGGAAGCCCAGCGAGTCGCCGATCGACCACATTCAAGTGGTGTATGGTTGATGGAAGCATGGAACCAACGCAAACTGTTCGTAAAGCTGTCTGCGTCAAAGTCTGTATTTCCAATGCGGTTGTAAACTCAAATATTTCGGCACTCAGTTCCGACCATGATGTCCTCGATCATCCTTGCGACTTTTCCGGCGACCAATTCACTATGATCTATGCGCGGTAAGTAGGTGCCGGGAATACTAGTGCAATGATATACATACGTTCTTCAAAACCATGAGGCATTCCGTTATCATCGACGAATGTCTCTACCTTCCAAGCATACTTGTCTCGTATACCTTCGGCTGTGATCAAGTCGTGTCGACCACCGCTCGAAACCCAGCCATCCTTGTTATGTCAATTCTCTTCCCAGTCTGGACGTGGGTAGTAAGCTTACACTTTTTGCAAAGTAAAATTTCAGCTCAACAGACTTGCTATTCGGCATGTCGGAAGAGCGCACTATCGAGTCTTTCCAGAAATCTCCTTGAGACACACGACTCAAGTCTCTAAGCATACAAGCCGTCTGCTGTACCGCATGTGGACTTTTTACCAGTTCAGAAAAGGCCTGCGCAATATGTGGTGGCGCTCGGCCAACCGTCCGACTGATCCAAGCCAATGCTGAAAGGGGAAGCCAGAAGGTCAGAATCTTGATAAGCATACCTAATACGGCCGGAAAAGCTGGAAGTCCAGTAACAAACTAGCTGAAGTGTCAGAAACATAGCTAAAGGGGGGCTGGTGCGCAGGTACCTTCGCTATTGAGTCGTTCGCTGCATCTGCAAGTGTAGTGACCGGAGCACATATCAAGATGGCTCCTGTCACATCCAAATCCAGGAAGCCTTCAGAACGCTCAGCTTGTCGCCTCAAAATTTTGTGGGTGATGTATGTCCCGATCGAGTGCGCTACAAGAATGACCTTCGGCCGTCCAGAATGCTCATTGCGCGAAGCAACATCAACCTTCTCTTTGAACGCGACCTGAATCTGTCTTTCCACGTTTCGGACCTGGGATTCAAGCGATGCCGGCAACTTCATGTTGTCCAAAGGTCCCCGCTTCAGTCGAAAGCCAGGTAATGTATAACCGCCAACGTGGGCCGAAATTTTGTGCTGAACCAACGCTTTGTCGAGCAACTTGGAAAGCTTCGAGAGAAAGGGCTGATAGTATGTCATGATACATGGGTTACCAGGAATCATATAAACCATGTACTGCTCGCTGGCAATGCCAGTAGTTGCCGATTCATACCATAAGTCTTGTGATGATGGAAAGGATTGGTGTTCAGAGAGCTTATTTGGCTCAGCCATAGTGTGAGAATAGCGGTAAAAATGCTTGGAAAGGTTCTTCTCCCTGCTTTCCTTGCTGAACGTGCATCGAAATGCTTTTGAGAAGTAGTTGGTGAGGCTGAACATGCGATGTTATACCCGTGAGTGGGGAACTGTCTAGGATATGTTAGGTCTAGTGGACGGGCCAATTTCAAGCCACTGGACCGGCTGAACAAACTCGCCGATGCCGTCTGAAGCATGCCGACTCTCACGTAAACAACGCGTTGAGCGTGTTACCCAAACTTATGGTGAAACATGGCTGAGCGTACAGTGCCCAATGGATAGCGAAAAGATGGTTCGAAATCAGTAAACCAGGACTACTAAAAACTGAACTTCTCCCGCTCCAACCACGCCTCAAGGCTGGTCAACTCACCCTTCGCTTGACTGGCTGCCCATGTCACCAACTCTTTCATGTCCGGCCCATAGTAACCATAATCTCTGTTGAGCACCCACATCTCGTACAACTGCTCCCTCATACCTTCTGGCAAGAAGCCCTTGTACATCTCATCCGGTATCTGTTGGTACTTTACAGTTTTGCCGGTGACCTTCGATATGATTTCGCAAGCCTGAGGTAGGGTATACAGGCCTTGAGCAGCCGTGAAGAACTTGCCAGCATATTTTTCCGGCTCAGCTAAGATAGCGCCAGTCCATTTCCCGGTATCCGTGATGTCGATGAAGGGGACTTGAGTGGTAGGATTGATGATCGATGCAATGGCATACGTGCCATCGCCTGTATGGCTCGGACGCGGTACCATATGTGTGGTGAAGTTCTGCATGAACGATCCTGGGGCAAAGAACGCGCTCTTGACCGGTAAACTCCTGATGTACTCCTCGATTTCGGCCTTATCGTCGAAGTGCTCCACGTTCTTGAGCTTGCCGTTGGAGATCTTGTACGGGTGCGACATAGAACTGAAGATGATGTACTTCACTCCTTCTTTCAGCGCTGCACTGCAGATGTCTTTTGCCTGTCGAGTCTCGATCTCTCGGCTGTTGCCTTGGTATTGCGTTGCAGTCATGAAGAAGAGATATCCGACGCCTTTCAAAGCTGCGGGAAGAGATGAAGGATCGTCGAGGTCCGCTTGAACGAGCTCAGCGCCCTCGGATTCAAGCTCTTTCATCTTAGGATTCGTGATGTCGCGGGAAACAGCGCGTACCGAGTACCGTTGGGAGAGATCTGCATTGGCAAGGACAAAGTGCGCGGTCGAGTTACCCTGATTGCCAGAGGCTCCAAAGACAGCGAGAAGAGACTTGGGCATCGTGGTTTTCGTCGTGGTGAGTGTTGCAAGTAATCGGTTCGCGTGTGGATGAGGCTACTTGTTCGTAGATTAAGGTTATCGAAACCTTGCAACTTAGTGATAGCTGCGTTCAGTGCTGCTCTTATATAGACGTAATAAATACATGACCACATGCATAGACGCTGCTTTGCTTGTTGTACTGCAGGAGTCGGGCAGCTTCTAAACGCCGTCACACCGACACCGGAGATTGGTGGACTTAAGAGGCAGAAACCATGATATCAGGTATGCAGAATTACACCACCGAAATTGTCGCAGCTAGGTATTAGGAATTGGCTCGCGGTAACTACGGTAAGGCGT
>Ga0265797_10000683_pt1 | contig 61731 bp, 56 predicted proteins | sample P2T30metagenome_FD_192433 | JGI IMG/M metagenome (GOLD analysis project Ga0265797, IMG submission 192433) | Plant litter microbial communities from East Loma Ridge, Irvine, California - P2 T30 | ecosystem: Environmental > Terrestrial > Plant litter > Unclassified | place: USA: California... | reverse complement strand
ATAGTGTGACAAATGAGCAGAACCATGGGTGTATGTATATCAGCTACCTTGCGGTGCACGCGTTTGAGCGCATTCACCGAAATGCAACGTAGACAACCAAGACGCGGCTGCGTCTTTGGTAAGCACCGGCAACTGCTCGTAATCGATAAGTTCGGCCCCACTAATAATTAGCTCATCCAACACATTGTAGTCAACCACCTCTTCGGCTTATGCGGGCTTAACATACTATAACATTACATCAGTCTCAATTCTGACTCATGGCACCATGTCTTCAACTGGACCCAATACTGACGATATGTCCATGTATCATCCTCACGACCTGCTGATCGCGCAGTTCTTTCCCAATGAAGACATATCTTCCATGGGCTACGACTCAACTGAGTTCTCAGCATTGTACCAAAGTGCACGCATTCTTGAAAAGATGGGTGAAAAGCCTCCTCGAATCCCGTGGCCAATGCCTCCGCCTAGGTCACCGGAGTATTTAGAGGCTGCTGTCGAACAATGGAGAAGCGAGGCGCTATGGGCGATTGACTCGCGCGTAACCATGTTCTCATCGGATGCCGTCTCGTATCATACTGTAGCTACACAAGGCCTCCAGGCTCCCGCATCACCCAAGCCTTCTGCTTCAGTGCATCGCCTTCTCCTGATACCTGAAATGCTGGAATTGATCCTACGACAAGCAACCCGTCAAGCACAGCATACCGCATGGAACGTAAACCATCTCTGGCGTAGGACGGTTGAACACATTCTGGCCTATGAGCACCGATCGTACCATCCCTGCCCCCCAGTTGAATATAGCAATCGCATTGATATACAAACAGGCATCTCGTGGATGCCACCGTCCGACGATGAGATCGCGCATGTTGAGCAAGAGACCGCAACCGCGTCGCAAAGACCTCTGCACGAGCTAAGGCAAGTCTACTACTCAGCTAGAATCGTCCAAGCCAGCTCACTGTCCGGTGCTGCCTATCTGGCGATCCAAGATGCGTACGAGCGTCTCCAATGGAAGCCCGTGGAGACCGACACTGTTGATCAAAGCCGGCGGTGGATAGACCTCAGTCAATTCATGATGAATCCTCACGTTGTAGAGCTGTTTGGTGACCGCATGCAACTGAAGCTAGGCAGATGCGAGATTGCGTTGAAGGCCGGAACTGGTCAGCCCCGCCTGGTTCAAGGGTCGCTACCCAGCGGGAACTTTGCAAATTTGATTGCTGATATGTTCTTGACGGAGCCTCCTTGCAAGGCGCTAGGCATCTACATGACCCAACCGCACTCACATCATCTGCATTTACTTGTTACTGTATCTAATGAAGATGGAATCCGTGTGGGACAATTCCTAGACGCTCTTCAGCAACACGCAGGCAAGCTACTCACTGCATGGAGAGTTCAAGTTGAACACCTTCGACGGAAGATTGGGTGGTCACACTGGGCCGATTTCAGCACTACTGAGCAAAAACGTCTTCCGTGGATATACCACGGCTCTCCAAAATTCTTTGTGTTTTTGGAACAGATACGGAAACGTCCTCATACACGAGGGGTTTTTCGGACATTGGCACAACAAGCTTATACAAAGGGAGAAGCAACTGTCATTGTACCTAGGAGCGAATGGTTTCGAGATTCTGGTAACTGTTAGATTGGATCATGCCCAGCTTTCTGGAATGTTACCTGTTTGAACAATGAACGAGCAGCGTGGTTTTTCCTTTGTGCTCGAGGCATCCAAAGCTATCCTGCAATCTCCATCAAACAATACTTCGAATTTTGCACGCAGCTAGTAAGGCATCGTTTTTCATTACTATCATATGAACACTATTGAAGCGTTCTGCAAGAAAGCTTCATCGTGTCAGAGTGTTGATGTACGCAACCCCTTCAGCTCGATCGTCGTCCTCTTCAATATAACTCTGATCTTTGCGGAACACAAAGTTCGTCGCATTGCTTGCATAGCTCGGCCATTCGGGTATTTGAGGTACTTCTCGACATGTCAGTGTATCAATTAGTAGATGTAAAGCATGCTAACTTACCACCGTGACCATTGGGATTTAAATCATAAGCAAACGACGTCCACATTCGCATCACCAGCTTTGATAGCGCAATGTTCTCCGAGCTGTTACCCAAGGGAGTGATTTGCTGCTCTGTGTTTCCAAAGACGAATGGGATCTATCATTACGGTTAGCTCTTCAAAAGTTTCTCCCGGTGAGGAAGATACATACCTCGGAAAAATGATTGACGCCGATCGTATCAGGCGTAGTATTGAACTTTGGTGCATCCCATCGGTACGAATACACACCATCGACAAATTCACTCATGCTTTGTGCAAGCCCTCTTCGCGGAGCGTACATGGTCAGGTCAGTTGCGATACTTTGGTAGCGCTTATACTGAAGACCATACTGCGGCCATGTGCGATTGCCCCATCCGTACGGTTCGCCAAGTGCAGGGTCATTGGGGTATAGCTCAAGCAGTTTCTCGGCAACTGTCTCGTTAATGTTCCAGCGCTTGGAGTGCACCATCTGATTGATGGCATCGGCGTCGCTGTTTACCCCGTTCACACCAAAGCCTTCGTCGGTGTTCGTACCGAGGATAAGAGGAATCTTTGCGAACTTGCCCTCCCGCAGTGATTCTGAGCCGTATCGAGGTATCAAGCTGCCATCTATGACGTGGAACCATTCGAGGCCTTGGTATCCGAAGGGTGCAATCGTCTCGTAGGGTACGTCGCGAAGACACTGGAGCGTATCCTCAGCGCCAGCGCAACCAACCGACTCGGTGAGGTTGTTGTACATATTCTGGTACCAGTCTGTGCCGTTGAGTGGCGCGCCGACAGCGCCACCACTTTCCAGAATCGCTGCGCGGAAGAGACCTTCGTTTTCACCATTGTATGCCGCTATGTGGTCTCCGACAGAGTATGCACCCGCCGATTCGCCCCAGATAGTAACCTTTGTGGGATCACCACCGAAAGAAGAAATGTGCTTATTGACCCATTGCATGGCGAGTCGTTGATCGCGAAGTCCTAGATTCTGTACACCGGCGTCTTTGACCTCTTCGCTATAAAGGAAACCAAGGGCTGCCATGCGATAGTTGATCGAGATGCCGATGACTGGTTTGTTGTTCAGCACAGATTGCTGGACGATATAGCTCATGTTGTATCTGGATACAGTTAGTATTTGATGCTCAGTGTAAGAGCGTCTTTGGGGACCATTTACCGCGGATCGCTAGTAGCACCCTGCTGCCATCCACCTCCGTAGATCCATAGCAACACTGGCAGGCTCGTCTCATCTGTTCTGGGCTTGACGATGTTCAAGTGCAGACAGTCTTCTCCCAACTTCGTCCAATTTGCAGCGACCAAGGTGTTCGTATCCGAACCATAGCCCTTGCAATCAATGCCGTACTGTGTAGCATTGTGATATGTCGTAGGGGAGTCTTTCACTAGCTCAGCAGGTGCGAAGCGTACTGGCTTTGGAGCAAACTTGACGCCCAGGAACAAATCCTGATCGAATTCTGGGAGGTGGCGTCCTTGGTAGATACCAGCTTGCGAATGAACGACAGGGGATGAACCGAGAATACTGGTGGCAAAGCACGCAGTGACCAAGCAGGATCTTCGAAGCTTCATGGCGGAAGGATCTGGGGAATTGCGCCATGATTGCACAGCATGTGCATTCACTCATATACACCATACATCATCTGCCATTTCAAACCTCCCTATGAGCTTCCACGGAAGCCTCGTTCCTGAACATCCACCAATGGGGAGCATAGCTACATCGCCATTTACCTATCCGGCATTCGTTTACCGACCAGCGCGGCTCTAAGCATGCTTGTGTTCTTGGCAACGTTGAATCGATGCTTGGTCGCCTGGGCATGGAGCATAAAACTGGACTGGCAGCATTTTAAGCCTGTCTGTGCCAGCCCTGCGGCTGCTTCACGGTGAATTGAGAAGCTTGGTAACAGAGTCAAGTAAACGGTGACGTGCCATATTAGCCGGCGATGTGATGCAATTCGGTTGATGCAAATTAATCCGGGGTAGACATTCGCTCCACATTACCCCGCAAGCCTCGCGGTGTGCCGTTGCATAACGCACCGTCCACACGTCATTTATCCGGGATCTTGGAATATACCACGTGCGCTTCTTTTTGTGAAAAGATCGTTGCAAAGCCCGAGATATTGCCTAGAAGACTTCCAAACCTGTAGTCTATCGAATGATTGACGTCCGTCACACAACTGCATTCATCTCAAGCTGGATTTCCTCTCAGTGACGAGGACATTCATCTGGTCCTGCAGAAAGATACCACCGTAGTTTAATGATCTCCAAGGCTTCTCAGAGTCCGCAAGAGACCAGTCGAAATGTCGCAGAAACTAGCATCTAGTTAGTGTCATGGTTCACCGCGGAGGGCTATATGACATACCTCGAAGATGGCTTTCCTAATCTCCAGCCATGCGATGGGCTTACCGAGACACTGGTATTTGCCATAGCCGAAAACCATCTCTGAGGTCCGGATCATGGCGTTCAGACTTCCGCGGTGGGTATCATCATGGTCATCGAGTAACCAGCGTTCTGGTCTGAAGCAGTCAGCATCTTCGCCGAAGATCTTCTTGTCATGGTGCAAGCCCCATGCGTTGTAGCTGATGTTCGTCCCGCCAGGGAAGAAATATTCTTTGCCGTCAATGACGAATTTGTCCCCTCCGACGGGAACCTTCTTTGGGACAACATCGGTGATGGGCGGGTGCATACGAAGCCCTTCGCGAACAACAGCCTGCAGATATGGTAAACCCTTCAACGTCTCATCGGAAACAATATCGAAAGTAGTGCTAGCCTGACTTGAGGCGACAGTAGCGTCGATCTCAGCCTGAAGGATCTTATATACCCTATGATGTGTCATCAGATAGAGCATCGTCGCGCGGATAGCAGTCGCTGTGGTATCCGAACCTGCCAAGATCTGGAGCATTGATTCGGTGAGTAGATCGTCTCGATTCAAACCGTGGCGTATAAACGAAGCAAGCATGTCCGAGCGACCACTCGTCGGCTTCTCAAGACGTGAGTCGATAAGACCCCGAGCTACAGCCATCATCTTCCCAAAACCAGTTGCATCCTTCTCTGAGGGCCCGAAAATACGTGCAATAGGTGGCCAGTGGAGATAAGGCGTCAAACCAAGGCCAGCGACCACAATTATAATCGACAGTCCGTCTCTTCCGGAGCTAATGTAGTTATCAACATCAGCATCGGCCTTGAGGTCTCCGAACGCTTTACCAAAGCCGATCTTGCTAATGACATCAAGGGTGAAGTACTGAATTTTGCTTCCAAGATCCATGGGCGTGTAACGCGTGGTGGTGGAAAGATATTTTGATCTGATCAGGTCGAGAAGCTGCTGTACATGCTCATCGATATCTGATTCCAGGGAGAGGTTTTCTTTCCCAGAGTAACCTGAAGCCATCTGCTGACGCCGCTTGGTGTGCTGAGCCTCATCAATCTGACTGAAGACATGGTCTCTGCCAACCTCTGTGCGCGTCGCAGCGTTGAACCATGTTGATCGAGTGTATGGCGAGCGCACCGCATTCATATGCGCCAGCAGGTCTGGCGAGGATGTGATTAAGTCGTTGGGGCCGACTCGGGCGATGGGGCCTGTTGGCGCTGTCAGCACTTGGGAAGGGGCGGGCCGCACAGGCGAGCCACGGCGCCTTTTCCGCGCTCCAACTCCTAGCCCTCCTGAGGTTTACTCACCATAGCGTTCGCCCACCTCTCTGTACCAGAGATGGGAACGTCGCCCCAGGAACGCACGGATGTGTATCAGTTCGGACCACCCCGTGGTAGGTGGACCAGCGAAAGCTCGAAGCCGCCGATAGCCCAAATAGGCCCTCGCTGCGTAGGCCGCCAGAGCAATCAAACCTAACATCCATCTTGCAGCATAAAGCTGCGCAAACAAAGACATGTCGAACACACGATGTCAGCTTAGAAGAATAAAGGATGAACAGTTGAGCAAGACAGAGAATGGTATTTCTACGAGCGGGGTCGCCTGCTTCTCCATGCATGTCAATACGGAAGCATGTTGCGATGCAGCAAGCGAAGCCGTGACTGCAGGTACCCTTGCTGAGTTTTGCTACCAAGACAAATGTCAGAACTACTGAGCATCCCAAGACCGATCACGAACGGTTGTTACGATCTGCATATGCACATAAGCACTATGAGACGCCCGTTGGATAATTGCCGGCAGTCAGTCTTGCTGTCACGCCATGGCACACTGGCATGATAAGAGGGGATACTCGCTGATCGCCCAAGACCGCATCGAACTGAACCTGCAGCTATGCTATTAGACCTATTCACTATTAGTCTAGCCGTCGCTTCTGCCTACGCGCTTTCGTACGCTGCTTCCAGGCAGCATTTTTCGGAGCTTCGTCCTAGCTATGACTATATCATCGCTGGCGGTGGCACAGCAGGTCTCACGGTAGCTGATCGACTTGCAGAAGCCTTTCCAGACAGTAAGATGTTTCAACTGAGTAAAGGGAGTTTATCAGTGACATTTTTCATAGGGACAGTCCTCGTCATTGAGTATGGCGAGGTCGAGTACGCACCCGGCGTTTTCGACCCTCCAACTACTGTATGGGGCGGTTCTAGTGCGAAAGCAGGATTCTTCAGTTTCAACTCACTGCCGAATCCTGATATGGACGACAAAGTGGCGTCGGTCCTTGTAGGAAAGACTGTGGGCGGAAGTAGTGCTATCAATGGTATGTATTTTGATCGCGGATCTAGACATGACTACGACGCATGGGCCCGAATTGGAGATCCTGAATTCAGTTGGAGTACGATCAAGTGGGACTGGGATAGCTTGTTTCCTTACTTCAAGAAAGTAAGTGCGGATACTGCTCATACATCTGGGATCTGACTAACTGCGATGCAGAGTGTGACCTTCACTGAGCCGACTCCAAGCGTGGCAGAACAGCATGGTTATACCTGGGATATGTCCGCTTATGGGGGTACCACACCTATCTATTCAAGCTTTCCACCATTTTTGTGGGGCGATCTTCATGTTGCCAGAGATGCTTGGAAGGACATGGGCATTCGAGCGTTAGAAGAGTGCGCTGGGGGTGATAAAGAAGGACTATGTTGGGCACCCAATTCTCAACATCCAATTACGGCAAGGCGATCACATGCCGGCTTGGGACATTATGAGGATGTGAAGAATTCCAGACCGAACTACAACTATGACTTGCTAGTCAAGCACCAAGTGATCAGGGTCGTTTATCCTAACGACGTTTCAAAAGGCCCACCATTAGTTGAGGCGAGATCTCTGGCGGGAGACGAGACGTTCAACGTAACGGCCAGAGTCGAAGTTGTCATCTCTGCAGGCGCATTACATACGCCTACCATCCTGCAAAGGAGCGGTATCGGACCCGCACCCTCGCTAGAAGCTATGGGCATCATTACTGTATTGGATCTTCCTGGTGTAGGCTCAAACTTGCAAGACCATTCTTCGCCCGGTATATCATGGAGTTGTAAGTGGATCCGCTTTTCGTTGATTAAGAACGACTAGACACTGATTCCACTACAGACTCGAAGCCCGGTAACTTTTCCAACATGCCTTCGGATATGCTCAATCCTGCGTTTGCCAATCAAGCAGCAGCAGAGTTCAACATGACACCAGCAAGAGGCCCATACACATTGGCTATGAGTTCAACTGCTCTCTACATATCACTTCCTAATGTAACTGAAGAGTATATGAGTATAATCAAGGAGATGCGCAGAGTTGCCGACGACGGCTCAGCGGCCTCTCATCTGCCCGAAGGGTCTCACTCAACCCTCATTGACGGCTACAAACGCCAACTTCACGTACTTGCGGACCTTCTTGAGAACTCCGAGGCTCCTAGTGTGGAAGTACCGTTTGCAACTGGGACAACCATGCGCCCAATCATTCTCCATCCGTTGAGTCGCGGCACTGTCCATCTCAATCTGACAGATCACTTGGCTCAGCCTATACTCGACTACCGCGCTGGATCTAGCCCAATTGATTTCTTCATCCACATCGCTCATCTCAGATGGCTTCGCAAGGTACTTGATACACCCACCATGCGTAAATATGGTGCTGTAGCAGTTAGTCCAGACCCAGCTATCCAATCGGACGAAGATCTCAAAGCGTTTGTTAAGGGGTCAATGGTGCTGTCACACTTGCACCCATGCTGCACAGCTGCTATGTTACCTAGAAATCTAGGAGGCGTTGTAGGACCGGATCTCAAGGTCCACGGTGCAGCTGATCTACGTGTTGTCGACATCAGCATCCTACCGTTCCTGCCAAGTGCACATACCAGCTCTACGGCGTATGCTATTGCAGAAAAGGTCAGTGGAGAGAGAGACATTTGAACAGAAACTCACTAACGCTGAGTAGGCTGCGGATATCATTATACATAATCTATAAAGATAGTACCATGGGTATTTCGAGATACCACAATATGCTTGGATAGCGTTTCCACAGTATGATACAGATGTTTATGTTATTCAATATCTACGATGATGTTACTAATCGGCGCTCGACTTTCACATCTGCAGATAGCTTTTGCAACTCTTCACTCAGCTCGTCTGCCGCGGCATTTAGCTTCGCATCATCAAGAGCTTCCAATGCATCCAAAATGAAGAGCACGTTAGATGTTCCGTCGCTTAACGCAGTCCTCGAGCATTGCCTCCAGTTCCAGCGCCTGCAGGTCTAATTGTAGTCGTACAGAATCAGTATATGTCTCTCTCATATGCAGCTCGTACAGTGTCACTTACCACGCCGCCATCGTCACACCATACTGCTTCTCCGGGACTTGGGTGTTCAATGACGATTTCGCCGCCAGATTTGGTGTCAAAGTTTTCATCACCCTTCGCGCGTATCAGGAACGGGCTTCCTTGGTACTTATCCAGATCCTCGCCTCCCAAAGGAATCTGATGTTTGATTGAGATGGCGTTATATATATCCGTCAGTCGATTAACACGTGGTAAGCCTGCGTCAACGCGACGCAATAGCGCTTCGAGGCTGTTCATAGTCTTCTTGGGCTTTGCGCCGAAGGCCTTGTAGGCTTCTTTCCATTGCGCGACATGAGCAACATCGTTGACTGGAGTTTTCGCAAGAGATGCTTTAGCTGTTGCTTCTGCAGAAGATAAAAAGGCTTCGCTGGTCGCGTCGCAAGGGCCTGGTGGGATGTTGGTAACTACCATGAGCAGGGCGCGGTAGTCTGATCGAAGCTGGAATATCTCTGGTGCAATGCGCGCATTGGCAAGATAGCTTGAGGGATCCTGGATATTTGCCATGTTCGAGGCGATTGTGGACAAAAAGCGAAGGTCAGCTGTGCGGCGTGTAAAAGGCAATGATGAAGATATGGAGGCTGGTACGATGACGTGCAATGTGCGTGAAGATGTGTGTCTGAACATTTTTTTCAACTTGCTTCAATACTTATTCATTTACATACTGCTACAGTGAACGCTCTAAAATTACCATGTTAGGACGAAAACTTCTACATTCGACCACAGGGCGTACATATGAAAGTCTCTGTTGACATGTTGACATGGCCGAGTCTAGCCTCTTTCTACGGGCGTCTAGCGCGTTATCGGGCTAGTTCTAGCGGAAACCGAGTCCCCATCGTACTTCGTACATCGTCGCTTGCATATTATAGCTTCCCAAAAGTTGCCATCCCCGCCACTCAGCATGTCGTTCCTGGTCAATCCTTTTTCTCGATCGTCCCAAGCTGGAAACGCGTGGTTCTGCGCTGGTGCAGTGACGTTGTACCCAAATCTTGATGACTCTGCGCGCGTCGGTGAACAGCGCCCTTGCGGCGAAAAAAAGCATGTTCCAGGATGCCGAGTATTCCACGTGCCCCGCGATGACAGCTCCAAAGCAACTGAGGTAGCGATCGATGATTGGAAAGACCCTGAAGTCGGTGGTGATGCGAAAGATCAAGTAATGGTGTTTCGATACAAGGGAAAGTTTTGCGCTATCAACCACGTATGTTGCGATATTCGGTGCTGTACATCTGGCGCACATGTTAATCATAACATTTGCAGGAATGCCCACACTCGTCATATCCACTCTCTAATGGCACGCCCTTCGATATTGAAGACTTTGGCGTCGTGCTGAGCTCAGGTATCCAATGTCCCAAGCACGACTGGTCCTTCGATCTGCATACCGGCCGGTCAGATCGCGGAAGCTACAGGCTCCAAGTTTGGGAAGTTCAGCAAAGAGCTGGCAGTGAGGGCGACGAGATATGGGTCAGAAGAAAGCAAAGAATCGGATAATTTCACGGTATCGCATGCGCTATGCTTTACAACTTGATACCCGTAACCTCGAAAGTCTGCACCATGTTCTTCTCAAACTTCGACCAGAACTTTGTCCCGCTGATCGTAGTGTCGAGATGCTGCACGTACCGATCACCGCTGCCAATCTGAGTGCTCCACCGCGAAACGGTTGCCCCGGATGAAGGACGTCCCGAGAAGCCCGACAATTCGAAGTTTAGGTACTGCGCCGCGTCCCAGTTCACGGCTACGATAACCAATAATGACTTGCTCGCATCGTAAGCAGCAACGACGTTGTCCCGGCCGCCATCGAGGATCCGCATTCCTGGGCGCATATGTCTTGCAAATTGCGCGAGTACATAGTACTTCTGTGTGGATGAACCCAGCGTTTTCGCATCATTATCCGCGTCTACCAATCCCCACCCACCTTGGTCCAAGACCTGCCAGTACTCCCATGCTGTAGGCTTCAATTGGCGGAGGTCCTGGAGGAGGTATCTAGCCATGTTCTCGCCAGAGGCCACACCATCACCGTATTCACTGTTCCAGAGAGACTTTCCAGCCTGTGTAGCTAGCGTATGGACACCAGCGCGATCACCGCTTCCGTACTGGTAACCATGCACGTTGATCCTATCAATCTTGCTGAGTGCACTGCTACCAATCGTCTTCAGGGTGGTAGCAGCTTGGTCGTAGTACGACTCATCGGATGCCGCAATCTTCGTTGACAGTCCGCGGCTCGCGAGATGTGTATCGAGGAAGCCGACAATCTTGGCCTGGGTGGATACGTCGACGTGGCATCCTTCTTGCGTACCGTCTGCCTTCCACCAGTTGGCGCTTGGCTCATTGAACGGATCTACAGTTTCGAACTCGACGCCCCAGTTGTCCTTGAAATGCTTTGCTACATTCGCCATGTAGATCGCATGCTGCTCCAAGTTCCACGATTGGATGTTTTCGCTACCGTCAGCTGCACCTGAGGGGTTGTGGTTCTTTGTCATCCTAAAAGCAGTTAGTCTACTTCTCACATATCGCTTATATTTGATAGCTATATACCACCACATCGGCGAGTTCGAGAACAATTCCGTTCTATCCGCTCCACGTGAGATCGCCTTCTGGAGCATGGCTCGTTGATTGACGTCAACAGACCTGGAGAACAACCAGTGGTCAGTAAGGAGACTCAGAGCAAATGAAGAAGGCGGGTATCATACCAGTTCCAGCTTGAGGAGGACGAATCATTGCTCTTCCAGTCTATCCAGTAGCCCTCCATCTGCCTCGATCTCTTCACGTTCGGCGATACTACCATCTTCTCCCCGTCGACGGCATTCCAGCTACATGCACCCGCATTGTAGCGTACAATGTTGAAGCCAAGTCCTGGTAGGGTTTCACCGTTGAATTTGGTTTGCTTCAGCGTGAAGAATATATCCGCAAGGTCATCTCTGTCGCCGAACTGTTGCGCCCACCATGCCAGCGAAGTTCCCCAACCTTCCCACGTACCCCAGTTGCTCTTGGGGTCGATTGTAGTCGTAATATCGGCATTGACAGAGTAACTGCTAGCCAGCACCAAGGCCGTTCTGAAGAAAGTTGATGTGCGCATCGTAAGGAAGTATCGAGCGAGGCTGCTATCGATCACTACATTCTTTCATCATTTTCACTCTCTGCTTAAATACAGCAGTCGATCTCAATGTCAGCTTCTCATTCAGGTATCGCGTCCGCACACACCATCTTGTCACTAAGAATACACTTGGCTCTTGGAGCATGCGGGAAGCGGGGTAGTGTATACACGATGCTATAGTACTACCTCGGCGCTTGGTGGCTATTTGGGAATGAGCTCTAGCAAGGACCGGTACACGACAAACCAGTTACAACTTCGGCAACATAGACAAAACGAGCGATTCCAGAGTCCTCCACGAATAAGATGATTAGAAAATCAATTCAAGGTGGCCGCGTGATAGACATCCAAGGAACCGGATTACTTCCGGAGTTACTCCGCGAACGAACTTTCGGTTTGCTGTGGGGCGGAAGATTTCGGCATACAAGTTCTTCCGCATTTAGACACTTTGAAACCTTGCGATGACGGCACTGCCACACATGCCGAAGCTCAATGACTATTATACGATGTGTTTAACGAAATTGAGTGATCCTTCCGCGGATAAGGTTCGGGTGTGGAGGCGGACGCTAAAGGGCTTGTCCCCACTATGCTTGCCACCGATCACGAGCTGTGGAGTGGAGAACATATCGGCTGACGGACTAAGTGACGGCCGCGGTGCAATACGTACAAGCTAGTAAATGCAATCACAATAAACAGGCATAACCAAGCAAATGTATTCTATCTTAGATATGGTAGTCATCGCGCAAAGAAGAAGGAGTCAAGGACTCGTCAGATATTACAGAATTTATTGTACGTGACTGTTCGCACATATACTATGATACATCTAGAGAAGCTTTGCAGCTCCCGCAGTTGAGTTACCACTTTCGGTCGTATTGCCAGCAACAATACCATTCTCATCTGCCTGGTTTAGCCAAGCAGCCTGAAGTCCCCAGACACCTACACTGGCCGTCACTGTCTCGTTCAAGCCCGAAACCCTCAGCATCATCGTGTCAAGAGGCTGTGTAGGAAAGAAGACCGAAGTTGCACTGAGTTCGCCACCGTTCAGGAAGATCTCGATAATGCTCCTGTCGATGATGCCAGAGATCCTCCATGACCCGTCATCCTCATTGTAAAGACCTGTAGCAGTGAACTTATCGGTGAAGTAAGGGCTTTGGAAAGCGTCGGTCTTCCCGCGGTCTAGCCACACGTCGCCGGATGAGATGAAAGTGCCACCTGAAATTGACTCTCCCGATACAGAAGACTGGAAGGTGAAGCTGATAGATCCGGCAAGGGAAGGACCACCAGTGATACCAGTAACGTTGGCTTCGAAGTAGAGCGCGCCTGACTCAACGGTGGAGTAGTCAACAAAGACGGTACCGTTACCAAGGGAGTCGTTGGAAGCTAACTCCGAGTCGACGATAGACATGATGTCTGAAGGGTACGAAATCAGCGACAGACCCTGGCGAGGGAGATCCTTCAGGTAGTGGCCTCTTGGCACCGTCATGACACTCCTGAAACCATCACCTACAGCCTCGCCAGCAGTGGGAACAACGTTGGTGTATTGCCAGTTGCTTGCCCAGTTAAGCGTAACCTGGTCTTCCTCGGCAGGAATACCATAGAAGAACTGTCCAGCATAGTTATCCTTTGCGAAATCCGTGAGCCTAGTGCGCGCATCGTCGGCTTCGAAATGCGTGCCGTTGAATGTTCCAACAAAGTACTCTGTGATAGATCCACCGAGCGGTGCACCCGGATTGATTGAGATAAGCATAACGTATTTGGATTCATCACCGTCGGTAGAGTTCTCCACGCGCATCTCGACCATGTTCGGGCACTCGTACTGCAGACCAGTGATACCGTGGTGGGAAAAGTTTGACGTAGGCGTCCAGTCGATGAGATTGGGACTAGTAAAGATGCCGACCTCGAAGTCAACGGGGTACGCCACAACCATGACCCAGCTCTCGGTGGGCTCATACCAGATCACCTTTGGATCACGGAATTGGGTGGGGTTAGTGCCACCGGGTACGATGACAGGGTTGTTCTCATATTTGGTGAAGGAGTAGCCGTTGTCATGCGAGTAGGCAATGTGCTGAGTCTGGTTCTCGGGGACATTGATGGTGTAGATTGCGACCACGCCGTTGGTCTGGTTTGGGAAGAAACCGCTGGTGTTATTCGAATCGATGACAGCTGATCCCGAAAAAACTCCTTCTGTGGGGCCACCAGGGAAGAGAGCAATGGGCTGGTTGGTCCATGTATAGAGGTCTTCGCTAGTAGCATGACCCCAGTGCTGGTTGCCAGCGACGTTTGCGGTAGGGTTGTACTGATAATACAAGTGATATACACCATCTTCATCAACATACATGCCATTGGGATCATCTGCAAGAGGAGTTGAATGTCAACAGTGGACTCGTAAGTCTCGTGTCTTTGGAAACTTACTCATGAACCCTACGGGTGGGCTGTAGTGAACTTGAGGTCGAAGTGGCTCATCATAGTCGCCCGGCAATGGTGTTCCCGTCGGCACATCAGATTGCGAGTATGTAGATGTGCTCGTAGCCGATGCCGTTGTGTTGGATGACACTTGTGCATGCCCAAACGTGAGCAGGCCGCCAATGGCTGCGAGGACGGATAGATGGGAAGGCATGGTGAATTGGTATCCGGTCCGATATGGATCATGTAGAGAAACACCCCCAGCTTTATGCTTCTCCAAGACTCGTCCAAGACTCCGATGCTTCCCCAAGACTCCGATGCATCTAGGACTAGAGTGTAAAATTTTACATCCTCCGTGACAACATAGGTAGGCGTGAGTGTGCCCCGCATCTTTTCCCCGTTGTCACTCCGCTTATTCCGTAATGCTGGAAATTTCTTATGCGCGTAGTCGGCGGGTGCATGATGGAGTGGAACCGAGACAGAGGAAACGAGCATACCGGAGCTTCCGAGAACGCGTTTTCCCCGCGGAACTCTGTAGGGCTATACCGACTCCAGCTAGACTCACAGTTGAAGTGAACGTGCGTTCTCGCGTATCCAGGTTGACGTTTAAACGTTAGGTTAGTGAGGACGGGACCGATGTGCAATGATGTCGTTAGACGTGCTAGCGCATACCATAATCCCTCCGAGAAACCTTCCATGCTCCGATCATGTCATGTATATGAGCAGTAAGCAAGGAGTGGCAGAGCGCTAAGGTAGAACTGCACAGAAAAGGGCATTAGGAAGCTGATTTCTTGTCAACATCCTTGTGTTATTGAATTACTCGTGCGTGCCGCAGGTTTAAGGTGCGAGTGCGAAGTCCCAGACCTGTACCTTCCTTGTTCCGAAAGGACCACCTTGCCTGATAAACAAGCTCAGTACATTGAACTTGTCCAACCTTTCCTCATCCACTAATGGCTCGCCTGCAGAGTTTGGGATGTCCGCCAACTTCTTCCAATCATTGTATGCTCCTCCCGCTGTCGCAGCCCAGATCTGAATAGTCATCTTAGGCTGGTCTGGTAGGATAGCAATCACATTGTCGCCTGAAGCAGCGATCTTGCCTCTGTAAGCGAGGTATGGTGGTGTTGAGAGACCGGGCGTCTTGATAGCGGTCTTGGAGAATTTGCCCTCCGGGGTTCGAAGGTAGTGGTAGAACTGTGCCGTACCTGTCGAGTTGTCACGCATGAGAGCATGGAAGCGACCTTTCTGATCGGCGCATTGGGCCTCCTGATTTATAATCTCGCTGTTTTGTGGGATCGAATATATTTTTATGCCGGGTGTTGTCGGCGTGATGGGCTTTGCGACGGTCTGTCCATTGGTCTGCTTCCAAGTCTTGCCATCGTCTTCCGACATGGCGAAGTAGAAGTCGTGGTTCGTGCTCGCCGTAGGCGTTTCGCGGACGGTCCATGAGACGAAGAGCTTTCCACCTTGGTTACTTATTCCGTTGATGTATGCATTGTTGTCTTGACCTTGCAGGTATTTCCCAACAGCGCTCCATTGTGAAGAGCTTGTAGAGTATCGATGAATGTACGAGTCACCAGCACCGGACTGTCCGATCCGGAACTCCATGAGAAGGTCACCATTGTCGAGACGTTCAAAACGAGGGTATGTGAGCGGTGTCCATGGCCCGGTCGAGCCAGGCAGACTGTGCTGGACAGCTCCAAATGCACTAGCGGTCCACTCGGATGGAATTGTCTTAGCAATGCCTGTATTACTCGCACGATAGTTGAGTGGCACATCGTGATGGTCGAAGCTCAGATGGATCTTGCCATCACCGCTGATCCCCATGCTAATGGTGTTGTGTTCGTCCAGAGTAGTTTGCACATAATCGGTGAATGCAAAATATTGCCACTCTCCAAGCGCAGGCGAGATCTTGCGACGCCCCAAGTTGACGTAGTGCTTGCCGTACCCAGAAGCAGTTTTGTAGAAGGCTACGTATTGGTAGTCGCCGAAAGTGGTCAAGGCGTGTTGTTGGAAAGCAAGCCCATTGAGACGGACGGAGCCTTCTACGTCATTTGTGATGTTCCAATTCTGCGTTTTCGTGATGGAGAGTGCAGAAGCAATTGAAGATAGCGCGGCGAAGCACGCAAACAACGACGAGGCGACTTTCATGGTTCTGGTTGCGGAATACTCCACGTTCTCGGAAGGCCAACGCGTGTGCCAATATATATGCCGGCTACTATACGGTGCGAATGTACGACAGAGCTTCGGATGAAATCATCTCCTAGTGTACGTGCGTGAGCCGCATGACTAGTCCGACTCTTCCCAAAGCTTTTTGCTAATTTGTGTATTCTAGGCTTGATCATCTGGGGATGGCAATGCATCCGGCATGCATCGACATTGACCTGCATCGGGAAATCGGGGTATTGCTGTGACGGAGGCGGGGAAGCTGGGGTAGTGCCATTATGGTTCTCTGCCGGGCCATGATTGAAGCGATGTGTTCAACACTGGACCGGAAAAATGACAACTCTCCAGAACGTGCAATGGCGCATGGCTGAAGCCCATGAAGGCCTCGGTAGTCATTGTCGCGCATTTATGCTTCGCATAGAGGGGGTGCACGAGTGCTGGTGAGCGTTAGTGCACAGTTTTGAGAGACACCGTCGATACGGGAGCCTAAAAGGCCTTGAAAGTCGCGTCACCACGACAATCTGGGCGGTTGAATGTTTTCTACTATCGAAGGGTGCAGACGCCACTGACGTGTGGCACATTTCGTAGCGACTTCTTGCATCGGAACGGTTCCGAGCCTGGATCCCGCGTCTTCTCGCGCGCGTGTCGCGTCGCCTTCCACCCTCCTTCCGATACCGCCCTCACTACCAGCTCAATGCCTACAATAACCATCGTGGTACACTTCAAGAGCCGCAGAAATGCCGCTTCTTAGCGATAGCGACTCATTACATGCCTATCTCCGTGGTAAAAGTACAGGAAACGACACCAGAAAAGGCAGGAGCAACTGCAGCCAAGGGCCATTTCTACTTGGCAAACTACTCCAACAGGCAAAAGCGTGTCTTGACTGACGTATCGCTACTATTCAAAGATGGGGGCAGAAGAGAGGAATAAAATATGCCAGATGCGCAAATTGGTGTTTTACACCTGATCGTTCGAGGTGATACCAGACGAAGATGCGCTCATCTTCGATTGCTCTCTTCGCAGCGTCTGCGCTTGCGCAGACTCAATATGGCGAGAACCATGTCAATGTAAATCTTGACTCGCAGCTTGTGGAGCAGACAGCTTTTCCAGCGCCGGATGTGACACTCCTGAGTCCGGCGTTCTTGCCGAACGCTTCGTTCGATCCGGGCTGGACAGAGGGAACCGAAGGCGCGACCTCCCAATACAAGTTAGGTACGTCAATGATGGATGTGCAGATCTGCTACAGACACGAAATCTAACTTAAGCAGAGGAATTCATAAGCGGCCTTGCGACAAAGAACCCTTCATGGATGACCTACGACGTAGCCGACTTCCTGAGCGAGGAGGGTAAGACATTCCCATACGTCTACCTATCAACTTCAGCATCAAACGCATCTACTGGTTACGCCACCTCTGGGAAGTTGAGAGTATGGATTCAAGGCTCAGTTCATGGTAACGAGCCGGCAGGCGATGAGGCAACTTTGGCCCTTCTCGGTGCCATGGACAGCGATCCAGAGTGGGCTGCCAGCTTCCTTGAGAAGATGGACATCATCGTGTTACCACGCTACAACCCGGATGGAAACGCTTACTTCCAGCGCACCTTGGCCACAAACTTCGACCCGAACCGCGACCACACGAAGCTTGCGCGCCAGCAGACCCGTGATATAAAAACATGGTTCAGCAGCTTTTCTCCACATGTCGCCATTGACATGCACGAGGTAAGACCAGGTTGAACGGGATGCATGTGTATCATATGCTGACTTTGTTTCTGTAGTATGGTGCCGCAACACGCTACTCTGGCAACTATAGTAATGCTGCAGATGGCATGTACAGCGCAGCCAAGAACCTCAACATTCATCCATCCATCCGCGCGCTCTCCGAGACGGTCTTTGCTCCTGCCATCAATGCGTCTCTCCTCTCTCAAGGTTTACGTGGGGAGCCCTACGTCACCGCTGCGCGAACAAACCCACCTCGGCTTGAGGAAGCAGGGACCGATGCGAAGATTGGACGCAACGCAATGGGACTGACACAATGCGTGACGTTTCTCTTCGAAACGCGCGGTATCGGCATTGCAAGCCAAGAGTTCAAGCGTCGCACCCTCGCAGGATTGCAGATGATTCTTGGTGTGCTAGAGACTGCTCGTGATGAGCCTGATGTCAAGGGAACTATCGAAGGGGCCATTTCAGAGATCATCACTAGCAAGGAGGACATCGTTATTACCGACTACACCACCTTTTCGAACCGCACGTACACCATGGTCGATCGTCGAACAGGTGAGGTAGTCCAACTACCCATTGAGTTCGCCAGCACTACGCCTGCGACTGCCAACATGACCCGCACCCGGCCTGAAGGGTACGTTATTCCTCGCGCTTGGGCTGACCTCGCCGAGCGTCTCAAGATCTCTGGGCTGGAGGTCGAGACCATGCCTGAGGTGTTCCACGGAGAGGTTGAGGCATACAACATCACTTCTTCAAGCCTCGCTTCATCGTACTACGAGGGCGCTATTCTCAACACCGTTACCACGGAGACACTTATTCAAGATGTTCAACTTCCGGCAGGTAGCTTCTTCGTGAGCAGTGCGCAGAAGAATGCAGGACTAGCTTTTGTCGCGCTAGAGCCTGAGAACATCGATTCTTATGTGTCCTTTGGCATTGTGCCTATGGAGGTTGGAGATATATATCCCATTTTCAGGAAGGGTTGAAGACGAGTGCTTTTGTCATCACGTGCCAAATTTGGCTCATTAGCATGACTAGAATAGGAAATGTAGCGTGATCGCAGCTAATATGCTGACTGGCACTGGCTCGCATCAACTTAAATTTGGGAAAGTCCAACTTGCAAAGAGTGAAGACACTGCACCTGACATCGATGATCAATATCTCTTTAATGACCCTGGATCGGAAGGTAAGAATGAAGAAACAAATGGTAGTTGAAAAGACAGAGACTAAGACGAAGATGAGTGTTGCAAACATGAGTGATTGCTAGGAACATCTCTAGGCCGGGTTACTCTCAAGTCCCAAAGACACTCTCAGAGAAGCCACTCTCTCCACCACGTAACCGCCCTATCCTTCGCCTTGACCATGGCCTCCCTCTCTCCTGGAACCGTCTCGTCCCCCTTTGTCAAACATCCATGACTGACACCAGGGAAGTGTACCCACTCCACCGGCAAACTCTTCTTGTCCAACACCAACTTCTTGAAAGCATACAGTTTCATCTCATCGGAGAAGATTGCATCATGCTCAGGCTGTAGAAACATAATCGGCACGTTCAAGCCATCGAAATCCGCCTCGGTGATCATGGACGGGTGAGCGCAAACCACGCAGTCGACTAACTTCTCGGTTGCAAGACGCAACACGGCCCAACCGCCCCAACAGTAACCCGCCGCTCCGATCTTCTTGTAGCCAGAATCTCGGAGTGCTTGGACGCAGGCGAAGACTTCGGGCTCGCGGACGGAGCGGCTGTTGCGTGCTTTGAAGCCTTCCATGTCTAGTTCAGCCCATCTGCCGGCTTTGATTAGGGAGAAGTCAAGAGACTCGCCACCGAAGAAGTCGGGCATGTAGACTGTCACGTTTGCCTGCGTGTGAACTGTGTTAGCAAGTTGACATGAAATCATAGATGAGGAGTTCGGAGACGAACTTCTTTGGCAAAGTGATCAGCCAGAAGACGGTTGTTCTTGAATCTCCAGCCTAGACCATCATGGATGATAATGACGGCAGCCTCAGAGTTCGATCCGGTGATGTAGGTTGGGTTGTCTGCGAGCTTCGCTTCGTGACCGCTCGGGGTACCGGTCCAGTTGAATGATTTGAGACAGCAAGGTTCAAAACCTCTTGGAGATGACATGGTGTGAGCGCGGTATGCTTTAGACAGAGATTAGCCCAAGAGAATATGAAGTATATGCCAGAGAATGTTGGTCCAGTATTGTAACGGGCAACATCTGTCCCTGTACGGTGTAGGATTTATATCTTGCCCAAATCCGAGCATCATGAAATCCGAGTACCTCATAGCCCGAGTGTCACATAAACCGAGTATGATGGAACCACCAACGTGAACGCCGTAACGGGGTTATCGCTGGCTACGCGTAGGTAAATTCCGATGGTATATACGGATCGGATGGTAGCATGCGATGCCAGTGCCGGCACTATGATCAGACGCCAGCCTGAAAGCGCACAAGAATCGGTTCGCTGAGTGGGTGGGGTTTGAGAAGGTTGAACGAGCGAGGCCCGGAGTTAAGGTTGGCTTTGTGCCGACGAATGCTCGAACCAATGATTACTATTCTTTTCGAACAATTGACTCGTCACTGTGGATATACAAGTATTGTTTACAGCAAGAAATTGGACGCCTAGATCATCTACGTGTCTTGATGCAAGGTCATGTATCGTGAAAGTGAAAAGATAGGAAACGCCTGTTGAAAGGCTTATGCGTCTAACGATGCAACGCAATATGCCCGCCCACCTAATATAAAGTGAGAGTGATGAACTCCTCACGCAAACGCCAGTCCCATGTAACGCCAATGTGCAAAGTCGTGCAACGGTAGCACATGATGCGGGGAATGAAGTCAACTGTGACTTCGACTCTTCCGGACTTTCTCGCCCAATGTCATCCCTACCGCCTGTTGATAAGGTTCAAGAATTCCTGACGGGTCTTGTCTCGTGACCGCATGCATCCGAGCATGCAGCTTGTAGTTGTTGTTGCGCCCGTCTTCTGAACGCCGCGCATGACCATGCAGAGATGGCTCGATTCGACTACAACTGCGACACCTTGTGGTTGAAGCATCTCAGAGAGGGCGAGAGCGACCTGTTTGGTGAGGCGCTCTTGTACTTGGAGACGGCGAGCAAACATTTCGGCGATACGAGCGAGCTTGGACAGACCGATCACGCGGCGGTTCGGGATGTAGCCGATATGCATCTGTACAAGAGGTCAGTTGTCATTTTCTGGTACTGCATGAGACGGGAGGATGTCAGAACTAACCTTGCCCATAAAGGGAACCAGATGGTGCTCGCAAAGGGAGAAGATCTCGATGTCCCTCACAATGACGAGCTCGTCATGGTCCTCGTGGAAGACAGCACCGTTGACGATGTCGCGCAGGTTCTCTTCGTAGCCCTTTGTGAAGAAGAGCAACGCTTTCGCGTAGCGCTCTGGTGTGTCGAGCAGCCCCTCACGGTCGGGGTCTTCGCCCAGACACTCGAGCATAGTCCTGACAGCGCCAGACAGCTTCTTGAGGTTCGCCACCTTCTCCTCTTCGGTTGCCTCCTTCCTCTCCCGCGTACCCTTGCTGGGCCAGCTAAGCCCGTCGAAGTCGATGGTGGGGTGCTGCGTGTACGGGCTGTGGGCCCGGCTGGTCGCGAGTGGTGTCTGCGCAACGGTACCCTCGAAAGGGTCCTCGGCGTCTACTTGACCATTTGCCATGACATGGCGGTTGTCAGTGTGCATGTTCGCGACGGAAGACTTCGTGGGGAAGTAGCTAGTCGGCCCGTCAAAGTTTACTGGCTGGCGACCCCGGTTGGACGTCTCTATAGCATGAAAGAGGTGTTCTCGCTCCTTCTTGTCGCGCGCCTCGGTGGTAAGTCTGAGGGGGGATCCGCCGTTCATCATATGTGAGGGGACCGCGGACTTGGGCTTGGGCGAGTCGGAATCCATGATGGCGGGGAGTCTGGCTGGACTTTTAACTTTTTTGTGGGGAAAGAGTTTGTACTAGGTGGAGGAGGATAAAAACTACAGAGTCAGAGAGGGCACAAGGGCCAGGCAAGCATGTTCGGACTGGCGCATGGCTTCCGCAGAAGAATAGTACTGCGGCCCGGGTCTGTATGACTACAATGGAATAACTTTGTCCTAAGCGTCGAAATGGGGACTAGCGTTCCGTACTTGCAATGACGCCACACCTTCCTCACGCTCTGACCAGGTCTGCACGTGATAAGCGGGCAGGCGAGCAGCAGGGCAGGAGCGCCAGTCAACACAACTACCACCCATTCCATACCCAACCCTCCATCATCATCAACACATGCTTCGCTAGGTACGCACAACATCGCCAATACCGCTGGCGCCTCGTTTGATATTCACGACATCTAGCGACGATGCAGAGGATGGGCAAACCGCCATGAAGAGGCCTTTTTAAGGGCCCTTGCTTGGTCCCCGCAGCTTCACCTTATCGTACCACCAGCACGGCGCATTCTCTACAGCACCGCCCATCTATATTCTCGAGCCACGGCGCAATCTATGACGCGTCACCACACCATGGTGCGATATGCGTCGAGGGAGGACTGGGCCTCCACTGGCGACGGTGGTGAAGGTGGATTGTCACAGTTACCTCGGCCTCTTGCTTGGACATCTTGATAACACGCCTGCGCAGTCGTGTACTAAATACGCACTGTGCCTCACTCTTGACATATACTGCGTCTAACTCGCGTCGTGGATGGGCTTTGTCTCACCTGCTTGTCGCTCTCAACCCTCAGTTCCCCCTCCGGGCCAGGGCGACAATTACCATACGCATGTCACTCACCTGCGTATGCTTCTGGCTTGTGCAGGAACATATACACGTTTGTCGCGTCACTCGTCTTTGACGACTGCTTGGACGACAAGGTGAGCCTGGTTCACGTATTGAAGCTTCTCGCGTCTGGCTGCCTGTGGAATACTCCCAGACCCAAAGGCTCTAGGCCGCAAGGTTACATCTACGGCGCTTCCAGCATTCGACCTACACCATTTTCCCTCCCTTGCACAAGACGAGGTATTGAGTTCCCACGTCATGTGCATGTTTGCCTGGCTCGTCGCAGCGTGCGAATGCTCACGACAAGCGATGATTACGACGACCTCAGTTGAATCACAACAAGATCAGTGTCCGGGTCAGCCAAGATTCATCTCTTGGTGTATTCCGTTATTGTGGTCTGAATATCGCCCTCCCAGAGTTGCTATGGTCTGCTGCTGAGAAGTGCTTTCTCTGTTGCTTCCAAGGGGCAGGGTGGACTTCGGCAAGGTAGCGGTGGTATTGCTTCGCATGTTTTATGTAGATGTCGTGAAGCCGTATGGCACACCTGGTGGACAGCAACATGATATACAAAGTAGAAGACGTGGGGAGGATGTGCTGAAACAGATGAAATCGGGGAGCAGGCTGGAATCTTGGGCGGCATGGAGGGGCTTCCATGCACTGAATGAGGGCGACCTTGATCACGGGGCTTGGCGCTGTCGATAGCGGCTGGCGAAAGACCGACGAGCGAGAAGGCACTGCAGCGTCTGCGGCCACGACAGCAACATCGAGGAAAGCGCATCACCGGCAGCACATCTGGGAGTGTATTTCAGTCGCAGCCGCATCTTTTGTTGTTTTCCAGTTCTATTACTACTTCGTCGTAAGGCTGAGAGCAAGGTGCTTGAGTTTCTTGTTGCTCGGTTAGGCCGTGGCACTTTGACCCGCGGACCTCTTGATGCTGCAACCTTGCGCTTTCTGATGACCTTCCTGCCTCTATGGCTGCCCTGCGACGGGCTCAGGATATAGACCAGTGGAGACCAGAGGACTCGTCTACTCGGGATAGCGAGCGATCCAGGGAACGGTCACGGGAGAGGAACATCGAAGCCCGAACATCGTCACCAGTGCCACGAGCTGCCAGAGACTCCTCCAGACATCGCGCACCAGACACGCACATCCGATCATCGGCCAGGCACGTGCGAGGACGTTCTCGCGAGAGAAGTTTGAGTAGAGAGCGCGCGCGTCGCCGCAGTCGCAGCACCTCTGGGGAGGACCGCTATCGAGCTTCGAAGAGGGAAGCCAGCGCAGACAGGGTTTCCCACTCACATCGACACCACCACCACCATCGCGACACGACTCCATCCTCAAAACGCCACCACCCGCGTTCTCCATCTCCGAGAGGCTCCGCGAAACGCGTAAAAAGACAAAGGAGTCGTAGCTCTATACGCTCCACGTCCAGATCACGACGTGCGTACTCGCCGGGTCGACCTCCCAGCAGGGCATACTCTCCACGACCTGCACGCTCCGACCGCGACCGACCGCCTCGAAGGCCCACGCCCGATACATACTTCCCGACGGCTTCAAATCGTCGCCGCTCTCCCTCTGTCGATAGTCATTATAGGCCAGTGGCGCATCGTTCACGGAAGAGATCAGTTTCACTGGAGAGGAGATCTAGGCGTGAAATATCGCCTCGGCGAACGTCACCGAGAAGGACTGATCGTAGACCTATTTCGCCGTTCGACGACCGCAGGGAACGATCATACAAGTCTTACAACAACCGCGACAGGGCAAGAAGTCGCAGTCGAGCTTCCAGACGTGCTCGATCTCCCTCTCGCCCGCCTCGTAGACGATCTCCAGATTCAGTTCGCAGAGACTCACCGCCCCCGCGTAGGAGTCGCTCGCCTCGCTCATCCCTTCGACGTCGTCCATCCCGATCGCCCTCTTTTACATCAAGACCGCGCCAACGTTTGGATAAAGGAGCAGATTCTGGCAAACCTGCCCTCGCAGATAGGATCACCTCACGCCGAGGCTCACCAGCACCTGGATCAGGGTACAACTCTGACGCATCCAAGAGCCGGGAGGACCAAGGCAACATGAGGGGAGCATATCATTACCAGGGACGTGGTGGGTTTCAGCAATCCCCACCGTATCCTGCCCAGAACCAATATTCTCCTCAAAACCAGTCCCCTTATCATGGTGGTCGAGGCGGTTGGAACAACCAGCCATATCCTAATCAAGGGTCAGTTCTAGTCCCGTTGGCCTTTGGTCATTCCCATGCTGACATCATCAGGTCTCCCATGCAAGGCTATACCCCAAACCAGTCCCCTTACCATCAAAACCAATCACCCGGTTACTATCCAAATCAGCCGTATCCACAACCTGGCTTTCAGAACAGCCCTCACCGCGGAGGTCATGGCAGTTACCGCGGCAACAACTTCAATGGTCCCGACCGACGCATGTCAGGCCCTGGCGCAAATCCTCCGTTTGGCGGACCTGGTGGACGAGGGCGTGGTACCGCGCCTACACAATTTTCAAACCTGTCATGGACGCCAGCATCCGGCACTCGAGGCGGCCGCCCCGCCACTGAAGCACCACGTCCACAGCCGGCTGTCGCATCCCAAGCCCCTGCTGATTCTGCATCTGTCGACGCCGACGATAATCCATTTCGCCCATCCAAAGACTTGCGCGTAGAAGACGAAGGCCCTAAAGAGGAAAAAAGACCGGTGAAACCTCCAACGGCGCCAAAGTCAGGGTTTGGGTTTTCGTTGAAGACAAAGAACCCAGTACCACCAGCGAGTAAAGCAAAGCCTGGGTTGGAAGAGTCCGAGAGACCAGAACCAGTTCCTAAAGAATCTCCTCTTGCTCCCAAGGCAAAGGTGGTAGCCCCAGCGCGCGAAGCTTCCCCCCGCCGCCCGGAACCAAGAAGCGACCGAGATCGAGACTTCAGGGATAGAGGTTACGACAGCGGTCGCGAGCGGGACAACAGGGAACGAGACCGGCGATATGACAACTATTACGACCGGAAACCGGCTTACCGAGATGTGCGGGATCCTCGCGACAGAGACGCTCGAGATGTACGGGATCCTCGAGAACCTCCATATTATCGTGGCAAAGAGCGGGACTTCCGAGAGCCACGAGACAGAGACTTGCGTGACCCGAGAGACATAAGAGACCTACGCGATGTTCGTGAACGGGACCCCCGAGACATGCGCAGTCCTCGAGATCCCCGAGATATCAGAGATCGCAGAGAGCCATACCCACCACGACGACCTGACGATAGACGGTTTGACCCGAGACCTGACCCGCGCTCCGATCCGCGACCTGCTCGAAGGACACCACCACCTCAAGTACCCAAGACAAGGATTGTTACAAGAAAACGCATGAAGCCCCGACCTACTCTGGTTCCTGAACATGCAGCTTCGGAGTCAGTGTATTACAGGAAGCCAGGCAACGAATCGGTAGTTGGATCCGGTACATACGGAAAGGTGTTCAAGGGTGTCCATGTTTATACTAAGGACATGGTTGCCCTCAAGAAGATTCGAATGGAGGGTGAACGCGATGGCGTAAGTACATCCAACAAGCGATGACACGACAATGCTAACAACTATCAGTTTCCGGTTACCGCGATTCGCGAGGTCAAGTTGCTGCAATCTCTCAACCACGCCAACATCGTCAATCTACGAGAGGTCATGGTTGAGAAGAACGACTGCTACATGGTTTTCGAGTACCTATCCCACGATCTCACTGGTCTTTTGAATCACCCGACCTTCAAGCTTGAACAATCACACAAGAAAGATCTGGCAAAACAGCTCTTCGAGGGGCTAGACTACCTCCACCGTCGCGGCGTTTTACATCGAGACATCAAGGCTGCGAACATCCTGGTGTCAAACACCGGGCAGTTGAAATTGGCAGATTTTGGTCTTGCACGATTCTACGCGAAGAGCAGCAAGCTCGACTATACGAACCGAGTCATCACCATCTGGTACCGATCACCAGAGCTGCTGCTGGGAGAAACTCAGTATGGTCCAGCTGTTGACATTTGGTCAGCCGCTTGCGTACTGGTGGAGATCTTCACACGACACGCTATCTTCCCAGGAGATGGTGGCGAGATCAACCAGTTGGACAAGATCTATAACATACTGGGCACGCCCACCGTGCAGGACTGGCCTGGCATCGTTGATATGCAATGGTTCGAACTACTGCGCCCAACCGAACGGAAGCAATCAACGTTCGAGGAGAAGTACAAAGATCGTGTTAGCCCTATGGCCTTCGAGCTCCTCCAGGCTATGTTCCTTTTCGATCCCAATGCGCGACCCACGGCCGCCGACGTACTCGAGCACCCTTTCTTCACAAGCGAGGCGCCGCCGCCGAAACGCGCTGATGCGCTGAAGGAGCTGGAGGGTGACTGGCACGAGTTCGAGAGCAAAGCCCTCCGGAAGGAGAAGGAGAAGCAAGACAAAGAGGCGCGGCGTGTTGCGCGGGAAGAGAAGGACACAGCGAGGAAAGACGAGGGTAAAAGACGCGCTGACGCAAATGCCGGGGAAGAAAGGGAGGCTAAGCGAGCGAAAAGCGGTGATGCGACGGCGTAGAGTGCTGGGATATCTCACCCGAAGCCGCGATAGCGAAGCTGATTAGATAGCGTAATGTTTGTATGGCTAGAGGTATGTTCAATCTTCGCGCGACTTTGAGACGGAATACAATGTATGTATGTCCATCACACTTCTTGAATAGATATAAGATACCTTTTCTCCACTTTGACACTACATGGCTCTTCCATCGTTCTCTAAAGCAGTTGTTAGTAGCAAAGTCTACTGAATGGAGAGATGGTACGGTCAAAGGTGTCTGGCCGACTTTAAGACCTTACTTAGTTACCATGTGGAGATCATGGAACTTTCTCTCGGCCGCTCCTTGAGTCCGACAAGCATCTTACTAAAGAGAGATGGAATCATTATGTACCTGCTTTCCCATTTCTGCTGTCCGCGGATCTTCTTGACCCTCAATCTCGTAACGGCCAAGGGGTGACCCTGGCGTAAGTCGTGCATCGGCGTACCTGAACCAGCAGATCGTAGACCGGCCTGTGTGCGTAAGAGACCCTCCTCAACACAGAAAGTGAAGCATCGCTACGATCCTAGCCTGGATCTGATGTGTCTTGAGCTTGGGTTGATGAGACGAAGAAGAGTTGTACGAAAGTTGTCATGCTGGAGAAGGCGCTAGTCCGGTGCTGCCCCACGCGGAGATGCCGAGAGACGAAGAACCGCATTGTCAGACTTGATATCTGTCAATCAGAAGCTCTATCGACGTGCCGGGAGCGCTCGCCGTAAGAAGTGGGGATAGTTTAGCGTGCATCTCAGCTGCGGTGGCTCAACATTCGGCTGAATACGGCATAGCACGGAAACTCCTTTCCCGTATTCGACTTGTCCTAGTGGACCCCTGCGTGGAAAGTGCCAAACTACGGGTAGGACTTGAAGGTTTTTGCTTGTGTCCGCGCGTTGTTATGATCCCTTCGAGACTGCTAAAGAGGTTCTCCCGTCACACACACAATACCCGCTGCCTTTTGTCTGTGGCTGGCTGGATTGCGCCACTTTTGTTTGCATTACCTCTTTAGGCGTGCAGCGCGCTCGATCAGGAAATAACAATTACGATGGTCTCGTGGCGGCCGGAAACGAGATTGGAATGGGCCTTTTTTGGCACTACTGCGGTGCAAGCCCTTACGAATATTACTATACAGATGTTCGTATCACCCCGCAAAGCCTAGCATTGGAACGATCGCTTAAACGTCTCTAGGGTTATACTCGTCGTCTATCTTAACTGGGTCAACTCAGTGGTATACCAAGTGCCACTTTCCTATGTCACGCCCTTGACGCTCGCTGTCAATTCTTTGGGATGTCTCTTCCAACTCATATTAACGCTCGATGCATATCGGATCAAGAACCACATCCAGGTCAGTGATATTACCTCACGGACTGCACGTGAAACATGTACTGACTTCGTACATCGGCCTTTAGATCTTCGCGCAATGTGTTGCCAACATATGCTTGTCAATCTCGACTGTTCTTCAATACGGCGAAATCCGACATGCAGCTGATAGGATCCTTCTTAATCACGATATGTATGGCACACCCTTTGCAGATCATGATTGGCCTTTCTGGAAGAAGGTCTCGATCGGCTTAATGGTTTGTCTAGTTGTCACATGCGTTTGCAGTGCCATTATGTGCGGATTAGCCAGGGGACTATACCGTGAGTTTTCCTGGGCTTTGTACCAACACGTCAGTCCTGACAGGAAGATACAAACAAAATACATGATTTATCAGGTGAGCATTCCCGCTATTATCGTTCTCTGACTGTACTCACACAAAGTAGATCTACCTTGTTCTTCTCAAGATCACACCTTACTTCGTCTTTGCATTCATATTCATTTACGACTTCATCGACGTCCATTACAAAGAGCCCGAGTTCTCGTTGACTCTCTCAATCCTTCCGGCTACTCTTATACACGTGGCTATCGCAGTCTATTTTGTAAGGCATGAGCGCCGGATTGGGATGGGGTTTGCTTTGGTGCGTCCTTCGATTCTTATAGACTGACACTCGCTAACACTTCATGTCGCAGCTCCTTCATGCCGCAACAATTGCATATCTGATTAGCAGACTGCTCGTTCTTTACGGGCATACACTACTTTCTAAAACTTTGATGAAGGATGAGATGGTATTCTACTCTTGCGTTGCGCTGGGCTTCTCGACTCTTGCGCTCATTGTAGGAACTGTTTGCTTGTTCAACTTCAAGAAAGGACTGAGACCGATTCTGTTAGGCCAGGTGCAGCGCAAACCGCGAGCACATGAGCTAGAAGACGATTACTATGTTCAACGTCTAAATTACAACGTGGTGCCGTTGGCTGATCGCGATTCGCAGAGGTGGGCCTTGGACTGAGGAGTAACGTGTTTCATGCCAATGAAAGCAAGATGCTTTTCTTGTATAAATTTAATGACGGGGATCATAACGAGCCGGTTCAGGCTACATAAACATTGTAATTTACTAGCGCTGCCTAAGCCTTTTCTTGCACTTCAATCTCAACTTCCGGCACGCTCGAGCGCTCTCGACAACTATTGGCCGACTGCAATATATCAGCATATGGAGTTCCTTCTCGAGTAGCGGGTACGCGTTCAACGTTAGGTCGAGCTTTTGCATTGTGATGGGCCCGATGCCCTCGGTGAGCCCACCGTCGTGTAGAGAGATGTGTTTTACGTCGAAACAGTGTTTAATCACATAATAAAGAGACTTTTCAGTATGAAAGGGAGCTGTACCGACCGTTGAGGGGTGAAGACGAGAACTTTCAGCCAGGTGGATGCTTGGCGAATCGGTCAAGCCTGTGCCGTTACAGGTGTATATGGCAACGACGGGTTTGCCAAAAGCCTCGTCTGGCGGTGTCATCCTGTTCAAAAGCCTACCCGTTCAAAGCAACCTCGTATTTCTTTCTTCCTTCGTTACAGTTACCCTCCACACACTGCAAGCCCCTATCGCTCGGTACTGGGCAGTTCTTCGCTAATACCCACGTCCGTGTGTCTGCTGATGAAGACTCAGAGAGATGCATGTCTGCGCGATGTCCGCCACCCCTGTGTTTGCACGCCAGCTACAGGGGTATTGCTTAGCAGGCTTATTACTACAAAACACGACAACATACCAGCCAGCCTGAATTGCATTCACATATATACCAATCGTTCGCTTTGCAGCGGTCTCCAGGGCGCGCACATGCTGATACGGATGTGAACTGAATCGACAAAATGATTGTTCGTGCTAGAAAGGCTAGGCATGTGAGTAACGACTTCATGGCTTTGTTCAAGACTTTAGGATGGGCAAACTTGGCTCATAGATATAATGAGTAAACTGCCTCACTGCGTATGTGTAACTGTTATCTCCAGTCGTCGTGCAATCTGGCCACTCGTTTGCCTTTGTGCGGGTAAAACCTCTCACCGCAACGTGACATCCCCTGTACTCTCTGTGATTATTGGGCAATAAGCCTTTTTGTAACTTCAGATGATCCTGGATATGGTCTCGCAGGAACCAATCAGTAGCACAAGATAGGTTTGAAGCCTATCAGAAGATCCCGTGGAGAACACTATATCAAGAATGTTCAACCAGTCACGTTAGGTACGGCCTACTAGGAGCAGACACAATGTGATTGAAACATATCGGGTCTGATGCGGGCGAAAACATCCATGAGCGGATAAGGACAGAGTATGTGTAGTAGTTGCCGTGCGATATGCGGAATCGGGTAGCCGCGTCACTCCGGGCAAAATGTGACTCGGTAGGTTAGTCTGGCGGTAGGAAGCAACATCCAAAAGGCTACATGTTGACTTCTACGTCCGTTAGTAGAATGGTTGAGTAGCGAAACTTATGGACCCACGTACCTTGTACCCACGTTCATTGCCCAATCCGGATACTCGGATAGCGTATGTGCAGTTGGAGGAACGATGAAATTCCGCGAGCGTGCATCACAAACAGCCATGCGCACAGCAAAGCCAAACGAAATTGACCCTGGAAATTTGTTGCTTTCTCTCCCCAAAGAACGACTGAAGGTTAGCAATGCGAACTCCTGTACTTCATTGCTTATTCGCCGCCAATAGTGGGGGTCATGACTACATAGGTAGCGTCAACCACCTGTACTGGTAACCCTACCTAGATGATCGCCGCAGAAACTCGACGCGACGTTTCCCAACCGCCGGCTCTTCCATCTTCGCTTATTGTGAATATCATGCTACAGATATCTTTCGGATGTGGGTCATTCTCCAATGGCAGTCGTCATCTCATCGACCGGCCGTCCCCGACGTGATCGATTGCATTATCACGGTCCGATCCAGCGCTCCAAGAAGCATGATTGGCTTACAGCTTCTCCACTGCGTGGAAGGACAAACGCTCGATTAGGACTATCGAAAGCTCAGGCGTCATGTAGCGGCCGAAAGAAGCAAGCGACGTCTAGCGATGGAGCGAGGGTGCTATAGCGCGGCCCGTCCCCCACATTTGATCTGCAATCTGCAGCATCGAGATACTCAGCCCTTGTGATCTACCCGCACCTGGTACTATCCAGTCGAGAATGACCCACCAAGCGAGGAGTGCTAGGCGACGGTCGCTGACCTTGCACTACCGAGGATCGCCATTGCATAGGTATGGCGACGCCCGGTCTGATTTGTCTTAGACGGTGTTTGATCAAGCTGAACTCCTCCAACCATCATGGTTAACTCCACCTCCCAAGTCGCCGACACCCTACAGGACCGGTCCCACTTATCCCATGCATGGCTTCAAGCTGCTGTATGTGCCTTTCCGGTAACAGTGAAGCGCAGCGAGCGGCAGCTGGGATGACTTCCCCAATTCGCCAGACGGTCTAAGAATACTGCGTCATATCCACCAATCTGTCTTCAAGCATCAAGCCACAAGCACTTCGTCTAATCGCGCAACAGACGATGCCAATGGACGCGTAGATATGCTGCTTGGATGCACTATCTTAGTATGTGGGCGGGGTACTGATTGACGGCATTGACAGCATAAGTACCACTTTCCACTCATGCCCATCCTTTAGAAATTTGCATCTCAGTACTCTTTTCGTTACAACAATACTTTTCATAATCAAAAAATGGCCGACACATTTGCAGCCAATTCCGACATCACCCCAGAAAAGCTTACTATCATGAAGCTCAAGGCTAGTGGAATCCGAGATGTCTTCTCTGAGCCTTCCTCACCTACAGGCAACCGATCCTTCTCATTCGGAAACCATGCCAATGGTGCAAGTCACAGCTCATCCTTGACACGCCGTTCCACTCGGCAGACAAGCTCATCTTCACGCCGAGCAAGCAGCTTCCTCCAGTCACATCGGAGCAAGATGTCTACAGAGCTCACATCGCAAGCCGAGGGCAAGTTCTTCGCTTTGATGGATCTCATGTCTACTGCATCCCGAGAGGCTTCTTCGCTAAAGGAGTCATGGTCTCGTATCATGGCTGAGCGGGACAGTCTCGTTCGGGAGAGGGATGAGCTTCTCATCACGGTTGAGGAAGTGACTGAAGAGATTCAGCGCAAGGAAGCTGAGCACTCGCACCACGGCCACGAGCACGGCGAGAGGAAGAGACAGGTGGAGAAGCTCATACTTGAGCTCACTGCTGCACTTACTCAAGTGACCGACCACAAGAAGAAGCTCGCTGATCGGGACCGTGACCTTGAGAGCACCCGTCATGAGCTACATGAGCTTCAAAGCTCTGTTACTCTCACCCATGGTGAACACGAAAGGACCAGGTCTGAGCTAGAAGCTGCCTACTCCAGGTTGAAGATCTGTGAAGGCGAGCGTGACTCCGCTCGATTCGACTCCGAAAAGCATCACAGCGAGCTTAGGACGCTCCTCCGTGAGCACACTGAGCTCAAGAGCAAGTACAGCGAGACTACCTCCAAGTTCGAATCTACTCGCAAGGAGGTGCTCACCCTTACCGATCGCATCAAGATGTTCGAGCTTGAGAGGGACGAGCATCTCCATGAGAAGGATCGTCTTCACGAGGAGCTGAAGCGTGCGAAGTTCAGAGTTGACGAGACTACTCGCGAGTACACTGAACTGACGGAGCGACACGATCGTGTACAACGCGAGCTCCACAAGCTTAAGGAGGTCGTCCGGGTTATCGAAACGGAGCGAGATGATCATGCCCTTACCATTGACGGCCTCCGCCGTGAGGTCAAGGCCAAAATCCTTGGCTGGGAAGAGTCCGATGCCCGTGCCAACGAGTTTTCACTCAAGTATGAACACATCAAGCGTGAAGTAGTTTCAGTCAAGGAGAAGTTGAGAGACCTTGAGCTCGAACGCACTGAGCTTCGGGATGCCATCGACCGCTCCCGTGAGGACCATCGCCTTGTTGTTATCGAGCGGGACCAGCTGAAGGAAGACCTTCACGACCAGCACCGCAAGGTCGAGGACGGTCACCGCCGTATCAACACCTTGGAGGAATCCCTCCGTCGCGCCGAGTTGACTATCACTGAGATCAGATCCGAGATTCACACTCTTACCGAGCGTAACAAGGTCCTTTACCGTGAGGGCGAGGACTCACGTGGCAAACACGGCCACCTCACCGGCGAGATCAACAGTCTCCAGGAAAAGCTAGTCATCTTCCAAACTGAGATCACCAACCTCAAGTACGCTCGCGACCGCGCTCACTCTGACCTCAACGCGTGGAAACACAAGTACGAGGAGATTACCGAGACTATCTCCACATACGACGACTCTTCCGCCGAATTCGAGTTTGAGATCACTTCTCTTCGCACTCTGCTCAATGAAGCTCGCGAACAAAAGGAACGTGCCATCTCGGCTCGTCACGCTGCCGACCGTGAGCGCGACGAGTACATGGCCAAGTACGAAGAGAAGTGCCGCGAAATGGAACGCTTCGAAGAGTCTGCCAGCAGCGTGTACCATGCGAGCAGCGGTGGAGCTCGTGGCGGCGCAAAGTCGATGACCTCCAGGGTAGTGTCGAGTGGAACTACGATCCACAACCATGGTGCATCAGGTGGACACAGCCATGGTCATGGTCATGAGCATACTGAGGGGAATTCTATCTTCTCCCATTAGCTGCTGTGAAGTTGAGCGACTGGGGTTCTGTTGCTGGACGGGCTGGCGCATGAGGAGCGAAGAGATTAGGAAACGGAAGAGCATTTTTGAGACGAGCAGGCCGGGTACGGCGGAGACAGTGAAAAACGGATGACTGTTGATCGTTAGCGGTGGCTAAAAAAGTTCGTGCTGGGAACACGGTAGTAATGATGTTTACATATGACTATTACCTTTTGAGTTGCATGCAAAATCTGCCTTGGAGGTAGGCACATGATTTTACATTGATGGTCTGATACAGCGTGTATTGATGTCTCTTCTAGAGCACATAACAACCGTCAACTTCGTAGTAGAGACTTGACTAGTGATAGTAGGAAACCAGACCGGAAATATCACTCATTAGGTAATATGTGGCCTGTTCAGCCTATTAGTAACCACTCAAACGACTGGAAACAGACGTGACTTCCTTTTCGTAATTCAGGTATTCGTATATAGGATGAACGCGCTCAGGTGACATCCCCATTTTGGACGTTAACCCCATGTATAGGACCCGCAGTCTGTTACTGAGCTAATTGCTTCCCGCCGACCGGATATCATAGCACTAGAAGGATGGCCGTTATGTGAAAGCTACCTGCTACTGCGATGACGATGCCGCTTCTGTATGCGAAACATCAAGGGACGCAGATGTGTACTTCCAGACCGAACCGGAAGTAGGCTGCTTAGCTGAAAATAACAGCGGCAGGAGGCGCAGGAGTACCACTGATAAGGCCGTCCTCCTCGGCGCCATGGAAGAAATCCGTACCGTCCTCAGAAATATTCTCATGAGCCACCATTTCTATATCCACTTCAGCATGTACGTTGACAGCCCCATCCTGCTCCATCTCGACAACCTCTTGTACGCTCATCTCGACCTGGGGCATCGTCTCGGCGTTCTCGATCTGGTCACCGTCTTCGGGAACGACGTGGATTCCGTTGGTATGTTCGGGTAACTCGTCATTGTCCACGCCCTCTGGCAGTTCCTCGGCGCCCTCTTCGTCCTGCTGTGCGACAACAGCTTGGTTGTCCTCGTCGTCTTGAACACCGTCTTGTTGGCCATCCATGCCGGCACCACCATCATCACTGTAGTCTTGATACTGCTCCCGGTCTTGTTCTGAAGAAACCAAGACGTCCTGGCCATCCTCCACGACTAAGTCATCTTCTTCTTGTTCCTCCTCTATCTCTTCTAGCTGCTCTTCTTCGACAGACGACTCGTCGGCTTCGATCAGGTCCTGGAGATATTGATCTACCTGCGCCACGTATCGATCTGGGATCTGGCGCAAAGTGTGGCCGCGCATCTTGCGAGGAGCAAGAGACTTAACGGGCTTTGTAGGTTTCGCGACTGCAGCTGGCTTTGGAACAGGGGCGACATCCTTGGGCGGTCGTCCTCTTCGGGCGGTTGGCTTCGGGGCTGGCTTTGTGACGGGCTCTGATTTGGCAATGTTGGCTGGAGGTAGGCGGGTGCGCAGCTTGGAGCGCATGCGTGGATCAAGACGGCGGGCAACATTAGGCTCAGCCTTGGCCTTTGTGCGAGGAGACGACCGCTTGCCGATTTGAGAGGGACCAGCGACCCGGTCGAGATCGAGGGCTGCAGTGCGCGCTGGTCGACCACGCTTGGGTGTAGCTGGCGGCGCGTTTGCGGTCACATCTGCTTTGCGAGGACGGCCTCCACGATTCTTGACAGGTGCTTCTTCTTGTACTGATGCTTCTTGTTGTGCAGGTACAGCCTCTTTCTTGGGCCTTCCTCTGCCCTTCTTGACTACAGGGGCTTCAATAAGAGGGTCAGGCTCAGGCTCAGGCGCAGACGCAGGTGCAATGTTAGGCTGGCGACCGCGTTTCTTGGGCCTCGGCGCGTCTTCGACAACGGGCCCTTCGGCCTTCGCTTTGGCGGGACGCCCGCGCTTCTTTGGTGGCTCAACAGCGGCTTCGACTGCATCGGCTTTGGACGCGCGATTCCGCTTGAGAGGTGGTGCAACAGACGCTTCCTCAGCTGCTGGTGCCTTGCGACCGGGCGCTTTACGTGCCTTTGGGGGCATTGTGTATTTGCGCTCGTGGTTCGCACACCTCACGATGAGCAATTGAGTATTGTGGCGTGTAATCCAAGCGCGGTAAGTGAGGTTGCCGAAAAACGCGACTTGTCGGCTGTTGGTGGGACGCGTGTGGTGGAGTCTCACTCACTAGCGCAGTCGCGGTGCACGTGGTTGGGTGTGCTCGGTAATAGGGTCTGAGAATTGCCATTCATGTCAAATCTTCTCCAACTAAAGTATTAGGTCTTTAAACTTGCCTGCACGTCGTTTGTTTGTGGCTATCCAATCGCGCCAGGCACCCTTTTTTGGTACCTACTTGTGCTTGCTGCTTGCTGCTACGGCCTTGTCCCGCCACAAAAGTCGACACGGGAGGCATAAATACACTGCGAAGACACTAGACTTGTGTCATCATCTCAGTCGTCATGTCAGAATCACAATTGGGCTCAGCAAACGTGTTTGCAAGTATTACAATATATTTACAGGCTAAATTTGACCCCCAACTCCAAGACTACGCGCTGAGCCCAGAGAAGGTCTATAGTGGTCGGAGAAGAGAACTTTCTAGATGCAGACAGTACAAAGACAAATGGTCGACATATTTACAGATGACCAAAATATTCAAGATGCAACCAAGACGGGAAAAAGACAACATTTGAAGAATGAAATAAGATGACGATACTACCAACGATGCCACTCTACCGCGCAATCTACTCGGCCTTCTTGCTAGCCTTGGTCCTCAACTTCATGAGACCGTACACCAGCGCGTAACTAGAGAGAGCGAAGATGACACAGATGGCCGCATTCCTCCATCCGTAGTAGTAGTCGTTGAGGTTTACCGTGTACAGGTAGTCGCTTCCCTTGGTGTATTGGCAGACCCTACAGTCTGAGGTAGCATCAGGGTTGACTAGGTTTGTGCGGCTTCCCGGGCCTGCCATCCACGCTTGCAGGTAGTCACTGCATGTTTGACCAGATGGGGGATCGAACATGGCGAACTCTGACTCGGAGCAATTGACATCCCATTCCCAATCGGCGAAGACGAGCAGCGCGCCCATCAGGTAGTTGAACGGGTTGAGGTAATAGCTGGAACAGTGTTAGTAGGGTTGCTCTCTAGGTTCATGGTAGTTTTGGGGTACTTACATCCAGTAGCGCCAGAATTCTTGGATTTGCGCATATGGCACAAGGACACCACAGAATGAGACGAGCACTCCGATGATGAGCGGGTTGACGAGCGAGGCAAAGACAGCGTTGGGTGCGTAGGCTGCAACGAACTGACCAATACCGGTGTAGATGAACTGGTAGACCAGCATGACGAAGAACACCGCACCTGCCTTGTTGGAATCGGTGGGAAGACCGGCAGTGTAGTAGAAGCAGAGGTAGTAGAGGATAGCGCAGATGATGAGGTACGGGATCTCAGAGACGACAAGACCGGTGACGAAAGCGATCCAGGAGTACATCTTCGACTTCTTCTCACGTGTTTCGTAGATGTCGCGACGGTCGATGAAGAGAGGTTGTAGTTGAGCAATAACACCTGGTGCGACGAAGATGTAGTTGAAAAGAGCAAAGAGGACGAGCTGCTGGTCAGCTACAGTGTCGCCAATCTTCCAGAAACTGAAACCGATGAACAGCGCGGTACCAATGTGGAGAGCAAACTTGTTGTTAACGTAGTCGATGTTGCGGTACATGCTGACGTTCGCCCTGTGTGTAACAATCTTGGTCTGAGTCCAGAGATCCATGGCGAACTCATGGCCGTCATCCGTGGTTCCGGGCTCTTTGCCAGCAGCGTCAGTGATGATGTGGTCGAGGTCCTGATGCATGCGAGCCGCTTCAGGTGAGTCAAGCCAGACTTGATGCCAGTCTTTTCCGTGCGTGCCAGTTACCACGTCGATCATGTGTTCTGCAGGGTTGGCGTTGGGAGGGCAGGGAGCGTCGTATCGACCGAAGTACTCCTTGATAGTCGCTGCGTTGTCACCGATGTCACCGAAGTAGACAGTCTTGCCACCCTTTGCGAGAAGCAGAAGAGTATCGAACTGAGCGAACAGAAGGGCGGAAGGTTGATGAATGGTGACCAAGACGGCTTGACCAACGTCGGCGAGCTTGCGAAGGAAACGAACAGTGTTGAAAGCGGCTTGACCGTCCAATCCAGCTAGCAAAAGTTAGTGGTGTACTGAGAGGGTGATTACGTGGACTTACAAGTAGGCTCATCGAGGAAGATCAAGATGGAAGGCTTCGAGACAAGTTCAACACCAATAGTGACGCGCTTGCGCTGCTCGACTGACAAACCTGCTCCAATACGACCAATCAAAGTATGTTCCAAGTCGTGTAGTTCAAGCAGATCGATGATAGTGTCGACATAGGCAAGTTTCTCCTCGCGGGGAGTGTCACGGCTTTGACGAAGTAGGGCAGAAAACTCAAGCGCTTCTCGGACAGTCGCAAAAGGCTCGTGAACATCGAGTTGCTCGCAGTAACCAGCGGAACGTTGGAATGAAACAGGGAGTGGTCGGCCATCTACCAAGATCTCTCCATGAATGGTACCGTCAGTCTTGCGTTGGGCAAGAACATCAAGAAGAGTGGTCTTTCCAGCACCAGATGAGCCCATCAAAGCTCCCAACATACCAGGCTTGACGTAACCATGAACATTGTCCAAGAGTGTGCGGTCGCCAGATGGGGTCTTGACAACATACGAAAGGTTGCGCCAGGTGAAGACGGAAGTGTTGCGCATAAGGTTGGCACTCAAGTCTTGGGTTTCAGTGGCTTTCTCGTTGCTGCCGTCTGTCCTGGGCGCTTTCTCGTTTCCTTGAGCTTCTACATCACCGGGTGTGATAGAGCGGGGGACCTTCTTCTTGTTCTCACGAGGGATCAGGAGAGATCCTCCAGAGCCAGCTGCGTCGTCCCATCGAAGTGTAAAGAAAATTGTGAGACCAACGAAGAGGAACCACCAGGCAAACAAGATTCCAACATTTCGCCAGATGTGTCCCTTCGAGTAGGAGAGGCTTCTGAGGTAATCATCACCACTAACCGAAGTAGCACCAGGCCTAGCGCCAGCGACACCTGCGCAGGCTTGGTTGACACCGTTCTGGTACTGAGGGAGGAAGTTCGGAATCAGGTTGGCATTGACGCAGGGAATGTCTTGTCCTGAGAATTCGTTCGCCATTAGAGACTCGAATCCATAAGAGAGCGGGTCAATCCAGTAAATCCAGACGAACCATGGGTGCATGTTGGGTTTCGGAATCTGGTAGCCGATGTATAGAATGAGAGCTGTTATCGAGAAACCAGAGACCTTGGAGGCAGCGTCGAAGTTGGGGAAGGCGGCGCCAACCATGCGGAAGAACGCAGTCATGACAAAGGTGACAACATATACGACGAACCTGTGAAATTATGTTAGTACATAGCATCGATGCAGCAAAATCACTCATTACTTACCAAGCAGTGAAGAAAGCAGCAGCTGTAGCCTTCAGAGCCACCATCCAGTACAGTACAATCATGAACATGGATACCTGGAAGAGTAGAATCGGCACATCAGCTGCGATCTGCGCGATACAGAAAGCTGCGGGGTTGTAGAAGGCAAAGTTCTTGTGTTTTGCGAGGATGGGGCGGCCGAAGAAGGAGTCCGTAACTTCCGACATGGCCAACAGCGCGTTGAACAGCAGAGCCAAGAAGAGAGCTCCTCCCTTGACGAACAGTCCGGACGAGTTTGCGGGAGCGTTGTAAAAGAGGGAACCGGCAATCTACAAGGTGAAAGTCAATAAGAGTCGAGTACGGAGACATAGGCAGAAACTTACAAGTGCTTGGAAGAGCGTTGAACCTTGCTTGATGATGAACGTCGCTTTGTCACCCCAGAGGATTTGATACTGTCGAGCCACGCAAGCCTTCACCTGGTCGTAGAATGACACAGTCATAGGTGATGATGCTGGGAGGTGCTTGGACTTGTCTATCGCCATGGCTTCGACAAACAGCTTGGTATTGGTCTTTGCCGCTTCACTCGTGGGATATGACAGTTCCTGCTCCATGGCAGCCTTGATGGAAGACCGTTGATAAGCTTGCTCCAGCTCAATGTTGTTGCGTGGGAAGCCTTCGAATCCGGGACGGATCTGTCGCTCAGAAGGCACCGTGACACCGGTCAAGAAGTCGGCCACGTTGGCACCCTCACTGCATACAAAGCCTTGCTCCTCCATGAAAGGGCGGGCTTGTTCGCGAGTGCCGTAGAAAACTTGCTTGCCTTCGTCCAGCACAAGGACTTTGTCGAAAAGGTCGTAGATGCCGTTACCTGCCTGGTACAACGTAACAATCGTAGCGATGCCCATCGCATCTGTTAGACACCTGAGAGCACGAGTGTACTCCAGAGCTGTGCTGGCATCTAGACCACGTGTGGAGTTGTCCCAGCAGGCTACGCTAGCGCGGTTGGCCAGAGTCTCGATGATAGAGACTCGTTTGCGCTCTCCACCGGAGACACCGCGAACGAAGGCATCACCAACCTTGGTATCTTCGGTGTGAGAGATGCCCATGGAGTCCATCAAGAATGACTTGAACTTCTGGCGATACTCCTCGGGGTTCGCAGAATCCTTCGGTAAAGTACGTGGGATGTTGAGTTTTGTAGCAAAATCCATAGTCTTGCCTACTGTGAGGGTAGGGAAGAAGAGCTCCTCCTCTGTGTTGATAACAATGTTGCCACGGTATTTCAGAGCTTCTTTGGCGTCCATGGAACCGAAGTGTACATCGCCATCGATTTGTGCGTAGCCCTTTCGCTTGTTGGCAAGCATCTTCAGTAGAGTGGTACATCCAGAACCAGGCCTTCCTAGGACCAGCAGCATCTCGCCAGGCTGCACGCTACCAAAGCTGTTATCGAGGATTGTCTTCAATTCGGGCTTCTGTCGTGACTCCCTGATCTGTTGCGGGATGTTGAACTGACTGAGCACGTTCTCTTGCAAACGTGCATCTGAAGGAACCACCTTTACGGATAGTCCACTCCATGTAACTCCCAGTCTCCGGCCCTCAGTAGGGTCGTTTTGTTGAATATTCTTTACATCGTTTGCAAGCCTCCACTCTTCCACCTTCGTCTTGGCGGAATCGCTGTCTGTGATGTCTTCTTCCCGCTCTCGCTCGATATCATCGTCGTGTCGTGATTTGCCGGAGAATGTACGGGATATTGTTCGCATGATCTCCTCGCCAGCGCCGGCGGGTATGTTATAAGCACTGCTCCTCCTTCGCTCCATCTTGATGTTTATTCCACGGTTGGGCCAGAACTATACTCCGTATGTGAATCGGCAATTAGGTATTAAAGAATTTATTTTGGAGTTTGGAGGTGACTGGTCTGGACAAACACTACTGGAATCAATATCGGGGTCGTTTTCATATAAAGGAGCCCATGGGAAACTGTTGTGGATACCGATCGTCCAGAAGAGTCTAGGGGGACTCGGGCGTTCACATCAGCGGCTCCGACTTTGCTGACGTCGCCAGGCGGAATTGTGTGTAGTCACTGCTTCAACCGTTGATACCGGACGAAGCAGGGACTTACTCCAGACAAGGAAGCCACGGGGACCGACCATAGCGGTACACCTGCATACGGCCAAACTTTGGCTGGTATGATTGGCCCATGTATTCACCCCAGCAGCAAGAGCAAATTCGGATTTGTCTAGACTGCTCTGATGCTAGATCCAGGGTCAGCCACAGATAGCGTCCTTGTCTCCCGTTACTGGGCGCAGGTTACAGCGGGGCGGAATTGAAATTGCTGCTGATAGCGTTTCTTAGCAGAGAGCTTGAGGGTCAACTCGGGCTCGGCCGAGCGCGCGAAGCACCGAACAGCGACCCAAGACTTTGAAAACGATCAAAACCAGATCCCAGCGTGTCGGAGAGGCTCTCCACGTGGTTTCATCTAGTCGTAAAGATAGCCTTGTAACCATCGGAATGTGGAGGTTCTATGCCAGTTGTAGGCACATTCTTTAACGCTCGCTGTTCGCACTTTCAGACGCCGACTTGTTGTGCGAACCCCGTACCCACACCCTATAGATTGCCCCTCTGCCTCGTTACAGATACGAACCGTTTCAGCGCGACATGTTTACTTTCGTACATCCTACTGTACCTTGTTTGTACAACCACGCGGACGAAAGGTTGTACCGATTGGCAAGGCCCGATTACAGTGTACGACCAAGTACCGAATGAAGCGTCATAAGAGGTCGAAGCACGAAATAATTCGCACGTTCGCGCAACAAAGACCGAACGCCGATGACGACAGTCAGCCAAAGCTTACGTGTAGAGGTATTCTGGTGTTGATGGATAACGCTGCGGAAAGGTCGCGCAGATCGTACAAATGGGACCCGCGGCCTCCGTGAATCTGAGCAGTGGTACGCCAAGGTTCCCTAGCGCCGAATTAGATGCACCAAATTTGGGAGTGCACGTTTCAATTCATGCGCTCTAGATTCGCAGCCATAACTGTTGTGACTCACAAAGCATTGCTGCAAGGTTCAGTACATGCACAGCAGAAGTCCTATAGACCGGTCAGCAACTGCATGTCTTTCGAATGTGCGTGAGGACGTCATCACTCGACTAGCGGATCGGATGCCGGATGCCAATGAATGCCCCGTCCCGTCCCGCCTTGCACTCCATCGCTGGAGCGCGTTCGGGAATTTCGATTACTCTTCAACGGCGATAATCCCACCGCACGTGACGAGCTTACTGAACGCTTCAGGGTGATGTCCAGGGTAACTGCCCTACGTCCTCAATCTTATTTGATCATGACAGGACCTTCATGCAATGTAGAGCATGCTTACCATGGCACTGGGATTATCAGGAGCAAAATCGGATTTCTAGCTCAATCTCTTGCATTATAAGCAGCCTGTGCATTGCTCCATATGCAGAACACTCAAAGGGTGGTAGGGCTTCTACCTGTAATAGAATGGCGATGTCCTCAATACGCACTCGCAACTGGGGCATTGTCAATTCATCCGCCTTCTCCGTTCAGCCTACTATTGTTCAGTCACAGCTTCAAGCAGGTCGTGATGCAGTACGTGAGTGAGCAGTTCGCCCTACTACAGTGGAAGTGGTCAAGATGCCACTAACCTTTTCATGGTAAAGTCGGATCCGACATGCTTCTAAGCGAGCAAATTTGATCGACTTCCCCTATGAACACACCCCTGGCAAAACATTCTACGCCCAGCTCAACGAATTTACAACCTGACATTAAAGACATATACATATCAATTCTTGCTCCTTTCATCGAATCACGTGAATCAACATCTCACCTCGACTCTTCAGCATCGGTGGTTTAGTGGTAAAATTAGCCGTTGCCATCCTTCACAGGACAGTTTCGGCTAGCCCCGGGTTCGATTCCCGGCCGATGCAACGAGCAGCAGTAGCTATTCTTTTTGTCGTTTTGGAGGTCTGTTGTGGTAGTGGTGGTGGTGGTGAGCTGGCGTGGTTGTGGGGAAAGGGGCCAGACAGCCTGATACCTTCCCGGCGGTTGCAACACCGACATTCTTTTTTGCTGCTAGTGATCAGTCCCACATGTCTGATCTCCTTGCTGCGCCCTCGAGAGGACGGAATATTGCAGGCGAGTTACGCTCGTAAGCCATCAGTCAGTGCTCACTAGTGTGGCTCATGCAATCCATGGCCTGATTAATACTGGGACTCATGCACCGCACTATTGTTGAGTAACGAACTGTTTACTCATACCTCGTACGCGTTTCGTCCTTCGGCCTTTTCGGTTTATTCTATCGTCAAGGCGCACAGCAGCGTCGATCTTCTCCGATTGTCCCGGGAACTGCGCGACCAGATCTACGCCTATGCGCTCCATCAGGGGGGCTGTCTTTATTTCCACCGCAAAGGTGACTACAAAGCATACTCCAGTACAAGTTCGCGTCAACCGCAGGAAATCGTTGAGCTCCAGTACATGTGTTGGCAGCTTCGCTCGGAGGCTCTCGGACTGGAATGGCAGCTTAACGGCTTCACCTTCCTGTCTCATGAAGACCGGTGCGGCCAATTTGTCGACAAATCATTAACAGAATAGCTCATAGGCTTCTTGGATATGTACTGCGAGGCGTGGACACAGCGACTCCGATGCGTCACTTTGTTGGCGTGAGATAGCCGTGTGGCGAAAGGGTGTCCGGGCAACCCAAGCTACTTGAGTGATCTATGTCTCGTCGCGCACATCTGTGAGGACTACCCTCGTATGACAGTGCGATAGCAGGTCGATCTTGGTCAGCAGCCGCGCGTCAATTTTACAACTGGTGTGCACGATTTCCATGCAAGCGTGCTTCTACTAATCAGAGTTCTCCGCCCCGAGCCACCCATCACCTTCGAGAGGCATATAAAAGAATCTCGGCTGAGTACAGAGCGGGCCACCCTGTAGCTATATCACTGGTTCTGGTGCCCGACAAAGAATGGTCACCTGGGGTGCCAGTGGATATACCTGGGCAGCTGTGAGAACATTATACACGCGCAGAACTTCGGAATTTCCCCCTTCAGAAGAATAGTTGACTCAGAAGGGTTACGAGTGATGATGACCAGTGATAACAGTGAAGATAAGTCCGCTCACCATGACAACACGGACGCTTGCTTGTTTGAGGAACGTCTCGCCCTTGCAATAGAGTGAGCGAGGAATGGAGTTTGAAGCGTAAATGAATGCAAACATGATTTTCTTGATTTTGAATTTCTCAGCCCTCTACTGGTTCGTTGATCTTCTTGTTCCGTAAGTGTTGATGTTCAACATCAATACCAAACGGATCTGTCCACTGGGCCAACACTAATGATTTGGCATGTCATCCGGATACATTCCTTTAGCCTTGAACAACCTCCCAACTTTCTCCTGTGCTTACCACTAAGTTCAAGACATCGATAACCGCAGCCTCCGTCCAGTAATCCATTCGCAAAATGTTGACACTCCATACAGGTCTCTCAGCCAACATCCTATCCATCATCGCAGCATCAAACCAGAAACCAGCTGTCTTCTTCTCTTTGTCCCACGTCCAGGTAGTTATCACTACGCTCTTCTGACGTAATTTTACAAACACGTCGTCTTGGTAGCCTTGGTCGCCCGCCATCAAAGCCTTTCGAAGCGTGAAGTCCGGCATACGTGTGGCCACATCCATTGCTGCTAATCGAGCATCAAATTGAGTGAAGAGAATAGTAAGAGCAGGTATGCTTGGCTGATAGTTCTTCTCCAGATGTGTGAAATCGGCGAAGCGTATGGTGTAGCGCTTGATGCTTGAAAGCTTAGGTATAGAGAGTGGTGTAGCGATGCCAAAGGGTAGCTCGTACATCCACATCGCTGTAAGAGTGCTGAACTCCGGAATGAAAGGCGCAATATCGATGTGCATACGGGAATGCTTTCTGCCACTCTCCTCAACTGTTAAGGGTGAAGTGGACGGAAATCTTGCTTCTGTGTGTACCTGGTTGCTCAAGATAGCTGAAATGACCTCGGACAGCCAATGTGCTGGATACCCAAGCTCATGCAGTCTGACGATGAGACGAAAGAAGATGGTGACATTGAGTGGCGCGTAGATGTAGCTGCTCATCTCAGATACAGAAGCAGGGAGTACAAGCTTGAGAAATATAGCGTACAGCCAATGCTCGACTTCTGAACGTAAACTGAGATCACCCTGAGTGCGCTGATAAGCGTGATAGAGAATCATTGGGTATTTGATTCCCTCAACAGTTCGAAGGAGGATATCGTCAATCTTGTTGAGTGAGATAGTCTTCGCACCTAAGAAGTTCGCAAGATCACGATCCGTGTGAACCGTGGTATACTCGCTGTTAAACGCTTCTACCGAACGAAATGCAGTGTGGTTACGGCAATTGTTGGCCAAAGCAAAAGAAGATGGCTTATCCTTCAACAGTGGTAGGACGTGGATGTAAGTAAACAGTGACCCACCCACATAGTCTGGAATATTACTAAGATGTATACGATCGTAGCGCTGAGGAAAGTGCCTGGGTCGATCTTTGACATCCTGCTTCGTGATTCTTCCGAGTGCCACTGTTACGTCACCTGTCATCATCTCGACATGTAGACGACCAGCTAGACCGCGCACTGCCTGCGCGGTATGAACAAAGAACGGTGCCAGGTAGTCGTATAGCTTTTGAGGGTTTTCTGGGTCTTTACCAATCCTTGTGCATGCGTATGGCATGCTAGCGAGCTGGAACAGATTATGAACTGCGAAGACGTCTTGTTTTATCTCGTTCAAGTTGGTCATATCTGCAAGCGTTACGTTGGGCTTCCAGTTCTGTTCGACGTAGTGCTTCAGGTTCATCGCACTCTGGCCACGCATGAGCATCTTGAGAAGCTTTCTGAGGGCGCGCGGTATCTCGTCATCAGGTGGTAATAGCAAACCGGAAACGATCCAATACTGAAGCTCTTCGTGGCATCCTTCTGAAGCCATACCCGCGACGTCGGTCTTTTGACCCGTTTCTGACCAACGCTGTATGGTAGCCTTCGCTTGGGAGACGAGGTTGTGGGCGGGAAAGGCATCCGCCGCTGCTTTCTGCCATTGTTGAAGAGCAGTAATAATGGACTCGCGCCCGTATTCGTACACAAACAGAAAGCCTGGCAATGTTGCATCTCCAGCCAAAACTTGAAGGGCGCGACTGATGGTCTGTTGTAGGCATTCGTAGTTCTGGGCGGGCATGACGTAGCCGGCATACAGGAAGAATAGTGTAACCAAGGCGACAGGAGGCTTGTTGACTTGGTCCGGCGCTGTGTTACCAACAGCATCTGCGATTTCTTCGAGTAGAAGTAGAACAAGGAGATGACGAGCTAATGCGCAGCCATTGATGTCGTTCACAGTGAAATGGTAATTGCACTTCTTCATCTCCGCCCGCTGGTCCAGCACCCGCCCTTTGTTGACGCTCTCGCTCTCGATAGCCCAGATCATCCGGATCGTCTGAAAAAGATGTCTAGCATCGCCAATGCCTCCAAAGAAGTAAGTGATGGTCTCAGAAGCCGACGTATTCGATATGAGCAGATGATCAAATAGCGGCATAGCGTCATCGTTGCCCACGTTGAAGCAATCAGGGGCGATCGCGATAGCGGGCTTGTAGTGTGGTAGATTCCTGACACCTAATCCGAATGTTTTTGCGGCCTCAGACTCTTGACCTAGCGTAACACATCGTTCTATCTCGGCCTTCGATGTCGACTCGCCCAACCTCTCCAAGAGCTTGTTCGCTTGGTCGTACTGCTTGAGATGAACATGCGCCTTGGATGCACGCAGAATTGCCTTTGACATTGCGCCATTGTTGGCTACTGGTATCAGGGAGAGTGCTTGGCGTACGTCCTCGATCACTTTGGTGTAGTTGCCGAGCTCGTAGTGGACGGCAGAGATGTTCAGCAAGGGGCGATAATCATTCGGGTATAGAGCAGCAGCTTTCTGGTAAGATGCGATTGCTCAAGAACCATTAGCGTCATTCGTGGAGGGTTGAGGGGGTCCATCTACCTTTCGTGAACTGTCGCTTCTTGAACTGATTGTTGCCCAGTTCCCTAGCATCCATCTCTCCGTTGGCGTCGTTGTCCGACATACTTTGTGGCTGTCAGAGAGAGAGTGTGTGAAGATCTCGGTTCTTTTGCGCATTCGAAAACACTAAACTTGTGGTTATACATGCGTTTGCTCTCGGTTGCCGCACAGACGTACGGGTCGCGACGTGTACGCTAGTGTATACAGTTCCTAGGAAATGCGTGAGTCTTCCAGTTTTGGAACGTGTCACCTGGTTAGTCAGAAATACAGTGACGATTGTTCCTCATTCACCACGCTGTCATGGTACGAACAATGACGATATGTGCCTACTCTTTCAGCTCACTCTCACCTGCATCGTCGAACCCCCTTTCTTCTCAAGGTTCAACTGCGCCCTATACACCCTCAACTGTAGCCACACAATCCCAACCACAAAGAACACAGCAATATCTTACCGCCCACCCGTCGCACGAGGACCCACCTCTTACTCGCCACAGAAAAGTACAGCCGCGTCCAGCATGTCTCGATACTTTCCTACACCGACTAAGGCTAAGCCTCGTATCAACCCACTTATTAAGCTCTTCGTATGGCGATGTCCCGATGACGGATGCAAATATGTCAATGAGACATTGGCAAGTGAAAGAGGCTACGTCCGAATGATCTCAACTGGCGAAGAGCTTCCAGAACCCATGTGGTACGGGGAAAAGTGCGAAATGTGCCGCCAGAAAGCAGGGTAAGTTGCGATTGTGTAAAATGCATGCAAAATATATGCTGACTTCGTATTTTCACCCTTGAAGTATAGAGTGCTTGCTCCTTCAAATCAAACCTCTGACGCCCTCTCAGCCTGTAAGTGAAGCGAAGGGCAACGGCAAGGCGGTGGTAGACGAGGATGTCGAGATGGAGGGTTGATGCGAAATATCGTCTACTCGTAAGCTCGAGTTCTGGATCTCCCCCGCGTTGACGGAGGACTGCTGGACATGTGGGCAGTCCGTTTGCTAGAAACACGCGTCGCCTCAAAGCTAACGGTTCGCGCCTAGATATGAGGCTTGATAGCACCAAGATTCCTCAAATCGCTTCTTGTCCTTTTACATGTCATGGCTGATGGGATATGTGAAATGAAACGGGCTGCGGTGTAAACGTCATCATATACATCACTGAGAACGCGTCAAGACGCGACGTGCTAGACCGGATCGGCTGTAGCGCGTCCTGTCCAGCCCGGGCTGAGCTTTCACTGATGCTGTGCAAATGAGAATTATTCTCGCCCTATGCTTCGCCGCGATCATGTGAAGCTGGACTAGCCAGTTCTTCCAGACCCGAACTCTTGCGAAAACGTGCAGTAGGCACGAATTCTTGTCGTCTTTACTTCCAAGGTTGGAGTAAAAGCAGCCAACGAAGCTCTTCAGCCCGTAACGACTTCACATCCTGCCATACTCAGTACAACAGTTGCCCTCCATACAATGCTCGTCATAGTCGCCCTCGAATCCATCGCAGTGGGCCTTACTCACGTCGAAAGAGCTGAAGAGCTGAGCCCCACTCTTATAGGCTTCTATGGACGTGTATTGCCGAAGCCTAGGGCATGATTAGCTCTCCTGCGCAACCTTTCAGCTGACCAGGCCCATTACCTGGTGATTCGGGAACACGAGCATGTCTGCAACGACGACATTCTCCCGTCTACTGGATGCAAATACTATGAGTTCAGCAACGTCATCTGGAGTGAGTGGATCGCAACCGCTAGATGTCTGTCAGCAAGCCTGTCCGGAACCTAAGGCAAGTTGCAAAGATCGTACGCATAGACCTTATCTGCTTTCTCTTTGTCAAAGCGATGCCGGATGTCGTTGAACTCCTGTGTGCACCATGTTAGCGTGAGTAGGCATAAAATCGCGATACTTACTGTCAAGACTTGCCCCGGATCTACTGTTATGATTCGGATACGTGTGCTGATCGACTCTTTCCTCAAAGCATCAGTGAAGGCCCGAATCGCTGCTTTACTAGCGCAGTATATCTGCATGATTCTCAGTTCACAACCATTACGAGTTCAAAACAGATTATCTGTCAGAAAGGCCACGCACCGATCCACCAACATAAGCCTCTCGCCCAGCAATACTTCCTAACATCACAACATCGCCCTTGCCGCCGTCTGGTCGCCTCTTGAATATCTTCATCACTGCTTGCGTCATGTTGATTACACCTTGCACATTCGTTGCCCATACATCCTGAATTACGTGTGTTGGTATGTCGGGTGCTTGTTCGACGCCTGACATGAAGCCTCTTTTCGTAGTTGTCAACGAATGAAGTAAACCTTCTAATGGAATACACACGCATTATTGACCAGCACATCCACGTCGCGGAACTCGTCTGGTAGTCCTTGCTCTCCAAACATCGCCTCGATCTCTTCCGGTCTTGAGACATCAAGTTCCATCACGAAAACCTTCACGCCATCGCCAGTTTCATTCTTTATCTCTGTGGCGAGCTCATGGAGTCGGCCGACCCTTCGCGCTGTAACAATAAGCTTCAGATCTTGTGGTGATGAACGAGCGAACTCGAGTGCAGTACTGCGACCGATTCCGGAAGAGGCCCCAGTGATCAACACGGTTTTACCGGAAAGATTGTTTGCAATCGAGTTGTGTGAGCGCATGCTTCCGTTCAAGTTCACAGAGCTCTTTGCGCGCTCGGGTCGTAAGATGTGTGGTAAGAACGGGAGCGGGGATATGGCCGTTGATACCCGGTTCCGCGAGGCAAGCTAACGAGCGGACGTTCGCGATGTTCAGTGGACATTCCATCGTCATCGCTCAGCCGTTACAATTACACCCTTGCAAATACTCGTCATGCCACACGCGATTACTTTGACCCAGCACTGCGGCGCCATTTCACCGAAATGGTTCCTTGAGCGTTCAAGGGTGCGGTGCCGCTGAAGGATTTGGCCAAGATGCAACGCCGAAACACGTTCCATTCTCATTGGGGTTGACATTGAGCGATCGGATTCTCTGCAGAGCTACGCACACGACTTCTACGCACATCTGTACGAGGTGCAGATAGAGAATCGCGTCGATGCTGACGATCTTGTTTTGATGGAAGAGCCCGCGCCACATGCAACAGTTCCTTCGGCAAGGTGGCGTGGATGTTCAGATGTTCGACAGGTACGCGGAGAATAGCGCAGGTTCACCGCACACCGGCATTTGCAAGCGAACATGACAATCATGCACAGAAAAGGCTGCTCGAAACGCGGTCTCTCGGCAGAAGCTGGGATGGGCCGCTCCTTAACATGAGGCTAACACCGATGCATCTGGGTGGGCGTTGAAAAGTTGCAAGCGAGGTACCAGACGACTGGGCCGACCGTGTTGGCGCCAAGATTGCGCGTCTCAACCGGAGCCGTAACCTTTTCCTGACTGCCGTATCTCATGGCTCACGCCACTTGAGTCAAGATTTGACCGTCTCAGCGAGACATTATCCGCAGCCCACGACTGTTCGCCGCGTTATGCATCCTCAAGCGAATCAAGCAAGAGCAAGGATGAGAGATTCATGGTTTAGGTGATTGAGGTCTCAGTGATGACCATCTTTTCCCCTAAAGAATATCATCGACATGTAATGAACCAGATTTGGGTCCGTGAAAGACAAGCTGCCTGATCGTGAGGCTTCCTTCAGTTCTCCTACCTTCAGTCCGATCCCTGTCATAAAGAATCCTTCCCCCAGTTTTCATCGACGTCTCTTTATCCGAATCAAGAGTACGAAGCATTGTGCATGCGATGCCATGTGTACTCCTATACCGCAGACTGTTCAGAGAATGAACGCTTCATATAGCACAATTTACCTCGTGAAGGCTGTCTAGCGCACCAACTTATCCACTGTCTTCTGCATCGGACTACAAAGATGTCTGACCCTAATGCAACGCTCATTGAGTGCCGCGTTGAATACGCCCTTGGAAGTGTCATTATAGCTGCAAGATTCTTCACGAGATGGAAGACATTGGGATGGCGAGGCTTCTACTGGGATGACTTCTTTGCATTTTGGTCGTGGGTATTCTTCACTCTCATCTACGTTATGGTGGAGTATCTCAGTAAGTCGAAGATAGCAGTGAGTTCGCGATTTGATCGTTTGACTGACAATCTCCAGGTATAATGGGTGCACCAATAGCCATGACCCAAGAGCAGCGTGAAGCACTCCCACCAGCGATGCGAAAGTCGATGCGAGAGGGTGCAAAGGGCATGTTTGCCTCGTTCTACTTCTTGATCTTCTTAGTTTGGAGTCTGAAAGGCTCGCTCATTATTCTCTTTCTGCGTTTGACGTAAGTGCAGTCTATGACGCTCCGCAAGATCGATACTAACTTTCGCGTGCAGGAGAAGTACTAGGCTCTACCATTATGTTCAAGCCGTGGGCGCTATCTCGATTGCTGCATGTATAGCTGCCATCATCACTCAAACCACACACTGCTTGCCTTTGAAGAGAAACTGGCAAATTCTTCCTGACCCAGGCAAAGAGTGCTCAGCTGGCATTGTGATTAACATTGTCATTGCTGTCGGGAACGTCTTGTGGGTAAATCCTCAAAGTTTAGCGATATGTAGCTAACGCATGATACAGAGTGGATGCTTTGTTGCTCGTTGTTCCTTTATGGATGCTGAAAGATGCAAAGATCAGTCTATGGCGGTGAGCTTATTCCCCATATAAGAAGAGCCAAAGCTGATACATGTTCAAAGCAAAATTCGAGTCATCTTCCTCCTGTCTCTCGGTCTCTTCGTTATGGGCATGGCTATCGCACGCTGCATTTTGTCCATCGGCACCTCCGTCCAAGTGGCTCTCTCTTCAGTGTGGGCACAACGCGAAGCCGTAAGTCTGCCATTCACCTACAAGCCATAATTTCGGTATCTGATCGTGTGCAACAGATCGTGTCCATATTCGCAGTGAATGCACCCGTAATCAACAGCCTCTTTCGAGCAGAAACATGGGCAACAAGACACTCTTCGAGCGGCTACGTATCCAAGGACTCCCACAGGTCGCGGACAAATACCAGTACGTTGGGAAAGAATAAAAAGACCGGCTTCGAGATATACAAGATGACGGATATCGAGACCAAGATGACGGACTTTGAGACAAGCAGCAAAGAGAGCACGTCGGAATTGTTCAAAGATCCAATGCTATCTCCAGTGCCTTCGCAGTGGAGATGTTCAGCGCGAGGAGCAAGTCGAGATGGTAACCCCGGACGTATGGCTTGAAGGGATGCGGGAAGATACCCATAGCCCCTGAAGCTGTCGTAACGTCCCGCTGATTGGCGCTGTTCTCCGGCATTTCGATTCCTTCCGCGGAGGAGAGGGATTGCTTGACGCGTCCGCCTAGCATTTGGTTACATACAGCCTACCTTTCATATCGCACATCACCGCAAATGTAACTCACTACTCTTGTTGCCCAAGATATAGTCCTCGTCAATTAGGGGTCGCTAGACACCAACAATAACTCAAAGCATACACTTGAGCCGCTCATCTTACGACCTGCACGATAAGGCCACCCCAGCAATAACAGTCTTCTCAGCCGAGTCATGGGCACATGTCAACGTACACTAAGGATCAACTCCCTGATCGACCCCACATCTGCCAAGACCTTATTGCCGTTCGCGGTAGGCGATAAACCGTGAGATGACCAGGGTCTGTAAGAAGCGGAACTAGAGAGTCGTGAATTCGAGAATATGTAGTCAACAATACTGAAGCACGAATCATGCCAGGAACTGATAAGTACCCCACACTATCCGGCTCATGGCTCTCTACCAAATCAAAACTCATTAGAACTTTTCAAAATGCCATCTTTCCAAGACACAATCAGAAACCTAGACTCTTTACAGCCCTCACAGTTCTCTACAGACGCTGAGCGCTACGAAGCTAAAGAAGCAGCGCGCCGCCTTCTGAACCGCCTCGAAACGCCATTTGAGCAAGGCTGGAGGCTGTCTTTCGAGACGCCAGTGCTCATCGCCGGTATCCAGACCATTCTTGACCTCGGCATCTGGAAGCAATGGACGGAGGCGAATAAGAAGAACCCTGGTGCACCAGTGCATCTGGATCAGCTGCTAAAATGGGCCAACGCGAAGGCCGAGCCAAATCTGTTGCGTGAGTATAGATGTCATTGGAAGTAAGAATTACAGAGCTGATATTGTGGTTTGTAGGAAGATTTTTGAGACACATCGCTGCGCTATATGTATTAGAAGAGACAGATGTTGATACCTGGAAGCCTACACCGTACTCGCTCTCTCTTGGCGACACGGTATCGCATACCGACCAAATCACACAATGCGGGTACGTGGAGCCATCCTCAATCAGATTCCTCAGTGGTCCGTTAACGCAACTCTCAGTACCGATCATACCGTTCCCACAGGCGTCAACCTCCCGTATTTCCTCAAGAAATACAATTATGTCGAACCAGTCGACCTGGCCAAACTCGACAACTACCGCGATATGACAGGCGGAAAAGACTTCTTTGCTACTTGCGCCGCTGACCCGGTGGGCAAGGGAAGTAGCTTCATGGGTCTGATGACCGCGCTGCGGAACCATAAGATGAGCTGGACAGATGTGTACGATACGAACCGCATCGTCGATGGTGCTGATGTCCAGACTGGAAAACCTTTGTTTGTGGACATTGGCGGCGCGCACGGTCTCGACACTTCGCGTCTTCTTGACAAGCATCCGGACCTGCCTGCCAACGTTCTGGTCCTGCAAGATACTCCCGAAGTCGTCGCAATGCCCATTGAAGACTTGGATAAGAGGATAGTGAAACAAGCCTACGACTTCTTCACGCCTCAACCTCAAAAGCACGCGCGCGCTTACTTCTTCCATGCCGTACCCCACGACTGGCCTGATGCGGACTGCGTACGCATGTTCTCGCAAGTGGCCGCTGTGTTCAAGCGCGGATATTCCAAGCTCCTGATCTACGAGGTTGTGCTGCCGAAGAAGGGAGCCACGAACTTGATGACGACGTTGGATTTGCAGCTCATGAACTGCACAAGTGGAATGGAGAGGACAGAGGAGCATTGGGCGAGATTGTTGAAGGAAGCCGGATTTGGTATTGTAGATATAAGTCGGCATCCAAGGGCTGTGGAGAGCGTTATCGAGGCGGATTTGATCTAAGTGGTACGTCGGGCGTATTGGTCGTCCTACATGCCCACGTTTCGAGTCAGAATGGAGCATGCTCAGAAAGTCACTTCGAATAGACCAATACTATCTCTTTCTGAGAAAGGAATTTGATGTCCGCTCCACCCTTCAATCCAATCTCTCGCCATAACTTGATGACCTTTCCTATGCACCTCAACATTCTTTCTTCCTTCTCTCCGCTTCCTGTTGGCGAGCCAAACACAAGGGTGTTCAGCAATAGAGGCAAATATATTGTTTCGCGCGATACCATATGGCAGGTTTGCAGCAACCCAGCACCAATTCCAGAAACGTCGAATCTACCACGCTGGACATCGTAGGACAGGAGTCCTTTCTCGGAAGTGAGGGCGTACGCATAGATCATGTTGCGGATTTCACCTGGGAGACAAAGTAGGGGCGATGCTGCTATTGCAGCCTGATGGGCCGCTAGTGTGGTATGGGAGGATAGGGGACCGAGGATTTTGGTGTGGGTCTTTCGTGGCCGTTTGTAGGATCTGAAAGTTTTCGAAGACTTTCTGAAGAGAAACTTTGTGGTTCTTGAAGGTTCGAAGCTTTCTGCCTGGCCAGGTTTTGTAGAGATCTGTGGCTCTTTGGACAGGGTTGAAGCATGCGGGGTCTGCAACGTTGGATTGTAGCACGAGGTATGCATGATACAGGAGGTGATAGTGTGTAGATGGCTGCGCTTTTGATGGTGGCTGATGTATCCAGTGATATGTGTGAGGCTTGAGATTAGAAAGAACTGGTGGAGGCTTCAGGCGTTAGTACCAAATTATATATTTTGGCCCACGATAGAGTTGTAATCATCAAAAGACACGGCCATATTTGCTACTGTTGCGAATTGCACAATAGCTCCATGGTTGACTGTTCGCTACCAGAAAGTGAGGGCACGTCTACCTTCGCCTCAGCTATTTTCTCGGCCTACTATCATCAGCTGGGACCCTATCACAGCGCTTGAGTGCAATGTTTACAGTATGATTGATCTTAACATGCTTCGCACATACCTTGCGCCCAAGTAAATGAGCGCTCCAGCCGTGGGGCCTTCCAGACTACGCCCACTCCCCCCTCGAATTGGGTGCGCGTATCTGGAATCATCGATCCATAGTCGACATATATGATTTCTTCATAGAGTAACACCACTCTTTTGGCCCGGGAACGTGGTTTCTTCGAACTCGATCTTGGTGATGTGCTGGCCGGGCACAACGATCAGTCCAACATAACGACTATTCCAAGCTACGGATGTGGATGGATTTCCCGACTCTTCCACCGCCTTGCGAATCGTCTCGGCTGATGGCGCACGGTACTCATGTGCCAGTGCAAGAATGATGTTACGGCCCTATACCGTGTCAACACAGTGCAAGCTCGTACACACGTCATAGCCTACCTTATCCGTGCACTTCATCTGGCCTCCAAAGACGCGTCCATCGCTGGCATGTATGCGTAGATTCTTGCCGATGAACTGATTCAGCCAGAAAGTCGCTTGCTCGTTGTCCATGTTGGGGTTCTTCTTTGCTCTGGGGAAGAGCCAGCTGTAGCGGTTGGTCCTCCTTGGGGCTAACATTTCACTTCTTGGAAAAGAGGGGACCGCGATGTGGCTGTGTAACCTTGAGGCTGGAGTCGTGGCTTGAGAGGCCCGTCGGAGAGGGGACGGCCGATGTGGCTTGGCGCGTTTGACGCGTTTGCGCCAAATTTCTGGACTTTGCGGAGCCCATGCGCAGTGGAAAGTCGCCATACATCCCACCATGTCTTCGATACGGCGGAGCTGCCAATCGGCCTTGTTCAGGACAAACAATGTCTGTCTGTACACCAATGGCTCAAGACGCGCATTCTCTCGCACGTCGGTGAGCTCCAGAGGTCCGTACCACACCCGCATCGCCCTCCCACTGCTTACCATACTTACACGGACATAAGGCGCTCTCCCAAACTTCCTCCCACCCTCCAAGCCCGAACTATCAGAGCTCCTCTCCAAGTTCAACGCCAAGATCCTTCTTCCCTCTCACTTGACGAAAGAACAACGGAAGCTTGTCTACTCGAAAGAATCCCGCGCAAAACTCGAAGCCGAACCCGTAGAGATCACCCTGGGAGATGTCACTCTTCCTCTCGAACACCTCGACCGGAACAGACTGCCAAACACTTTCAAGACTTTCAGGGGGATCGTAGCCGAGAGCGAGACTAAGGAGGACTGGGAAAATGTAGTCAGATGCTTGGAGGGATTCGAAGAGGCGGGCATCAAGGTCGAAAGCGCGTGGCAGGAGCTAGTCGTAAGAAAGTTAAATCTAGCGGACATGCATCATCTTGTCCTCAAGATGTTGCAAAGATCAAAGGCAACAGGCGTGAAGCTGAGCAACTTGGGTGTGCTGCAACAAGTATTGAGGAGTGTGCACGACAAAGCTACCTTGTCTGACTGGGCAGAGGAAGAGACAGCCAAGATGTACAAGCAAGCGAAGCAGATTGTCGAGCTCATGGATAATGAGGAGCACCACAAAGTCCAGAATCGCAAGGATCAGCCTACTGAAGGTGACTGGAGGGGCAGGCCTTCCGTTGTTGCACTGCCGACCGAACTGGCTGCTGTGCTCGCCGAGCGACATGGCGGAGACATGGAACAAGTCAAGAAGCTATCGAACCGTTTGGTAAATGCGCTTAAGCAAAGTGATTACACAGTATGTTTCCAAGAGCTTCGCCAATAAACACAAGGAATACTGACAAGCCTTTCTAGGCCTGGCTCGACATGACGTCCTTGCGGTCCAGTACTAAAGCCGATTCATTCAAAAACGTTACCACACAGTTGGCATTCACAAAAGACCACAGCTACAGTCTCCTTGAAGTAATGATTGTGTGGAATGCACTCAAGACATCTCGCAAAGTACTGGGTGCTGAAATGCCCATGGCCGAAGAGGCACAAAAGTTCGAAACTAAGGCAGAGCAAGTCCTGATGGAGGGCATGCAGTCGTTGGATGATATGTCGAAAGACAAGAGCGGCAAGTCGCTGAAACCAGCGTTTGTGAAATACGCCAAGGATGTCCTTGAGAAATGCAGATAAGAGGCGAGCACCAAGAAGTTAGATGTAAAGAAATAAGAATACGGCAGGACTGACTGTCATGTAAGTCCATATACTGTACCATAGCGCAGAAATGAATAAGGAAGTGTTCCTTTGCTGGTGAGCACAACACTTTGAGCATGGTCATTATCGGCTGCATCGCCTCACACCAGTCAAATAAACATGATTTCATTATCACAGCGTATCAAATCATGGACAGCTCACATGGCTTCTTTGGCGCCGGCACCGACTCCCTTGCTTTATTTGGCCTCATGAGATTGCCCGTAATCTAGTCTGACGCTGGGCACTTTCTGGAGACGAATGACATTACTAAATCTCACCAGAACATCTATTGTAGACCTCGGGTCGAGTCTCGACCAAGTATGGAAAACCTCGACTTCGTTCCATGTGTGATAGCTCTTCACTTCGTTATTCAGTGTCCGATTCTTGATTTTGATATTAAAGTTTTCGACGGTATGGAAGGAAAGATGGTGCCCTCCAAGTCTGCACGTTGGGTAGCTACGTGTGCGTTCAGTCACTGGTGCCAGCGCAAATGGCCTCAATCACCTTCTCATAGGTGTCTTCTTGGTAGCAAAGCTATCTTTTGGAGGCCGCTCGTTCTACGGGTCATCATAAATTGCGAGAGTCTTTTTTGTCGCAGCTGTTTTCGAACATGGCAGACTTGCTTCTTGCTTTTGAAATGAACCGCAGAATTGTAGATCGCAGTGATCACCAGTTGCTCCAAATGTCTTCAAAAACACCCAGGAAACATGGTCAAGAGAAGTGTTGGGTTCAGTTTCTATCGTATCCAGGATATGTTGATGGAGCATGGAGCACCCAAAAGATGTGTGCACAAGCCAATATATCTATGAGGAGATCATGAAACTCATCCCGACAGTCTGTGGCGCCGCAATCCCACATGGCTGTCAAGTGTGGATTTTTGAAATGGACACATCTTGGTTTCGGAGAATAGCGATATTGTGAAGGATGCGGCGATCTTCCAGAGCGAGGCCATTGTCTTTTTCGAACACGAAGGAATCTTGGAAAAGATTGTCTACTCAAACATGGAACTATAGATTTGGAAATTGTGGAAAAGTCCACGAGAAAAGGACATGAAATCACTTGTTCAACATTTTGGACACCATGAGCGCGAACCGTTCGGGTTTTGGAAGACTCTCAAGGTATGTTTATAGAAGAAAAGAGGATCTGAGAAATGACAATGAGGCTTATATACGTCCGCCGAGCCTAATGGTGTTGGCTGTCACCAACAGCATCGGCACCTTTGTGTGTAGTCATATGATCGTTACGGTGTTCGGCATAAAATCAATAGGTTGACTGTGTACTCGAAGCAACTGCCGACGATCAACGCGAGTAATCAGCTGTATTGATAGACGCGGTTCCAATGTCTCAAGCGTAAGCGGTCGCGCGCGTGTCGTTTCATGAATTGAGTACAGACTCCAGCACTGCTTTCACCTGACTTGTCAGCTGCACCTGCCTTTCACGACGCCTAGCTGCTTATACTATTGTCTCAAAGTTTCAGATTCTGCTTGTGCTTGATCACATGGGCACTTTTCTATATCTATTTTGTTGCATTGCAGATGAATATCACAACGCTCAACCACACCCGCAACGAAATCGCAATTACAACCATCAAGTAGACTTCAGAAATGAGCGTCCCATCAAATTCATCTGCTTCTCCGGCAACTGGGCGCATAACCACCTCTGCTCAAATCCTCCCCAACTGGGACACTTCCCGCCCCATTCTACGTTTCGACTTCCCCAACGCCCAAGCCCAAGAAGCCTTCCACCGCGCCTTCTTACAAGTCCGCTCCGAAAAGGATAAGGCTGCCTTCATGGCACGTTTCTTTGAGAACTACGACGGACAAGTGTCGATCCCACGACGCGTTGTCATGGACACGAGTCGTGATGAGCAAGTGGCAAAGGAGGTACAGCGAAGTTTGGGGGTGGTAATGGATACCGACAGGGATCCAGAGGTTGCCAGAAGACTACAGCAGCAAATGGGTGGAGACGACTCTGGCGGAAATCGAATGAACGCGCAATTATACGATGAAGAAATGGCAAGCCTTAGACAGCGCCGGCTTGATTTCGAAAGGAGGCGTCAGGGTTACGGCGGTGCGGGTGGCTTAGGCTACAACGGCGGTGTGGGTCGGATGACAGACCGGTTTGGAGATATGTCAGTTCACCAGCGCGTTGCACATCCTGGCTATGCTCCGCAACAGCCACGCCAACCGGACTACTACGATAATGGCTATGGTGAGCCGTACCCATGGGCATACGGTCCAGGTGACGGAGGGGACGGGAATGGAAGTTATGACGCTGGATACGATCCTAGGTATCGATACTGGGGCCAGTGGCGTAGAGGCTACTAAGCCTGCTGAGCACCAATGTTGATCAACCATGGAGACTCTTAGTGTTCGAAACAATGTCACATATCTAGACACGAGCTGATGATATAAATCGTACGCGCCAAAACCAAACCTCATAGTAGACCTGTTAGACCATGATAGCGCTCCTCAGACATATGCCAGGTCCCTCTCCCTACTAGCGTAGCCTCCTGCGTCTCCTGCTCAACGAGTTTTGTCATCCGAGTCCTGTATTTTAATGGCTTCCATGCGTTTCCGCATTGCTAGCCGCGCCATAGCGCCTTTTGGCTTATTTAGTTCGATATCTGGCGACGACGGGCTTCGTGGTGAGGAGGTAAGGGGTGGAGGACTCCGTGATGTAGGGCTCTGTGATGAAGGACTCTGCGGCGGAGGAGTCTGAGGCGGAAGTCTCGGTGTACCGGCAACTCGTATCTTCATCCTAGCTGGTCGCCATTCCCATGGCAGAGGACATCTCTGGACCATTTCCGCAGAATATCTAGCCGGGCAAGATGTAGATCGCGGCCTGACAGATGCCGTAGGTGGGAGCTTGTATGGAGGATTCCATGTGGGCGAAGTAGTGGGGTTTGAACGGGAGGTAGTGAGCTGAGAAGAAACAGCCATAACGGAGGCAGTACAGATAGCAAAAGACAGTAATAGTTCGAGAAATTTGGCGATGTGAGGGTTATTATGAGACGATAGTGCAATAGCGACAGGTGAGGCGTGTTCTGGCGGGACCACCAGAGTTTTGTTTAGGCTGGCGAGCATTGCGACTGCTTTATTGTGACAGTGTCGCGCTTTCCAGCGTAGACGCTTAGATGGCGGAAGGAGTGACTTAAGGCTATCACCCACTGTTGGTGGCCGTGAACAACACTTGGGATGCAGGGATAACCTGACCATGATGTACCATACAGCCATACCTCGACGAATAAATACACGATGGCCAAAACCTCCAAGATTTGGTGTAATATCATGCGCCGTCTTTCGTACCGTTGTGGTCACGTTTTGATGGGTTCTTCAATAGATCATTTCGTCAAGATTCGTATTCGTACAATGGTATCACTCTTCAAATCCCAGCCACTCGCCAACATCTTCGCCTTCGTCACTATCGACCATCTCTTCATCCGTTGTCCCATCTTCAATGGCTTTGACGCCAAAGTCAAGCTGTGCTGACTTCTCTTTCTCCTCTGGTGGCTGTGCCAAAAGATATTCAATGCGATAGATGTTCTCATCCGCCAGTCTGGCGAGCTCAGCTTGTATCCTGCGAACAGCTTTCT
>Ga0265797_10000682_pt1 | contig 61737 bp, 57 predicted proteins | sample P2T30metagenome_FD_192433 | JGI IMG/M metagenome (GOLD analysis project Ga0265797, IMG submission 192433) | Plant litter microbial communities from East Loma Ridge, Irvine, California - P2 T30 | ecosystem: Environmental > Terrestrial > Plant litter > Unclassified | place: USA: California... | reverse complement strand
GTGGCGGAGGTGGAGGCGGAGGCATGCCTGCGTATCCTGTGGGCGTCCTTCCAGACTCCATCGATTGTACAGATCCGTAGCCGCTGCCAACCTCGATGATTGGTGTGTGCCTACTTGAACCGTAATGCGGCTCTTCATTAATAGGAGTCCTGGGTTGTGATTCAGACCTGGAAGGCGGCGAGGTCCTGATAGGCATGACATTCGGGGTCCTTGCAGCTTTACGATCCGGTGCGATAGAAGTGGCGTCCGAGTCCTCCGTTGCTTCGGTATTCTGCGTGACGGTCGAAGCGGGCTGTGAGCCTGTAGAGACTGTCCGACGATAACTGCTAGTGGGCGTAGACTTCCTCTCGCTCTCGTCAGGGAATGCACCCGGCATGCTCGAAACCTCACTTTCCTGGAAGCGAGCCTCTCTCCGTAAGCTCGCTCCCGACTTTGCATTCTTCACCCCATCCGCTTTCAAGTCACTGTCTGCCCTCTTCCTTCCGGCATGCGTATCTGCTTTTGCTCTGTCCGCAGCGTTCTTCATACTGGCCCCACTTCCTGACCGTCTGACGTCGGGCTCCTCCGCAGTCAAAGGTGGGCTAGGCGGCGTGCGACTGTTGGCCGGTTCAGAGCGTCTCCTCTTCTCGCTCTCGGCATCCAGATCCGTGGCTTCGGATACATGAGATTTGCTGACATCTTCCTTGCTGTGGACGGCCTCACGACTGTGCTGTTTGCTGAAGTTTGGGTAAGAGGTCTTAGATCTCGTCTCCGAATCGTTGGTGCTCCGCCTGTCCATCTCGGGGACCGTCATCTTCACCCTCCTCGAGCCTCTTTCCGAGTGTGTCGAAGATTTGAGCGAATCCGTGCTTTTGTTCTCCTTTGCGTGGTCTCTGTCCCGCTCCTTGTGACGCTCCGAGCGTTCTCGCTCCTTGCTGGCCGTCCTGCGTTTGACTTTCTTGCCGCTGCTCGTGGTGGAAGAGGGTGATTTGTGGGAGGAGCGGTGTTTGTCGCGGGAAACGGTGCTGTCTCGCTCGCGCTCTCGCTCGCGTTCGCGGTCACGGTCGTACTCCTTCCGACGTCGCCGGGGCTCGTCTTCGTCGCGAGACGGGGCCATGTTGCCGTCGAGGGGTGTTGGCACCGGCAGCGGCAGGGCGGTGTCTCGCGGGTCAGGGTAGTTGGGCATAGGCATAGGATCGCAACCGGGCCGTTCCAAGAAAGCAGCAAGCCAAAGCGCCCTGTGGCTGGTGGTCCGGCGAATGAGAGCCCCGCTGGCTAGTGGCGCCTCAAGACTGCAGATGTATGTCCAGGCAGAGCGAACGTATCACGTGTGTGGAAGATGCAGTAGACGAGAATGGGTGTTGGGTCTAGCAGGCTAGGTGCATGGTACGAATGGGTACGTGTTCGTTGTTACTTGTACACTTGCATGTGTCGTGCGGCACACTCGTCAAGCTCGTCGTGGCGTCTGTGACTCTCCAGCGCTTCTGTGAGCTCGGTTGCTGCGCTTTGGGCAGCAACTCGACCGGGGGTCCCACCTTCCTTTCTGTATTCACATGTCAGTTCCGTAATCGTTGTCTCGTTTTGCCAAGCGGTGAGATGAGTGTCTGAACATAGTACCGTCGAATGCTTACCGCTTGTGAGTCGGTCGGAGATTTCATTCTCCGAGTTTCTAAAGACTACTGGAACATCAAACGTTCAGGTACTGCAAACATGGCAGAATTCGCGTTGGGATCACAGAGGACAAGGCTCATAACGAAGGTGTCAGAGTAGGTATGATCTGGATAGACTGTCGAATACCTACATAGACTATACTCTACATCCGTGGAGAATCCAAGACTCTACAAACCAGCGATCAACTGCTCAAGATCCTCCGCACTAATCTCCTTGATCCCCAACAACTCATTATCGTTCTTCCCATCCCACGAGTTGCCGTACTCCTCGCTGTCACCGAAAATACTAACAACAATGAATCCAAACATAGCCGAACCAATTTGATCACCACCAGCCGCAAGTTGCTTGTGAGAGTCTTCGAGCAGCTGCTTGACCGAGGCGTCTTGACGATCAATCTTCACACCCGGCCTCGCCTTCTGAGCGATTTCAGCCAACTGATTCTGCGACACTGCGGCACTCTGCACGTATACAGCGCGGTTCTTCGTTTCCTCGGGATGCTTCAAAACGCCAACAACAGCCTTGCCGATATCTTTCAGCAGGGTGGTGCTGTGCTTGTCGTCTCCTCCATCGAAGACACGCGTAGGGCCACCCTTGAGATCGAGCCAGACGCCAACTTGAAGGCCCCAGTCGAGGAAGAGGCCGTTGTTGATCAAGGTGTAGCTGATCTGGGAGGACTTTTGCTTCAGGTAGTCCTGGGTGATGCTTTTGCCTTTGAACACGGGCAGAGCGGCGGTCTTCGCGTTGCCAGCGATGTTTGAGCCGAACTCGGACGGGATGAAGCGCTTGACTTCGGCGGCGATGGCGGCGTCGATGAGAGCTGGCTGGGCGTCGTGGTTGGGGATTGCGGATATGAAGACGTCTTGGCCTTTGAGGGCGTTGACGAGGGAGTCTTGCGAGCTGTAGTCGACTTTCACCGTCTTGGCTGCTGCGGGCAGACCGGTTGTCTTGCCGCTTTGCGACAGTATCGTGACATCGAAGCTAGCATCAACGAGAGCTTGCACTATGGTTGGACCAAGGTTGCCGGTAGCACCTGCGATAGCGATCTTTTGATAGGCCATGTTTGATAGTATGTTTGGAAGGCTGGGCTGGACTGTGAATGACGATTGATGGGAGTAATGGTTGAATTGAGATGAGTCGCTAGTGATGAGATCTTTGTAGGCTATGTCGCTAGTATATATAAAGACATAATGATTCAGGTCAGGTCCTACATTGTGACAAAGATGAAGCTCTTACATCCGGAGCGGATTATCAATCTGGGGCGGCCAGGTTCCGCCCCGACATTGGCAATCACATGGCGAGATGTCTTTGCCCTATGTCGCCAGATTTCCATGTCTTCACTTGATTTTGTCAGCATTGGAGATGCGGAACAATCGTTGTATGCATGCAAGAGTCGAATGATTGCTGATGCCAAGCCTACATGTACGTAAGCCGGACTCCCAAGGACGGGTCCCGGTTTCTTCATAAGATTGATATGTTGATCAGTCAGCCGACGTTCATCGAACCACCGCAGATGATCGATTATATTCTTCATCGCGAAATACCGAGCTCTACGAGGATGCTCTCGGTGTGCTGGCCAACACTAGGAACGGCATCCATCCGGGCTTTCACTCCATTCTCCCCAGTACCTGGCGGCAGAAGTGCTGGAACGCGACCTGTGGGCGTATCGACCTCAGCCCAGCGGTTTCGCGCACGTAACTGCGGATGGTTCCAGACTCCTTGCATATCGTTGACCGAGGCGTTGGCGATTGCAGCGTGGTCCAACTTCTCGATGACCTCCGGCGCACTCAACTTGGAGAATACGGCATCAATCTCTTTCTTCAACTCGTCGCGATTGAGTACTCGTGCAGAGTTTGTGGCAAATCGAGGATCCGAAGCAAAGTCGCCGTTACCCAGGACTTTTTGGCAGAAGTTGGCGAATTCTCGTTCGTTCTGGATGCCGAACATGACTGTACCTTCGCCGCATTCGAACGGTCCGTATGGGTAGATTGTAGCATGAGCTGCGCCACTTGGCTTTGCAGGAGGGGCGTTGTCGAATGTGTAATACAACGGGAAGCCCATCCATTCGGTCATACTCTCAAGCATGGAAATATCGATCTTGCTTCCAAGCCCAGTCTTGCCACGCTGCATGATGGCAGCGAGGATGTTGGTATAAGCGTACATTCCCGCCGAGATATCCGCAATCGAGATGCCGACCTTCGCCGGTTCTGACGGTGTGCCGGTGGTAGATAAGATGCCAGCTTCACTTTGAATCAAGAGGTCGTAAGCCTTCTTATCGCGGTAAGGCCCGTCCTGTCCATATCCTGAGATGTCACAAACAATCAGAGATGGGAGCTTTTCTTGTAGTTTCTCGTAGGATAGTCCGAGACGATCGGACGCGCCAGGCGCTAGATTCTGAACCAAGACATCGGTCTTCTCAAGTAGCTTCATGAGAACAGCGAGATCTTCTGGAGACTTGAGGTCAAGTGCCAGGCTCTCCTTTGATCGATTGGTCCAGATGAAGTGCGAAGCCATGCCGTTGACGCGTGTATCGTAGGCTCTCGCGAAGTCTCCAACGCCGGGCCTTTCGACTTTGATCACGCGAGCGCCCAGATCTGCCAGCTGCCGAGTGCAGAAGGGTGCTGCAATGGCTTGCTCCAGACTGACGACTGTGATTCCCTCTAGTGGTAAGGGTTGTTTGGAAGTCGACTTTTGTGTGACAGCTGATGCGAGTCTCCTCGATGACGTTGATGACATTGGGCGGCTAGGGGGCGTCTGAGGTTGCCAGGAAGATAGTGATGCTATAACTCCAGGTCTCGCGTTGATATGAGGGCGTAATGGCGAGGCATGTTTGGCAGCGGCGAGTACCAGGCCAGGAAAGCGGTTCCGTGTTAACGTATTGACTGTCATGACTGTGGGGGTATAGAAGTAGGTAAGATTTCTTTGGGAGAGTCTGGCGTGAACAGATTCAAATGGAGGATGTAAGTACTGTACCTAGCCTTTCATTTCCATCCTGTCCACTTCAACCTGCTTTATAGACACGGCCGGGATATCACGGGAATAAGGCATCTCGGCGAGCCCAGCCATTGTTAGCCGGAGAGAGAGGCAGGTGCTCGGCGTCTGTCGCCGAAGAGCATCTCTTTGCCGTGCTGCCAGGACTGAACACCGCATACCTAAGTAGGAAGTGATGCTCGGCTACTCCAGGAGATTCAGCATCTTAGCCGTGACTCGTGATTTCTAGGTGTCTTGTCAGCTACTGTAGCAGAAGCATGGCATATAGTTAGTACAATAGCCGGTGTATCATTCTCCCAGTCCAAGGTTCGTTTTCCCCCACGGCACTAATGTGTGTGCTTGCTTGGATGTCGGCGGCTGAGGCGCAGGAGTGCAAAGCTTGTGGGGCCGCTAGAGATCCTTCGCCAGCACTCCCAAGCACCACTACTACTCTGCCACAAATTGCTGTAACCTCTTGGGAAGGTACATAGGTAGTACTCGCGGAACACGTGCATATCCAGTGCGACCAGCCCTATCTATCTATCTGACCTTTCCGATATAACAACAATAACAACAACAATAACAACACACACGAGCGCGCGCCTTCCTATGATCCCGCTGCGAAGAGGAGGAAGAAGGAAGCTGGATTCATGGCCGCTGCGGTGACGACGTCCTCGTTCCAGCGAGCCCTCTTCGCCAACAACCCCGACCTTCGACCCGCCAACCACTCCCTCCTACCCTACACCATCTGGACATCGCACATCATGTACTCGGCACAGGCGCTCGCGTTCCCTCTGGCCTTCTGGTTCAAGCCCGCCTGCCTCTTCTTCGCTCTCGTCTGGCTTATCATCCGCGCATACCAGGTGCTGAACAAGCCATTGGAGGAGCTTGCGTCCTTACTCGGCTTCGATATACCATTCACCCCTATCATTGATCTGGCCGGCGTCAAGGCGGACGGCGCTGTCATACACTGGTCGCTACCGGAGAAGCAAAAGCAGAGGAACACCCTGAAGTATGAGATTCATCTTAACGGGAACGTAATCGACACCGTCTCTCTCCAAGAGTCAGCGGTCATTATCACGGGTCTTCAGCCGAATTCTTTCTACGTGGTGCGCGTGGCCCTTGTCAACAGCCTGGACTTTAGCTCCAAGAGCGCGCCCATCCGATTACGCACTAAGCAAGCGATTTCTGGAGACTTCTACCGGCTTGCAGTCGAAGGTCACGACACCGATGACTCCCCTCACGAGTCTCTGCCGCAAGTCAAACCGTATCGTGGACTGAAGGACTTCACGCCTGCCTCGCCCGATGCCACAGCACCGCCAATGGCACGTGAGAGCAGCACCAGTGGACTTCACAAGCGCAGCATAACTGGACGACGCCCATCTCCCGTGGCTCTGGGTCTTGAGGCGAGGCATGAGTGGTCTGCCGATTCCTCGGAGGCGCCGGAAGGGGCGGAGACTATTCAACAGCTCACGCAGAAGCTTGACAACATCAGACACGAGACGAACGAGGCGGAGAGGCTTGCAAAGGAGGATGAGGAGGAGGAGCTACGCCAAAAAGAGGAATTGTTGAAGGAGCGTGACGAATTGCGAGAACAGGCCGGTGAAAAGGACAAAGCGAATCGCAATCTAAAGCGCGAGATCAACGCTCTGGAACGACAAAATACCGCAGCGCAGAACGAGAGGTCTAAGAATGAGCGACTGCTGCAACAAAAGATCCAAGAACGACAAAAGCTGAAAGAGGACACCATTCGCTGGGAACAGGAAGCCGGTCAATTGAGGACGGAAGCGGAGCAGATCAAACAGCGAAAGGCGGACTACCTTGAGGAAGTCGCGCGTGAGCGGGAAACGCTTCGTCAACAACAGCTGCAGGAATCTGCCGAAGTGAGGACGCTCGACGAAGATATCCGACTGAAAGTTGTGGAAATCAAGAGACTAGATCGAGCGGCGAAGAACAGTTCTCCAAATGGCGTGGAGCCCGAGAAAAGCATGGTTCAGCAACTGCAGCAGGATGCAGAGGAAGAGCGTGCTTCACAGATGCGCCGTTACGAACTACAGCATCAGTACGCAGCTGCGGTCCAGAATTTGCAGAGGACTAAGGATTTGCACGCCACTCAGGTGCGGTACTTGGATGCTGTACGCGCAGAAAGGAGACGAACAGACGAGGCTGCTGCTGCATCAGCCGCTAGAGAATACCCAAGCCCGCCTCCAGCAGACCGAGGGATCAGGAGAGGCGACAGCCAACGCAGCCGCCACACCAACAACGATAGCCCGCGCATGACTACTTTCCCTGCAGTCACATCTTCGCCGTTTGGCAGTGGGTTGACCTCTACTGCTTTCAACACCACAAGCGCGCCTCCGTTCCTCAACATCCAGAATGGTATGACCATTGCTCGGCCGTCTGAGGCGTTGACCATGAGTGAAGAGGAGAGGGATCGTCTGACTGGTGGGGCGCCTATGAGCCCCAGCGCAGGTGCTGAGCTAATCCCTGCTGATTTGTTCTCGAACGATGACAACAGATCTCCAACAGAAGATGTGATGCCGTTGGCAGGCCTCGGTGCGCTGCCTGGCCTTGGAGGTATCAACCTTCCAGGACTAGGCACCCAGCCAAACCATCAAGATCTAAATGCTGGGCCGGCATCGCCAGCATCGCCGCCCAGTAGGGCTCCGAGCCTATTTGCATCGCCACGGGTTTCCCAGAGCAACCTGCCAACATCGCCAGACAACTACATGGACTCGGACCGTCGCTCGGTTCATTCGACTCGGTCAAACAGAGCTATATCGAGTGCAAACGCCGGCAGCAGGTTCAGCAGCATGTTTGGCATCAAACCTCGTCTCAAGAATTCTTCGATGGATGAAAGCGTCGCTGGACCGGCTCTTGGAAAGGTTCAATCTCAGTCCATGCCACGTCAAGATCACGGCATTCCGGGACTAGACTCTGCCTCTAGAAGACGTAACAGCTCGATATCCGGACCAATGTTCGGGGACGTTTTGGGCAAGGATGGGACTGCAGACGCCGAAGGTGGCGCGGAAATGGCTTACAACGAGCCGACTTCCCAACCTCGGAGGCGGCAATTCACCCTCAATCCATTCAGCAAGGATAAAGGACCTGATGGTTGGCCGTCAAACTTCACGTTGGGACGCCGCCCTGCCTCCCCTCGCCCGGGCTCAACACATTCGTCCGAGTTCCCTCGCCCAAGCTTCGACAGTAGTCGATGGGGAGCGGACGCGTGGCCATCCAACGATGCTTCGAGCGGCGCTCGCGGTAGTCCGCTTTCTTTTGGTGGATGGAATGCACCAATCGGTGGCCAGCAGTCGCGTATATTCGGCTCTCGGCACCCGTCTAGGAGACCTTCAGTCCAACATGGCAATTCGGGTCCACCTGAAGATATCATGGAAGACGAAGACTCCGACGCTCTGGACGCGGAGAGGAAGCCTCACCTGGCCCCGATTGGCACCAAGCCACCACCGGGCTCGAAGCAACCCGAGCAGAATGTTGATGATCCTGCGATCGATCCCAAGCTGAACCCCAATGCAAAAGACTTTAAGAGCTTCTTCAAGAATTCTATCAAGCTGAGTAGCAAGGACAAGGACAAGTTGAGAGAAATGGAAGCCTCTGGTTCCCAGACACCCAGCGCATCAACTCCAGGCACAAGCCACTTCCACGGCCTCGGTGTAGACGACGACTCGCCCCCTGCTTCACGCAAGTCGCGCGACGCCCGCAGCATGACAACAGTCGAATCCTCCGTCGCCGGCTCCATTCGCAACTCGATGGACCTCGCCCGCACACCATCCTACTCAAACGCCTCGGAAACCGCCTCCAACGCTTCCCCCATGATCGGCTCCGGCAGTATGGGCAAAGAGTCTTTCATGGCAAAGCTGACCCGCAAGTCGAGCTCCGGCATGTTCTCGCTCCCGACTTTCAAGCGCGATAAGTCTCGTCTTGACCCAACGGCGAACGAGGACGAAGAGGAGGCTCTGAGCGGCAGCGCGAGCAGTCTGGGTCGCGAGAGCAAGGAGGCGCAGAGGGGCAGTCGCTCGTGGAGCAATGCGTTGAAACTGGGCAAGAAGAAGGGCGGCGAAACGCCGAGTGTCAGTGGGCTTAGCATTACGAGTGGCGCCGATGATGAGGAAATGAAGTAGCGGTAGTGCTTCTACGCTCCTTGTACATGGTTCGGGTATATAACACATACATAATCACATTACTAGACACTCCGCTGGCTTGGAACTTTGAACTCGACAGTTGCTTTCGATCCTCCACCTCTTTCATGCACCACTACCCTTTAACCCGTCGCTCAAGCACCGTCGCCGGCCACCCATCATCATCAACATCCCCCAACCGCACAAACCCTTGCTTCTCATAATACCTACACCGAAGCATGTCAGTCCATTCGGCTCCCAAAAAAACAAACAAACGGTCTCAACCAGACAGACCAAAACTCACCTGACCAGCGACCCCCCATTCCCACTCCACCCATCCAACACCAACCTCCCAACCCCCAACGACCTCGCAACCGCATCCGCATGCTCCAACAAAACCTGCCCCGAGCCTTTACTCAACCCCCCAGCCCTCCGATCGCTGACCAGGAATCGAACATAAACAAACGGATCCGCCTCGTCTTGCTCGGGGATCACAGGACGCGTGTACTCCGAGCTGCAGGCTTCGAGCACCATGGCCGCTATAGGGAGACGACACGTTCCTTCGTCGTCTGATCTATTAGTCACCAATCCTCTGACCTCGTCCGGTAAATTTTCAGTTTCGACTTCGACTTCCAAGATCGAAACGTCAACCCAGTCTTTGTTGTTGTCTCCCCAGGTTTGGGGTTCTTCGCTGCGGGCCACGAGGTTCTTGTACTTTTCTTGCGAGGCTGCGTTGGACGCGATCGAGGCTGTGCCCCATTGCTCTGCGCTGCCGATGCGGGCGAGGTGGGGCAGTTGGCTGTCGGTGAGGGAGAGGATGAGGGGGCCGTCTTGCGAGGTGGAGGAGGCGGGGCGGATGTGGTGTTTTGGGGACATTCTTTTTTTGAATTGGTTTGTAAAAGTCTTTTTTGCGAGAGAGGTGTTGGCTAATGTGGCTTGTCTTCCACTGACTATGTGATTTTGGAATTTTCTTTTTTCTGGTCGATGAGCCATCGTGACTCCGACTGGACGTGTGTGGTGGTTGATCCTTTGGACGTTGGACCCCAACACTAACCCTACTCTCGTATGAACATCGGCATTGATCGTGAACGGAAGTGATTACTATATGCAGATGATGTGGAGACTGGTCGTTGCATTAGCAATGCAATCATGTACGCAAATACTACTAGTCTTGTGGTGAAGAATAGAACAGTGCAACAAAAGACCGAGCCTCTTTACTCACATCCACCTTGGAATTGCGAGTGAGCATCTACTTATACGTACATCTAAGCAAGTGTGTAAGACAGACATTATTCCCCTCTCCTCCACGCCGGCTCGTCTCGAGACGGTCATCATACCTCACAGGGGGATGCGCACCTTGCGCAACCATTGATACCATACCAAACAAAGCATCATCTTCTAAATCGTCCTCCAAAACTTCCACCAGGGCAACACGAGCGCCATCATCCAAAGCGTCACGGGCGCCGTCAAGGTCCAGATCGTCTAAGTCAACGTCGATAGTCTGCTCATGACGATTCCCTGAGGAAGGCGCGCGCTGTCCATCGGGCGTTGAGGCAAGGTCACAGGTCTGGTCAAGGATAGGCTGCTTCGTTTGACGAAGTGGCGCAGGCAACGTGTCGCTCCGCAGAGTTTCGAGACATTGCGCCCTTGAGCCGTCATTGACTCTGAGCTCCGGCACCTCGGTCAGCGTCCCTTGTCAGGGTGCGACCACGCGCACGTTGGAACTGCTTGTATTGACAACAGGGGCATCGATCGATGGCGTTGGCTGCGACCAAGGGACGGGGTGTCCAAAGGCGACGTAGTGTTAGGCACGGAGTCGAGGTATTCGGCGATCGCCTCGGTGGCGACGGCGAGATGCTTCAAAGGTTTCCAGGTGGTTCCATCATATCCCGTCTGTTGCACCAGGTGTTCCGCCTCTTCCTGCCGGCGGCGACCTTGCCGCGAGCTTTGCGCACGCAGCTGTCGAGGATTTTTTCAGCCTCCAACTCTTCCAGGGCTTCGTCACCTCCATCGCGGATGACCTTGCCAGGTCTCACTTTTCAACTTACTAAGATCCACCCTTCAGAGCGAGCAATGCACTTATCCGTCTCTGGCCCGTGTTGTTATCCACGACAGCTGGGCCCACTGGGGACATTGACAAGAGTATATTTTCGTCTCAGATGGGTTGCCACCTTCTCAAGCAACCTCATGACATTGGAAGGCTGACAGCAGAAGATGATTCGCGACCTCGACCCTTCCAGTTGAGCGGAGGTGGATAACAGCTCTTGAATGTTCGACTTGGTGGCTTTCTTGGTGTTTCTGTTTTTGGCTTCCCGCAGTGAATGCCTCTGATTGATCTTGCAAACATCAACCTAATAGTACATCAGCAAGACCGCAGTAGACATCGTCATCCCAGAAACAAAACACCTTAGTCTAACGGTTAGAGTGACCGAGCAAGAGAAGCCGCCAGGTCTTACCTTGCAACGAACCCATTAACTCAAACCCTTCCAGAGCGAGAAAGCGTCTCATCCGCCTCCGACCCACGCATTCGTTTGCTCCACCCGGGCTGCTACATGACATCCGACAACAGGGAGTACACCTTCGCCTCAGAAGGACCGCCACCTCCTCCAACAAACGCAACACACTTTCGATGCTTCTAGACACCGGAAGGACGACAGCAGAAGACAACCCCGCCCGGAGGCAGCATGATGTGACGGCGGACATTCCGGAATCTCAGGAGCGCTAAGAAGCCCTCGCGGAGAGTCACTTATCAAAGGACACCCATGGTACAGCAGGGGCCATGTCTGATACAGGTAAGCTGATTCTTTGAACGATCCTGATCTGGCGGCTTCCTTGCGATGTTTCTGTTACCTTTTTACTTTTCACACTAGACTTTTGTCGACCGAACCTTTGCAAACTTCGACCTGAATTTCTATGAGCAAGATTGTAGTACATATCAACAATACCATAAGAAAAGCTGCTACGCTCCCGTCATTGACGCAAAGCAAGAAGACCAGGCTCACTTTGCAACCCACCAATGCTCACCTTCCCTAAGGCGACATTCGTGAAAGCCGCATCCCCCTCTGTGTCATTTTGATACAGCCAGGCTGCACCGCATCCGACAACGGGAGTACCACCTCGCTGACAGAAGGACCATGGCTCCTCAAGCTCACGTTTTTCCGGTGACATCAGAAGGCCAACAGCAGAAAGAACCTGCCTGGCGGCAAAGCGATGGCGGAGAGACGCTGTATTGGGAAGAGAGCAATAGGGGCTGCTCCCGTGTGGAAGGAACCCCTATTGGTACGAAGCACTTCTGATTCCCATGAAGCTCCTGGCCTTGTGGACTTTTCTCTGGGACGGGCTTTTTGCCATCTTCCTCGATTCCCATCCGGACGTCTTTATTGCCAGCCGTCACGCTTGCAGATCTGCTCGGCATCGTTACGGGCGGCAAGGGTGTGTTTCGTTGAAAGTGCAGTGATGATCCTGGCAGTTGTTACGTCTTGAGTCTCGTACATGGTACTGTAGTACATGTTATCGAACAGCAGAAGGATAGAGGTGCATGATCGCCATTCGGAATGCGCGACAACCCTATCGGTACCCAACCGACGAGCTGCTCTCGTACCGTTGTCGTATGCACCTGCGTTACGCCATGTGGAGAGAGCTCACGTTTCTTGACATATAGACAGCAGTAGCGCGAAGATGCTTAAGCAGGTGTCCTATTCGATCAGAGGAGTATAATCGATTGGAGCCATCGATGTCCCGCGTCTCCCCGAGCCGATGGTGCAGCATATTATTGGAAACAAATCATGCTGTCAAACAAGCAAGCGTTGGGCGTCTGTTGACGCACCTATCCGAGCCAGAATACGATGGCAGTCCCGAGAATGCGGTATCCCGCCTTGGCGAGGGAAGATAACGTGAGAGGTGATATTGTTATGTGATCGAGCAGAAGTGGTGTCCAGGTGGGAAGACCACAAAAGATACAGCAAATGCCCTGAAGTCCATGCGCACTTGGCGGGGAGACGGCAAGCCTTGTTCCGGCCGGTGTTCACTTCCCCATCGATTTAACCTTGCCTATACTGTAACCCTTGAACTCTGTTTCCATCATTCAACCACATCCGTCCTCGTTTGCACATTTGCCGCATTCCAAGCATGGCAAGTTGCAGGAGACCGATCCACTTCGACCGGCTCGCGGGTTCAATCTGTGACAACCTGTCATCTAGCGACATGTCGGTACCCGTCCACGCCCAGCACCTCAACGTGACCGTCGCGCCATCCTTGCAGGTGCCGACAGCAGATTGTGCTATAGCGGGCTTACGATACACGTGAGACCTGGTCTAGCTCTGCAGATTCGTTGCGTGACAATCGTGCCCAGAACATGGAAAAGGGACCTCGAGCTCGGGAGCCAGACTACATTCGTTCCCTTCGACACTTGATATATTACTCGGCATTTATGGACCCCAAGATCTGGTCTGTGATTTCTGGCTAAGCAATCCTTCTTGTATAAGGATACTGTGCGTCGACGATCCTGTCAATTTGCAAGTATATCCGCCTCATCTCCATCGACGTCGCAATCCATCGGGACGAGGTCAGAACTGCGTCGTGTATTCTTGCCATGGCAAACATGTCGGACATGGCGGACATCTACCCCGAAGACACGGCCATCCAAATATCTTCCATTTCAGGACACACATCACAGGCGGTACTATACGTGGTGACCGTCATCTTCACCATAGTCGCCTGCCTTGCCATTCTCGCGCGCCTCTACGCCCGCACATTGGTCGCGAAACAACCCGGATCTGACGATGCCGTCATCTTTATCGCTGGAGTACTCTCGATCGTCTTCTGTATTACCACATACAAGCAGACCGAGTTCGGCATGGTGAGTCAATTGGTCGCAGTGATGCATGGGGCACTTCACTCCAGTTCAGTCAACTGACCCCGATCCGAACAGGGCAAGCATATCTGGGAGTTCCCAAGAGCCGAGTACGAGATCATTGCAATGTGGTTCTGGTCGTCTGTCTGGATATACTATGCTGCTCTCGGCTTCACCAAGCTCTCTATCCTTCTACAATACTTGCGCGTCTTTCCTCAACAGAACTTTCGCAGGGCTTGCTACGGCATGATTGTGATTATCGTCGCTTGGAGCTTCTGGGCGACTCTGAGTGCCCTCATCATGTGTTGGCCGATCAAATTATTCTGGACGGCGGAAGACTTCTTCAACGACCCAAGGTGCTTGCCTCGCTTGGAAGTCTGGTGAGTTTTCGGAATGAGACATGCGTGTGCCAAGTTCGAGTGACTAACGCTGTCAGGTATGCAAATGCCGCAATTAACATCGTGACCGACTGCGCGACTGCTCTCCTTCCGATGGGTGTTATTGGCAGCCTTGATATGCCGAAGCGTCAGAAGAGGCTGCTACTAGGAGTGTTCGGGATCGGTCTCTTGTGAGTGCTCCTACAAGACTTGTTATCTTACTTTTACTAATAAGACAAAGCACGTGCTTCGTATCTGTGCTCCGTCTGGTGTACATCTACCCCATGGCCGTCAACCCGGACCAGACCTGGCACTCACCCTTGTTGTGCATCTGGTCCGCAGTAGAACTGAACGTCGCCATCATCTGCTCATGCGCACCCACGCTGAGATGCCTCTTCCAACGCTTCTGGCCGAAGCTACTCAACTCGATGGCTTCAGGCTACGGCTCGGCCAAACGCTCGAACGGCGACGATTCCGCTGCTACGGCAGTCAACACAGACTCGAATATGTCAAGCTCTCAAGCATCTTACTACAAGCCCGGCAACATCTCTCAGGTTGAAGCTGGCCATGTGAGCAAACAGCCCACCAGCCGCTTGCAGGCTTTCCGCCGCAGCCTTTCCAAGCCCTTTGGCGAGAAGGGCCGCAGACCAGAGAGCTACTACGAGCTTGACAATAAGGGAGACTCGAAGCTGCACCAGGGCAGTCTTCTGGATCCCAAAGTCTCCTCGCACTTGAATAGGGATATTGAGGTGGAAGTCTCTGTTGAGCAGACGTCGGATGCCAATTCGGCTGATTTTAGCAAGCCGTCTGAGTGGAGGCCATGTTAGGGCCGTTCTCGTAGAATGATGCTTCGTCATGGGGATCTATCGTTGTATTGTAATGTACTTTTCGATACTTTGTTCCTGCCAGAGTCTGATGGAATCGTAATCGGTAATCTTAATCAACCACCTTCCCTGAAAACCATCAAGCTCGCGTCGCACAACCATCGATCGAATGCGACCAGCGCGGCAGCATAGCCGAGCCACAGGCAATCTACATGTATCTATCCTCCCTTTGTCTGGGCCGCGTATGCGTGTCACAGGGGGTTGCGGTCGTGCTTACGCATGGCTTGCACCCGGCCATCGATGTCGCATGTTCGTCGCATATACATATCGCATGCGTGAAGAGCACGTGAGATTCCTTGTCGTGACGGGAGATGCTCCTGCTGCAGTCATATCCATGCCGCCGCCGCCGTTGATCGACGGATAGAGAGCGTTGGACAGCAGGCATTATTCACGCGGTTCCACGATCCGATGGCCGGCAACGGCAGTAAGCGTCCCTCTCGAAATGGTGGAGAATTGTGCGACGCGAGAAATGTGTAAGCAGTTGTTTGTTGTCTCCGTTGTTTGGATGTTAGTGAATGTTGTTGGATGTCGACGAGCCGATGGTCAATACCGATCTTCAAGCCTGCAACGAAATCGATCCAGACCAACAGAGAACAGCATTAGAATGGTCTCGATCGTCACGCCTTTTCTCCAGCCTTTCTTCCATTCAGGCGGGGTGGTGTGCCCACAGCGCCCACACGCCATTGCGCACTCCAAGCCCAAGGCTGATGCAAGGGTCGGGCGTGCACACGCTTATTGTTAATATGCCCTGCTACTTCTGAGGTCCCCTTCACCAACATCACACCTTCGTCCACCGCCCATACCGTGATCCTACTATTGACATCTATATCACTCGCTGCAGGGCTCGTCGCGAGCCGCCCTGCCAATTCTCCCACATTCACTACAAATACCATCCGGTACCTCCCACTGTCTTGTCTATGGAGAGATGCCGCCGGATCGACCTCCAGGCTCCCCAGTGAGCATCCGCCGCCTACGAGATGTTCTCTTATACGCGACCCTGCTCGTTCCCTTCGCAGCCGCTCTGCAGCAGCAGCCGCACGATGCCTACCCGTCCAGGCCCGCCGACCTTGACGCGGCCGCGACCGTCCAGAGCGCCTACGACCAGGCGGCCGACTCGCTCAACACGCAGATGAGCGGGCAGCGAGGCTATCGTGACACTTACCCCCATAAAGCGCGGACTTCGTCCAACCAGCGCGCCCTTGCGACTTTGTCTCCGGTCGAATCCGATTCGGCCGTTCGAGCACCTCCTGCCCACAGGTCGCCGGCATCCAGTGTCGGCCTCACCTCGCGACTCCCGGCGCGATCTCTGCAGGACTGGCAAGTCGAGGACATCATACTCCTGGCGACGGTTGATGGAAGCATCCACGCGCGAGACCGCACCAATTTCGCCCCGAGATGGCAGCTCGAGTCCGACCAGCCCATGGTCGAGACCTTGTACCATCGCATGGCGAACAAGTCGGTCGACAAAGACGGCTCAGACCTAGAGGATCCGCTGTGGATTGTAGAGCCGAGCCAGGATGGGAGCTTGTACATGTACGCTCCAGCCTCTGGCGTCAAGGGAATGCAGAGGCTTGGCTTCACTGTGAAAGAGCTTGCAGACATGTCCCCGTACGCGACTGAGGGCTTGCCAGCCGTCGCTTATACCGCAGACAAGAAGACTACGTTGTACACGATTGACGCGGCGACGGGCAACATTATAAAGATGTTTAGCTCGGGTGGTTCGTTGACGAACAATGACAGAAGCTGCCGCCGGGTTAACCCTCTGGAGGCAGTTGACGAAGAAGAGTGTGAGAAGATCGGAACGCTCACCTTGGGGCGTACAGAGTACACCATTGGAGTTCAAGACCGCAATACCGGAGATCAAATCACGACTCTCCGGTACTTTGAATGGGCACTCAATAACCGCGACCAGGATTTGTTGAGGACTTACACCAACACTCTCGACAACAAGTATGTCTATACTCGGCACGATGGGACTGTGTTCAGACCTGCTCGCAAGAACGAGAACCGTCCAGCTTCACTTCACCACAAGTTTTCGACTCCTGTTGCACGAGTCTTTGACGTGATCAGGCCGACCGAGGAACTAGGCGACGACATCTCGTTGGTAGTGCTGCCTCAGCCGGTGCCACCGCGCATCAGCGAGTACATTGAGGACGAGTCGCCTCCAAGTGTTTTCGTGAACTGCACCACGGCAGGCAGCTGGTATGCCCTCAGCGACCAGAACTACCCCGAAATCACTTACGAAGCTCCTTTCGCTCAGTGTTACGAGACCAAGCTGCCTGGCCTACCTTTGGCTAAGCGGGAGATTAAGAAATTCATTGGCGTTCATCCGCTCCATGGACTGGACGAGTCACCTAGCACGCCGTTGATAGCTGGGTCTCACCATCTTGGGCTTGACGCGCCACCCAGACAAACCATCACAGCTGATCTGGCCTCGCCGGCAAAGTTTGCCTCTGCCGCCCCGAACGCTTCGTCCGTTCTGGCGTTGATCATGGTGTCTCTTTTCGTTGGTCTTGCTTCTCTCGGGTGGTACGGGCACAGAAAGGGTTACTTGACTATTAAGATCCCTTCGCAGCCCCAGACCACTACGCATCCAGAAACCGTCGCCGTTACACCATCTGTAGAAGTTGCAGATGCCTTTGAGAAGACTATGGTCCGCGATGCGGAACCTGCGCAAGAGACAATATTTGCGCACACCAGAGCACGGTCTTCAACCGGCCTCACTCCACCTGCAGAAGGTGACGAAGATGACGACTTCGAGAAGGTTGACTCGAGAAACGGCACACCGACAGCAGAGGGCGTCGACTCCCTGGAGACTCCAAAGAAGAAGAAAGCTACTCGTGGCCGCCGCGGTGGCAAGAAGCAAAAGGAGAAAGACGCTGCTGCCGCTGAGGCCAGGGCCAAGAAATTGGGTGTCCAAATTGCCGAGCCAGCTGAGATCATCTCTGTGGCAGCTTCGGAAAGCCCTCAAGTCACTGGTCCGCTCCAGATCAATAGTTTGATCATTCACACTGACAAGGTCATTGGGCAAGGTAGCTGCGGTACCTCCGTGTTCGAAGGTTCGTTCGAAGGTCGCGCCGTGGCTGTCAAGCGGATGCTATCACAATACTACGAGCTTGCCTCTCAGGAAGTGTCTTTCTTGCAGCAGAGTGACGATCATGAGAATGTGATCCGCTACTACTGCCAACAAAAGGACGATCACTTCTTGTACATCGCGGTTGAACTTTGCCAGGCCAGTCTGTTTGAAGTATGGCAATCCGACAGGACCAGATACGATGACAGACAGCAACAGCTCTCTGCCCTCAAACTGGAGATTCAGAAAGACGTCCCTCGTAACCTGTACCAGCTGGCGAAGGGTCTCCACCATCTGCACAAGCTCCGCATCATCCATCGCGATATCAAGCCCCAGAACATACTGGTCGCTTTCCCCAAGCGTTACGTAGATACTGGACCTCGCATGGTTATCTCTGACTTTGGCCTTGGCAAGAACCTGCCAGAGAATGTCAGTACTCTCATTGATCCCACTGGAAACGCGGGTACGTCAGGCTGGAAGGCCCCTGAGCTCATCTCTCAACCTCGCGAGACCGAAAGCAGACACAGTCAAGGCAACTCCATGAACGGCAGCGAGAGCGCTACAGGGGGCACTATCAGCGGTGTCAAACGCGCTGCCGACATCTTCTCGCTTGGCTGCCTCTTCTTTTGGCTTCTCACCGACGGCATCCATCCTTACGAGGATGACAACGGATGGACGCAGCTCAGGGAGCTCAACATCAAGCGAGACCACAAGAGACTGGAAGTGCTGGAACGCTGGTCGGATGCGTATGAGCCCATGCAATTGATAACCTCAATGCTGGCCCATCAGCCCGAACACCGCCCCACGGCACTCCAAGTCCTGAACCACCCATTCTTCTGGTCCCCTGAGAAGCGCCTCGCATTCCTCTGCGATGTCAGCGACCATTTCGAGCGCGAACCCCGCGGCACCTACGAAGACTACTACGCCGGCGACTCGCAGCACCTGACCTGGCTCGAAGAATACGCGAAAGTCGTCATCGGCCCGCAGCACAACTTCCTCGTCAGACTGGATAGGGCTTTTGTCGACACGCTTGGAAAGCAGCGCAAGTACTCTGGCGACCGCTTGCTCGATCTCTTGCGCGCTCTGAGGAACAAGAAGAACCACTACGAGGACATGTCGGACGAGGTCAAGAGGCGTGTTGGGCCGCTCGCCGGGGGCTATTTGAATTATTGGACGACGAGGTTCCCGAGGCTGTTGATGGCTTGTTATGATGCTATCCATGATTGTGGGGTGGAGGGGAATGATCGATTCAAAGGGTATTTTGAGAATAGTGCGAAGGCTTAGTGTGAGTGTTTTGTTAAATGCGAATGCTTTCGTTTGATTGTGTATTGTATGTCTAGTGTGGACAAGACCTGGTTTGCTTCCATCTCACATCGTATCAAATCAAGTTCAATCGATTTAACATTTCTCAATTTTACCTGACAACAAGTGAAGCAGGACATTCGTATTACCATTCACATGTCAGCACTGTATTCAGAGAGTGTAAGGCAAACATAGAAGGAAACGCATGGACGATGATGAACAGAGGTCTCGGCAAACCTGCCCCGATTCGCCTCGCGCCTTCCTCGCGGATAGCTTCCAGCGATGAGGTAGCGACACCCTACGCAATCACCGCCAAACCTCCGTAACATTTCAAATCCATCCTCACCATCGCATCGAAACCGCCTCCCAGTAACCGCCGCAACCTATCAAGTAATCCATCTCCGCATTCGAAACCGCACCTCACCCTTCGCGCCGCGAGCAACCTCTCGCCATCGAGACAACAGCTTTAGGCCAAAACAACCACCTAACCCAACATGGCCAGCGACCCCGAGAGAGAGCAAGCGCTTGAGGCGTACAAGAAGACGCTCCTTGACTCAAGAGAATGGGAGGCAAAGCTCAAGGCACTGCGGTTAGACATCAAGGGACTTCAGCACGACTTCGATGTATCAGAGGACAACATCAAGGCGCTTCAGAGTGTGGGACAGATCATCGGCGAGGTGTTGAAGCAGCTGGATGAAGAGCGATGTGAGTTGTACAAAGATGAAGCTACAAGATGGGTCGCTGGATTTGACACTGACATCTGGCAGTCATTGTAAAGGCGTCATCGGGACCGCGCTACGTCGTTGGTTGCCGCTCAAAGGTCGACAAGGCGAAGCTGAAGCAGGGTACACGAGTTGCGCTCGACATGACCACCCTCACAATCATGCGCATGCTGCCGCGCGAGGTTGATCCGATGGTGTACAACATGTCGTTAGAAGATCCTGGGCAGGTCTCGTTCGGCGGCATTGGTGGATTGAACGACCAGATCAGAGAACTGCGTGAGGTCATCGAGCTCCCACTGAAGAACCCCGAGCTGTTCTTGCGTGTGGGTATCAAGCCTCCGAAGGGTGTTCTGCTCTATGGACCTCCCGGTACGGGAAAGACGTTGCTCGCAAGAGCTGTAGCAAGTGGCCTCGAGACCAACTTCCTCAAGGGTAAGGCTTCGTTTCTGGATGATCACACCGCAAGTACGCTAACAATTTACAGTTGTGTCCTCCGCCATCGTCGACAAGTACATCGGAGAATCCGCACGTCTCATCCGCGAGATGTTCGGATACGCAAAGGAACACGAGCCCTGCATCATCTTCATGGACGAAATCGACGCCATCGGTGGTCGTCGTTTCTCCGAGGGCACATCTGCCGATCGCGAGATTCAACGAACGCTCATGGAACTCCTCAACCAGCTTGACGGTTTTGACTACCTCGGCAAGACCAAGATCATCATGGCAACCAACAGGCCCGACACACTTGACCCTGCATTGCTCAGAGCCGGTCGTCTGGACAGGAAGATCGAGATTCCTCTGCCTAACGAGGCGGGCCGACTGGAGGTGCTGAAGATTCATGCTGCGAGCGTGCAAAAGGAGGGCGAGATCGACTTTGAGTCTGTGGTGAAGATGAGCGATGGCCTTAACGGTGCGGATTTGAGGAACGTGGTCACCGAGGCGGGTCTCTTCGCCATCAAGGACTACAGGGACGCGGTGAACCAGGACGACTTCAACAAGGCAGTGCGAAAGGTTGCGGAGAGCAAGAAGCTTGAGGGCAAACTTGGTAAGTGAACACGATTTGTCTCGTTGGTTCTTTCAGACCATGTACTGACCAAAGTGGTGTTGCAGAATACGAGAAGCTCTAAGTGGTATGAATCAAGACAGGGCATGACGATCGACATGTGCAGGAGTGCTGCAATAGATGTGCGAGGGTATAAATGTACCATAACAGCGAGCGTTAGCTTAATCATGAAAAAGCGTTCAGCGAAGCCACTCAGGTCACTTGTAACGAGAGTTTCCTGAGCTCACCCGTGCATGATAAACTCTCGTTGTGCCGAGAATGAATCACCTGGTAGCATTGGCCTAATTGCCAACAACTGCCACCCGTCCCTCGTCTTGTCCAACAAGGTCTTCCTCTTCCTCCTCCTCAACTACCATGCCCTCATTTCCGTCGCGGTAAAGCCTCTTCCACCCAAAGTTTGCGACCCCATCTCTCCTCGCAAGACCGTAAACCACTCCAAACAAAAGAACCTCAACCCCCAAAGTCAGTGCAATACCCAATCCCAGTTGGCTCAACCTCCTCACCACAACCCCATAACCTCCTCTTCCAGCTCTCCCCGTAACAAAACTCCATAGCCCAGGTATCGTCGAGCCCATCATCTGACTATCACCCACTGCCCCAACTCCCTTCGCAAGCGGCATCCCGCTCGAAATGTAAAACTCCGCCACTTTCCGCATGGCCGCACTCTCAACGGGCAGCATCAGCAGTCGCAGCAGGAACATGTCCGTCCTCATCCCCAGCCACGTCGCCGGCAGCCGTGCCAGCGACGTGCTGCGATGCGTCACGAGCTGCAAGTCGCCAACATGGTACTCGGCAGAATCCTCGCGTGCAACGATCTGAGCATCCGTCTCCCAGCCATGCGTCGCGCCAGGCCGCTGCTGTTCGTGCATGTTCCATCCTACCGCTCGGAGGAACTTTTGGCGGATTCTGCGCGTCTGGCGCAGGATTGCTGCGAAGGGGTCGTAGGGCGATGGAGGGGGGTTGGGCCATTGGGACTGGGTGGAGGGGGTTTCTCCGTGGGAGCTGATGGGAGGGAGGCGGTAGGAGGTTATGTCGCTGAAGGCCGGGGCGGAGGGGCTGGGGTCGCGGGTTAGGAGGTTGTAGGATAGGAGGTGCGGGGCGGCGGAGGTTGTGAGGCGGGCGAGGGTGGATGCTTGTGAGGTTGTCGTTGGGCCTGTCGGAGCGGCTGTTGCGAAGGTTGCGCGGAAGAGGGAAGGGAGGTGAGTTGTTAACAGAGGGCGCCAGGGGGTTGTTGGTGGCGCTAGGGAGAGCTGGCGGGCTAGGGCGTATGTCTCAAGGGGGAGGAGGAGGATGTCTAGGAGGACATAGAGGAGATCCATGAGTAGAGTTAGGGAGCGGATCAGGCGTTTTGCTGTCCGGCGGCGCAGGTTGGAGGCTACGATCAGGTTTTGGAGGTAGCCGATTGTTTCTTCGGCCAGGAGCGCGGAGAGTTGCCAGAGGACTTTGTGCAGGATTGCGACTCCTGTGCCTGGGAGGAGGCCTAGAAGGAGGCCACGCCATCCGTTGCCGAGGATTGTGCTAGCTTCTAGGCTTAAGATGTCTGCGAATGATAGGTCCGTGGGATAGATTCCGACTTGGATTCTTCTGACTAGTGCTGTGGGCCACCAGAGTGCGAACCATGATAGGACGTCTAAGCCAGCGCTCCATTCGTTTCCGCGGTTGTCTTCGAGAATCAATAGATGTTCTCGGGCTGTACGTCTGAGAGTCGTGTCGAGTTGCATCTGAGCATCGGCAGAATCCTTGCGTTCGACTACGCCGACTAGAGCCAGGACCTCGTTGGATGCATGTCGTAATTTTGCGTTTCGGGCTTCCGTTGTTGGATTTGTTGGACGGCCTTTGGAGTCGTATTGTTGAAGTGAGACTCGGGTATTGTTTGGTATCTCTGTTGGTTGGGATTCTTGTGGCTGGGTGTTACCCTGGTTGTTGGTGGTTGCGGGTCCGGACTGATATGGAGACCGCCCTAAAGCCAGTCGTTCGAGGTATTGTTCGCGACCCATTGTAAGGGTAGGAGACCGTTACAGTGCATGCGAGTACTCTTCTACGATCGACTTCCTTCCCGATCCCAGATATTCGACCACTCGAGCTCGATGAAACTAGCAATTGCTACCTAGCGAAGTAAGAATTTTGTCAAAGCTTAGAATTCGTTTATGAGAGTTTCATCATACTTGGTCGAGTGTGGAATGTACAAGTATGCCGTTTAGGCCAAAGTAAAACAAAACACGATGATGTCCACAGACGAATGCTACAGTACGTAAATGGATCTGAGGTCCCTTGGTCGCGGAAGTGAAGGTAAGTAGGTGATCGGCCAATGAACGGAAAGCGGAACTAGCCGAATCCTGGGGATCGCTCTGCAGCCGTAGAGAAATTTATCTCGAATCTCTAAACCGCGAAAGCTCGCTCGCCGCATTAATCCTCACCACCAGCTATGTCGTCCTTTTTCACCCTGCCCGCCTCGCAAAAGAAGCGCAAGAGGCCACAGGCTCCTGGAGATGCCCCGGACAAATCTGCAAAGCCGGCGCGGCGGAAGCAGACTCGCGACGAGTCCATCTCTGGCAGTGACATTTCAGACGACGATGCGCCGGATGACGACTTCTCGGGCTCCGAGTCGGAGGACGAGGAATTGAAGAACGAGGACCCAGCGGCGAAGCGGATACGATTGGCGGAACAGTATCTGGCAAACACACAAAAGGAGGTGCTCGAGCATGGAGGCTTCGATGCGGCCGAGATCGATCAGGAAATCTTGCGAGGCCGCATGGGCGAACGGTTAAAGGAAGATACGGCCGAGGGAAAAGGAAAGCTTTACCGGTTCATCGCGGATGACTTCGACTGGACTGGAGCACAGCACGACCAATTCAAGAACGACACCAAGGGTGTCAACGGTGTAGCTATCGCCGGACGCTACATCTACACCGTCACATCGGACCGCGCACTGGTTAAGTGGGAGCTGCCCGAGCTTGACACTTCGTCGGGAGAAAGCAAGAACACGAAAAAGACATCAAGAAAACCGAAGAAAGTAGCCTTCACCCGCGGTAGCAAATTCGCTTCTGAACACCACCAAAAGGACATATTATGCGTTGCTGCATCACAGGACGGCAAATTCGTTGCTACTGGCGGCAAAGACAATCGACTTATTATCTGGGATGCGCACACTCTTAAGCCCTTGAGGGTCTTCAGCGGTCAACTTCGCGATAACGGACACCGAGACAGCGTCATATCGCTTGTCTTCAGGAGAGGAACCAACCAACTATTCAGCGCAAGTAAAGACAGAACAGTCAAGATCTGGAGTTTGGACGAACTAGCATACATCGAGACCCTCTTCGGACACCAGGATGAGGTCCTCGATGTTAGTGCTTTGGCGAACGAGACATGTGTGACGGTTGGCGCGCGTGACAGGACCGCGCGCTTCTGGAAAGTCGTCGAGGAGAGCCAGCTTGTGTTCCGTGGTGGTGGACCCGATCGCAAACCGAAACGAGGGGGCGAAGATGATGGCATGAAGCCTCATTATGAAGGTTCCATGGAGCGCGTCGCATGTATAGACGACGAGACTTTCGTCACTGGCGCCGACAACGGCTCTCTGTCTCTTTGGAGTATTCACAAGAAGAAGCCTGTCTTCACTCACCCTTTGGCGCACGGCCTCGAACCTCCGGTCCCAATCGAACAACGTAGTGCAGAGATGGATCCCACACAATCGATGGATGCCGAAGGTCCGATGATTCTCGACCCTCAACCTCGTTGGATCACTGCACTGAAAGCAATTCCCTTTTCAGATGTCTTCGTCACAGGAAGTTGGGATGGCCACGTGAGGGCATGGCGCATTTCGTCGGACAAGCGCCGCATAGAGCCCCTTGGCCCTCTGGCAACTCCAGAAATTGACGTGTCAGCTGCTCTAGAAGATGCGGGCATCTCGTCATCAAGCTTGAGCACCGACGCGATGCAGGCCATCACAAACGGCGCTCAGTCGGCTGGTCTTGTCAGCGGGGTGGTCAACGACCTCGATGTGATGGACAAGGACGAGCGTGGCAGGAGCGGCTGCTATGTCGTTGCGGCCGTCAGCAAGGAGCATAAATTGGGACGATGGGAGAGCTTTGATGGGAAGAATTGCACGGTGTTGTTCAACGTGCCTCGGAAGCCAGAAGCAAGCGCTGTCAACGGTTATGAGGACGCCGACGCCGACGCTTTTGCTGACTTCAATTGATCGGAGGGAGTTGTATAATGTATCAAAAAATCCCACTGGAGTTGCCCTTGGGCCATCTTCAAACTCTTCAGCTTACAATCAAGTCTTCCGAGACTCCTGAAATTCCCTACTCGACATCAAACAGCTGTAAGTCAACGGTAAACGCAAGGAAAGTTGACTTGTCGTCGGTCTTCAAGCTGCAAACGCCACAAACGGAGCCGCTGTGTTGCCCACTAAAATCTGCCTCACCACACAACGATCCCTCAATTGCGAACGGGACCAGCAAGTAGAGGTCCTCATATACTTGTCAAGCAATCATGATTGCCATCACTTATGATCCGCCAATTCAGCGCATCGTTCCGCCAACGTCTATGACTTGCCACAAGCCAGTTCCACACTTTGACAACGATAACTCCGAAGGGTAGGTCATGTGATCCCTAGATATTGTCTCCTTGCAACCACCTGATCCGGTAGTTTTCAAGGACTTCCAGAGAGGCTGTCACACTACAGTAGTAACAGCAAGCAGTTGTGACGCCTACACACCCACTATATTGATGCGGTGGACATGTTAACTAGTTTCTCTCCCCAAACACCCGCTGCTGGAGAGACCAAGGGGACGGACTACTCCGTCTAATGCAGACGTCCAGCACATGCGGCTTCCAACTCTATAGCCGACCACCTGACAGCCACTGACAGATCGACCGACCTAGCGTTACATGGAATGGTTCATACTGCTGCTGCTGCTGCTGCTGTTGTGTTACAGACTCGAATGCACGGCTGCGAATGCTGCGTCTCTGCTGTAGTAGTACTGCTGTGTACAGATCTACTGGATGATGCGTTGGTACTGGTAGTAGCTGGCCTTGTACCCATTACCGATGAAGTGGATTGGTGGATAGAGGGCATAAGAAGATTGACATGATGCTCAGGTTCCACTCCAGTGCTGATGGATGGGCGAGCCAGAGTGACGCAGTTACGACAGTCTATTGTTGATTGATCGAACTGGGCCGATGATCAAGATAATAATAACAAGATGGATACACCCACTCATGATGTGAAAATGACGACTCAGGTGATATCCAACAACACGGGGGACCCGCACCAATGGTTATAACAAACAATCTCAGCGTCAGCGCTGGTAAGAACACCAGCCTTTCAGCCCGCGATAATCGACTGAGCTGGCAAGCCGGTGACGTCCTGTCTGACCTTACACATAAGGGGGTAAGCATGATGCCACCGCGGACCTGAGCCCGGGGGGATTCTGACAGCCTCAGAGCGGACGTCTTTCAAAAGTCTCGATTTCTTCGATCGCAGTCGACGATTCGCATGTCGATCGCCGGTCACAAACCAGATGCCCAGAGGATCCGCTTTCGCAGGCCAAAGTGCGCTTGTGCAGGGGCAGGCCGTCATCGAACTGTGGAGCGGAGCTATGCCCGAGCACACACCAGCACTAACCTTGCAAGCGTGCCGGCTAGACTTCCTTCGAACCAAAGCTGTTCTCTCTCTTTGCGATACATGGGTGTTAATTGATGAGTGCTGGCCGCTTAGCTGCAGCCACAGCAGCAATGTGCATGCATGCATAGCCTGAATTGATGGACAAAGGCCGTCGGTTGTGGAGTTACACGAGCGGCTGCTGAACACTGAACAGCCTCCGGAAGAGTCGAAAAAACATGACGATGGATGGCTTACATACATCTGGCTAGTGTCGCACAAGAGCGCGCTGACATGCATAATTCCGCCCTTTCTCGCGGCCTACCATCACATGGCATGGCAACTCTCTTTTTTCTTTTCGCCCATGACCAACGAAAGTTTCACTGAGACGCTGAGTTCAGCCTTGAACCTTACGATCTTTGCGTTCGCTACACGCTGTAAAGACGGCTGATAGTCTGCTACTGCTTACTAGTCTTCTACACTCTACCACTAAACTTACCGACCACTACCTGTCCCGCGGGACGCTGGACGAACCATGGATCTGCGGACGTCGGCAGACACGTGGTACAGTAGCTAATAGTGGTACTGCAGTCTAAATCAGGCAGGATGGCGATTCGCGTCGAGTCGAGTCGAGCACAGAGGGCGGAATATCTACCAGCAGTCTCTACTCTATCTTTTTTGTCCCCCACCCGCGCGCTGTGAAGAGATGCGACGTTTTGGTACGATCGAACCGCAGAACGGGTGCAGACACGGCGTTACGGACGGGCTGAGACATGGGCTTTGTTGATGGTGCTCTGTGCACAACCCCATGCGAGTTATCTCAACAACGCAACGGACTCCGTGGATTGTGATACAACTCTTCCTTGCGACGGTGAAAGGGGGTTCGAACGATCGTAAAGCAGCTCTCATCGAACATGGATCGATAATGGCCGTCGTCATAATAATTGAGGCGAACGACTGTCAACCGCATCATCGTCGATGTGGCAGATTTGACAGGCAGGTACGAAGCAACGATGGATTGCGAGACACTATCGATTGTTAGGGTGGAAGAAATTTGCAAGTGGGCAAGCAAAATGAGAGCAAAAAAGAGAGAGAAAAAACCGACACACAGCAGATGACCGCGTGAAGATCAACAGAGTGAGATAAAACACAAAACATGCCTTTTTCGACCAAACGTTGTCGTCTGCACCTTTTCCGGGGCATGACATGAAGGTCGGAAACAGGAGGCCAAACCGTCGAGTAAGATGCAGAAGTCAAATTGCCCATTCGACTCCATGGTGGGAGAGTCTAATCTGGCCGATGGGCGGCACGGGCAAAGACAGACAGAAAACCGCGTTTTGGCTAGAATGGCTGCATCGCCGATGGTCTGGCTCGATGTCGATAAGTGAGGTGGGCGTGTGGCATCGTCATGACTCGCCCTATGCGTGCGCTAAAGTGTTCGTTCTGACGTGTTTTTGAGGTCATGCCACGATCATCCTACAGTACGATGCAGAAAACCAATGCGATGTGGCATGCGACTTTTCGTGTCTCGACAAGTCGACAGGCTATGCTATTCGTGGCCCTTGTCTCCGGGAACGCACATCTTTGCCTTTTCGTGCCAAACCCGGTACCGCATCGCATCTGCTTTGTACCCTTGTACTCTTGCCCTGCCCGGCGCATCAATTCGGCACCAAGTCCGAAGCATAAACCTGGCCTGAGGTGACAAGGTCCCATCGCATCGCGTCGAACATCGAACATCGACTCGACTTGACTTGCCTTGCACACGACCCGACCCACATGCACCTGCGCGTGTGCAGCCCAGCAATTCTTTCCGGAACTCGGCCTCTGTTGGTATAGTTGGCATGGCTAGGTCTGGCATCATCCATGATCTGTTAATCAAGGGGCCGAAGAAAGAAGACAACAACAACACCATCCGCATCGTCTACCACATCGACAACATCGACAAACACATCGACCAATCGTTTACGGACTACTGTCTCGTCCTTCCCGTACATGAATCGTTCACAACGGTAGTAGTGTGCTTCTTCGAGCCTTCCTGACGCCACTACCGCGGCGGAGAGCTCTTCCAAGGCTCCTATAGAGGCGTGGTGGTCGATTTCCATGCCTACCCGCAACACCCTTCGTGCGTCAAAGCTTTGACGGTGCGCTCGTTGCTGCAGAGCGAGTACTCTACTACTGCTACCGTCTGCCAGTAAGGTTGGTGCCACTAGAGGTGATGCGGAGAAGAATGTCTCACGGCGCGCGGCCGGGCTTCCGGCAGTCATGTAATAACGGTGGTGGTGCAGGATCGGCTATGAAAAGGCTGAGAGGCGTTTCTGCGTGGCGTGGGAGCCTCGCGGGTGATCGAGAGCAGCCCATTTTCCGCCTGTCGCCTGTCAATGAAGTGCCATTCGAATAGTGGGCTGGCCAGTCCCGTCATCACAATCACAATAATCATGCCCTTCTCGGCCATTCTATCGAATAATAACGTTGACCTGCCGGCGCACTAGCCTGCCCGTCTGCCTCCCAATTTCCTGCATCGTCGAGATCTCGAGCAGAAGCGCATCTCCCAGTCCAATCGGCTCGATCGCAGGCGAGGGAGACCCAGGCCCCGGGCAGATCGGGACCTCGATACCATCGAAAACCCACATGCATCGGTCGTTTCTGGGAATGACATCTTCGCATCGCAGAAAGTCCCTGACGTGGCTTGAGATAGACCTTCTTCGATCTCGCACACGCGTGCGCTGTGCTCTCAATCCAGAAATCGCGTTAACGCGATTAACCAGGAAAAATAACGCCCCACTACCGTACCAACCTGGAATTCATCGTTATGGCTGCTTCTGATTTCTATGAGACGCTGAATCGTTTGGGCCTCTCGCAATACCACGACAGCCTCGTCCAAGAGGCCTTTGACTCTTGGGACGTCCTCGCCGACATCACAGAAGAAGATTTGTAGGTAGTCGGTTTTCATATTTGCCGTTTCGACCCCGTCTAACGATCTGTTCTTAGGGACGCAATTGGTGTGAAGTTGGGTCATCGCAGGGTGAGTGTTCGCTCAAGACTCTTGTCTTTTATACCTCATGTCTTCTTGGCCTGTTGCTGACAACTGTGACAGATCTTACAACGAGCCATCGCGGAGTACCGTAAAGAAGGCACCCAGACGGCACCCGTCGTTGAGCTTCCGACCGAGCCCAAGCACAGAGCTGCCAAGTCAGATGGATCTATCTCCATACCAACGACGATAGAACCCGTGTCTGCGTCGAATGGAACTTCGCGTGCACCGACAGGCAGCAAGCGAAAGTACAGACGGCATCCCAAGGTAAGTCGTCGCTACACATGTTCTATATCTATCTGCATGGAAGATCATGACTAACAGCACCGCAGCCCGACGACAACGCCCCTGATAGACCACCATCAGCATACGTCCTTTTCTCTAACCGTACGTTTCCGTCAAATCTTGCATGTCGTCGATCATAGCTAACAGTCAACGCAGAAGTCAGAGAACACTTGAAGGGCAAGGACCTTAGCTTCACAGAAATTGCCAAGACAGTTGGTGAGCGATGGCAGGTCCTCGCACCCGACGAGAAGGCGACGTACGAAAGCAGGAGTCAAGCCATGAAAGACCACTACTATGCTCAGCTGGCTGAGTATAAGAAGACACAAGAGTACGCACAGTACCAAGACTACCTCGTCGACTTCAAGGCAAAGCACGAACATGGCAGTAAGCTAAAAAAAAATCGACCTCGCAAGAGAAACAAGTCAGCTAACCAATTCGCAGATGCCAAAAGACTCAAAGAGGCCAACCCAAGTCCCAGCCGACGAAGCAGCGACGAGAGGCTGCCTAGTAGTCCCGATAACAGAGAGAGCAGCGCGAACAGCAGTGAACAGCAGTATTACGAAAGGCGTCGCTCCACCTACGACTCTGCACGCATCCTCAACCCCGTCGACTGGCGCCCTTCCACCCGATCAGGTCACGCCTCGCCCGACATGTCAGCCAACAGCATGCAGCTGGAAGCCGCCTTCTCGCCTCGCCACACCAAACCTGCCACCACATTCGCCAGCATCAACGCGCCACCACAGCAAACCGCCCCCGTTCACTTGAAACCCTCGCCTTCCCTACGTTCCAACGGCCACTCTGCCTCTCCCATGCAAGACCACCCCATGGCCATCAGCACCAGCATGGCCTACGGCTACCACCCGATGCTCGCCCACCAGACCTCCTCCGATTCGCCACCGCCGACCATGCCTCTAGGACGAAGACCGACCCTGCCCAGCGAAAGCTCCCTCCCTTCCCTCCGCAGCTCAGATTCGTACGGGTCCAGCTCAGCCGGCTCACCCATCACCAGCTCCGCGCCAGGCTTCTCGCGCACCCTGCCCAGCCGCCAGCTTCCTCTGCCGTTCCCTTCGCGGCAAAACAGCATCAGCAACTCCCAGAGCAGCCTGCCGCCGATGAAGGCCCCGGGATCTCCGAGCCGTTTCTCGCCGCCTACCTCCGGTCTCGCCACTTTGCTTCGTGCCGGAGAGCATTTGGCTTCGACCAGTGGCGATATGCGGGCTGGGAGCAGCTATCCTGACACGATGAACCATTCTTGAACCCTCGTCTCCTTATAGACGTGGGTTTGGCATTTTTTGGGATTTGCTCATCCGTGCTTTTCTAATCAAAATCACACGATAGCGACTGTGGCTTATTTATCTAGTCTCATCGAGTGCATGGCATGGGCGTTGATTGCATGGGAATGAAAGGTTCAGGGAATGAATCAGGAACGGCTTCTTTCCTTGGGTGTAAAGCGTGATACCATCTTTTGTTTTGTTACATACACGGCGACAATTTTCTTTCAGGCCGATGACTTATGGCCGATGATCAAGCTTACGAAGACCAACAGGATAGGATAGATTTTGTGCTTGGAATGAAGTATATAACGCTTTGCTGTATAGAGAAAGCTCTAAAGAAAATTATTTGAACTTTTACTCCTTTCTGCGTTTGTTTAGACAGACTTTTCGAGCTGTCTAGGCTGTGGCTTTTAGCATCAGAATCTCCGCCATCGCTTGCGGGTTCATTCCTGCCTGTCGTTTTTGCATGATGTAACGCTGTCGGACGGCGTGTCTGCCGCCGGCGAACGATACGACCGCTGCTGGCTTCTTCACTTCTGGTGCGGCGTCTTCGTCTTCGGACGAGTCTGACGATGCGTCCCGTGATGTCTGTGTCGATGTCTTTCCCTTAGCCTCCTTCCGCCTTCGCTTCTCCTCCCTGCGCTTTCGTCGTTCTTCTTTGCGAGCCCGCTTCTCTTCCTTTGCTTGTGCTTTTTCGTCGGATCCTGAAGTCTTGCCATCCTTTCTGCGCTTCTCTTTGCGCTCTTTCTTGGCAGCCCGCTCGGCGGCCTCGCTCGACGAGTCCGCTGCAGCCTCACTCTTCTTGCTCTTCTTCTTCTGCTTCTTCTCCTTGACCGCCTCGCTGTCATCACTGCTCTCCGAAGCCTCGGACTTGCTCTCACTTCCATGCTTCCTCTTCTTCGAAGCCGCCTCAGCCTCAGCAGGAGCCTCCTCATCTGCCTTGCGCTTGCCCTGCGTGACCTTCGCATTCCACTCCGCCAGCTTCTTCTTCTCATCCTCCTCCATCTTGTCGCCCACCAGCAGACCTCCATAAACAAAATTCATGCCACCCCACTTCTGCGCCTGATAAGTCTGCAGTTCCAGATCGCGCTGCGTCTCCGCCTGCTTTTGCACTTCCACCTCGCTCTTGCCGTTCAAGCGGCCGAAAATCCCGGATAGCGTGGCGAGGCCGAATGTGTCGGCATTGCTCTTGCCCTTCTGCGCTCCCAAGCCGGCGTTGTCGTCGCGCAGCACTACACGGATGTGCGAGGCGTTGGCGGCAGTGTAGTGCTCCGAATGGCTTGCATTTTCGGCTCCGAGGTACTGTCCTGGTTGCCAGCCGGATTTAGCGAGGAGTCTGTGGCCGTAGTTGTCTTTTGATTTCGCCCAGGCGGTGTTGTTCGGGTCTGCTGAGATCTTGTTGCGTCTGTTTGATGGTGGGTTAGTTTCTTGAAATATGTAAGCGTTAGAATAGGGAGGTCTACTTCTTTTGCCCGGCGAGCCCCATCTTGTGTGTTGCCTTGTGTGTATAGTAAAATGTGGATATAGTGGGAGTATGCACCGAGAGTCGCTCGATCTTTTGCGCCCGGCCCTGAATTCTCGAAGTCTCGGCAACTTTTACGCCGAACGCTAAAGTAGTTTGTGCCTGAGGCAAACATAAACTGGTTGCTCCTTCCTTTCCACAGGTTGAGTCTATTCTCACCTCATTCCTTGACTTCACTTCATCTAGCGACGTCCTCCCTTCCAGCGCCATTCAATTTTCAAGACTAGTCAACAAAACAAAACGCAACATCAGAGATGTCATCAAGAAACGTCTATCAAGACTTGGACTCCAGCAGAGACTCACAGGAGGACTCGCAATTGCTTGACACAGCTAAGCTGGAAGAGGCTGTGGCTCGCCATAAAGCTACTGTACGTTACCACAAAAGCGAGAAGCAACACGGGCTGACTCTCAATATAGGTCAAAGCCCGCCGCCGAACCGTCGAAAACCGTCTCCGTCAAACCCAAACAACCGGTTTCGCCGAATTGAGCGCTCGGGGCGAACGCGAATGGACAGCTTTCGAAGAAGACTTGTGCGAGCAATTCTGATCCTCATGATATGACATCTACCGCTTCTCTGCTCTGCCACATTGCTAACATCGCTCTCTGTGTAGAAAATCGGCGCAACGCCCGCATCTTGAGGAGCTCGCCCAACTGGTGGAGAAGAAGAAGAGGCTCGAGAGAGATATTGAGAAGTCGATTGATGAGATGAACAGAGCTCAGAATGCTGTCGCTCAGCAGCTTGGTGCTTGCTTTCGGAGTCGTGTCGATGCGTTGTGCAAGTGAGGCGTATCGCTTCCTTCTACAAGATCACTTCTGGCGTCGAAGGTTTGCGTTCACAGGACTGCTCAACGTTGGCAAACGTAGCAGGTTATCCAGGGTTTCTGATTAGGTCTCTTCATTTTCGGGGTTTAAAGGTGTTGAATTCTAGTTTGAAAGATAACGATGCGCTCCCGAGAACGAGAAGTCTCTTCCACGCGTGCCAGGGAAGCAAAACGAGGTTCTCTCGTATACCTCGTGTACAGATATACGGACTGGCCTAACCCAGCAAGCCACAGTCGATGCGAGGATCCAGAACCGCTATCAGCCACAGACAAGAGTTGCAACTCCGAGGAGAAACAGGACTTTTGTTTGAGGGTATAATCGAATGGTGTAATCGAACGGTGTAAAAAGGAGAACTGATCGCACCGGTTGTATCTCTGACCATGCCGTATTGCCTCTCAGCCGTGGAAAATGCCCACAGCGAATCTCAAATAACCATTGACACCAGTGTGTGACGATCATCTGCAGCAGTCCCCATGTAAGGTCAACCAACCACCGTACAGTATAGGCCACCAGAGCAGCCCTAAAAGAATGATCGAAAAGACGTCCGTAACACTTCCCGAGGCATCTCGGAAGCGTAATTTAAACAACGAAAGAAGCGAAACTCGCCGAGGAGGGCAGAAAGTCTTGATCTTCATCACACATCATGCTTTCCAGATGATCGACTTTCGTCAACCGTCCCGACTGGACGCCCGACGTCGGCAACAATAACGCATATTGATCATTACAATCATACACGTGTACAGGCCTTTTCGTTGACGTAGAAATCACGACCATCATTTACATAATCATGGCGGAGACAAGTCCGGTGGGATTTCGATCCCTCGGATGGACATTGTTCTCCCCCGTTTGCAAGGTTCACACACGACACAACTCAATACCCGCATGCTTCCATTAGTCGACTCAGTAGTACAGCTAGCCAGACGATTGCGTGCCGTTGATGGAGTTGTGATCGAGTTCTTACGGGATCGATCGTGGAAAAGGGCGCTAGCATCTGTGAACGATCGCGAGGCTGTCACGGCATTGTCAGATAGGCGCTGTCTGAAAGGTTCTAGAAGGAGGCAAGGCTTTTGAAGGGCCTTGAGAGTTTTCGGTTTTTTATTTGGGTTTTAACTATGCTGTACTGTTACACGTTATCATCCAGTTCAGAGCCACTCAGCAGTCTGAAGAAAGTGCGAGTTTTGTCCCGGGCAGAGATCTGCTGGAGCACGGCTCGGGAATGCTGACCCTTTGATACATTCGTCCATCTCAGTGCTTTCGGTGTAACCAGGCTCGAGAGCTCTTGGGCTACATACGAGCTGGAAGACATGGGTGGGCGAGATTTATCCTGCGCTATAAGCGCCAGCAAGGAAGCCACGAGTTGTAGATCGATCGGAACTGGCAGAAGATGTCGGCGTGTACCCACTAAGATCTCGCTCAATCCCGTCTCTTTTCCTCAAACGCTCGTGTACTCAAAACTCGACTTCCGTATCATGTGTAACCATTGAGCTGCCTAGTAGGAAGGCATGCCGCCCTGCTGCTGCAACGGCGCAGGCCGATGGAACATCTGCACCAAACGCTTGCCGATCGAGGGTTCCAACTCTGTTCCGTCTCTTGCAATCTTGACCTCTCTGTTTGCATTCCACGGGTTGCGCAGGCCTCGAGTACGGTAGAAGGGAAGACGGGCAGTGGAGATCCACTCGATCTTGAATGGGACGCCCAGGTCCTGACCGTTGCCGTTTTCCTCTGATTCTTTGTTTGGGGAAGAAGCCTCCTCTTCGTCTGACAATTCTGCTTCCCAGAAGATTGTCCCGCGCGCTGAATCGTCGATGATGTGGCCGCGAGGTGCGGTCTCGGTCGCGGGCGTGGGAATCGATTGCGGACCATCGTTCGGGGCGACAGACTGGGAACTTTGGGTCGAACCGACGGGAACTGCTTCGCCGGTGATTGGCGAAATCATGCGCGCGTAGCCGAAGTACTCACCGGATTTGTTGGCAGAGAAAACTAGGTAGACATTGTCGGCGGAGTTGAATGCCTGGTTCAAGGTGGCTTCGTTGTGGGACTGGGTAGCCCATATGCCGTTCCGCACACTGGCCTCGAGATCTTGCAGCGTGAGACTCTTGACCACAAAGTATTTCTCAGGCACTCTTGTCGTCGTCGCGGATGGTGATACGGTTGGTGCACTGGTCTCGCCAGATGTAGCCACGGGTGAGCTACCGACGATAATCGGGTCTGAAGGCTCAGCCACCTTGGCGTCGTTGTTCGTCGACTTTACTGCGGAGTCGGTGTCTTGAGGGGTCTTTGGGCCGCCCTCGGTTGATGGAGAAGTATTGGCAGAAGTCGTCGAACCTCTTCTCAGCCGACAGACCAGCCGAACGCCATGGAAACGCGAATCATGGAAGCGGTTCATTGCCGCTACACAAGCAGCTTCAGAGCGGTAGTTGACAAAAGCGCAATTACTCTTTGAAATTAGGAACAGACTTTGTATGTCTGCAGTCGCGTCCCTCGCAAAATGATCCTTTAAATCGGTGACGGTCGCAGCTGGGGGAAGGTTGCCAACCCACAGTGCGTGGCCGGATTGCTTGGGTTTACGGGGAGGACCACGAGGGAAAGAAGGGATAGCTACCGGCCCAGTGGGGCGTTGAGCATACGGTGCTGTTGGAAACAAGTTAGCGACTTTACGGTGAAATGCCACTGTGTCGGAACGTACTTGGATCGGCGTAGCCAGCAGGTGGACCATAACCTATGGGGAACTGCTGTTGCGGGAACCTCATGTCTACCGGGGAATATCCTTGCTGCATCAGACCGTAGTTGTAAGGGGGTTGTGTCTGCATAGGGGATTGTTGTGGTCGATTCGGATATTGGTACTGCGTAGCTTGGTGCATTGCGTTCGGAAGTGCGTAGTGTTGCTGTTGCGGCTGCTGGACAAAATTCCTAGCATCGTGGGATTGTTGTCCATACTGAGGAAGATACGGGATGGACGGACCCATCATACCTGCCGATGGTGGCATGTTGAATTGCGCTGACGGTCGTCGGGTTTCGAATGGAACCTGCTCTGAGCTTGCTGGGAGAGCGTTCGACATCTGGCGCATATCGAATGGCCGGGGATGGTTGCCGTTCATGTTTTGACCTGGTATGGAGCGGAATTGACTCATATCGTCCAGCTGAGAGTGAAAGGCAAGCCTGAGAGCATTAGTGCGCGAAACTTGACACGCAGGCCCGCATTTCTTACTGCTCCTTTCGGGGATCCCCAGAACCCGTCTCAATTGGAGCATGAACGCTGCCAGATATTTGATCACCCATGATAAAGTATTATGTCACAGGTTACGTGAAGCAACCTGTTGAGATTCGGAGTTTGCTATGGAAGTTGTCAGTATGTAGTCGTGTCGTACATCCATCGTAGACCGACCTTTCTTGAGCTTGAAGTATCACGGTTCGCCACAACGTTGACAGTAACGAGCAAGTCGCGTATCAAAGGTGTGTGCAGACTGGTCGAACGCGAAAAGTCAGATCAGGGACGCTTGTCGTGGCGGATTGAAGCAGACTGGGGTTTTGATAGAAGAGACGCCAAGAGCCGATCGAGACAAGATATGCGCCTTCTTTGGGGTATCGCGGTCGGAGAAGCTCCACGGTCGCAGCCTCATAAAATAGTACCCGCGAAGGCTACAAAGAGCGGACTCGAGTCCTACCGCTAGAAGTGACCCCACGGCACAAACATAATTTAACGATCGTGCAGGAGATATCTCCGGGGGCGATATGTCTTGAATGCAAACAAAAGGAACTCGAAGACCACTGCCGATACCGCGCAGCCTCTCTAGCGAAATTCGAGCGAGGGAGAAGGTGAACAGTGGCGACGGCAACCGGCATAGCTGTCACCATCGACGGAACTACAAGGATGGAAGTTAGTGGCTCGATTGCCGCATCCTAGGCTCTCGGAGTGTGCTCCTAGAGATCCGGCGGTACGACATGCTTGGGGCACAATCATCGTCGCTCCTCATTTTTATTGGAGGCGTCTGCAGCCGAGTGAACTCGCCAGCAAACCAACGTGCTACGCTTGGGCGGCTGGGCGGTCGATAATTGCCCATGATCAGCATGCAATTGCTGTGGCGAGGAGTGGGCCGCCGTGATGGGATTCCTAATTATATTCGCGTCGTCACCGTGACGACAAGCGTGGTTCCCGAGTAGAAGAGGACATTCGAGCTCATATGTCGGCCAAAGAGATTGATGCTCAACCATGGAGCACCAAAATAACGCGTTGATGGAGTGTGCTATCGTTTTCCAAGCAGCCGGCGCAGCTGGTCGCCAATGATGGCTCAACGGCCGTTGATGGGGATTCCTGGTATCATTGCACTCGCGGTGGAGGATCCTGGCGCGAAGCGGTGCCACTTTGCTCCTCGCCTGTGCGCGGCCATGCGGAGAGCAGAACCTAAACCGGCTTAAGATGCACTAGTTGCATGAGATGTGGTTGACAGAGGCCAATCAGAACGCTTTCTGCAACAGCTGATCGCGATGTCTTTCGGACTCGAGCCCGCCGCCGACATAAACGAGAAACGAGGAACCAGATCAGACCTCCTGACTCAAGTGGGTTGTGGACTGCAAGTGTAAAGTCCTAATCCGGCCGGCAGCCCTGCTTTCTTCAACCTGATCTTGTCTACTCGCGTCTTGAAGCAAAGTCGCATGCTACACTCTACAGCGCCTAGATATGTTCAGCATAGAGACCACATTATAGGCTCACTTGAATTGCTGTAGACTGTCAATTTTCTAGATTTGTATAGCCAGGTGGCAAGATCGTTCCAGACCGTCGTCTGATTTTGATCCCATGCTATGTATTCTTGACCCTGCAGTCGAGTGCATATAGGCGCCCCCTTGATTTCCAGATTGTGGCGACGGCTTGCATTGCGATAGGTCAAAAAGACCGACCCTTTTACCCCGTCACCTAAGTATAATGTTCAAAGACGTGTTGGTGTTTGACCGCTAGGGACGTGTCTCACTTAAGCATTTTCCCTTGGCGCCGTTGCGTCGCTGTCGGACCCGTTCCAGCCGGATCAGCTTTACCGCTGTACCGTGTCCTCAACGGCATACGTCAAAGCTCAATATGGTATACCGTTAGTCAGCAGCTGGAAGTAGTCGTACACCGCCGTCGAGTAGCTCTTCTCACTCCAATGCACCAGCTTGCGCACAAAGTCCGCCGCCTCCCGGTCCGACTTCTCCAGCACGAAGCGCTCCTTGAAGTGTTGGATTGTCTGCGGCTTGAAGCACGGCAGACCAGAGTCCAGCATTGTCATGACAATGTGGCTGAGCTGCTCCACATGCTGCCTTGCCGCGAGGAAAACTTTGATGCATAACTCCTCGAACATGCGGAACGGTGCGGAGTTGGACCCACCCATGACTGCAACCATCTCGGGCGTGAGCTTGAATGGCGCCCGCTCGAACTTGACGCCACCTGGCGCAATGTCGAAGCAAAAGCCGAAGTCAATGTGCAAGATATGACCGGCGTCATCGACCATGATGTTGCCGTTGTGTCGGTCTTTGAACTGTAAGAGGTAAGAGATGATGGAGTACGCGGCCATGGACTTGATGAAGTTGCTCCGTGCTTCTTGGAAGCGGATGGAGTCCTCGTAGCCGTACTTGGAGATGAAGTAATCATACAGTCCGTTGACTGCCTCGCGCCCGAGCATGTCTCGAGAGATGGAATTCGGCAAGACATCAATGACACCGCAGCCGGGCGCCGTGGCAGTAACCCGGTAAGGGAAGACGAACACGTCTAACCCAGCGCTGTTGAAGATTCCACGGCATGCAGCAATCATCTGCAGCGCAAGTACGTCTTGCCTGCAATCGTCTCCCACTTTGAAGATGGCAGATTGCCAAACTTCGTACGATCTACGCTCCAGTGCCAACTCATCTTCTGAGCCCAAGTTGTCAGCACCCAACGTGTCTTCCTCGTCCTTGCGGATACGGAAAGTCGCCATATAGGGTGCTTTTGCGTGACTTTGGAGCGGTTTGCCAGACTTCCGGTCGATTCCAATGACAACACCATCCGGATTACTCGGAAGATAGACTCCAGGCTCGACCTGGATCTTCCGCAGCTCTTCCTCGATCTTTGCTTTCTTCTCGGGTTTTGGGCTCTTGATAAAGGGTTTCAAAGTGCCAGAGATGCCAGTCACCCTGCCAAAGAAATCGAACTCGCGCTCGTAGAAATCTTTGTCCTCCTTCGAAAAGCTGGAGACCAGGCTGGCGGTCACCTTGTCAAGTGTTGGCTTGACTGGGTCGGGATCCAGGGAGTCCTCGTCCTTGAAAGAGTTTGCCTTCATGTTCCAGATGATCTGGTGCGCAAAGAGCTGCGAGAACATGCCAGTCTCTACGATGTATCGCTCAACGTACCCCAGTGCATCGTAGCGCAACGCCTGCACGATCTGGGGCACATAGAAGAATGTGATGTCGACCGAGTGACTCTCAAGCGCGCGCACGGCGTACTGTATGATCGAAGGGTGATTGCCGTAAGCCGGCATGAAGTACGTGACTGCTGCCATGGGGTTGACTGGCGCCCAATAGAGCAGATACTTGAGCTGTGTCTTGATGTCGTTGGGCAACGACGGACCCAACAGGAGATACAGTGCGTCCGGCTCCGAGATTGCCCTTTCGGAATCCTTCAAAATAAGTGATCTCACTTCATTCGCAAGAGCGGGCGATCTGGGGAAACGAGTAGTGAGCTGTACGGCAATACTCGAATTTTCGGCCCAGGCGACCTTGACAAAGGGTACGAAGGTGGTGTCCCGAATGAGCTGTCCTTGTAGGCCGGGGCCTGCAATGGCACGGGCATCGGATGCTAGGGGATTGATCCAGACATTGAGTCGCTGTGACTCGTGCGCTAACAGATACTGTAAAAGTTCTTGCCTGTTCTGAAGCGAAACCAAGGTCACACTGGACATTGATCCGATGCTGGCAAGCCTCTGCAAAGCTTGTGCAACATCCGAAAGCAATTTGACCTCAGCCTTGAGCTGCAGTTTGTTGCTGCCGTACGACCACAACGGGGGAGTGGCGAACCACGCAAGACCAGCCGATATGATAGCGTCTTTAAGACGCCACTGTGCTGCGGGATCCAATCGAGTACTCAACTTCAGGAACTCAAGAGCCAATAGCACGATGTGGAAATGGGCCTCCCGGGCTAGCGGGTGGCTCACGGTGTTCTTCATAGCCATTGCTGTGATCCGCATCAGACGCGCATACACTCGCTCAACTGATGGAGAGGTCAAACGAGAAGAATTCAAGTGGCTTGAAAGGTATTGCGTCAGGCGCAGGTGCGGCGCGATCAGGTTGTGGACGATCTGACGGCGTTTGGTGATAGCCTCCCAGTTCGTCGGGGCGAATTCTTCCTTGATGTAGAAGGGATCCACGTGGCTATTTGCCGTGTTGAAGAAACCTTTGTGCAGGCGAATTGAAGCTTCCCAGCCGGTAGCGACCTCGGCCAGAATGCGAGCTTCAAGGCTTGGGTTCTCTTTGGCAACACCTAGCCACATTGAGATGCCGAGCTGGATGGATTCCTTGGTGAAGAGAATGAAAGGAATGCTGACGAGACCGCGAATCAGTGGAGCCGTGTCGATTGTCGTGCGGCTCAAGATTCCAGCCGCGCTGCGTAATGTCTCTCGCACTGTGGAGAAAGGCACGTGTTCGTGATCCTTCAAGCGTGTCTCGAGGAGCTGGAGTTTTTTCCTGTCGCTGTCAAGTTCGGTGTTCAGACCCGCGGGTATCGGGCGAGAGGTGCCATTACGTTCGACTAGAGTCCAGTCGTCTATGTCAACCAGCTTATTGTCAATGTGCCGATACTCTTGCCTCGTAGTGTATTGTGCGATGAAATCCGATGCGGTGTTGATGCCAATGTCACGCTGGCGCTCAAGGGAGGTCAGCCTCTGGTCGGTACCGGGGATGTGAGAGCCCATCTCAACGGCGAATGATCGCCCAAGACCGATGTGACCGTAAGCACCATCGTCGGCATAGTCTTCCAGGTACGCTTGAAGCAGACCCTTAGTGTCAAGAGGGGCAACGTCGATTGCTTGAGAGACCCAGACTCGGCACCTTTTATGGAAGTTAGCCAAAGTCGTCTGCCGGTAGTGGACATCATCCGAAAGTTGAATGGAGACGTTGCCTTTCTCCGAAACGTATTGAGCCCTCCATTCGTACTCGTCGGTCTCGGCGTCAAGACAACTTCTCCACATCAGAGTCAGTAATTCGAGAAGGGCAAAAAGCGCAGTTTTCTGGCACAAGACCGATGGGAAAACATTGACAATGCGATCGACAGCCGACACTGCGGCCTGCTGAACCTTCAAGATGCGATGACAGCACCCTTCCAGGAAAGTAGCAAGTTGTACCGCAACTTGCGCTGCAGCAAAGTTTTGTTGCTTGCCGGCAACTGCTCGTTGCAGATATATATCCACGGCATTCATTGCAATAGCAAGCATAGGGGACCCCATACTCGTCGTCTTGACTTTGTTCTCCAGGAAGTATGGTAGCACAGCAGTACAATCGCCCGCGCGGGCTCTGAGAGTCGACACAAGGACAGCAGTGTTAAGGTAGACACAGTCAGAGTAACTGAGACTCTTGATGTCGTTTTCGCGCGATGGTATGGCAGCAATGAGTGCCGACTTTTGGTCAATTGTCGTCTGGGCTGTGGATCCTCGGCGGAGAACTGTGTTCAACTCAATACCACTTTCTGGCATATCAACACGCTGCTCGTCCACCAGAGGAAGACTGTATTGCGCCAAAATCTGCAGATCTGGCAGATGCTCTTGTGTGCTCTTGGAATTGATCGTGAACCCGTGGGCAACAATGTTGAACCACGTGTCCCGACCAAGCTGACGCAACTCGTCTTCGCTCTCGTAGTGGGGGGTGTAGTGCAGGTCCTTTGAGACCAAGACTGCAAGCGGTCGGAACAGCTGAGCAATTGTCCTTGCCTCCAATGCGATATCGACTTTGCTATCCCCAGCAGCATCTCCGCTGCCGACAATCAAACCAAGTATTTGGAACAAGAAAGCCTCGTAATGCGGCGAGTCTTTGCGAATGGCAGAGGCGATACGCACGCGTGCTTCAGTCACCGCGTTGACCATCAATGTGTTCTCGGTGATGTTGGCTTGGGCCGCGACGCGAGGATATAGTCTTAGCAACATCTTCAGCTCGTTCAGGCTGCCCGTCGATCCAAGCACTGCGGTTTCGGTGATGATCTTGGCATCAACGATTGGGTTCACGCGGCCAATCTTCTGCACCAGCATTGAGATGACCAGCGCCGTGATTTTCTCATCGGATCGTGCGTCAGCGACAGCAACTATGGCGTTGATGATTGAGCCATAGACGATTGCGGATTCTTCTTCATCGCTGAGATTCAAGGACAGGTTGCTGCCAAGGGCGTGCTGCGTAGAGTACGAGCTGTTCACAAGGGTACCGTTTGAGCTGCCATCCAGAAACGGCGAAAAACTGCTGGTCTTCTCGGAAGAGCCTGCACTAAGCACATTGCCCAGCGAGTACAGGGTACTGATGACGACGTCTTGTGAGAGGAGCTTCAGTACTTGAGCGAGACACTGGCCTGCTACGATGGCAGTTTGTTGTGTCATGTTGCTTTGCACAATCAGACGTGGCAGGGAACGACTTAGAGTTGTGGCGGTCGTCGATGATGTCCTTGCAAGAATAGCCATTGACTTTAGCACAGTTTGTGCAAGCTGATCGTCGCTCATCTGCACAGGGTCCATGGTGATTGCGTCCAGCCAGGCCGTCAGGATATCATCGTCGGCGATATCCTCATCGATGAGAGTGCAGCACAGGAAACTACGCAGGTTGCTGGCTTTCACTTCAAGAGCCAGGCGTTGTTGCCAGGCTGAACTGACCTGAAGGTAATCGGCGTCTGCATCCAGGAGATCCATCTCATCCACGATGAGGCCAGCAAGATCTTCAAGCATAGCGTCGCTGGATGTCACGTCTGAACGAGCGATCAGGGACTGCCGGTATAGTAGCGTGTCGAGTATGTTCACGTGGGTGAGTCTCTCGTAGGGTGAGACCAGGACAAGAACGCTCTCTTCCACGAGGGCTGAGAAGGCACGTTGAAGAAGCATGGCACCTAATGGTCTGGCCTGAGTGGCATAATGGCGAACCCAGCGCTTCCATTCCTTCACAGACCGATCGTTGGTGCGAACATTGCGCACAGCGGACAAAGAGCCTTCCAGCGTGACCATGAACTTTTCGGATAGGAGGAGGCGAGCACGTTGGACAACAAGAAATCGCTGATCTGAGTTCCACGCGCGTACATTTTTTGCGGCAGCGTCCAAGAACCCGAGTATTGACACGGCGAGTTGAATGGTGCGTAGTGCGTGCTCGGCGTTGTGTTGCTCAGATGCTCCATCGGGCTGTGATTGGAGCCAAGCAACTTCTTCAGCACTTTTACTGAGGGCTTGGATGGTCTCGCCAATGCAGTTGAAAGCTCGCGGTGCGAGAGACGGGTGATTAATCGCCAACGTAAGTACGGCAGATGTGAGGTCAAAAGCGAGGGTTTCCCATGGCGGGAAGTGCAACAAGAGAGATGTCGATTTGATGGACTGTCGGTGGGCTTCGGTCATATAGGGAGCCAATTGGGACAAGAGGCTCTCGGCGTCCTTTGTGGATTGTATCAACGGGGCAGCCTTGCACAACGCGAGGAGGACCTCTAGCTCGCGGATGCTCATGGGGATCGAGACCGCACCGCTCGCGGCAGCCACTCCATTCGATGCGCCTGTTTTCCTCGTTCCTCCCAGTCTGCATAGCTCTTGAAAGTCCCGACTGCCATCGTGTTGGTCTGCCGTCTGCGCCGAGAGCGAGGCTAATTTGTCCAGAGCAGTCTGCCTGGTTTTACCGCTAGAGCTGCGAAGGAGGTCAGCCTTGTCACCTACTGATACGTGCGCGATCGCGACGACCTCACTTACAATCTCATGATCCTTCAGTGAGCCTGTGTTGGCACAGCAGCGAAGAGGCAATGTTGTTTGTGATCAAATGTCATTAGTTACCTAACATGGAACATGCTTGAAAGGCAGCGTGACGTACAGCTATACGAGGCGCGCCAAGGCTGCCAGGCTCCCTACATGTACCTAGCACTATCCTCTGAAGTGAACCAACTTAGATAAACAAACGACTTCCCCTCCTCCTGACCACGTTCCCTGCATCTGCAGCCTGTCACGAGCAAATGCCCCCCTAGACGACTTTACGCGATCACGTTTTGCACTTTATACTCTTTCGCAACTTTCCTGCCGCCCAATTGACCCCTAAACCAACTTTGTGTCGAGACAGCCTTGGGCAAGAACCACAAACATGTCGACCTTCGCGAGCTCGTTCTGGTCGACGGACTATGCCGCCGGCCTGGGCGTACTGTTTGGAAAGCTCCAGCAGGGCGTGCAAGAGAACTCCCAGTTCATGGCAGTGGCCCGTATGCGCGCAGAAGCAGAAGACGCATATGGTTCCAAGCTCGGCGAGATCGAAGGAGCAACAAATCGCATATCTGGTGGCTTTCAGAAGGACGACGGTGCAAGCGTCAAGAAGGTGTGCCTAAGCGCGCGTTTGTGGATTGACTTGCAAGCTAACCAGAGCAGGCTTACGAAGGTGTACGAACAGAGATGTCCGAGGCTTCACGCAACCACCGCAAGATCGCATCCAACATTCGCGAGCTTGTAGTAAACCCTTTCAGCAGATGGTGCGACCAGCACGCCGCGCGGGTTCAGAACAGCCAGGACGATCTTCACAACCGCGTCAAGGCCCACGACCGCCAGGCCGACACGGTCCGACAATACCGCAGCGCATACTTCAACAAATGCAGGAGAGTCGAAGACCTGGACGAGGAGGAAAAGCTGGCCTTCCAGGATCCCAACTCCGCGGCTGCTGCAGGATCCCCTAAGCTCAACCAGCAAAATGTGCCTAGTATCAAGGTTGAGGAAGAAGAGTCCGAGGAAGAGCCTGAACCGATCGACATTGGCGACGAGACATACCAGCCGGAGCAGGTGAAAAAGATTCTTGCGCACATGCTTGACAACATCAAGCTCGGCGAGACAAAGGTTCCAATTCTTGGCACCTACCAGAATGTATCGACCGGCGCGGAAATCGTGGAGTACATTCAGAGACACATGGGATCGACATCACTATCTTACTCGGAGCGTATCGGTCAGGATCTGGTTAACAACGGTTTCTTACGCCTGGTCGGAAATATGGGCAACACTTTCGCAAACAGCAGCAGGATGAACTACCAATGGCGTCCAAAGGTCTTCCAGATGACAGGCATGCCTGATAAGAGATCAAAGCCTTTGAGCCGGACCTCGACAATCGCCAGCCAAGACTCAACCCCGGACAGTCCGACGATCAATGCCATGGGCGAATACTTGGGCGGATGGAATCCTCTGAACAACGCCCACCCTAACGAGACACCAGCTGACAAGCTTCGACGCGAAGCCAGGGAGGCAGATGAGCGTTACAAGGCTGCGGTCAGGAAGCTCGATGCTTTGCGCTGCAATCTTGAAGAAGCCATCATTGATCATCTGAAGTTTATGGAGCGTTGTGAGATCGACCGCCTCAAGGCTATCAAAGCTGTCATCCTGGACTTCAGCGGAGCCATCAGTAATGTCATCCCCAGCTTGCAGAGTACCGTGGACAACATGATGCTGTACCAGGAGACTGTCCAGCCTCTGAACGATGTACGCTACCTTCTGGAGAACTACAGGACGGGAAGCTACATTCCCAGGGTCACCATCTACGAAAACTACTACAACACGGTTGACGAGCAGACATTCGGTGTTGATATCGAAGCCAGAGCCCGAAGCGACAGGAAACGTGTGCCCATGATGGTCACAACTATTCTGACGTTCTTGGACAACCAATACCCCGAGCTTGAGGGCGACGAAGCCCGTCGCAGGATCTGGGTTGTCGATGTGCCTTTGGGAGCCACCCATCACCTGCGCAGCTTACTCAACACCGGCAAACCAGTACCACCAGCGCTACTTGAGAAATACGAGGTTCCCATTATTGCTGCGGTGTTGAAGCTATACCTTCTCGAGCTTCCAGACTCGCTCGTCAGCAGCCACGTGTACGAGATTGTCAAGACCATCTACACTTCCACTGCCCAGACCGCGAGTGACAGTGCTCGCGTCCAGGTCATCCAATCGACTCTAGGACAGCTCAGACTTGCAAACATCGCCACACTTGACGCGATTGTCAGCCACTTTGCGCGACTCATCGAACTCACCAATGCTGACGAGGCCTACGTTTCACAGTTGGCCGGAGTTTTGGCACCATGCATCCTTCGTCCAAAGCAGGAGACAGGTCTCAGCATGACTGAGAAATACAACGTCAGACTGCTCCGCGATTTGCTTGCACACAAGGACTCGATCTTTGGCGAGTTGAAAAGACAATCCAGCCTGGCGCATTCCAGCTCCGGAGCTACAAGGCCAAACCGTGCCATCAGCACTGACGAGTCCAGCAGACGCGAAAATATGATCGAGCGTCAACGAGCCATCGCAGCGGCTACACAAGCACAAGCTTCAGGCTTGCAGCGAAGCAGCAGCAACCGGTCCAGGGCGCCGAGTCCGGGACCTTCGAACCGTGTCTCGCTGCCAGAAGCCAACGGACACAAGAGAGACAGGAGCAGAGGACCCGAGACTAGGTTTCCCATCTCTACCGGCAATGTCACAAGTCCTACCGAGAAGCGATTCATGTCACCCAACTCAAGAGACTCACGTCTGAGTCTTGAGGTCCCATTGAGCCCGCCGCAGTCTCGCCAAACCCAAGCGATGGGAAACTCGATGTCTCCGCCTCGCCAGGCTGGCACCAGCACGTCGGAGCCGATAGCTGAGGCCGCGCTCAAGACGAACGGATCCATTCACCAACCTCCACCAGCCGAGCCGAGCGTGGATGACCAAAACTCCACCCGTGAGCGCAGCGACACAGGGTCGTCTCTGCGGAGCTACACCCCTCTCGGCATTTCTCACGCCGACGGCGACGGCTCTTCGACTGCCACTACAGTGTCGGACAACCAGTCCAACCGCGACAGTATCCAGTCCAGCCGTGACAGCGCCCCGGCGAAACGTGATAGTCTCAACCGTTCGGGCGCCGCGCGTGGACAATTTCAGCGCAAGGGTACTACCGGCAGCCTGCAGCGTCAGAGCGTGATCTCGAAGCGCGATAGCAGCAGCACGACTCATGAAGGCATAGTGCAGAGCCCTGTGGACTTGCAGCACACAGAACCCGAGCCGGTTTCCAAGGGCGTCCAATTGGAGGACAAGCCGATGGACTTTGACTGAACTGGCCTTTGTGCTTGCCCCAATCTTGGAAGCGTCTCCTAGCGGGTTCTAGGAGGTTTGTATGCTGCGGTTAGCGAGACCGGTCCCCGTTTGCGTGGGTCGTCGTATAGTGCCTTTTGTCATCTTTTATGTATCCTACGAGTGTCCGTATCATTTGTATCAGAATCTGTAACGCAATAAATTTTATGCTTTCGAGTATTCTAGGATCTGGGCGTCTTCCCAACCTTTGCACTTCTCCAACGTCGAACGATTAGGTCGCCACCGCAGCTCGATCTCGCCAAAGTAATTTGCTCCGGCTGGCGTCTGCTCGAAGCCGATGCTCTCAAACAGGGCGATGCTTCGTGCGTTGGATTGGTTGATCTTCACCCGCAGGTACTCCAATGACTTTGGCGATTCGTTGGTCCCTGGGGTGGTAAACTCGGCGCCTATCTGTGCCCAACAGTCGAGAATGTACGCGACGAAAGAAAGCAACGCCGCGCGACCGTAGCCTTGCCGGTGCAGGTCTTTTCGCGCAATCATCAGTTCGATCTCGCCCACAACTGCATTCGACTTGTCGGTGCTACGGTTGGGACCGTTTGCATCGTCATCATCATCGTCGTCTTCAGGCTCGAAAAGAAACAAATTGATATCGCCTATCATCCGCTCAGGAGAATCGTCTACACCGCCTTGAACTTTGCTGACATCGTTCGACGAGGATCGAGGTAGGCAGACGATGAAGGTCAGTTTGTCGTTGTCGGTTCGCCAGCTCTGTTGCATTTCGTATTCTTCGGGCAGCGTCAAGGATTCTGAGGCTGTGGCGGCTTGGAGCTCTGCGTCTTGCATCCAGGTATGGTAGGTCGGGACATGATGGGATGAGTAAGGTACTAGTAAAGTCTTGCTTGTTGATGCCGCTGGGAAATATGTTAGTAATTATTCGGTGAATGGAATTGTTGATGGTGATTGTGATTGTGATGTACCGATGTGCTCGTTGATCCGCATGGCTTATAGTGCAAGACTGGAATAGATGATCGAGCTCTTATTTTTGCAGCTGGTACAAATTCGAAAAGTCAAAGCACTTGTAATGTTTTTCTTTTGCCCAGGTTTAGTTCGTTGCCGTCGTCAGTCCTTCATGGCGTCTCAAAAACATTGAATCGGTTTGCGGCTCCGTTCCGTCGCCGAGGCAAGCTCGATGATGTCCTTCCTTCCATTCGCGACAACCAGACTCTAGACCCTACGACATAGACAATCAACAGGAACATCCTCTGACATTGTCAGTACTAAAAGTCGACATGCTTCGCACAACAAGACTCCTCGCGCCAGCCACGCGTCGCGCTCCCATCTTCCAACATCGCATGCAATCCACCTACCAACCCCCAGAAGCACCAAAGACAGAGACACCCAAGAGCAATCCACACGTACGTCTACGGCAGCATCCCACCGCTGTCTAATACGATCGCTGACGCCAAATAGCGCGATTTCTACAAATATCGCAGTCGACCAGTCTTCAAGGCCGCTCTGATCGCCATCTTCACATACGAAATCCTGTACTGGGGCTGGCTTAAACTTGAAAGCATTGAGACGAAACACGACGTGGAGGGTACGCAAGAGCACAAATGAATTGCGAGTTTTCGGAGAAAGAACGTCAGCTGATGGGTCCTGAAGGAGAGATCAAATCGCTGGAGAACGAGCTGAGGCATCTTACGAAGGATAAGACGGAGGCTTCGACTTGAGCCGCTTGCGACATACTTTCGCTGTGGACATACCTGCCGCAAAACTGGCGTACCTGCCATTGACTGGATAAAGACTTGGACAACCGGGACTCGCGCCTGTCACATATCCGATGAACATCGAGCTGCAAGAATACGCGCGAGTCGTAGAGAGCCCTACTCGATGCGATTCTCTATGATCGGTCGTTTCGCCGCCGTTTAGCAACATGGCTGCGTGTATCAAAAAGCAACGCTAGAACATGCTGTTGCTCCACTGGATAGCTCGGACATCCATGGCTCGAAAGGATCGAGCTGGTCTGCAGGCGACTGCTACGGAGATAGCCACAGGTCTAGGCTCTATGGATGCACTATCGTGTATACCTGTACTAATACAAGCGCACTCTTTGCGCTCCAACTACACGAATAAGGCAGCGAAAGCTTTTGAGAGTTCTACTTGCTTCCTGTCACATGTCAGTATTCGCATTGACAGATACTTTTTGATGTCGACTGTACACGCAAGGGCGTTTACAGAGGCATGTTTCTATCTCCTGTCATCGTCTTCATTTTATTATTATACATCGTCTGACGTCTTCGTCTACTCCATGCTTCAACGATAGATCAAGAGATGAATAATATGAAATGTATATATCTATATTGACCCTTTGATCTCCAACTTGCGGGCCGAGGCGTCTCCACGGTCGCGCAGAGAAAAAGTCCCATGTTGACAGGCCAATAAACAAAGCGGTATCTGAACCCCATCTCGAACGAGCAGTGCAAAACTATACATACGACTCCTTTTATTGATTTCTCAGTATCTTTGGGTGTCTACCTAAATACGGGTTCACTTCCAACGGTCGAACCAGGCCCTGAAACCAAAGAATCTCAAATTTCTGGCCATCCTTCGACTTTCACGCCGACATACAACAAACCATAAATATGCCAGTCGAGTGAGTGCACAACAAACAGAACAGTCACCAAATAGTAATATTCTCTCTAACCAACACACCGCAGCGTCCCCATAACACCTCGCGTCACCCGCCGAGCCGCCGCAGCTGCAGCCGCCGCAGCAGCCGCCGCCGCTCCCAACCCTCCACCAACTCCCGGCTTCAGAATCATCAAGGGCAAGAAAGTCTCGACCGAGCAAGCAGACGTGATCAACGCCGACGAGCAGCTGAGCAGAGAGGCGAAGATGGCACAGAAGTCGAAGAGGGCGAGGAGAAGGGCGAGATGCGCTGCTCGTAAGCGCGAGCTGAACTCTCCTGTCAAACAGCAGCAGGCTTAGAGAGAGAGATTTGGAAGGATGGAGAATTGGACCAAAACATGAAGCAGAGGAGGATTAGGTGATGATACCCATGGCGGAGAGTCTTCGTGTACAGGGAAAAAGCATGGTTAAACGGGCGTTTGGAGCGTTAATTTTCTGGGCTGCATCTGGCGGATACTTTCACGTCAAAACTTGCGTGTTGAAGCTATGATTCAATGCGATTTCTATGGCTGGACCATTTTACTCGGAGATTCATGATTCTATATGGCGGAAGGTCGGATGTGACATGTGAGGTTAGGTTATGTTATGCTGACTTGCGCCTTTTTCTCTTTTCTTGTAGGCGAACGCACCAGCTGAACACCAAAGCCCAATCAAATACTGGATCAAGAGAGCGCAACTTTTACATCAGACAACGGATGTTTTACGTCAATGCGTACACATGTTGGGTTCTCTTGAAATGTCAATTTGCGAACACATCAATCTCGACAGCGGCCTCATCGCTGCTAATACCTCTTGAGATACGGCTACGGAACACAGCAATACTTCACCCGATATCAAGGACGATTGGTCAGTTTCTCTGAGATGGGCTTTCCAGATGCACAATCACATAATAAGATCTTGAAATATTTCATCTCTCACTGGTCCCCCCAGCCAAAGGCAAGTTCAATGCTTTGGAAAGGCGTAATCGACATACCCATGTTGGATGAGAGGCGTGAAAAACATACAGTTCGGCTGCCTACAGGGACTGCAGATTTGCCCTCTATGGGCTTGGCAATGCGCCCATACGACTGCATCTAGACGAGCGGTTGCACATCAAAGGTGCGAGAGAAAACTTGTGTTTGCAGACATGCCAACACACGAGACTTTTCTGGGGATATATCGCAGCTGATCGTGCGAAGCGTTTGCGAAGGTGGCGTTTGCGGAATGCCGCATATACATCTGCACTCGTTGAGTGTATCGATTGCGTTGTCTTTGCCAGCGTTTGAACCGACTGACTATGCAATTGGTGTTTATCCTGGGCACCCATGCATTGCTTTTCGCCGCGTTGCTCTATGCGCGCGGCAACCTGAGCTGAGCACCGCACATGCATGCATGCGTGTGGCGCTACAGCTTTACAGCTTTCTTCGAGACTGTGTAACCTGTGAACCACCAAAGCTCATAGCACACAGTAGAGCCGCCAGATCCCACGTTGCTGCTCAATAATACTGGAATCCTCTAATCGTGCCTGTCCATTCACCCATTCGGTTACTCATCTACACGCAGCCATGGCGTCGCCAGGCGTTCCCCATCACTTGTTATCAGGGCAAGTACAATACACTCACTTCTGCGCGAGAAACTGACTAACACGGACAAATCCGCAGACTGCGTAACAGTGGCGCTCACTCTGATCTGATCATCAAATGTGGCGATTTTGAGTTTCTGGTCCACAAATGCATTGTTTGCCCGCAGTCGACGTTCTTTGAGAAGGCGTGTGAGGAAGGGAGGTGGAAAGTGGGTGCATCAATTCGAAAGCTGGCGCAGCGTCAACTAACATTCAGTCCAGGAAGGATACACCAATGTCATCGAGTTGAAGGCTGCCGAAGGAGACCACCCTGATCCGGTGGATGATGACCCCCGAGCGGTCAAACTGATGATCGACTACCTACACCTTGACGACTACGATCCGGCGACACTAGCAGTGGCGAATTCAAACCCTCCTGTCGAGAACGGTACAGGCGTGGAGAGCGCCATTGAGCACGCGGTAGTAGATGCCACGCAGACAGATCCTCCCCGTCAAGACCCATCGTCCTCCAATACAAGCGCAACACCATTCGGCACCACTTCCAACCCATTCGGCGGCGGTCCCAGCGCAACACCATTCGGCGCTCCCGCTCAGCTTCAACAGGATGATGTTGACAACGCTTTTGGATTTGGCACGAACAGCTTCCGGTCGAAGAAGAAGAAGGGATTTGGAAAGAAGTCGAGAGCGCCGGCAGCTGAGCCAACACTAGACAGCTTCCTGGAGATGCACGCAAGAATGTTCGCCATCGCAACCAAGTACGATATCAAATCACTCAAGCAGACTGCGCGCGATAAGTTTAACGATCAATTCCATCGCGACTGGTCGACTGCAGACCTGATTGCTGCCATGGAGATTGTGTGCACTCATACGCCTGATCGTGAGATCGAGCTTCGCACCTCCTTGAAGGACGCAATTGTACGGCATGCTGTCACCCTCGTGGAACAGCCTTGCTTCCGAGAAGCTGTTGAACGCATTGATGGTCTGGCGTACGATTTGTTTTGCCGCATGACGAACGCGCCCAAATTTAGCTAGCCAGCTGTCCCACTCAGCAGGGTGAGTGAGTTGCTGCTAATAGACCAATCGATGATCGAGCAGCGACTTAGAGTATTGGTTGCTAAACTTGTACTATGATGTTGGGATTACTTTCAAATCTCGAATGGAAACAATCGGTCAAAAGAGAATCTGATCTTGCCTTGACACGATAGTACCATCTCCATACAGCAGTCTAATAAACGTACCGAGGTAAATGTCCGACTTCTCTGCCTCTACTTTGAGTTAGCATCGTCATCGTCCCTTGCCACCAACAAACCACAAGCCTCCCACGGAACAACAACAATGAGTGAAACAACCATCAACGGATCATGCCTCTGCAAAGGCATCCACTTCACCGTGACCGGCCAGGATAAGGGCGCGGTGCTGTGCCACTGCACCAACTGCAAGAGCTTCGGCGGCTCCGCTTACGCCCACAACCACCGCATGATGAAGACGAAGATCGAATACCAGAAAGGGCAAGACCTCGTGCGATCGTACAGAGACGACGCAACCAAGTCCGGGAAGGTGCTGGAAAGATTTTTCTGCTCGAAATGTGTATGTTCTTATGATCTCCTAATCGATGAATCTTGATTGAATCCAATGGAGACTGCGTGGATTGATGACGAGTACTGTGATTGTTGCGACAACGGCTTCCATTCACTTGCTAATCGTTCATTTAGGGCTCGTCGCTCATGAACGTTCCAGAGGCCATTCCTGGGCTGGCAGTGGTATGTGCTGGTGCAATTCAAGGTGACAACTCGATGAAACCAAAGTTCGAGCTGTTTGAAGAGGACAGGCGGCCATGGTTGGCAAAGGTCAACGATGGGGCAAAATTATGAGAGCTGTCGGATGCTTTTTGAATGGACTTGTACATCAAGGTAGCAATAATGCGCCACAGTGCGCACTTTCTCCCCAGACCAGTGAAGCTGTATCGTTTGCATTGTTTTGTCCGTTCGTATTGTTCTCTTTCTCCATTCCGTACAAAAGTCTGTCCCCCACTTCACTCCCCGCCAGACCACCACCACCAACGAACTTCCCACTTGCATGCGCAACCTCTTCCTCTTCCTCTTACAACAACGACCGACCCATTCTCCAACCCACCCAAGACAACAACAACCATGACCAAATACTCCACCGACCCGCAGTGGTCCGACGTCGTACCCCTCCCGACCGACGAAGGCGGCCCAAACCCTCTCGCCGCAATCGCCTACTCGCCCGAATACGAAGAAGCAATGTCCTACCTGCGCGCCGTCATGGCCGCCAACGAGTACTCTGACCGCGTGCTCGACCTGACCGAACACATCATCGACCTCAACCCCGCACACTACACCGTCTGGCTCTACCGGGCCTCGACGCTCTTCGCCCTGAAAGCCGATCTGCGCGAGGAGCTGGAGTGGATCAGCGACACGGCGCGCGCGCACCAGAAGAACTATCAGATCTGGAACCACCGCATGATGGTCGTGGGCGAGTTGGGGGACCCCGAGGGCGAGCGCGAGTTTGTGGAGGAGATGTTCGGGCTGGATGGGAAGAACTACCATGTTTGGAGCTATAGGCAGTGGCTCGTGAGGCGGTTTGGGCTTTGGGGAGATGGGGAGTTTGCGTTTGTGGAGAAGATGGTGGAGAAGGATGTGAGGAACAACAGCGCGTGGAACTACCGCTGGTTCCTGGTCAACGGGCGTGAAGACGAAGGTGTCAAGGGCATCACGGACGACAAAGTCAAGCAGAGAGAGATCGAGTTTGCGACGAGTGCTGTCGGCAAGGCGCCGCAGAATCCTAGTCCGTGGAACTACTTGAGGGGAATCTCCAAGGCGAGCGGCGATAATTTGAAAGAGCTCAAGGATCTGGCGACTCAGTATGCCGACACCTCTAAGCCTGACGGCGTGCGGTCTAGCCATGCTCTGGACTTACTGGCTGACATCTTGGCCAATGAGGATAAGCAGCAGGCTGGCCAAGTCCTTGATCTGCTTGCGATTACATACGACCCCATTCGCAAGAACTACTGGGAATACAGGAAAGGTCTGCTGGGTCTGGAGTCTGCCGCTGCCGCTGCTTGAGGTAGCAGTTTTGCGAGGCAAGGAAAAAAATCATGATCACGGCGTTTACGGCAGGCAAGAAAGCATGGGCTGGTGCATTGGGATAGGGAGATACCCTTGTAATGCAATTCGTTTCCTTATTTACTTTCAAATCCAACAGAACTTCTTAAACTGCATCTTGTGTCATTACTTGGTCATGGTCATCTTCCATCCATCACTAACGTCGTATTGATCGCTCTCAAGAAGGAAACACACTCAAGCGCGGATTGACATGAAACCCGCCATGCCGCCTGCGAAATCCATTGCAGTGCCACAAGTCGGCGTATCCAAGCCCAACCCAGTCTTCGCACTGGGCACCTCGTTGATGATCCTATCATCAAGATAGCCATACTCCTGCCTCCAACCTTCCACCATAGCGGTCGTGACATTCGAGCCACCGCAGACAATGATAACAACCTTGTCGTACGGATCCACTTTCCGGCCAAGCGCCCTGTCCAAGCGCCCACCATAGCAGAGAGCCAGGTTGACGCCACAAGCCAACTCAACAAGCGATTTCTCATCGTCAGCAAATCTCCAGCAGCCCATGGCAGCTTCGGCATCTGATAGAACGACACTTCTCACGCGACCCGCAGCCTCATGCATCTGGGCGAGTTCAAAGGCACGGTCTGCGACTTTCACCGCGCCCAGCGAAGTAGCCTGCGACGAGATGCCAGGCAAAGCGACGAGCTCGCCCATTTTCAGACTCTCACTCAGCGAGTCGGCGCCCTTGGTCTCGACGGCGAGCACCTGAGTGTCCCACCAGCCGGCCTCAGCCATGCCTTGCAGCATGCCGATAAGCAGACCACCGCCGCCGACCGAACACGCCATGACGTCTGCGCGCCCGTTGCCCTGCTCGGCCATCTGCTTTGCGACCTCCTCGAAGATGGTCTGATTCCCCGTCCACACGTTCTCGTGATCGAACGGAGGCACATACACAGCTTCCTCGCCTCTGGCGTGCGCTTCGGGCAGAACGACTTCTTGAAGATGCGCGATGGCTTCTTTGAGACTCTTGCCTTCCTGGATCACCTGAGTAGCGCCGGCGGCTCGAATCTTGGTTATCATCATCGGCTTCGTCGATTGGGGGACGACGACCGTCGACGGGCATCCCAGCGACTTGGCGGCGAACACACAGGCCAGACCTGCATTCCCGCCGGACGAGGCGTAGAAGTGGACGCGCTCGGGGTTGGCGGAGCGTGCGAGGGCTACTTGGCAGTAGTGGCCGATCCCGCGGCTTTTGAAGGAGCCAGAGGGTTGGAGCGTCTCGAGCTTGAGGAAGATTCTGCTTCTGCGGCTTAACTACTGGGTCTTCGTTGTGTCATGTATGGACACTTGATTTACGGAAGGGGGGTTACGGACCAGCCTGCAGCTTCCGAGAGGTTGGCCGATTCGACCAGAGGAGTCTCACGCCATGGTTTCTTGGTTGTTGTGGGTTGCTTGACGGGTTGCTTGACGGCCGGCGCTTTGGAGGGGGCGTTGGTGAGAGGAGCGTATACGGAAGCGTCTGCGGTCATTTTGAACGATCGAGGAGAGAGCAGAGGTGGAATGATCAAGTTAGATCTTGCTGAGGAATGCAACGATAGCGATGTGGAAAGAGATAAGGAAAAAAGACGTATATAAGCAGATAGACCTACCGTCTCAACAATGGTAATACTCGCATTGCCTACTCAGTATGCCGAATCCACACCCGTGACGACTACCATCACGCCCTGAGGACGACATACGCATGTTGCAATATCAGACCGGAAGCTTAGCACGCATTGGGAAAGGTGATCCCATTCGATCCCGATCATTCGGGGTCTGAGCCATCTCGATGGATAACTTGACGGCGTTAGCTTTGGACCAGACTTGACTGTGTGCAACGTTGGCAGGATAGTCATTGGATGGACATGGTGGTGAAGGGGATTGTTGGTTACGGTATAGGGTAAGAAGAACGCGGCATGATGGGGTAATCGAACGAGGTCTCGGTTTCGGCCTTAGGGCGAGGGAGAGCCGAAGCTAGGCGGCGATAGCGAGGATGTTGCCCTCCAACAACGTGATGCCTTGATCGTTCACCTCACCTTCCTTTGTTCTTTGCGACTTTTGATCGTCTCGTTTGTCGTACTTTATATATATTAGCGGCTCGGTTTGACTAGCTGTGTGTGTAACTTGTGAAAAACAGCACTCATCAGGAAGGAACAGAACGGTAAGTGAGTTGATCACGTGATTGTTGCCTGAAGATTGGAAGTCTCCACAGCACCACCATCTGCTTCCCTCTCCGAACAGCAATAGCGATACTGTTAGGGAGCATCCTCACATCACGGTGCTAGCATCGTCTACCACCTCGGCTCGCCGACATGAATCAGCAACAATGTAAGACCGACCAACATATAATTGACTGATTCGGCGCATCATCTAACCTCTCTACAGACCTGCAGTACGGCGCACCAGAAGGCGTCAACACAAACGCGCACTTTCCGCCAAACCCATTCACTACACATCCAAACGCGTATCGACCTCCGGAACAACAGCAGCTGTCCTATCCACCTGTTGTGCCCGGCGCTCAACAGCAACAACCGTATTACGGACACCTTGCCTCCTCCACACAGACACAGCCGTCGCAGCACCATCCACCTCCTGGTATTCACCAAGCCCATCAGTATGGACAGCAATCACAACAACAGCATCAGCCGCCTGTCGCAAGTCCATCCCCCAGCCGTAATGGTCCAGGCGCACCTCCACCCGAGTTGAACTCGCCGTCTCTGTCACAATACGGGAATACTGCCAATGAAGAACGACAAGAAGTCGACGGCGACGACGATGCCGACGAAACAGCACAAGCCGATCAGGGAGATGGCACGGAGCCTGTCTTTCACTTGCCTCCTCCACCAGAAGGTCAGTACCCGACCGAGGAGGCTCTTGAGGAGGCCGTTCACTCGTGGTCACTAGAACATGGCTACGAGCTCGTGCGTCGTGCGAGTAAGAAGAACGCGAAAGGCATACTGTACAAACGCTACATGCATTGTAGTAGACACGGTAAGGCCGCCAACACCAGTAAGCTCACGGACCAGACCAGACAACGGTTCAATCGCAAAAGTGCTCGCATCAATTGCCCCATGAGCATTGCCGTGGTGGCGACCGATCCGATGAACCCTTCAGGCGAGTGGCAAGTCCGTCACAGGAAGACGCATCACAATCACGGCCCTCTCGATGCTCTCGCCTTGACTGGTCACAGGCGCAGGGCTCGTGCTGGAGGCATTGAGCAGGCCGTTGACGGTCTTCTCGCTATCGGTACTCCCACCGCTCAAGTTTTGCAGTTCTTACAAAGGACCAACCCACACGGCCTCTTCACCCGGACAGATGTTGCGAACATGAAGTTGAAATTCCAGAAGTTCGGAACCTGTCTAATCAAGCAGGATACGTCTGCACACGGTCGCCCCTGCGATACATGTAGGTCTCGGAAGATCAAGTGTAACCAAAGACGTCCGACCTGTGGGGGATGCATAGATGCCGGTAAGACCTGCAAGTACGACTACCCAGACCCAGCAGAAGAAGAAGCAGCAGTAGGTGCTGCAATCCCCGATGTGAACGGTGCTGTGGATGGCCCGACAGCTACAAGTGGCGAGCCGGGACAAGAAGATAGTCAAGCAGCAGGGCGAACCCGCACGCGTGGGGGCATTTCTGATTTCCAGCAAAGAGCCCAACGTGCAGAGGAAATACTTGCCAACCTGCAAGCTTTCAAGACGCAGCACGTCGCTCCAGTCAAGCTCGATCTTCAGAGCTCTGCAATCGAAATTCTTGCTGCCAGCTCATGCGGCAACGGAGATTCTTACAAGAATATCCCGGTGTTGAAGTCTGCGGACGATTGGCCTTCTTTCCGCGACATGGTGACGGAAGCTTCCATGAAGGAAAATACCTTTGAGGTCTTGATAGCCGAGAAGACCGAGCCCATTGCGCCTCCGAGTGATTGCAAGATCGAAGACTGGAACGAATACATCAAGAAACTCGCCATTTTCAATCGTCGTAATGCAGCCTTGACAGGCACATTATACGGCAAGCTAGCCCCAACTTTCCGCAACCGCGTACAACACCTCAAGAACGCAGCCGACATCTGGGCAGTGCTCGAAGACGTCTGTCTGCCACAGGGCTCCGAGACGGGCTTCAAACTGTACATGGACCTCCACAACATCACTCACGCCAACAGCGCCGATCTCAAAGACTACATTCACCGCCTGGAGACTGCGTACGTGGCTTTCAACCGCCTGAGCAAGCACCTGAGTACGCAGATCGATCCTCACAACACACGTCCAGGCCCGACATTCACATCCTCTGCCACCAACCACTATTTCGGTCCCTTTTCAGCTCACAGCGCCACTCACCCTGCTTCTAGGCAACCTCCCGTGGCCAACGCTTTCACTGAGGAAATGCTGTGTTTGCTGTTCTTGAGGAATCTGGCGCCTGAGTTCAAGCGTTGGGTTGATGGTCTCTGCGCCACCAACAATGTCGCTGGCTTCGGCACTGGGCCGCGACTTGGTTTTCTCGATCTGAGTAGACGCGCTATGGATCATGATGCTGGGATGAGAGCAGGGAGGTAGTAATCCGTAAGTGTGTGGCAGTTGCACATTGCGTGCGAGACGTCGTTTAGGTGAGACAGAGAACATTGGCAAGCGTGTATGGATAACAGCACTTCTCAACCTACAACGCTGAGAGTTCAGCGCGAGAGACTATGCAGGATACATGATTGATCAAGTTGATGTCCATGTGACACGGAACGATACTGACTGCATGTCAGCATGCAGCCTGGGGTTGTCTAACCGGTAGGGGGAAGCAGTCTCGAGTATATCATCCGCCTCGCCCCGAGCTGCTTACCTTTTTGACTAGGTTTATACAGCAGACCAGGTTCATTCGTGTATAAGTAGTACCCGATCCTTTGTTTCTGCTGTCCACTTCTCCATCACACACTGCGGTCAGACAAGAAGCGACACGAATACTAGGTATCTTCCAACACAGACCCCCACCATCCATCCAACACCACCATCTCCATCACTATCATTATCACTGTCACCATCTTTCATTGGACATCAACACACGGACAGAACTGGGTCACGTTAGCAGTAGCCGGTCCAACCAGCATTTCCTCCGGAAAACCATGTCACCAAAACCCACCCTCATCTTCATACCAGGCGCCTGGCACACAGCAGCCGTCTGGGACAAAGTGACCCAACTCCTCAAAGCACAAGGCCACAACTGCATCGCCCTAAACCTCCCCTCTTGCTCCTCAGATCCATCAGCAACCTTCAAAGACGACATCCAAGCAGTGCACGCGGCAATAATCTCCGAAACAACCGTCAAGAACCACAACGTCGTCCTCGTAGCATGGTCCTACGGCGGGCATGTGGCGAACAGCGCGATCAAAGACCTCACTTCAACCCTCCAAACCACAAATGGCAACAGCAACAACAACAACAACAACGACAACGACAGCAGGGACTCCCCCACCCGCGTCCTAGGCCTCGCCTTGATAGCCTCCGGCTTCACAGCCACCGGCATCTCCTTCCTCGAAGCCACAGACGGCGTCCCGCCACCCTTCATAACCCTCAACCATACCACCGGCTTCGCCGACCTCTCCGCCGACCCCAAGGCCCTCTTTTACCACGACCTCCCACTGGCAGAAGCACGGCACTGGGAGTCTCGGCTTACGAACATGTCTCTGAGGAGCCTGACTGAGGGAGGTGAGCATGCTTACGCCGGCTGGAAAGATTTGCCGGTGTGGTTCCTTGTTACGGCTGGGGATCGGGCTCTGCCGGCGGGGGTTCAGAGGGAGTTTGTGAAGGGTGCGAAGGGGCGGGGCGGGGATGTTACGGTGAGGGAGGTGGAGGGTGCAGGGCACGCTGTTATGTTGGGTAAGGCATGGGAAGTGGTGGGTTTTTTGGAGGAGGCTTTGGAGGCTTTGGAGGCTTTTGGGGGTTGAGAGGACACAAAAAAGGGGTTGGGTTGATTGTGATTGTGATGTTTGGTGATGATCCATGTGTGACGGTTTGTTTCGTGGTGTTGATTTTCTTGTGAGAGAGAAAGTACTTCACGTTCCTTGACAGATGTGGCGATTTGAGAGTACAGGGGGTTTGTGATGATTCACGTGCGTGACAATTCATGGTGACGAGAGTTTCTGACATTTTTCCGTCTTTTCTCTGTGGGGAGAAGTTACTTTGTTTCCTTCACGTTCCTTGACAGTCGCAGTGACGTTTCGCTGGGACAAGTAGACTTGTCATTGTCATGGTCGGATATCATGGCGGAAATGCCGGACTTTTCCAATAAAAGGGCCGCAAGTCATTGGAAGGCAACGGTCGTCGAATTGGGTCGGTCGAGCAGATGAAAGTTTGGCGATGCAATTGATCCGATGGACGAGAGAGTTGGCAGAAAGAAACGTTCGCCTCGCATACTCTATTCTGCCGTGTCGCGGAACAAATACCTAATGTTGGCTTGAGTCTAGAGCTGGGAAGCTGCAGGTGGGTGGTATGAGACACGCAGAATGTTCCAGTCTCACATGCACAGTAAGTTATCGAGAACGCCAAGAAAACAGTTGACAGGTCTGTC